>Ga0335069_10000818_pt1 | contig 50237 bp, 26 predicted proteins | sample Lox_Sample_11_FD_206714 | JGI IMG/M metagenome (GOLD analysis project Ga0335069, IMG submission 206714) | Soil microbial communities from Loxahatchee National Wildlife Refuge, Florida, United States - Lox_Sample_1.1 | ecosystem: Environmental > Terrestrial > Soil > Wetlands | place: USA... | reverse complement strand
AGGAACACGCAGCCGGCATCGCTAAGATCCGCGAGGAGGAGAAGCGGGAAATCGAGCAACTGTCCAGCCGCGTTGATGAAAAGAGTGGCGTGGTGCGGCACATCACGTTGAGCGCAGCGGCACTTGAGAACATCCACAAGGCCACGGCTGAGAAGATCGCGGCGTTCGACATGCAGTTCAACGAGGAGGAATCGCGCCGCGTCCAGGCCATGTTGAAAGCCGGTGCAGAGCGGTCCCGGAAGCTCTTCGAGCAGTTGTACATCGAGCCGATGAAACAGCAGTTGTACGTGTGGGAGCGGAAAGGGGAGTGGCAGGACAAGATCGAGGATCAGAGCCGATCCGCCCGGATTGCGGCAGTGGAGCAGCGAAAGAACCTCGAGCTGGCCCAACTGGAAGCCGTCGATGCGGTTACGATCCAGGACAAGATCCGGTTGGAGCAGACCAAAACGGCTATCGAGGTCCAGGCTCTCAAGGAGCGCGCCAAGATCGAGATAGAGCAGATCGACGCCCAAACGGAGCGCCAGGTTGACGAGGCGCGCAAGGCGGCGATGGCGCAGGGCATATTCTACGAGCCCTACCTGAAGGAGATCGAAGACAAGATCCGGGAGTTGAGCCAGCACGAAAAGGACGCGCTTCAAAAGGCGACCACCTCCGAGGTGGACGTGGCGCAGGCCAAGGGCGCGAACGCTACGCGGAAGATCGTCGTCGATGAGTACAAAACCATCTTTCAGACGCTGAAACAGGAAGCGGGCGGTGTGTTCGATGCGCTTGTGACGAAGTCGCAGTCGGTATGGGCGGCCATTGGCAATTCGTTGAAAACGGCGTTGCTCACCGCGATCAAGGATGTGGTGACGTCGCGCGTCGCGGCGGCGCTGATGAACATGTTCGTTCCGGGCGCGAGCGTGGAGATGCAGCAGACCGGTGTGGGCAAGTCCGCCGGCGGCGGGATCTTGGGCAAGTTGGGCGGCATCTTCGGTGTCGGCGCGGTCCCGGTGTTTGGTGGTGGGAGCGGCGGATGGTCAGGTGGTTGGACGGGACCGAATCAAACCCCGCCTGGTGGGATGGCTTTCAGCGGTGGGAATGGCGGTGGATTCGGTGGTCTTGCCCTGGCGGGAATGGCCGGTGGTGTTCCGATCTTCGTTCCCACTGGTGGCGGTGGAGCAGGCGGCACGGGCGGCGGTGCTGGTATCGGTGCCGCGCCTGCAGCCGGAGGAGTGTTTTCCAAAGCTGGGCTCGCGGGCTTTCTTCCGGGCCTGAAGTCGTTCTTCGGTCTCGGCGAAAATCAGTGGACCGACATGGGCGGCGGCCGCATGGCCACCGGCGGGTGGATCAGCCAGTACGGGTCCTTCGGAGATAAGCTCACCGCGATTGGCAAATCGAACGCCGCGCTCCTGGCCGGCGGCATGCTTCTGCTCGACGGTCTGAAGCGTGGCGGCTGGACCGGCATGGCCGAAGATACCGCTGGTGGCGCGATGATCGGCTTCAAGTTCGGCGGACCACTCGGCGCGGCCATCGGTGCCGCAGCCGGAGCGATTGCCGGCATCGTCCGGATGTTCATCAAAGGCGCGGCGGACAAGGCGAAGGAGAAGATCAAGGCCCTCTACGGGGTGGACATCTCGGACAAGGGAGTACTCCAGCAGATCGTTGACACGGCGAAATCCGGGTTCGGCGGCAATATCGACATGGCGATCCGCTCGCCCCAGGTTCGCGACCTGATCCAGTTGTACGCGATGACCACAGGACAGAAGGTCTCCGGCATGCCCGGCTCGGTGACGCCGCTTTCACTGGTCGAGACCGGTGGCTCGTTGTTCCAGTCGCCGCAGTACAACAATGGCACGCCGCTTCCGGCGCTTGGAGGACTGCCGTCGCTCGATCGAGTCGCCGGTGGTGTGGCGACGAATGCGGGCGGGACGATCGTGATCCCTCTCCAGATCGACTCGACGGCGGTCGGCAACGTGGTGATCCAGGACGGACGCGTGGTAGCCCAAGGTGCGATCACGGCGATGAAGAGCAACGTCGGTCGGCGCGAATTGACTGCGCTTCAGTTGAGTCCTGGGACGCTGGTGACATAATGCCCGGCTCCGTGCAGAACGCGGCACCCGCCACCGTGCTGCCGCAGTCGCTGTGCCGAGCGTTCACGCACGAGCGCGCTTACCCGCTGATCGAGAACGAGTACAAGAACGGGGAATCGCAGCGGTCGGTGCTGGCGACCAACAGCCGGAAGCGGTGGCGGCTGACCAAGCGGCTGACTCCGGCGGCGCTTCAGGCGCTCCGCACCTTCTATGACGCACGGAATGGCACCACGGAGCCGTTCTACTTCTACGATCCGTATGACACCAACCCGAAGTTCTCTTATGATCCGACCGGCCAGGTGACCACCGGCCGCTATACAGTCCGCTTCAACTCGGACTGGCAGCAGTCGTCCGGACCGGGAAGGTCCGACGCTGAGATCGAATTACTGGAACTCGCATGAGTTCCTCTTGCTGTCGGCTGTATATGGATTCAGAAGAAGGCGTCACGAGGGGCGTGCGCCTACGGCACCAAGTATCCCCGAGATCGTCTTCGCCAGACGTTCTTCGAACTTCTGCATCCCTGGCGGAGTGTAGTTGTAATGTATGTACCGAATGGATCGAAGGTCAAAGGGCACATCCGCCTCGTTCTGAGTTGTCAAGACGACGGGCTTGCCAACAGTGTGGGCCATCCCAATCTCATAGAAGACGTTCGCGTTTCGGCCTGTGCAGTCTGCTATGACCAGTCTTGAATTGTACACGGCTGACCATATATCGTCGATCACGGCATGCGCAGTGAAGAAATCATCAGCCCTTCCGACGGAGAGGTTTAGTTGACCGGCGACCTTTTTTATGTGATCGTCGTAAACCGGCCGCAAGCTGGGCTCAAACGACATCAAGACAAAGACGTCTGGTGCCGTTGCCTTACTTGGCAACCCGAAGATCGGATGAACTGAGAGGCCGGATAAAGCGTGCTGCGCATCAATCAATGTCTTTAGGCTGATTCCCAGAAGTCCTTGCAGCTTCATCCAGTGCTCGGTGACGATGAAACGGCTGCCTTCGAACTTGATCAGACCGGCTTCCTGTAGGTCGCCGATTGCCTTGCGGATCAAATAACGATCACCGTCGCAACCGGCGAGCGCGTGATCGATGGAATCGTGGTCAACGCCGGATCCGTCACGTATCGTCTTCAGGACGCGTGTAGGAGTGACTGAGCCCTGGTCCATAGCGGCAACGATTTTAACTCAAAATCCAAGAGCAATTCTTTAGTCCCAATGTCGAGCAATGCCTGACACGATCGGCAACATCACCGTTCCGGACATCGCGCCGTCCGGAACCTTTCCGATAGTCCCAGACTATCCATACGGACGTTCGAACCATTCGGACGTGGCCATCCACCAGTTTGGCTCCGGCAATGCAAAAATCGAGCAGCGCTTCTTGCTCGGCAACGGGGCCAAGCGGTTCACCGTGCGCCGCGCGTGGGTGAACGACGCGCAGAGGATCGCGCTTCGGAACTTCTGGGAGTCGAAGTACGGGCCTTTCGGCGCGTTCACCTACAACGCGCCTAACGACGATGGCAACGGGACCACGGCGTACACCTGCCGGTTCGGCAACGAGCCTCTGTCCTGGCAGATGGTGGCCGATTGGGTGTGCAGCGTCGGCGTCACGCTGATCGAGATCCCCACGACCAGTCCCACCTACAGCCCGATCACCACCGCTACCAGATTCCCGCCGCAAGGGCTCAAGGACGCACTGCTGCCGCAGGTGCAGCAGATGATTCCGCTCATCAAGCTCCAGCCGCTTCAGGCCGGCTACCCCGCAATTCATGTCTCTGACCGGCGCTGCACGGTGGGCACACAGCTATATCTGCCCCGGCTCGTGGACTTCGATGGCATCTCCCAGAGCATGGGGAACGAGGCCGACCAGGCCACATTCACCTTCGGAAACGCTGATCGCGTCATGCGCGACCTTGCCAACGATGTGGACCTGTTCCGCGCGTCGATCGAGTTCTCTCTCTTTCATGTCGGCACGCTGATCAAGCTCGATCTGTGGAGGGGCGACATCGTCAACTGGCAGTTCGACTCCGGGCCGGAGTTCAAGGTCACGGCCGCCGACGGCCTGTACGAACTGAACCTGCCCTACCCCTGCCGGAAGATTTCGCGAACCTGCTGGAAGCCGTTCAACACCCAGGCCTGCCCGTTTTCGACGTCGGGCGCGATGGACCTGGTCCACTTCCCGGATGGCGATCCGACCAAGTGCGACAAGGGCTACGACACACCGAACGGCTGCCTGGCACACGGCATGAAGCGGTCGTACGGCGGCATCATTGCGGAGCCGCAGGGTGTAACGATCAAGGACAACTCGACCGGAGTGTTCGGCTTCGGGCGGTCAACCATCACCAGCGTTTCCTTGGTTGCGGACTCCATCTACGATCAGGTGGTTCCGGAGATCTACACAGACGGCGAGATGCCGGTGAACTGCAAGGTCGCCGCCGGCCGGGACGAAAGCGATTTCTACGAAGCGCTGGGGATCGTGGGCGAAGGCCCGCTCATCGCGTACACCGACGCGCACTACGAGGATCTGGACGGAAACCCTGTCGGCGCAAACGCCGCCGGAGCCGTGTTCGTCGGCAGCACGCTGGACGGCCAGGCCCAGCATGGCTGGCCCAACCAGCCGACATATGGGATTCGCCAGTGCCTGGGGACCGATCCTGCCGGCGCGACCGACTTCTTTTCGCTCGATCAATCCGGCAACACCACGGGCGGCGATTGGCGGAAGGTGTACTCGGGTGCCTCTACATTTAAGGACAACTTCGCGGCCGGAACCGCGTTCATCGTGATCCGGCGCAGCGACGCCAAGGGCCTGCAACTCACGAAACCCGGCGACCACGCGATGATCGCCTACGTCCAGCAGGGGATGAGCGGCTGGGTGTGGACCTCGCTCGGCGCGCGCGCCTATGGGCCGGCGCTCACCAACCCGGTGTGGATCGCGGTCAACATGCTGCTTCGTGCGCGCGGCCTCCGGCTGGGCGGCAACGCGACCACGGCGCAACTGGACCTCGCCGAGACGTTCTTCGACGTGCAAGCGGTGCTGGACGCGGCGGCGATCTGCAACGACAGCGTAACGAAACTGGTCGGGTCGGGCAGCGAGACGCAGTTCAAATTCCGTGGCGTGCTGCAGGAGGAGAAGCCGCTCCGCGACTGGCTCCAGGAAGTCCTGATGAACTGCCTGGGCTACTACACGTTTGCTTTCGGCAAACTCAAGATCGGTATCCGCGAGAACTCCTCGACGGTGGAAGCCTTCACCATCGGGAACATCCTATTCCAGTCGCTCCAGTTGGCTCCGATCAAGCCATCCTTCAACCATCTGACGGCAAACTTCGCCGACCAAGACTACAAGTTCGTCAACAACTCGGTCACCGTCTACGACATTGACTACGCGACGCAGATCGGTAGCGGCGCGGGCCCGCTGTTCCTGAAATCGAACGTCAACCTCTCCGGCACCTTCACCAAATCTCAGGCGGCGCGCATCATCAGCACCCGGCTTCGGGAAGAATTGGGCGGGATCAACGCTGCGGAATGGAAAGCTGCACGTCAGTTGTCGTTCCGGACCACGGTGCTCGCACTCAACAGCGAGCCCGGCATGGTTTGCTCGATGACGCACGACGACATGCCGAACGGCTCGGGAGAGTTTCGCGTAACCGGCTGGAAGCTCAACAAGGATTACTCGATCGACATCCAGGGCCGCACGACCACGGACTCGATGTACGATCTCGTGGACGGCCCGAAGCCCGCCGACGTAGAGGCCTCGCCGGTTCCCGATGAGTTGTTCCATGACACGGGAGTGCCGGGGATTGTTCACGGAACGCCCAAGCTTACGGATTACGGCTCGTTTGCTGTCGACGATATTTCGGTCGATCCCGATGCATCGGGGAACGACAATATCGCCGGCGCCACCGAGATCGCCATGGGCTTGTACTACGTGGACGAGCTCGCCACCGATCTGTGGGGCAGCCTCGACGCCGCACTGGATTCGCCCACCGATCCGGCGACGGTCAACTGCACGGTAAATCCGGATGTGGCGCGGACGTTCAAGGTAGGTGACTTCGTGGTGTTCAACGACGAAGCTGCCGACGCGGACAATCCGGGCCGCCGATCATATGAATGCGCGCAAATCGTGGGACGGGGCGAGACTGGCGACGTGGTGCCGACCGGATCCTTTCAGTTCCAACGGGCGTATCCGGGAGTTCCGGCCGGCCAAGCCACCTTCGGCACGCTGCGCTGCGCACACTTGGAGGGCGTTCGGTTCTACAAGCTCGACATGAAGATGTTCACGATGGCCGTGAAGAAAGGTTTCTTCCGGACGCCGGGACTGCCGGCCCGGATCGAGGCGAAGCTCCCTTCGGCGTGCATCGTGTCGGTGTTGGTTGGTGTAGCCAATCACTTCGGCTACGGACCGTTCACGGTCTGGGGGCTGTCCCACCACAACGAACCGTTCATGCCGGGCGACCGGACCTGCTCAGGCGGCGCCTACACGTTTCAGATCCCCGGCCCGCTGTCGGCTCAGGACAACGTGGCCATCCCGATGAAGGTCCATGATGCCGCGTCCATGCGGTGCGTCTTCGCTTATGTCCAACAACCGACCACGGATGGGCAGTCGGCTTACGTGGTGAAGTACTCGGCTGATGGAGGCTCGACCTGGAACATACTCGAAAAAATGGGGATAGCGCAGATGCTTCCGGACGGCGCGAAGAACACATACGACTTCCTGGTCGGCCAGGGCTACGGCAAGCCGGAGACGCGACGGCTTCCGTATGCGGACTATGGGCTGGTCAGCATCAACGCAATCACGGGTAGCGGTTCGGTCCAGACGATTTCCACAGCCTCCTATGATGCATCCACGACCGGCCTTGAGGTGGGCCGGTTCGTGTTCTTCGACTTGGGTGGCGCGACCGAAGAGTGCGTCCAGGTACTGGCGGTCGATCCAGCAAACCAGACGTTCGATGCCGTCATCACGAGGGACCACCCGGCGTGCGCGATTCGGCCGTGCATCTGGCCAACGCCTATTCTTAACGAAGGATATGACTTGGCGTTCGATATCAAGGCCGTGGCTTCCCCCGATCCTGGAGCGGATCTTACAGTCGTGATCCAGACATGAGGCCGATAATTCACTCGTCGTCGTGGCTCGGAGTTGATCGCTTTGAAGACAAGGACTCAGCCAACTTTGCTACCTCTTCTTCAAGACGCTGGCAGTCCTGAACAGAAAGGCTCCTCAGAGAACCTGTCTCGATCTCATGCCGTAGTTCGGAAATGCGTAACAATGCCAACTCGACTCGTTCCGGTCCGTCAAGAGGTCCCTCGAGCAAATCGCCGATCAGATTCCGCATGGTCACCGGAGTTGAATCATCATCCCCTAATTGGGCCCGAAGGACCTCACAGAGCGCGTCCCAGACCGCTTCTTTCTGGAAAGCCAACTGGAATTGCAGATATTCGGGCTGGTATCTGTGAGCTAGCTGCGTCAGTAGCGCGTCGGCATTCGGCACCCAAGCAATCATGTGTTCCGTCAGCCGCGATGGCAACGATCCATCCTCGACACAGGCCTTGTGTAACCACATTGACGGGCGATCAACCTGGGCAAGAGCGCTTGCACACGTTTCGAACAAAATGAACTGGACGACGCGCTTCTTGTCTTCTGCGGCGGGAAGGCGCCAGTGTGAACAGAACGCTTTGGCATCATCCAAATCGGAAGATGCGCGCAGCCAGAGGTTCTCCCAAGCATGTCCATGCCCAGAGAAATGCAATAAGGGTATCGAACTATGTTCTGGACTGCGAATTGGTGCGTCCTGATCGTGCATGGCTAGAACCGAGGCAAGCAAGAACCGGGACGCTTCGTTAGGGTCGCGAGCCCAAGCCTTCGCTAGTCGGTCCACGACCCTAAGACGAAGGGACTTCTGCATGGCCGATCGGCCGGAACTCAACAATCGCTTCAAGCCGACACCTGGTTCGTCGGGGAGGGAATAAGATGTGACGACGGAATCGACCATCAGACCGAGGAGACCCAGACGATCAAGGATTGCCGCGCCCTTGTCCGTAAGCGATAGTGTGTCTCCCTCCACTAATCGGACTAAACCAGCATGAAACAGATCCCGAGCCAGCGATCGAAGGGCAGCGGACGGAATCTTTGAATTTGCGGCCAACTCCTCTTGTGTTTTCGCGCCTTCACGCAAAAGCAACGCCAATAGCGTGAGGGCGTTCTTGTTTGACAGTATCGGGAAGCGATAGTCGTCGAGGAGGTACACCGTGCTGCTCATAGGCGCCTCCCAAGCAGCCAGTAGAGTTCCTGCAGCCTGCCCACCATTTCAGCGGCTTTCGAGATTATGCAGGAGGGCAATTGCTCGGCGTCGTATGGCTCAATCGCACAAGTAACACGCGACTGCAATTCAATCAGGCTTCGATTTGCATATCCATCGTTCCACTGCCTATCCAGGAAGGTCACGATCTTATGTGAAAGTTTCGGGAGTTTGGCGAAGTCGTGCACTTCGGCGATTGAACCGGGAGAGTCCGGAAGCGAGAATACGATGTCTGCTGCCTCCACATGCGAAAGCTGCTGCAGTTGGACCGAATACGTGGAGTCCTTTAGAAGCAGATCCTCACTGAATTGAGCGAGGTGACCACGCCGGATCATTTCGTCTCGTAACAGCCTCCTAGCCTGGGCTACGCGTGAATCGCCGGTAGGAGCGGGTCCCCAAATCAGAACGCCGATTGGGAGGCGGGAGACGGCTGAAAGAACGGCGAGTCTACGTTGCTCTACTTCGACCAAGTAGCGCTCTGCCTCGGGACTCAGCCTGAGATCGATCGCTTGCGGTTCCGAAGAGTCCATGCAATCCCGGTCTTTCCACTATCAGCAATAAAGCATATCAGAGAGCGATTCTCCCGCAGAATGGTCTCCACAGCAACCCTGTCACCGACGGGCAGCCTCAGGCGTTCGTAGCCGCAGTGCCCGTAAGAGCCTCTCCAGGCCAATCATCTACGCGTGCCGGCGGAACTACTATACATTTTCGATCCGCGCCGAAACTTCCAGATGCAAGGCTTCACTGGCCATGGCGCGACTACCACCATTCACGACGCCACCGAGACGGGTGTGTCTATCTCGGGAATCTTCCAAGCGGCCGAGGACTTCGCGGTGCTGGGCTGGTGGAACGCATACGACTACTTCAACCACCTGCGACTGAAGCACCTGCCGAAGACGGACCTATCCGGCCTCAAGCTGGAGTTCGACATCGAATACGACCAGGAACTCGACGGCGCGATTCGCCTCGATGCCGCCAAGTACCCGTCCGTCTCCTGGGACGCGATGACGTTCGTCACCGGTAAGGGCGACGTACACGAAGTCCCATTGCTACCGCACGCGAGCGTCGTTTCGGGCGGCGAGACGCCAGCGACCGTCCTCATCGATATTACCGGCGACGAAAACATGGACGGCGGGATCGATTGGCTGCACCTCTACTTCCGGGATACCCGCTACACGGTGACCAGCACGGATTGCCGGGTGGAAACTCAACTCACAGCGGACGTGAAAGCCAGCGATTCCAGCCTGCCGGTTCAGAGCACTGCAGGCTACGCCGCAGGTGACGGCATCTGGATCGAGCGCACCGGGACAAATGAAGAGCAGACCACGGTGGCCGGAGTTGGCGGCAGTTCGCTCACCGCGAGCGTGACGCAGGACCACCCCAGCGGCTCCTTCATCACTCGGAAAACGAAGGCGTGGCACGTCGCGCAAAAGCTCGCGGACATGATCAATGCGGCGGGCGACGCCGTATCGGGCCGCTTTGGGCCGGACCAGAGCGGTGTGATCCAGGCGCAGGTTTGGCAGAGTGGTCCGAGCAGCGGCGGAATCACGCTCACGTTCGTCACCGCGTCCGGATCGACACCGCGTTACGGGAAGCTCGGCAACCTAGACCGTGTCTTCCTGGCGCATGGACGAACGATGGGCGGTGCCCCGGTTGGGAGCGGCCAGGGCTTTCAGTGGGGTGCGGGGAACGGCGCGAGTCTTCGGTTTGCGGGCGGGGACAACGACACCAGGTACCACATCACGTTCGATTTCACCCAGGAACTCCTGGATCGCAACAATACCGCCGTGCCGATGAACGACTGCCGGAAGATCTACATGGTCTTCGCGCCGCGGTTCGAGCAGATGGAAACGGAACTGGAGGACGGCTGCTTCCTCACTGCCGATGTTGGTCCCTCGGACACAACCTGGCAGGTCGACGACTGCTCGAAGCTCACGGGCGGTCGCTATTTCATCGGCACTCCAGATCTGGAAGAACGCGTCCAGTTGGTTTCGGTCGTGTCTGCGACGCAGATCACTGTAGCGCGTGGATACCAATCCTCGACGCCCGGCTCCTGGTCCGCTGGCGCGCGGATGAAGAAGCTCTCTGCGGTGAGCGGGTTCGCCAGCGACGTGGAGTGGGGATGCACGATCTCGAATATCCAGGTCACCGGCGATGGCAGCCTGAAGGTCGGCGGCGGGTCGCCGCGGATCGAGGAGTCGGACCCGCGCTGCCAGACCACCGGCTACTGGGAGGATTACAAGTACGGCGCGGGCTGGCCGTCACAGTGGTGGAGCACAGGCCACGCCAGCCGTACCGCGCCCGCAAACGCGGAGGATGTGCGCAAGGTGTCGCTTCGCTACTCGCAGACCGAGCAGCATGATTTGTATCTCGGCACTTTCCTGAACACCGATTGCGGCAAGGTCGCGGTCAAAGTAGACGGCGTCGCTGTCCCAGGATCGCCGTTCGATCTGTACCTGAATGAGTACGGCGGGACCACGGCAATGCTGAAGGTCGCAGGCGGCGTCGCGGCCGGAACACACAGTGTCGAGATCACCGCAATGTTCGAGAAGAACCCCGCGAGCACCGGATACTACTTCTATTTCGACTACCTATGGCCGTTGGTCCCGCAGGACGTTCCGGACCCACCGCAGGTCTACTCCGATGTGTCGCTCGCCGTCGACTTCGACACCGACCACGGCTATAAGAAGCCCCCGGCCTGGCATCTTTGGCAGCTCCAGAAGCTCGGCTTCAACGGCCACGCCGATGTGTACATGGGCGTCTTCTGGAACAACAAGCGACGGCGCGTGGGCGCGAGCTACCCGTACGCGACGGTTGAGTTCTCCGGTACGCCAGCATCCGGCGACGTTGTTTCATTCTCCATCGGCGGGACCACCATCAACCACGCGATTGGGTACGGCGAGACGTTGCAGCAGATCGTCTCCCAGATGCGCGCCACCATCAACGGCATGTTCTCCGGCGTATGGGCCGACGATAACTTCGGATCGAGCACCACGTTGCGAATCGAATCGAAGGCTCCTTCGTGGACCTTCACTGGCCTGGCGGTGAGCGCGCCGAATTCCCTCACGCTCACGCTCACGGATCATATGGGCGCTGCCGGCGCTGAGGGCGATTGGGAGATGATCGACGGGATCTCTCCGGTGATGACCGAGGGCGCGCGCCGGTGGATCAAGGATCTGGCCAGCCAATTCCAGGCGGCAGGCATCAAGGCTTCGTTTGCATTCTCCATGGAATGTTACCTGCCGCCGGCGGCGATGCGCGCGAAGTACCTCTCGTACATCGACGGCGTCGTCGCGCCAGGCGCGGATGTTGATCTGGGCGTCCCTTCCCACCAGATGCACTTCGGCTCGCGGGTCCGAACGTACCTGCGCCAGATGTACAAGGAGTGCGCCGACCAGATCGAAGCTGCGGGCCTGCCGGTGGTGCTCCAGTTCGGTGAGACGCAGTGGTGGTATTTCGACAACCAGGCGCAGGACCCGAATGGCGGGATGCCCTACTACGATCAGGACACGATCGACGATTTCGCGGCGGCGAAAGGGCGCCAGATCTGGCCGTTTCGCGCGAACACGGATGACCCGAGGGGCGACCCGGCGCACCCAAACGAGACTGCCGATTTCCTTCGCGACCGAATCTGGGCTTACTGCCAGGACGTGATCACCTACGTGCGGCAATACCATCCGACCGCAGTGTTCGAATGCCTCTGGCCGCTCGACGCAAACCAGGGCTCGCCCGCGCCCAGCGCGAAGTTCCGCGCGCTCAACTCCTATGTGAACCTGCCCAACCAATGGAAGAGCTCGTCCTATGGCATCAAGTATTTCCGATGCGAAGGATTCGACTACGACGTGTGGCAGAAGAGCTCCACGTTGATCCGGCAGGTGATCGCTTTCGGTACCACGCTGGGGCGGCCTGCTTCGGAGTGCATGTTCCTGTCCGGACTGTACGGTCCCCCAGACCCGCCGATGGCACAGGCCTATGGGATGTGGCGACCTTTGACGCTCTACTCGTTCTGCTTCTGGGCGTTCGATCAGTTCTGCTTGAACTCACGACCTGTGCCGCTCCCAATCAGTCAAATTCAGGTGAGCAACGCGCAATACTTCAAGCCGAACGCCGCCCGCGCAGTCGAGATGGTCATGGCGCAGCCGGTGCTGCCTGTAGCCGGCGGCGCGCTGAACCAGTTTCGCGCGAATACGAGGTGATTCAATGAGTAACTTTCCGTCGGCGATCGACACTGCGGCAACGCTGTTCACGCCAGCCGACGCGTTTTCGACCAAGCCGCTCGAAACGACGACCACGGTCGCCGTCGGTGCGGGCGACTCGACCATCAGTGTCCAATCGACGGCTGGTGGGTTCGCCGATGCCTATGGTGTGCTCACGATCGACGACGAGCTCGTCATCTACACTGCGCGTACCGGATCGCAGTTTACGGGCTGCCAGCGTGGAGCCTTCGGGACCACGGCCGCCAGCCACGCGAACGGCGCGACGGTACGGGCGAACATGGTGTCTGGTTTCATTACCGCTCTTCAATCCGCGGTGCTGGCGGTCGAAACAGAATTGGGAACCGTCGCCGCTCGCAACTACGTCCGGAAGGACGGTGCGGTCACCATCACCGGAATCAAGACCTTCCAGGACGGCGCGGAGTTCGGCACAGGGAACAAGGCGGGCACCGGCCTGGTCCGTCTCCCGAACCTCGGCGCATTGAAGTGGCGCAAGGCCGACAACTCTGGCGATCTCGGGATGGCGCTTAATGCGAACAACCATCTCGCGATGGACGCGATCATCGACTTCGCGGCGGGCCAGACGTTCGGCGCCTTCTCTTATCCGGACGCAACCACCACGAGCAAGGGTATCGTCCAGGTCGATCCGGTTGGCGGGCTGACGATCGACGCCGGAGTGATCGGGCTGGCTGCCTCCGGCGTCACCCCTGGCACGTACACCAAGACCACTGTGGATGCGAAAGGGCGCGTGACCACTGGTGCGACCCTGGTTGCTGGCGACATCCCCGCCCACACGCACGTGGCCACCGACATCGTTTCCGGATCGCTGCCGTTCACGATCCAAAACAACGGCTCCGCCGTGGGCACGCGAAGGGCATTGAACCTGATCGAGGGTGCCAACACAACGCTCACGATTGCGGATGACCCCGGCAACGACCGTGTGACCGTGACGATCGCTGCTTCGGGCGGTGCGAACCATAATCTTCTCTCCGCGACCCATCCCGACACGGCGGCGGCGTCGCCGGTGCTGGGCGACCTCATCGCCGCGAACGCCAGCCCAGCTTGGGTGCGCCTGGCTGGCCAGACGACGACCACCAGGAAATTCCTGCGGCAGGTCGGGACCGGATCGGCGTCGGCGCTTCCGTCGTGGGACACGCTGGTGGCCGGCGATCTTCCCACCCACAACCACGCGGCGGGAGACATCAACTCCGGGACGGTGACGCTCGTGCGCGGCGGTACGGCCGCCGATCTGTCTGCGACTGGGCCCGGCTTTCTGAAGCAGGCGTCTGCGGGGGCAGCAGTCACCGTAGCTGCGCTGGCCAGTGGCGACCTGCCGACGCACACGCACACGTCATCTCAGATCATCGACGCGACTGCCACCGCTACCGCCAGCACGGTGGTCCAGCGTGACGGTTCCGCCGGCGCAAACTTCGGCTACGTAGCCGCCAACAATCTGTGGGGGTATCTCGACTCGCACCTGCAATCGGTCGAGTGCGGCGCTTATCAGACTGTGGGCGGTTCCTTCGAGAACATGGCGAAATACTCGGAGGATTTCACCGTCGGAACGTGGGACAAGAACGGTGGTTCCTGCTCGGTGTCGGTGGACAGCACCACCGCTCCGGACGCCAACACAACAGCCGATACGGTCACCGCGAACACGACGACGCCCGTCATCCAACAGCAGATCGCGGGCTTGGTTTCGGGCGGGCAGTACACGTTCTACATCTGGGCGAAGGTTGCGAGCGGGACGAAGCAGGTCTCGATCGCCATTGTAGACAACGGGTACGCCTCGTACCTGGCGGGTCCGACCAGCATCACGCTCACAACCTCGTGGCAGCGGTTCAAAATTATCGGCACGCTTGCGGGCGGACAGACTGGCCTCTGGATCGTCGTCCGCCAGTTCGCCGGCAACGGCGACAGCTGGACGAGCGGAGACATCTATCTCTGGGGTGCGTGCCTCCAGCAGGGCAACGATCCGAAGAAGGCATACGCCAGGACGTGGGGCTACCAAACGTCGCCGGTTGCGGCCGGAGTCGCGTGCGGCTCGTTGCTGGTGGTGGCGAAAGACGCCAGCGAGTCGCCGTTCCGCGTTGCTGGCCCCGGATCAAATCTCGCGGATCACACGCTATTGCAGGTGACGGCGGGCGGCGAACTGATTATTGCGGGCAGCAGTGGCAACGGCTACCGGCTTGCCGAACTGATGGGTGCCAGCAATCCGTCCGGGTGGGCTGGCGTGATCAAAGTGAAGAATCCGGCCGGCGTGACGGCCGGCTACATTCTGCTCTACTCCAACCCGTAAAAGGACAAACCAGATGAAAGTGACACTGAATCACACTCAGCGTCTGAACCTCCATGCACTCCTGGGCGCGCAGCGGGCAGACGTCGGTTCTATTCGCGCGATCTGGGCCATTCAGGATCGCATCGCACTTGACGCCGACGAAGAGCAGGCGCTTGAGTTGAAGCGCGAGATGCTCGCCGGCCAGGAGCGCGTGGTGTGGAATCCCACGCTTTCGCTGCCAGCCAAGGAGTTTGAGTTCTCTGACCCAGAGGTTGCCCGTATCAAGACGGCGATCGAAAGGTGGGATGCGTACGGTGCGGCCGCGGATCGGGGCTGGCTCGAACCGTTAATCCTCGTGCTCTTCGCTGCGGCTGCTGGATAGGCTCTTCCGCCCCCACCCTTTTCATCCGCGAGCGGCCAGCAATTTTCAAACTGGGCCAGCTTTTGTCAGAAAAGGACTTGCCTGGCCATAGCCAGTGATGGTTGCAGATCGCCGGGCGCGAGTCAGCGCCACGTAGAGCAAGGATCGCTCCCCGGTTTCGGCGTCGCGCCGCGCCACCGTGTCTTCCGCGTCAACGACCGCGGCCTTTAGGGGGAGGATGCCCTCGTTCGCCGCGACTACGATGACGTGCTCGAACTCAAGCCCCTTGACCCGGTGCATGGTGGCGACACGGATACCGGGCTTGTCCCGCTGCTCGGCTGCATTGCGCTTAATCTCGTACGTACCAAACCCGGCGGCCTGCAACTGGGAGATGTAGCCCTCCACGAGGCGCTTGGTTCGGGCCACCACGCATACGGATTCCAGTGGCGCACCGTCCTTCTGAATCTCCCCAATGTGCTGTTTCAGGAAAGCGACTTCCTCGGCAAAGGTGCCGAAGCTCCGGACCAACGGAGGCCGACCATGGGTCAAGGAGACGTAGCCCTTCTGTTGGTCCGTTCCACCATCCAGGTCGTCGATCTCGCGACCCTCCAGGAGCGCAACTGCAAACCGGCGAGTCTCATCGGTGGTGCGGTAGTTGATCTTGAGCTTCTTGCCGCGGCCCTTGATGTTGATCCCGCACTGGCCTAGCGAGACGCGATGGCGGTAAATCCGCTGGTGCGCATCGCCGACGATGAACAAGTCGTTGGTCCCTTCCGGCACAATCGCCCGCATCAAGCGGAACGCCTCGGCGCTCATATCCTGCGCCTCATCGACGATCACCGCCCGATAGGGCAGGGAGATTCCCTTGCTCTGGATCAGGCCGCGGGCGTCGCGCAGAAGATCGATGTACTCCTTCTTTCCCTGTTCGTTGAGTTGGGCCCGGTACTCCTGAAAGACAGGCCAGATCCGTTTCTTGGCGTCGCGGCCCAGTTTTGTTCCACGGCCAATGCGGGACGCCTTGAGGTACTGATCAGCGTCTGTGATGTTCTGAGCCTGAACGACCTGTTCCCACTCGGAGCGATAAAAGTTCGGAGCGAGCCCGAGGTCAGACGGAGCTTGGTTGAGGGCGTAGGCCCATGCCTCGTTTTCGTCTTCATCGAAAACGACCTGATGCCGGTATCCCTGCCCGCGCAGGAAATTCGCCACCCAGGCATCCAGGTTCACGACATCGATGCGTGAGAGCGCGTCAACCGAGCAGAGCTTGCGTAGATTCTCCTGGATATCCGTGGCCAGGTTCCGCGTGAACGTCGTGAACAGTATGCGGTCCTCTTTCTTGTTGAAGACCTCCTCCGCCAGGTAACGGGCGCGGTGCATCGCGACAACTGTCTTCCCCGTACCGGCGCCACCGAGTACGCGAACAGGGCCGTTGACCTGCATCGAAACAAGTTTTCGCTGCTTCGGATGGAGGAAAACGCGCCATTGCTCGAGCGGAGCGTTCAGCACCTCGGCCAAATCCTTGGCCTCGTCGACCACGTAGAACCGCCGCTTGGAGTCTTCGTTTTGCAGAGCGGCAACGAAGTCCTTCTGATCGACCGGAACTTCCTCTTCCGGTTTCTCCATCTCGCGGAAGACGTCGTCCAAGCTGAAGCCGGAGGCGAGCATGAATAGTGCTTCGTAGGCCTCCTGCGGAAGCCGTCTCTCCGCAGCCTCCAACTCGGCGTCTGAGTTAATGCCTCGCACAGCGCCGATCAGTTCTTCCGGCACCCCCAAGCGCAATAGTTGCTTGTCCTTGATCTCAGAGAATAGCCCCGTCTTGGCAGCGGCGGGAGCAGGCGCGGCCGGAGGCGCCTCCTGAGGTTCCGCACTGAGCATCTGTAATGCGCCAGTGGCTGGATGCACGACAAATTGCTTCCGTTCTGCCCAACGGTAGGCTTCGTCGTGGTGATCCACCCATGACAGAACGTAGACCTGCGAATTCGAAGGATGGAAGACCACGGCTCGATACGCTTGGTTGATGCGCACAGAATAGAGATCCTTGCCCTTGGCGCTCTGGATCACCTCGTAGTTCAACCCCGGCGCATCGGGCCGCTCGCGGAAACGTTCGATGAACTCCCGCACTTGCTTCTGGTGGCTCTTCTGGACGTTCGAGAAGGCCAGCAGAAAATCACTGGAAAGGGCAATCGTCATTCGGCAACCTCATCGGGCAATAGATCCAGCAGCGCCTCCGGTGTACTCAGTACGGCATCGGCAAAGAACACCCGCCAACCTGCCCTCTCGAAGCAGCACGCGCCATCAGCTTCATGTTCCAGCAGAACGGCAAGGCGGCAAACGGGCCATGCGAGTTCAGCAGCGGCAATAATCTCGCCTTCCTCGCTGGTCAACTCAAACCCTGCCTCCGGTAAAGCCTTGCCGCGCTCGGCAGCCCTGCGGCAAAGATCGTGCATCTCTGGAGCCACTAGTTCCATAAGCGCGGCGAGCCGGTCAGGGACTACACCCTCGTGCGGCCGGCGCGCGGGCTCGAAGATCGGCGCGTAGACTTCGCCGTTCAGGCCGAGCGAACTGACGAAGTCGAAATGATCGAGGAACTGTAATAGATTGCCCAGCCGGAGGAATTCACGCCAGGCTCTTTTCCACTCGACCGGTCCGTGATGGGCATAATCGTCGAACAGACAGAGGCGCACGTTGAGATTGGCGAAGTCGCGCGCCTGCAAGGCCGCGGAATCCATTCCGCCCTCAGCTTGGAGCAATGGGCTCCCGTCAGAGTGGGTCCGCTGCCAGTGGAGCCGCAGACGGCCAGGAGTGTCGCGATCATTCTCCAGCAGACTCACCACAAAAGACTGCGCATAGGTCGGCCAGGATCTGGATCGCCCGGCCCCGAGCAGGAGCATGAGAATCCCAAAGGACGACAAGCCGCCAATGCTCTTCCAATTGCCTGTATTTGCCGGGTCGAGTTTGGCGAGTAGAGCACCGAGCTTCGCTCCAGGAGACAGAAGGTCCGCCTCAAATCGGGGCACTGGGGTTTTGAACTGCTCTTGTACGTCGTCCCATGTCAGCGACCAGACGCGAAATCTCCCCGAACGCATGAGCGCCATTCGCTGGGCGGTGTCCGTGCCCACGCGAAGGCCTGAGTTCGGATCGGCATGGTACTCGTAACCATCCGTGAAGACGGCGATAGGCAGGTCGCTCCTCTCTGGGCGCTCAGGATAGAAAACAAAATCAACGCGGCTTGGAACAGCCACCCCCTGTGCCAAGCCAACGTCCACCTGCGGTTCAATCAGATAATTCCCAAATTCCGACCGCAGGTAGAAGCCTTCTTTGCCGTTCACCACATGATGCGTGACACTACGCGGCGGCTCGCCTTCCGGGGTTCGGCGCAGAGCCTCGATGAAACGGCCCTCCAACTCACTTTCCAGCAACCGGTTGATACGGATGGCATCCAGCCGGTCGGTTCGCTTCAAGTGCTGCCGGTTGTCGAGGATCAGCTTCAACAATTCGAGGGCTGCCTGCCGGGATGTGTTTTGCTGGTCGTGCCGCCCCCGGTATGCGAGGAGGCAGCGATAGCAGCCGTCCTTCTCCGGGTCGTTCTGGCAGATGCAATTCTTAAGGACGTCGTGGGCTAGCTCGAACACTTCCAGGAGGCTCTGTTGGTCACGCATCAACTCCTTCAGGTAGCCGGTTCCTCCTGGCACACCGTCATAGAGCACGAGATACCGCTTGCGCACGTCGGAACCAGGCACCGGTTCATCCATCACGGTTGTAAGGAGGTGGCCGGGATCACCTCGGAACTTCTTCCTGAGACCCAAATCGAGCGCCGCGACAAAGGAGTGGATGTTGCGCTCCACGTCGAAACTCGCCACGGGGAGCAGCATGCGGATGGCCTCCGATGTGAATTCCCGGTAGAGGAAGCATGCCTCGATGACCTTTTCTTTCTCTTCCTTGCCCCAATAGCGGCAGTAGATGGCATGCTCGATTTTGCCGTTCTTCTTGACCTTCCCGCACGCGCCGCACAACTCAAAGGGCCTGTCTACAACTGATCGACCGGCGATCGTCAGTTGCGGGCCACCGGCCATCTTCTCGCCGAAGTTCACCTCCCGTAATTTGATCTTCCGGAAAAACTCGAATCCGAATGGCACCTCTTCGCGGTCGATGAAGTATGCCTCGGTGATGTCGGCGTCTTCTTTCACCACGAACATGTTCTTCTGATAGAACTGTGGCTCGCGGTCGTCGCTCTCGTCGTAGGACCGGCTTTCCTGCTCCGAGGAGGTCGATATGACCTGCCGCATTCGCAGCATGTTGCGCCGTTGCCCCTCGTCCGACCAAAGCGGATTACCGCAATGAGGGCACGAGGCCCGTGGTTCCAACAATCCTTCCAGTTCCAGGTATGAGCAATCGCTACAGAACCGCCACGGTTGGATTCGAGAAACCTGGAGGTTCACCTGATCGACTTCCAGCTTGCGGCCTTCTGCATAGAAGTGGTTCGCCGGCGCCAGTTCCAGAATCGCGGAGGATGCCGGCCGCTCATACTCATACGTCCGCGTCTTGTATTTCCGTTCTTCATCTTCCGCCTTGGGATTCCGCCGGTAGATAACCGATCGCAGGATGACACCGGCTTCCGGGAAAGCGTAGTTAGGCAGTAGCCCTTCGTCGGTGAAAAAATTCAGGACCTGCCGTTCGTTCATGGACCGGACAATCTCATTCATTGCTGCTTTCTCGCGGAGCAGTTGCTGAAGAGTGTCCTCGAAGTTCTGATCGCGTGCCGGGTCCTGCTTCACGTCGCGGATTCTCTTGGTGAGAGCCTGAATGCGGCCGCGCAGGGCCTTGCGTTCCGCCGCCAACTCCTCCAGCCCCTCCCAGATCGAACGTTCCAGCCCTGTGATGTCGAGGTCTGTCCCACGTGAGAAGGCCCGAATCCTTTCGCGGGTGTAATCGGCGACCTCGTTCTCGAACAGCGCGAGAAAGCCATCCTCCATCTCGGTGCGGTTTTGCTCAAAGAAGGCAAGTAGGTTCGCTGGGAACCCCTTGGTCCGGTCACCGTTCTCCACCACATCGAGCACGGATCGCAATTCGTCGGGGAGCGCTCCTTCTGGCACGCCCGTCTCTACCCAGCGATCAAACACGTAGGCTGTCAACTGCCGCTCTAGCACTGCCGACGCATTCAAGAAGCAACCAGGCGTTTCCACGCGCCCTTGGATCATCTCTTCCGGCTCGAAGTAGAAGAACAAGTCGTGTGGCCGCGCGTTGGCCACAGTGAGCACGAAGGAATTACCGTCTACTCGCCCGGCTCGTCCGACTCTCTGCAGGTAATTGCTCGCCTTCGGCGGCACGGAACAGAGCGCGATCGACGAGAGATCGCCGATGTTGATACCCATCTCCAACGTCGGCGTGCAGGACAGCAAGTTCGGATCGCCGGGCATGCGCTTTTTGTCCTCGCGACGGAATCCGTCTTCGACCCGTTCCCGCGTCTCGCGGTCAAGCAGACCCGTGTGCTCCTCCGAGAAGATTCGCTGCACGTCGCCTGATTCGTACAGTCGGCGGTAATAGTCTTCCTTATCCGGCGCACGCTCGAAGTGCCCGTCGCAGTTGTACCGCATGCAATGGCTGCCTTCAAACGTCTCGGCATCGTCAGGACCCACGGAAACAGCGTAGCTACAGTACTTGCACCGGAACTGAATCACGCCGATGGTGACCTGAAAGGCGTCCGGTTTGAGTCCCCAAACACGCGCGCCCTTCGCGTTCCGCTCAAAGACGAGGCCCGTTTCCACAAGCGCACTCAGCACGGCCTCATAGATCACCTGCATTGAATTGGCAACATTCGGATCGAGGCCGTAAAACGATTTTTCCAGCCAATCCTCATACCAGGTAGGCGTCGGATTGTTCGGCTGGCGGATCAGTGTCTGAAATCGCTCACCGCCACGCGATGTAAGAAAAACAGGCGACCGCGAGCCGCGCGAGAAGTTTGGCCGCCATAGGGCGCGGCCGCCCTGCTTGCCGAGCAGCCAACTATTACCCAGGCTCTCGATATACGGCGCGAGGTCGCTCTCGTCCACGGCCCCGCGGTTCTTCAGGTTCTGCACCAATCCGGCCAGGAAGCGCGCAAGCGCAATCTGGTCCAGATCCCGAAGCGGACCTATTTTCTCTCGCAACCGCGGCAGCAGCGCCTCGATCGCTCGCTTCCGCAAATCGGGCTTCACTTCCAGCGTCGAACTGCCGGTTTTCTCCAGCGTGCGTCCGATGCGGCAGTCGAATGTGTACTCGCTCCAGATCTCCCATGCGAGCCGCCGATCGAGCAGGCTCATGAGATCGGAGCCTTCGGGCAACCGCCCCGTGGCTCGCAATGCCTCATAGTCTTCCAGCCAGTTCAAGTCCGGCGGCAGGAAGGTTGCCAGGAATGATTCAGACTTGAGGCGCTGCCGCCAGTCATCCAGAAATCGGGCCGTGAGGGTTTCGAACGGAACCGGTCCGCCGGCGGCTAGAATGGTCTTCTGAATCGCGCTCCGTAAATTGAACGTATACGTGCGCGCAGCGAAGAAGCCGGACCGGTGCGACGCGTCCTGCACGGAGTCGGAAAACGCCAGCAGCTTCTTGTCTTCGTTGAACGGCGAGGAAAACAATTGCGCGATGATGACGCTGGTCAGGCTGGCCGCGCGCGAGCCCAGGATGGTCAGCGAGTTGTGGCCGCCGCAGCTTGGGCAATCATGAGAACCCAGGCGCCTCTCGGTTCCGTCGTTCTTCTTTACCGTGTAGTTCGTGTTGGGAATCCAGACCGGCAGCATCCGCTCGAAATTGGCGCCGCAGTTGGCGCACGTGCCCGGCTCGGTCATGCGCTGGATGTTCAGGCAATCCGTACAAACGTAGTGCGGAATCTCTCGCTGCTTCTTCCTGTCATCTTCGGAGTATGGATAGAGAAAGTGGACGTGAGGCGAATTCGCGAAGTAGCTGTTGTAAAAGGTTTGCAGGTCCGGATTGATGCGGGTATCGGCATCCCGGACCGTGCCGCCCCAGCCCGTGTTCCCGCATTCGCGGCAGTGGATCACCGGCAGGCTGCGCTTCAACTCGTCGGGCTTCAGGTCGTCTGCGAAGCCAAGCACCGGGTCGCGGCGGACCGAGGCCACCATGCGTCTGAGCTCGCGCAACCAGAGCTGCATCCGGATCCGGACCAGCGGATCATGTTTCTGTGTGCCATCGATGAGCAGGCCGGGAACCCTGGCGCGAGAGACCAGCGCCAGAAAGCTACCCAGCAGACGGTCGAGATACACATCCTCCAATCCGGCGAATCCAGGGAGCTGCTTCTTCAATTCAGCCGCCAGATCGCCGGCGGCAACGGCGCGGTTGGCAAGAATCACCAGCAGATTGCGGAAGAACGCGTGATGCTTGAGCGCTTCCCCCAGAGCCACCGAATCCTGGGATAAGTCCTGCCCCATCCACAGCTTCACCTGGGCTTTGAGGTACTCCTCCGCCGACTCGTAGGCGAGCGGGTCCATCGTGCCCAAGTCACCTTTCCCTGGCGTTTGGAACCGCGTGACCAGGCAGCCCTTCAGGAACTCATCCGGCGTCAAGAGCGATTCACCGATGACGCTTTCCGCGTCAAACGGCTCCGCGAAGAGCTGGCGCGCGTAGTTTGCCAGGTCCGCCTGACTGCCATCGCCGAGCGTGGCCGACGTCCCGACACAGCAGAGATGATTGGGAGGAGTATGCACGCGCTCCTTGATGCGGCGGAGGAGGCAAGCTAGGTCCGCGCCCTGCGCGCCATCAAAGGTGTGCAGTTCATCCACCACCAGGTAGCGGAGCGTTTCCGGTTCGTTTAACCGCCAGAGCCGGGCGTCGCGAGGCCGGACCAACAGGTAGTCCAGCATCTTGTAGTTGGTAATCAAGATGTCCGGCGGGGCGGCGCGCAGCATCTCTTTGTCGGTGATCAGGTCCTCTTCCGTCATCACCGGGGAGGGCTTGCGTTCCAAGCCCCCGATCCAGAGTCCGGCCGTGACGTAGCCCCGCAGTTCTGGATTCCGCCAGATCATCTTCGCCAGCCGCTGTGCCTGATCCGTGGCCAGCGCGTTCATCGGATAGATGAGGATGGCCTTGATCCCCCTTCGCCCACGCTGCCGGAAGCAATGGTCGAGGACCGGATAGAGAAAACACTCCGTCTTTCCGGACCCGGTGCCGGTGGCGACGATGGTTGACCGGCCGGCGCGTGTGTCCAGCCGCTCCCACGCTTGTTGCTGGTGGCGGTAGGGCGCGAAGCTCTCGGGAAGAATCTCAGGGAAGGGACGCGGCCCTTCATCCGCCGGCACGAACGGCAACTTCACGGAGAGGTACGGTCCCCGGAACAACATGCCCGGTGCGCCAATCAGCTTTTCGAGAGTGCCGGCAAAGAAGGGATTCGTGATCGGGAATGTCGTGAGGAGGAAGTCCTCCACGCCGCGCTGAATCTGACGGGCGATGACGGAAGGAATCATATACCCGCCTCGTCAAAGAACTTCCACGCGGTAGCGTAGTCAGCCTCACGGTCGCAGCGATCAAAAGGTGCCTCGTATTCGATTGCTCGTTCTTTCGAGCCACCAGGAAGCGTGTCGTCTTGAATGGTTCGGGAGACCAGCCCCGATTTCAAATTTACAATGCCCCTCCAGTCCGGCGTTCGAAACCCGAAAGAGCTGTCCCCGTCCAAGTACACGATGCGACCACGTCTGTCATAGAAAGTATTGGCTTCGTACTTTCGTAGCACAGGAAACTGGATGCGGTAAATGGTCCCCAACTCCTCTAGTGCGAGTCCAAGAGTGCGAGCAATCAGGACGTCAATCTCGATGAGGGCTTGGCGGCGTTCATAGTCCGTTCTCAATGGCGTGGCCCAAGACCAGTCTCTCTGTAGGGCTCCAAATCTGTCATTGCACAGACGCGGATCTTCTTTTGTCCACGACTGAGTGTTAAATGAGGTCTCAAAGCACTCTTTCCACAAATCAGAGTAATGCCTCGTGAGACAGTTGAGCAGGAGCGTACGCGCTGCCAAAGCCGGACTAGCACAGACGGCAGGAAGGCCGCGCAAAACGGGTTCGTAGGCATCGCTGCGCCCTGTGCTCTTGATGAAGAAGTCGAACGGAATAGACGAGCAGCCTGCCGCGAAGGAGACCAACGTCGCCGCATCGGTGAACGCGAGCGAGATAATTGTATTCAAGTGACTCGCAAATCGCGGTGCAATTGAGGATATGAGTGTCCGCTCCCCCGATTGGCTGAGCTGTCTTCGGCACATAAACCTGAAGTGGTTAGTCACAGGCAAATGGCTCCACTGCTCTTTTGGCCATTTAGCAAAGAAGACCTCTTTGGGCTGCGCAACAACGAAATTCGTCCGCGGAAGGTAGTCCTCCGGAAGGCTCGTGAGGTCCAGCGGATCATAATGCAAATTGACGGTGCAGACTGATCGTGGCGTTTTCGCAAAAAAGTTGGCCACTGAGAAGTGCGGCCCGGAGATGATTAGGTCCTCAGTCTGGGCTGCAAATTGCGTACACGGCCGGATTGTGCCGTCTTGCGTTCTTGCGTTTTCGTCCAACACACTGACGGCTGCCTTGTACTCCAGGTCGGCAAGCCGCTTCGGAAATGCCGCAAACTTGCGCAAGACCGCCACGAGTTCACGTGCGTGGATTGTGGGTAACCGGGCCTCCATGGCGGGCGTGTTCGCTTCGTCATAGAGCCGAGCGAATGTTCTCAGGGTGTCTTCATCCACATCCACAATCCGATGACTGTGGCCGAGCGTATTCCATTTGTTCGCATCATCTTTGATCCCTAAGACTTTGCCGTTCCCATCATGGTCAAAACACGCGCTTACCGTTACTGGATCGAACAAGTTTGAAAGGTGCTTGAAAGAAGCGTTTCCAATCGCGCCGTATACGTTGACGCTGAACAGCGTCTCATGATGTACTTCTGAAAACAGCCTGAGTTCGTTCTGGAACTGAAAATGATAACGAAGACGCCCATAGATTGCCCCTCTAAACTGACCGCCTTTCGGGTCGTCATAGATACCTTCTGGGTGTAGAAAACCCTGCACTCCTAAAGATGTTGATAGTGTCCACGCTCTATTAATAAAGCACTTATAGGTGTTGGCTTTTCCACCGACGAGTAACGAGTAATTCTGAATGCTATTAAGAAAGCTCTGTGATCCTGCGAAATCCTCGTACTCCGCCCTGTAGACCGCCGATAGATTAGAGTGTTTCGAGATCGCATCTGCCCGAAGGTCATTGAGTTGGGCGGCCGAATATGCGCGCAACGCATAGAGCGGCTCGAAGTCGCTCATGAGCCCACCCTCGTTCCAGTCAATCTTGATCCAAGGCGGATTGCCAAGAATGAGATCGAAGCCCCCCCGATCCTCAAACAGATCCGCAAATTCGAGTTCCCAGTGGAGGAAACGGTGCTGCTCGGCCAACTCACGCACCTTGTTAAGCCGCGGTAGGTTCGCACTCAATTCGATCAGGTTAACGACGCCGAGTTCCTCGGCTAGGCGCAACTGCTCCTGCTCCGGCTTGCCGGTCGGGAACAGCTGTTGTTGTTCGGCCCCTAATAACGGTGAGAGCTCGTGGGAAGTCCCCTCCAAAATGGCGGACAGCTCAAGCAAAAACTCATCGAGTGATGGCAGAAGATCCGCCCCGCTAACCGGCCAGAACCAGAGGGAGCACCAGTAGTCCATGGCCAGCTTCAGCCGCTGGTAGGCGCTGGCCTGCCCGCCGCTTGGAATGATCGCGCGCTCGAAGATCTCATCGCGTTGGTGTGTCGTGAGCCTGTGTCCACGCTCGGAAAAGGCGGGATTCGCCTCTTGCCCGAAGACGGGGAAAACATGGGCGGTATCGCGCCGAACCTGGCAAAGGTCGGCGCAGTGTTTCTTCCAGAGACGATCCACGGCGGTGGAGAGCCGCTCCAATGCTTTGACATCGCCTGCGGAAAACCGCTTGGTGAAGTCCCTTCGCCAGTCTCTGATCTGCTTCATCTCCGCTGGCAGCATCTCTTTGACGGCCTTATCCGTGTAGTCCGACATTCCCTGGTCCGGGACCAGGAAATGCCAGATCTGTCCGTTGGCGCGGTCCTTCCCCATTGGCACGCGCTCAGGAACCGAGTCCAGCCACTCGCGGTTCTGGCTTTCAAGCTGCGCCCGTGTGAACACCTCACGCCGCGCGCCAATCAGGCTATTGCCGGCGACGAGCTGGCCGCCGAACCAGGGGATGGTGTGGCCCTCGTAGATGGTGTTGAGCCAGAGGGAAATCTCCGCCAGTTCGATGGCTACGGGGTTGCGATCCACTCCGAAGACGCGGTTGTCCGCGAGGAAAGCCTTCACCTTCTGCTTTTCGAGCAGATAGTCGTCGTGCCCGATCACTCGGCCCGTCTCACGCTGCTTACGTTCCAGATAGGCGTCGGCGAGTTGATTCACAGCTTCGTTCAAAAAGGCGCCACTGCCGAGGGCGGGCTCGCAGACATTCAAATTGAGGATGTCATCGGCGGACTTGTCTGTCAGGAGTTCCTTCAGCGCGTACTTCACGACGCACCGCGTGAGAACGTCGGGCGTGTAGTAGGACGCCGATTTCTGACGATTCCGCCCAGCGAGCCGATAGACAAAGCTGCCCTGCGGGTGGTGCACCAGGCGGCCGTTGGCGTAGACCTTCTCTTCGTCTTTATACTCGCCCAGCGCGCTTTTGGGCACGAAATAGGCCTGCTTGAGCGGGTCGTAATCCTCGCCCTCGGGCTTCACCTCGTAGAGGCCGTCTTTCTCCTCGACGAAGAATCCGGTGTAGGAAAGCAGACCTTCATACACCGCTCCGAGTTGGTTGATGCCGAGTTGCGAATAGCTGATGCGTCCCCGGCGCCGTCCTTTACCCTCGCGCGACAGCGACAACAACTCGATCACCTTTTGAAGAACGTGATTCCGCAAGCGAACGCGGTTCAGCAGAGGCGTGCGTGCCGGGTCAAACAGGTCGCAGCGCAGAGGCTCCATGCGGAAGGTGTTGTCGCCGATCTGCTCGGGCTTCAATTCATGCAGCCACCCGTCGTGGATCAATCGGAACAGTGCTTGCAGCGAGTGGTGCAGGAAGAAGCCGCTACGGTCTTCTTCCGTGGAGAGATCCATCTCCGCAGCCTCACGCAGGCTTTCGAGGGAATAGCCGGTGCGATACTCTTCGCTCTTCATGGGAGCGTAGCCGAGTTCTTCCCGTGCTTCGACGTAAAAGAGGAACAGCAGGCGATAAAGGTAGCGCAGGCACTCCCGCGTAAGCTGCTCGGCGAGGTCCTTGCCGTAGACTCCCTCCTTGAGAACCTCCCGGAGATACCAGACTGCTTCGTTGCCCAGCAGTTCCACGGCTTCGCGTGCGCTGTACTTCAGGTCTTCTGAGACGGCGAAGGCGTGTTTGTGGGAGTTTTCATCCAACCGGTCCAGGAGACTGATCTGGTCCGGCGGGCACACGGAATCGCGATGGAGCAGTGCGGCCGTGGCTTTGAGCGTCGAGAGTTCGCGGCGGCCGAGGATCTCCTCAAGATCGAAACGGAGGAAGCGCTTGGAAGGCCACTTCGTCCGGTCCAGCAGGAGAAGTTGTTGCGGCCCGTAGAGTAGAACCCAGCGCGGGGGCTCCGCGGCGGCGAAGACCTGCTTGGTTAGGATCTCTTCCTGCGCGACGAGCGGATCATCTTCTTCGCCACCATTGAGCGCTTCGAGTATCCACAGCTCCGGCTGGCCGTTGGCGCGGGTAATGTGGCCGGCCAGAGACAGCAGAGTGCCGTCCTCCAACTCGACGGTGTCGGCGTTCAGTTGGTAGCCGAGGACACCGAACAAATCGGCGAACCACTTCTGCCGGAGGGCTTGCCGCTCGGTGGAGTCGCTCTCTCGATCGATCGCTTGGAAGGGACGGGCGAGCGCGCGGAGCGCCTCCCAGGGCGCCCGCTCCTGTTGTGCCCAGGCCTCGAATAGTGGTTTCAGGTCCCCTTCCAGGATTGCGGCCAGGTAGTGGTGCGTGTAGAACTCGTTCTCGTTCGTGATCCCGGTGAGGTCGATAGGCATGGCGTATCACCCGAGGAACACTGCGGCCACGCGCAGGAAGGGGCTGTCCTCCGTAGTCAAAGTGTCTTCGACCCAGCGGCGGTAACTGGCGAAGATCGCATCAATGTGCCGTTTTCGCTCGAGCTTCTTGTTGCGGCGCACGCCAACCAGTGTCGCGTCATCAGGAAATTCGAATTCCAGAAAGGAAAGCTGGCGGCCCTGAAGAGTTCCAAGATTCTCCATCTCCTCGTCAAGTCGTGCTTGCAGATTCTCCTGAAACGCCTGACGACGGGTTGACATGTAGCGGCGGGCTTCGGCGACGGCATCGGGTAGCAGGCTGCCAACCGCAACGGGAATCTCGAAATCGCCGGGACTGGGGAATGTGCGGGTATTCAACTGGGTGCGCTTCAAGAAGTCCTCGAGCGTGAGCACGCCGGCGTTACGGTGACCGTCGAAGCGGACGGCGAACCATTCATGGATGACCGGCTGTCCCTTGCGATTGGGGATTTCCCCCTGCATGAGGAATAAAACCTCGCCTGCGGAGAGCACCCCCGCCAAGCGAATGGCCGGCGCCTGTTTGCGCCCGAAGGCGACCATCAGCTTAAAGTTGAGCCACTCCATGACGGGATGGAGATCCCACAGGAGATGAATATGGGGCCAGTTGCTTTCCTCGGCGCGAGAGTCCTTGATAGCTCTTTTTACGCGGTCGCGGTTCGTGGTGAGATGAAGCCGGCCATCCTCCGGAATCGCCTCGCGCGGCAGGGCCCGGAATGCGCGCCGGAGGTCTTCATCGACGGTGAGGGTGACCAACTGGCGCTCAGGGTCAAAATCAGCCTGGAGATCAACGGTGCTTTTGAGCGCCGAGAGTCCTTCTCGGAAGTAGACCAGGTCATCGGCGAACAAGCTGGGGAACGTGTGGCATCGGCTGCGAACTGTCTCGCCCGCCGGTATGGGCGCATCTCCCAGAAGGATGGAAAGCAGATCGTCTTCGGCCGCCTTCTCCATGCGCCGGTTGAACTCGGCGGGCGCCAGGTTTTCCTCAATAGCCCTGCCAGTCATCTGCTCTTCCTGGCTGGCATCGAAGACATTCAGGAATACGGAAGGGTCGCCGATGTTCTTCGCCGCCTGCTCGTCCTTTTCCATCAGGAGTTCCAGGATGCGCAGGTCGCCGCGGACTTTGGGGTTATCGGGTTCGGTATAGAGGTAGGCGATGTGCGGCTGCCTCTCCTGTCCGTAGCGGTCGATGCGGCCATTCCGCTGCTGGAAAACCATCAGTGACCACGGGATGTCGAAGTGGATCAGCTTGTGACAAAGGAAGTGCAGGTTGAGGCCTTCACTCGCGATGTCGGAGGCGATCAACAGGCGCACCGGAGAACGATCACGCCCGAAGTCCTCGACCATTTGTTGAAGATCCACGTCCTCAATACCGGAGCCGTGGACTACCGCGATCTGCTCCGGCTTCAGCTTCAAATCGCGGGCCAAGTTCTGTTCGAGGAAGCGCAGGGTTTCGATGCGCTCAGTGAAAAGGACGATGCGGTCGGCGGGGTTGGCAGGTTTCCATTGCAGACTGCCACCTAGCTCCAGCATCTTGACGAGGCGTTGGTACTTTGAGAACTTGTCTACTCCAACGCGTTCGATGGCTTTGGCGATTCCACCTAGGGTGACGCGGTCCTTATCGGCATCCGCTCCGGTTTGCTTCTCGACTTTGTGGAGTCGCTGGCGGACGGTCTCCAGGCAGGCGGCCGGCGAGGAGAAGAGAGACTTCTCCAGAACCGTTTTGAATAGAAGCTGCCCTGTGCGGCGGGTCTGGTCGAAAGATAGGAAGCGTGCGTCGGCGAGGAGATCGTACACGGCCTCCTCCCGGGAAGAAGCGGGGACCGCGTGCTTGCTGACCTGGCGCTCCAGGAACGAGCCTGAAACCTGATCCTGGATGTGTTTCTTGTACCGCCTCAGGAAGAGACCCTTGATGTCATCTGGGCCGTAATCGTCCGGATTGGCGATGGCCGTCGGATTCAGCATGTTCATCAGGCTGGCGAAGGACGCCGCCTTGCCGTCATGCGGCGTGGCTGACGCCATGATGAGCGTGTCGGACCGACGCGAAAGCAGGTCGGCGAGTTTGGCACGAAGGGAAAGCGTCGAGCCGCGGAAAGCGACGTTATGCGCTTCGTCGATGACGATGATGTCCCAATAGCTCTTATCCGCCCAGACGCGGAACTCGGCGTTCTGTTTCAGGGTGTCGATGGAGATGATCGCTTTGTCGAAATGATGGAATGGGTTCGCGTTGGTCGGGATTCGGCTGCGGACGCGCTCCAGCCCCACAGAATCGAGGCGGACGAGTGGGATGGTGAACCGCGCCCAGAGTTCCTTCTGGAATTGGGCCATCATGCTCTTGGTCGTGACCACCAGAATGCGTTTGCCCTTGCCGCGATTGATCAGTTCGCTGAGCAAGATGCCCATCTCGATAGTCTTGCCAAGCCCAACGGCGTCGGCCATCAGGATGCGCTGACGGGGCTGCTCGAGGGCCAGCAAGGCCGGATCGAGCTGGTAAGGCAAGTCGTCGATGGCAGCACGGTGGCCGATCCACAGATCATTGCCCGTGGGTGGCGATTGACGAAGCAGGCTTTCGAGGTATAGACGGCTGTTCCGAAATAGTGGAGAGGTGTCGGGCACCAGCTCTGTCTCCGCTGGATCGAGGATGGTGATACTTTTTCCCTCTATTTCGGAGAGAAAACGCGCCTCCTTGTGTCGAACGATCTCTGAGACACCAACCACCTGGATCGACTGGCCACCAGTACCGGTTCGATCGACACGCTTTACAATCCATTCTGCATCCCGGATGAGCACCCTCGCTCCGGGGGCGATGGCGCTAACAGCCACGATGAAAGTGCCTCCTGATGCTGGCCGGCGAAACACGCCGGCCAAGCGTCCATGAGATCACATCGACAGGCCTGAAAACAAACGGAATTCTCTTGCAGAACGTTGAAGCTGAACCCTGCGATGCCTCAGGACCCGCCTCTGGCCCGTACTGCGCGGTAGTCCTAAAAAACAGAATCGACTGAACATGTTATAATCGTCGCTAAATTCGGTTCGCTGCAGCGGACCGCCAGGGAAGCGTGTGCCGCTGACAATGAGGGACGTCATTTGGCTAGGCGCAACCTCAAGAGCTGTCTCGAAGCGGACTTCCTCAGGAAGCTCCACACCACAGTTCTCCTCAAGATCCTTTCGCCGTTCCTTGGCGCGCTGAAGGAAAAGGGTTTCGAGTTACCTCAAGACATTACAAAGAGCATAGATTACAGGTTGCTTGCAGCAATCCTGGCTGAGCCTAGCGACAAGCTAAACTCCCTGATCGAGGCCATCTACCTGATCGCAAACGTCGGCATCGATGAACGTTTCGACGAATTACTGGAAGTGGCTGCGAAGAATTCAGTGGACGTTTCGGATCTGCAGGTCACAGCTGCGGACCTTGCCGCACGAATCTATCTCGTCGCGCCGCAGGACCTCGAGAAGATGGAGCGCGCGAATTCCTTCCAGCGCCGGAGACGGTTCGACAGCTTCGTCGCACGTGAAGGCGCCCCAACCCTCCAAGTCAATCAGTTACCCAAAGACATGTCAGCAATCGAAACGGACCTGCGCGCCCAGTTCGTAAAGAAGAAACTCGGCCGCAAGTGCACGGTGACGCGCAAGGATTGTCCAGGGGAGATTCGATTCCTGATTCAGCGAGGTGAGCCATACACGCGCCAGCCAAGTTGCGACGACGAGAATTCCGGAGCGACCTTCTATCGTCCAGAAAGGACGGATTTCGTAATCGTAGATGTGATTAACAACGAGCTCCGCGTCAATGCCAAGGGCGTCACCGTGGTCAAGCTCTACCGGGAGGTCTTCTGCCAGCACCTGTTCGGTGATAAAGACCGCTTCGTCTATGCGGATAAGTACACCCTGGAGCCGCTGAAAGCGAAGGGAAAGGCTGCGCTGGAGTGCAGCGATATCGAAGGAATGAAGTCGGTTACGTTGACCGAGCTAGAGTATCGATGGCCAGGCCCATTTGATCATCGAGACACGAGCCGAGCGACGGATGTTTTTCGCGCGCTATCGCGACGGTGGAACACCATAAAGTGCGCCGACTTCGTCACGGCGAAGTTCACTGTAAAGCTGACTGATGAAGCGCGCCCACGATTCGTGAAAATCATCGCCCGTAACACGACGGACGCAAGCCGGGGCGAAGAGGCCCTGATCATCGAGGAGTGGCTACGCCAGCGCGGCTTCATTTTGATCCAATCTGCTAAGAAAGATGCGAAGCCTGACGCGACTGTGGCTGGCGATTGAAGACATTTCCGACCTCCTCGCGTTGCCGGCGGTGTGGGCTGAGAAATGCGGCACCGACGATTTTGCCCGCATCGAGCGATTTCTGTCTCCGACCAAGGACCGCTCCGCCAGATACCCATGCCCGCATCCTGCTGGATACAACTGCCCGAGGCTGATCATCGGAGATGACGGCGGTCCCTTTGAGGCGCTCTGCCAAGACCCTCACAAGATCTGCCTGGATCTTCCTCTCGGCTTGAAGGACGTGTTGCTCCACGAACTTGACCTCCTTGGATTCATCAAGCCGGCGTTGGTAGCTGTTGGCGTTCGGAACCCCCAACTTGAGCGTCGGGGCCACGGCGTTTGGAACGTCGGCCTCGCGGTTGGCGGGGATCTGGTGCTTCAGGCCGCGTACCTGCTCGTGTTCGGCGGCGCGGAGGATTTCGCCCAGGCCGCGATGTCCCTGGCAAACGATCTAGACGGGCCGTTCACGATCGTTGCCCCCACAGGCCGACACTGGACTGGAACTCTTCGGGAGAAGTTGCGGCCCCCTCGAATCACGTTCATCTCTCTGAATGATCGCGTCGGAATGGACGAGTCCGGGGCGTTGATCGCCGTTCGCACGCTACCCATAAGCGAGTTAACCGCGAATATAGTCCCAAGCGCCCGAAAAGCAGGGGGGCGACCGGTCGCGGTCCAAACACAAGAGATTGTCGCCGCGTGGATCGCCATGGGATCGCCCACCTTGAACGCGAAGGTCTGTGACAAACTGGCTCGTGAGGCCTATCCGGCCGAGTGGAAAAGCGTTACCGTCGGCAGCAAGCTCCATAAGAGGCTACGCGATCGAGTTGGCAACACGGTTCGGCGCGGTAAAAGGCAGCTCGCTACGAAACTCATTCCGTAGCGCGACTTAACGCACGGCTCTATTACGTAGCGAAGTCTTCGTCAACAATCATTGTTGATGGAGCTACGAGTCGCCCGAAAAACTCTCGGCCTCTCCCAAAGCCGCCTTTCCCGGTTGTCTGGCGTCAGTCGCTTCAAGATCTGCACCTTTGAACTTGGAGACACGGCGCTGGGGCCGGATGACGTAGAGAAGATCCGCCGCGCCCTTCACGCGGAGGCAGAGCGGCTCCAGAGTGTCTCCGCCCTCATTGACCTCAGCCAATTCTCTTCTTCGATTGACAAAAAACGGAGTCAGCCAGGAGAGTACGCGTGACGGATGCTCAACTTACGGTGAAGCTCGCCGTCGATGTCCTCGGCTGGAAGACCGCGCCTGGTAGGTTCATCAAACCGGGTCGAAGTTGGACGCCTTCCTGGCGATTTGCTCCGCTGGAGAATATCGCGCAGGCCTTCGATCTCCTCGACGCCGGCGCAGCCGCCTACAAACTCTCCGGAGACACAGACGGACTATTCACGGCCGAGGTCCGCATCGGGAACCGGGTCGGCAAGGCATCCGGCGCACAAAAGGCGCGCGTGATCTGCGTGGCGATCGCGCGAGCGATCGGCGCCGATGCTGAGGTGCTGGCATGACAACACCGCCGGCGGTTCGAAGGATTCACGTCCCCGATAGTCTCGCGGAACTCGACCAGTGGGTTCCATGGAGATACGAGAACCGCGGCGGCGCTAAGCCCACGAAGACTCCCTGCCAGACTGATGGAAACTACGCCAGCAGCACGGACCCCACCACATGGTGCTCCTTTGACATCGCGCTGAAAACCTGGCAAGAGAACTTACAACGCTTTGCTGGAATCGGATTCGTGTTTTCGGCCAGCGATCCATTCTTCGGAGTTGATCTTGATCATTGCCTCGATCCTACTGGACAACTGAAGGCGTGGGCGCAACCGATATTGGAGCGGTTCGCTGACACATACGCCGAGATTTCCCCGAGCGGCAAGGGAATCAAGATCTGGGGAAAGGGAAAGCTGCCGGGCGGCGGCACTGCGTTTCCCCTGGGTGATGGTCGAGTCGAGATTTACGATCAGGCGCGATACTTCACCGCTACCGGCAATCACTGGGGTGGCCAGATGCGAGACATCGAGGACCACCAAGCCGATCTTGAGTGGCTGCTCACGCTCTCGCCTCACGGTGCAAAGAAGGTGCCATTCACAATCGATGAGGGCAAGATCCGCAAGGGCACGCAGCATGACACGCTAGTGAGCCTTGCAGGGACAATGCGCGCACGCGGATGTGAGTATCCCGAAATCGAGGCCGCGTTACTTGAGACAAACAAAACCCGCCTGGAGGAGCCGGCCCCGGAGGCAGACATCAAGCGGATCGCAGAGAGCATCTGCCGTTACACACCCAGCGACAACCGCGGTTTGGGTCGTGCTGTACGCGACCTGAAAGATCGGGCAGACCACATTCCCATGCCGGCCCCTGCACCGTGGCCAGACCCGGTTAACGAGGCTGCATATTGCGGCCTTGCCGGCGACGTCGTGAGGATGATTGAACCCCAGACGGAAGCCGATCCCATCGCGCTTCTGATTCACGTGCTGGTGGGCGTGGGGAGCCTCGTGGGGCGGGGGCCGCATGCTCGCGTGGGAGGCACGAACCACCACACGAACGAAAATGCGATCTGCGTGGGGAAGACCTCTAGCGCGCGCAAGGGAACCGCAAAATCCGACACGTTCAACCTTCTCGGCCGCGTGGATCCAGGTTGGGCCGAGAACCGAGTAGTTGCAGGCCTTTCGAGCGGCGAGGGCTTGATCTGGGCTGTACGGGATCAAATCGAAAAACAGGAGCCTGTCCGCGACAAGACAAAGGCCATCACCGGCTACCAGACCGTTATAACGGACCACGGTGTCGATGACAAACGGTTGCTCGTCATCGAGCCTGAGTTTGCCTCCGTACTGCGGGTGGCCGGTCGAGATGGGAACACGCTCTCGAGCGTTTACCGGCAAGGATGGGACTCCGGCCTCCTGCGAGTGCTCAACAAGAACTCCCCGGTGAACGCGACGGGTGCCCATATCAGCATCATCGGGCACATCACGCGCGAGGAACTCCTGATCGAGTTGAGCAACAACGACAAGGTCAACGGCTTCGGAAATAGGAACTTGTGGCTCTGCGTCCAGCGCTCCAAGCTTCTTCCTGACGGCGGTGATTGGAGGAGCCTCGATCTTGGATTACTCGTCAGCCGCCTTAAAGAGGTCGTCGACTTCGCACGCGGTGTAGGCGAGATTCGCCGGGATGCCGAAGCCGGGGCGATGTGGCACGAGGTCTACGGCCAGTTGGTGGGTGAACGCGCCGGTCTGTTTGGTGCCCTTACGTCGCGGGCCGAAGCGCACGTTCTCAGACTGTCCTGCGTCTATGCCCTGCTCGATCGCTCAACTGAAATCAGGCGGCCCCACCTTGAGGCAGCTTTGGCGCTGTGGAAGTATTGTGAGGACTCGGCGGAGTACATCTTCGGCGATGCTCAGGGCAACCAAGTTCTAGATCAGATTCTGAAGGCGCTCCGAAATGCGTCGGACGGCCTGACGAGAAACGAGATCCGAGATCTGTTCGGCAGGCACCGCTCTTCCGAAGAGATCGGCGCCGCGCTCCGCATCCTGGGTGAGCGCGGGTTGGCCGGGTTCCAGAAAGAAGACACCGGCGGCCGGGCGGCCGAGCGCTGGTTTGCGGTGAACGAAGGTGCGCGGAAAGCGCGTAAAGAGCGGAAAGGTGGCGTCGAGCCATGACTTTCCGCGCTTTCCGCGCTTATCGCGCACCGTCAGCGGAGCGAACACGCCATGCCTGACTATCTGAGCATCGCGAGGCGGGCACTGCTGCGACCCGAAACCCCGAAGGAACCCGAACCATTGGAAGGCGTTCTGAAGGGCTTGGCCATCGAACTTTGGAGCGATCGCGCCGGGAGCCTCTTCATCGTAGCCGACGAAGAGGACGCGCGCCGCCTGGGCGAGCCGAGGGGCACGGTGTACACGGCAGATGAACTGCGTCGCGTGGTTCAGATTGGCGATCCCGCCATCGTTCTAGAGATTCACGAATGGAAGCGCAGATTTGATGCGCGGCTGCGCGAGTACCAGGAGCGAAAGGGTGGCGTCTGACGACATGAGCAGCCGAATGTCGATTCCCGAAATCGCTAAGCGGCTCGCCGTCGGGCGGATCGCCGTCTACACGATGCTGGAACAGGGCATTATTCCTGCCATCCGCCTCGGCCGACGGTGGATCGTAACCCGCCACGCATTCGAAAACTGGGAGCGCACCTGCGGGATGCCGACTGGACTTCAACGGAAAACCGAGCATAAGGTGACGTGACGTTATGCCCGTCTACAAACGTAGGTATCGGTCCGGAAAGGTCGCGTGGTACTACCAATTTGCGCTACCCGGATCGACTCGCCAGAAACAGAACCTTGTCACGGAGTCCGGATTCGCCACGAAGCAGGAGGCCGCGGACGCCGAAGCCGTGCGCCGCGCAGAAGAATTAGTGCGCCAGGCCGCCACCGGCGGCGTCGCCGCGCCCATGCCGACGACTCTGTCGATGCTTTTGGCGGAATTCATGAAGCAGCACGCCGAGGAAAATCTGGCTCCGAAAACCGTAGAGCGATATCGCGAGATGGCAGCGTACCTTGCGCCGGAACTGCTCGCAATGAACATGACCGAGATCACTCCGCTTCATCTGAGCCGCGAGTGGACGCGGTTGCTGAAGTGCGGCGGCCACAAGCGCAAATCCACGACGCCTCGCGCCATGAAGCCGAAGACGGTCAGGAACATCGCCGGCTTGGTGTCCTCTGCGTTTGTGCGCGCGATCAAGTGGGGGCTGGCCACCACAAATCCTGTTACCCACAGCGACCTTCCGAAGGTCAGGAAGCGCATCGGAATGGCTCTGCTTCCATCGGAGCAGGATCGCCTGACCCAGTGTGCGACCGGCCCTTGGTGCCTCTCAGTCTTCCTCGATGTGGCGGCGGCAAGTGGCGCGAGGCGCGGGGAGATCTTGGCTTTGCGATGGTCGGACCTTCAAGGCATGATCATTGTGATTGATCGATCGATTTGCCAGACAAGGGAAGGATTGGTGTTCAAGAGCACCAAGACGGAGGAGCCTCGCAAGGTTGAGTTGCCGCCGTCGATGGTGGCTTCGCTCAAGGCGCATCGACTGCGCCAGGATGAGTTCCGCCGACAATTCGGCCCGGACTACCGCAGCGACCTGGACCTGATCTTCGCCAACCCGGACGGATCACCGCTGATGCCGAATTCCATTTCGTCAACGGTGTCGCGGCTCTGCCGGCGTCTAGGCCTGCCCAAGGGAGCATCGCTCCACGTCTTGCGGCACAGCCACGCGAGCCTCCTGCTGGCCGACGGCGTGGACCTCGCCACCGTCTCCGCGCGCCTCGGCCACTCGTCCGTGCGCACGACCGCCGACATCTACAGCCACGCGATCCGCGGCAAGGACCACGCCGCCGCCCAGTGTTGGGACGACATCATGCAGCGATCGCGCAGCGAGACAGAGAAATCCAAAACCGTAAACTAGGCAATGACATCCGAGGGCGTCCCCGCGAGGAGCACTTGTGCAGCCCACAATCGCGCTTGCTATCATTTTCGTCTTTTCTTTGCCTTTTATAATCTGTGTTATAATCCCCTTTGATGGTCGCCCCATCTGTGCTACCGACGCTCCATGCTGTCGCCGAACGTCTGATAGGGAGTCTCGACAATTCCGTTACGCGGGCGATGTACGGAAAAGCTATCCGCGACTTCCTCTTATGGCACGGGGACCGGTCACCGTGCGCCCTAACCCGTTCGCTGCTTGAAACCTACAGAACATATCTGAGCGGTTTGAAGTACTCGTCTTCGAGCGTTAACCAGCGGCTGTCGGCGATTAGGAGGCTCATTCTCCAGGCCGGAGATGAAGGTCTTTTGCCTGCTGCGCAGGCGTTGATTTCCACACGGATTGCGGGTGTCCGCAAACGCGGAGTACGTATCGGAAACTGGCTATCGCCCGAACAGGCGGAAGCGCTGGTCAACGCACCAGACCCGAGTTCCGCGAAAGGCCTCCGGGACCGCGCGATTCTCGCGCTGCTGGTCGGGTGCGCGCTACGACGGGCTGAATTGGTTTCACTTGAAACACGGCATCTCGAGCGGCGGGAAGGCCGCTGGGTCCTTCTCGATATCGAAGGCAAACACGGGCGCATCCGAACAGTGCCAGTTCCACCGTGGGTCAAAACCGCGATCGACGCCTGGCTTCAATCGGCGAGGATCACGGAAGGGCGACTGTTTCGGGCTGTCGAGCGCGGCGGCGGCGTGACCGGTCGACCTATCTGCGCGCAAACGGTTTTTGATATTGTGGTCCAACAAGGGAAAGCTATTGGCGTTTCAATTCGCCCGCACGACCTGCGGCGCACGTGCGCGAAGCTGTGCCGCCACCAAGGCGGCGACCTTGAACAGATTCAACTGCTGCTCGGGCATTCAAGCGTCCAGGTCACCGAGTCGTATTTAGGAACTCGGCAGCGCCTTGCTGAGGCGCCGAACGATAGAATACCGATTCGTTGGCACACCGGCCGGAGAAAGCTGGCCAGTTGAAAGAGCGCCTTCCGTGGAACTAGACGCCCTCATCGATGTCCTCCAATACAAGGACTCGCCGAATTTTGTTCGCGCGGATGAGCTTTCGAAGGACATCGATTTCGGATTCCTGTATCGTCGTGCGAGGCAGCATTGCGGACTGGAAGGAGCGTATTTGTTACGCGCCTCAAACGGTCCTGGGGCTGGAACCCCGATCGTGTATGTCTGCCGCGCAAAGAGTGAGGAAGAAGCGAGAGTCATTCACAAGCGCGTTTGGAACCAGGACTTGGTACCGTTTCTCCTGGTCACGAGCCCCCAAACCCTCCGCGTCTATTCCGGATTCCGCTTTGATCCGGATGAAGCAACGAAGCAGGATCTCAACGCCGGCGCACTGAACCACTTCGAGGACTTCAATCGGGTCGCCTTGGAGTTGCAGTCCTTCCGGGCAGAAGCCATTGACACGGGTCGATTTTGGAGGGAATGGGCGTCCGAGGTCACGCCTGATAAACGCGTCGACTGGCGGTTGCTGAGCAACCTACGCGATCTTGAAAAATCCTTGGCCGACGCTGGCTTGACGGAGCGCACGCTCATACACGGCGTCATTGGCAAGTTTGTCTATCTCCGATATCTGCGGGATCGGGAAATCCTGTCCGACCGCAAACTGCAGACTTGGGGGCTCGACGCAGAACACGTCCTGGGCCGAAGCCTTCGATTGGAATCGTTCGAGCTGCTTCTCGCCAAGCTTGACGAATGGCTGAATGGGTCAGTCTTCCCGCTCACCCGAGACCAGCTCCACTCTTTTGGAGAGGGTCGGCTTCGGACCGTAGCCGGTGTCTTTCGGGGAGACTTGGCCAGTGGCCAGATGGCTCTGGAATTTGCGAATTACGACTTCTCGTTCATTCCTATTGAGACCCTGTCCGTCATCTATGAACAATTCCTACATGCTCCTGATCCACACACTGGCATCAGCAGGGGGAAGCAGGAGGGAGCGTACTACACGCCTGTCCCGGTCGTGAATTTCATGCTCGACCGGCTGGAAATGCGTCGGCCCCTTCAGCCAGGGATGCGAATACTCGATCCTTCGTGCGGCTCGGGCGTATTCCTCGTCCAGGCCTATCGGCGCCTTATTGAACAAGCGATTCGCACCAATGATGGCCAGTCACCACGGCCCGCGGAACTCCGCTCGATGTTGGTCGATCATCTGTTCGGGATCGACACCGACGTCGATGCCTGCCAGATTGCCGAATTGAGTCTTGTGCTGACGCTACTCGATTATGTCAAGCCGCCTGACCTGGAATCTCCTCAGGTTCGTCGATTCCGGCTCCCGTCGCTACGTGGGCAAAACATTTTTCACCAAACGGCGTTCTCAAATTTGCCCGACTCCGTGCAACAATCCTTTGATTGGGTTGTCGGCAACCCACCATGGAAAATCCTGAAGCCGAAGAGCGCGGAAACGGCTGATCCTGGCCTGACCAAATGGATCCTCGAAAACCGCAAACGACGGCCGACCGGGCGTCGCCAGCTTGCCGAGATGTTTGCGTGGCGCAGTCACGAATTGCTTGCACCGAACGGCGCAGCCAGCCTGCTGCTCCCCGCGATGACGCTGTTCAAGCATGACTCCAAACAATTTAGGAAACGGTTCTTCAACGATTCGACAGTTTGGGAAATCGCCAATTTTGCAAATCTCGTGCGCGTGCTCTTTGCAGGCAGATCGACTGTACCTGCGGCCGCTTTCTTTTTTGAACGGACGATCCGCAACGAGGATGATCCCCCCGACATCGAAGTCTATGGCCCGTTCCTGGCGAACCAACCGGCCCTGTATGACGCCCAATCCGGGCAGAAGCAGAAGGAAGCTTGGAACATCCTCGTCAATGTAAGTGAAACCCGTTCCTTGCGTTACAGGGAAGCACTCTCAGGCGACGCCGTGCACTGGAAAATTGCGAGTTGGGGCTCCTACCTCGATCGTCAGTTGCTCGAACGGGTAAATAAGAAATTCCGAAATATCGGTGCCCTCGACAAGAGGGGCGCTATCACGCTCACCCAAGGGTTTGAGCTACGCAAGTCGGCGCTCAGCGGTGTTTACAAAGCTGACTATCATTCGGAGCTGATAGGCAAGCGGAAACTGCTGATTCGGCGGTTGAAGGAGCGAAGATACCTTTGGAGAATCCCTGAAGCAGCTATTGGCAGAGTGACTGCGGACAACGCATATGTGCGAGTTCGTGGTGGTTTCGACCGCCCGCTCGGAGTGTGCGAACCCCCACACGTGTTCGTGGCGCCATCAGGCGCGTTCGCGGTCTATGAGGACGAATTCCTCGTAATCCCGCCCCGACAAATTGGCATCGGAGCGACTCCGGATAAGAGTGATCTGCTCAAAGCGGTAGCTCTTTATCTGAACTCCGATTTTGCCCGCTACTATCAGTTTTTTCATTCTCCCCAACCTGGTATTCAAAAGACCATTAGCACGACCCGTGACGTGGGTGCGATCCCGATACCTTTTGATGAAACGAGTGGCTCCCTCCTTCAGCCCTGGGTTGAACTCTTCGAGCAAATCGTCGTGGAGAACCGCGAACGTGATGATTTCAGCGCCAGCTCGTTTGTGCGGACACTTAACGAGCTGGCGAGTGACGCACTCCAGCTCACCGAACGCGACCGCGCTCTGGTTCACGATCTGGTGCACGTAAAGATGGACCTTACTCGCGGCAAGGTGGGCCGGCGCGCAATCGCCACACCCACTAGAGCGGAGGTTCGAGAGTATGCCCAATCATTGCGAGACGAATTAGATTCTTTTCTGGGAGATGATCTCCCTTCTCGTCACCGGGTCCGGATCGCGGTCGGAGACGATGCCGGCGTTGTCGAGATCGTTGTCGCGGACAAAGTACGCAGCCAACAGCCAATTTCGGTCGAGTCGGCCAGCCCTCAGCTTTCCGTCGAGTTGGCACTCGCGCATGCAAATGCGAGACAGGAATTTGCACAATGGTTTTACTTCGATAGGAACCTGCGCATCTACAACCCTGCGGTCACGTATGTATGTAAGCCCATGCAACGAATGCATTGGACGCGAACTCAAGCACTCCTGGACGCAGGCGAGATCATAGCGGACACTCTTGTGTCTCCTACGGAGGATGGGGCTGGTCGTGGCTGAACGTCTTCGACGGCCATCTCGCGCCGCTGCCAGTAGGTCGCTCTACCAACTTGCCTTCATCCGGAACTGTCATCGCTGGCTCGCCGCTGGGTATCAACGCCTTGATGTACGTTCGCTTTCGGCGGCTCAAGAACCAGCCATTACCGGCGAACTGGTGCGCGCGATGAAAGAGGCAAAGCTTCAGTCGGACGCACCGACCTGGATGATTCGTATGTACGTCGCAGACGATCCGCCAGTGAACGCACCGGGTAGACTGGGAAAGCAGAGAAGGAGGGTAGATATAGAATTCGAGCGAAGCGAGCGGGGAACCGCGTTTCGTTTCCACTGCGAGGCTAAGCGTCTCTACAGGAGCGATTCAGTATTGGAGTACCTTGGGAGCGAAGGACTAGGAATGTTCCTCGCAGGCGAGTATGGCCATCATGAGGAAATCGGAGGAATGCTCGGGTATGTGCAGGCCGAAGGTGTTGCGGAATGGCTAGCTCGCTTGGCAGTAGCCTTGGCAAATGGGCATGCGAAATACGCGGTAAGAGGCGACGGCGGTTTCGAAGTCGCTGGGCTTATCCCCGAGATGCCGCAGATCCGTCGATCATGGCATGAACGCTCTACTGTTGGACAACCCATTTTGATCTTCCATACGTTATTGATGTTCACCAGCCCCAATATGAACTAGCGGGGCAATCTCAGAAGCGAGTGGCCTCACCCCCTGGTCCACTAGCGCGCTGTGACTGCGCTGTGACGTCGGCGGTTCGTGGCGGTGTTTTGGACCATCGTGGAGTACCACCAGGACTGAAAACACAACCACTTAGACTCAACTGGACTAGGTTGAACTCGCAGCCCTCGGGTTCGATTCCCGTTAGCGCTACCATATCTCCTCTATTTTCAAATAGTTACGTGCGTGTCGATCACACCTCGCTCACACCGTTGTGATTATTTTCCAAGGGTTTGGCGCTTTTAGCAATACGGGTTTGTAACCCGTTATTTAGATCGAGTTCCGGATAGCCAACCGTCCTGTACCGCGAGCACAACGATCGAACTGCGGCGGTTTCCGATTATTAGAAGATGAGCTTTAGCGCCAATTGCGCCGAGCGCGGGCCGCCGATCTGGTAGAGGGGGTTGAGGCCGCCGTTCTGGCCGCCGGCGCCGAGCGACGAGCCGAGCATCTGGGTCGCCTGGCCGAACAGAGGCGAGGTCATGTAATTCGTCGGCGGGCCGAAGTTCGGGTGGTTGAAGATGTTGAAAAAATCGGCCCGCGCCTGAAGGGAAAGGCGCTCGTAGAGCTTGAACTGGCGGCGGAGGGTCAGATCGACTTCGGTCGCGCCGAAGCCGTTCAACGCATTGCGGCCGAGATTGCCCTGGGCGGTTCCGGCGGGGACACTGAACGCGGCTTTGTTGATTCTCTTTCGGCCGGCGACGTTCGGATCGGAGATCCACAGCGGCACTCCCGGAACCAGGTTAGGACGCTGTACGCTGTTTGCGCTCGACAGAGCCGCACCAAACGTGCTCTGCCCTGTGACTACGTTAACGGGCGGCGCGGTTCGTGTGTAGATGATCGAATCCGTCGACCAGTTTCCGAGGAGCGACTTCCAGATTCCGCCCCCCGGCGCGGGAATGTCGTATGAAACCGCACCGGCAAACGTGTGCCGGATGTCGTAATCGGAGGAGCCGCGATCCGATGACGCCGTGCCGGGTGGGACGTTCGCGTAATTGGCGTCGGAGGAGACATTGTCGATGGCATGCGCCCAGCTGTACGAGAGCAGGCTCTGGAGACCATGGGTAAATCGATGCCGAAATTGAGTCTGCAACGCTTGGTAACTCGAACTTGCGCCGTTCCGCATGATGTCGAACTCCCCGCCGAAATTCGGATTGGGGGCAAGGTAAATGTCGTACCGCATCAGCTGGCGGCCGGCTGCCCCGACGTAGGTCACGGTGAGGACGTCAGCCCGCCCGAGACTCTTTTCTACGGCTGCGTTCCACCCATAAATCCTCGGCAAGACGTGATGCGGATCGATCGCGACGACATAGGAAGAAGTAGGAATCGTGGTGGTAAGCGGGGGCGGTGCAGCCGCGGCACTGCTGATCGGGAAAGACGTGTTCAAGGTCGACTTCGATGCCGCGTACGGGAACGCATTCGCTGCGTTGGCAATATCGGAATAGCCGAGATCATAGAAAATGCCCGCGCCCACCCTGAAAACCAAGCTCGGCACTGCCTGCCACGCCAGACCAAGGCGAGGAGCAAAGTCATCTTTTTGCGGATGCCACAGTGGCGTCCCCAGCGGAGCTAACGTCATAGTAGCCAGGTTATCCACCTGAGTCACTGCGGCCGGCGGAGTGCCGTTGGGGGATGAGGGCGCCGTGTTGTACTCCCAGCGCAAGCCGTAAGTAATCGTCAGTGTGCGTGTGGCCTTCCAGGTGTCCTGAGCGAAGAGACTCCAGTTGGAAAAGACGAGCTGAACGTCAGCCGCTCTCGCAGCTACGAATGCCTGGGTCAACTTGTTACCTAGGACGTTCGCCAGTGAGCCGAACAAATACTGAGCCTCATACGGATACAGTCCCGCATCCGGGTTGATACGGCGATAATCGATCCCGGCCTTTAACTGATGCGCCCCGACCGTGCGGGAAAGATTATCTATGACGTTGAACTGCTGGACCAGGTTGTTCCCGAATTCTCCATCGAGCAAACGGAGCCCGTAAGGATTCAAATCGCCCAGGAGATAGAACAACGCGTTCTGAGAAGAGGCGAAGGCGGGAAAGAGAACGGAGTTGGGAGGCACCACTGCGCCGCCGAAATCATCCAGTTTCGCAACCGCGTGGGATCGGCTGCGGCTGTAATTGAAGCGGAACTCGTTCGTCAACCGCGGTGTAATGGACTGGCTGCTACCTAGCGTCAGGGTCTGCGTCCGATATTTAATATCGAAGAAAGAGCTATAGTTCGTCTGCCGGAAGCCTCCGTCGCGCTGATCGAGGTATGAGGGAACGTCATTGTAGCGGCCGAAGATGGTTACTTTGGGGCCGAGCAAATAATCAATCCGAGTGCCGTAGGAGTCGAGCGAGGAGGGGTCGGAGTAGCTGGCGGAGAATGCCGCAGTCCCATTGGCAAGGTCTGGCCCCGTGGGCAGAGGGAACGCATTTAGAAGAGGCTGAACGGCTGTGGGTGCATTCTGTCGTGAGGCCAGCGAGGGCACGTATGTATTAGCGACGTTCGGCTGGCGAACCCTCAGCCCCTCATAGGAGCCGAAAAAAAACAGCTTATCCTTCAGAAAAGGCCCACCGAGCACGCCGCCGAAGTCGTTTTGCCGGAGTTCGGGTCTCGCTAGGCTGTGCGCGTTCGCGAACCAGTCGTTCGCGTCGAGCTTATCGTTGCGGAAGTACTCAAATGCCGTGCCATGAAAAGTGTTGGTGCCGGACTTCGTGACAACCGACACCTGCGCGCCCGGCGTGCGGCCATATTCCGGGGCAAACGTTGAAGTCAGGATTCGGAACTCTTCGAGTGCATCGAGCGGCACGAGATTGCTAGTCCCCCCGAATGCGCTCATAGCTGGGAGCTGGCCGGAACCACCCTGCAGGAGCGTTGAGCCTCCACCGGCGCTTCCCAGATTCGCACTCACCCCATCCACCATGAAGTAATTCGCGTCGGGCCGTTGACCGTTTACGCTGAACTGGCCTTGCTCATACAGATTCGCAGGCGTCAGCACAACGCCGGGCGCGAGATCGATTAAGGAACTGAAGCTGCGGCCGTTCAGCGGCATGTTTTCCACGAACCGGTTGCCGATAACGGTACTCACGGACGCATCGGACGTGTTGAGCAGCGGCGCGCTGCCCTCGACTGTCACGCTATCAGAAGGGCTGCCGATGAGTAAGGGAAGATCCAGCGTCGCGCGCTGGTCCACTTCAAGAACGATGCCGGCTTGCTTGACGATCCGAAAACCGGTCGCCTCGACGGTGATCTCATAGGCGCCGGGCGCGAGGGCGGGGATGCTGTACAGGCCTTCCAGGTTCGACGTGACGTCGCGCGAAGCACCTGTCGCCTGGCGTTTTACAGTGACCTTCGCATTGGGCACGGCGAGGCCGGAAGGATCGAAGATTATCCCTGAGAGCTCCGCGGTTTGCGCTACCAGGCCTATCGGAACGAGAGCGAACAAGAACAGGCGTCCAATCGTCACACAGCGCATTGCGGGGACTCCTTTCTCAAAATGGCTGAGCCTGACTGTTGGGGTAGCACCAGACCTTGCCCGCCGCCGCGGTAGAGCACCCGCGTTCAACGCGATCGGAGGCATCAAAGGCGTACCTCTTAAGCTGTATGGATCTACAATCAGTCTAATCCACCTGGCCTCGGCGGGAAACGGCATAATGGTTAAAAATGCGTCGCACCGCTCGAACGATGCAAGTCGCTGTTTTGCTCTGTGTTTTTGCAGGATTGTGCCAGTGCGCGTTCGGTTTGAATCCGTCTTTAGACATCAACCAATACGCTCACAGAGCCTGGACGGTCCGCGATGGGTTTTTCAAGGGCGGAATCTATGCCATTGCGCAGACGCCCGATGGCTACCTGTGGGTGGGCAACGAATTCGGCCTGGACCGATTCGACGGTGTGCAAAGCGTCCCATGGCGGCCGCCGAATAACGAGCAGCTCCCTGGCGGGCGCATTCGGAGCTTGCTGGCTGCGCGCGACGGCTGGCTCTGGATTGGAACTGATGAGGGGCTTGCCAGTTGGAAGGATGGTAAGCTAACCCACTTCGCGGAACTCGATGGGCAGTACGTCTTGTCGTTGCTGGAGGATCAGGAAGGAACGGTCTGGGCGGCGGGCACGCTAGGGGACACGGAGGGCCGGCTCTGCGCTATTCGCCGCGGTCATGCGGAGTGCTACGGCAAGGACGGCAGCCTGGGCAGAGACGTAATCTCCCTTTACCAAGACCGAAATGCCAGGTTGTGGGTAGGAACCATGAAGGGTGTCTGGCAATGGAGACCCGGTCCATCCAAGTTCTTGCCTAGCCCAGAGCCTGTTTGGGGGATTGCGGAAGAGGATGGCGGCGAACTCCTGATCGCTACCGCGGGTGGGATTAGAAAGCTCGTCGACGGTCGAGCCGAACGGTACCCGCTTGGCGCCGTGAGCCAGAGGTTCGATAAACTGTTGCGCGATCGGGAGGGGGGACTATGGGTCGGGACCGCGGACGCTGGTCTGCTGCATGTGCACCAAGGAAGGATCGACAGGTTCGCCCAATCCGATGGCCTGTCGGGTGACTTTGTTTACGGTCTTTTTCAGGATCGGGAAGGCAGTATTTGGGCGGCGACCAACGCTGGGCTGGATCGGTTCCGGGAATTTGCAATCCCTACGCTCACCACAAAGCAGGGTTTGTCAACTGCCTCTGTGAACGCCGTATTGGCCGCGAGGGACGGGAGTATTTGGGTCGGCACCCAGAATGGCTTGGACAGATGGAAGAGCGGCCAAGTGATCGTCTATGGCAAGAAGGATGGGCTGCCGGATGCTTATGTGTATTCTCTTTCTCAGGACCGGGCGGCACGGATTTGGGTCTCGACGGACCATGGAAGCGCGTACTTCCACCAGGGGAGGCTCACGCCCGTACCAGGATTGCCCGCCGGATTCCCGATCGTTGCCGACAGCAGCGGTGACGTGTGGCTTTCCACGCCCGAGAGTCTTTTTCATTTGCGGCGAGAAACGGCTGTCGAGGAGATCCCCTGGATAAAGCTCGGTGGAAATGACCGCGCTTTGGCTATGGTCCCGGACCCGGCGCGAGGCGGGGTGTGGCTTGGATTCTTAGAGGGCGGAGTTGCCTATTTTAAGGACGGTCAGAAGCGCGCGGCGTATGGCCGGGCCGATGGACTGGGCGAAGGCCGAGTAAGCGGATTGAGCGTCGACGAGGATGGGATACTTTGGGCGGCAACGCAGGGCGGTTTAAGCCACATCAAAAACGGTCGCGTGCTCACGCTCTCAACCAGGAATGGATTGCCGTGCAACGCCGTTCACTGGGCCTTGGAGGATGATGATCACTTTTTTTGGTTGTACACTGCGTGCGGCCTGGTCCGGATTACCCGGAAGGATATCAATGGATGGACCAGCGACTCAGGAAAGACCGTCGAAGTCACCGTGTTCGACAATACTGACGGAGTCAGGATGACTAACGCCTCGACCCGGGGGGGCCCCGCCAAGTCCGCGGATGGAAATATCTGGTTTGTTACTGGCGATGGTGTCAGTGTTCTCGATCCGCGACATCTGCCAGTGAACAAACTCCCGCCGCCGGTGCATGTCGAGCAGATCATCGCCGACCGCAAAGTCGTTACGGCCCGGCGCCTGCCCGCGTTGACCCGCGATCTTGAAATTGAATACGCCGCTCTCAGCCTTGTCGCGCCGGAGAGGAACCGGTTCAAATACAAGCTCGAAGGCTATGACCGCGACTGGCAGGATGCCGGCAATCGCCGCCAGGCGTTCTACACCAATTTGCCTCCGCGCAGCTATCGCTTCCGCGTGATCGCGTCGAACAACAGCGGCGTGTGGAACGAAAACGGCGACACGCTGGAATTCTCCATCGCGCCCGCTTATTATCAAACGAACTGGTTCCGCGCCTCGATGATTGCGGCATTTTTTCTGGCGGTTTTCGGCCTTTACCGGTTGCGGCTGCTCCAGATCTCGCGCGAGTTCAACGCCCAGTTGGAAGGGCGGGTGGACGAGCGGCTTCGCGTCGCGCGGGAACTGCACGATACTCTTTTGCAGAGCTTTCAAGGAATGATGCCGTTCCTTCAAGCCGCGCGGAACAAGTTTGCGAAAGGCGGTGACGGATTGGAGACGCTCGACCAGGCGCTCGGTTTCGGCGCGCAGGCGATCGCAGAGGGCCGTGAAGCGATCCAAGGAATGCGGTCTTCAACCACCATCACCAACGATCTGGCGCGGGCGATCCAGGCTGTCGGCGACGAGCTGAAATCCGAGGGTTCGGCGGAGTTCCGGGTGCTCATCGAAGGATCGTCGCGAGATCTGCACCCGATACTGCGTGATGAAGTTTACGGAATTGCACGGGAAGCGATCCGAAATGCGTTCCATCACGCCGAAGCTAAGGCGATTGAAGCCGAGATCGCGTATCGGGACGACCTGCGGGTGCGCATCCGCGATGACGGTAAAGGCATCGATCCCGAGATCGCCAAGGAGGGACGCTCAGGCCATTACGGCATGGCCGGAATGCGCGAGCGCGCGGGGCGCATCGGTGGGAAATTGACCGTGTGGAGCGCGCCCGGCGCGGGAACCGAGATCGAGCTGCGTGTCCCCGGGTCGAAGGCGTTTAGCAAATCAGGTGCGAGGTCTCTGGCGGCGCTGTTCCGCCGCGGAAACGGGGAGAGAAAGTCGGCCGCGGCTGGGGATCGACATGGAGCATAACGGTCAAATTCGCGTTCTGGCGGTGGATGACCACGCCGTTTTCCGCAAAGGGATTGTGTTGCTTGTTGCGAGTGAATCCGACATGCAAGTTGTAGCGGAGGCGACGAACGGACGCGAGGCTGTGGAGCAGTATCGAAAGCATCGTCCCGACATCACGCTCATGGACCTGCAGATGGACAAGATGTGCGGCGCAGATGCCGTCGCTGCGATTGTCAGTGAATTCCCGGAAGCCCGGATCATAGTCTTGACCACCTATGAAGGCGATGCTCGCGTCGTTCGCGCTTATCAAGCCGGCGCAAGTGGCTACGTTTTGAAGGGGTCGGTGGCGATGGATCTGCTGGAGACCATTCGTTCCGTGCATGCGGGCGAAAAACGGATACCGCCGGAGATCGCAGCGCAGATTGAGGAAGACTCGGGCAAAGGTTGAGGCATCACTGACCCTCGTGAGAATCGAAGGCATTCTTCTGGAGGTTTTGATCACACATTGATCACACCACAGCGGTCCGTGGGAGCATTCGTGGGGATAAGGTCGGCCAGCCACCGCCTAGAATCAACTACTTACGGCTAGATCGGACTCCCTCAGACTGCTCGAACCGGGTTCGATTCCCGTTAGCGCTACCATCGCCATCTGTTTTCAATCACTTAGAAATGTCAATTTAGGCCAAGTGACAACGCGTGGCGCTCCGGGACGATCTCGGTGCTAGGATTGATCTAGAGCCAT
>Ga0335069_10000817_pt1 | contig 50279 bp, 40 predicted proteins | sample Lox_Sample_11_FD_206714 | JGI IMG/M metagenome (GOLD analysis project Ga0335069, IMG submission 206714) | Soil microbial communities from Loxahatchee National Wildlife Refuge, Florida, United States - Lox_Sample_1.1 | ecosystem: Environmental > Terrestrial > Soil > Wetlands | place: USA... | reverse complement strand
AGACCGCGATCCGCGCGGCCCTGGGCGCCGGCAAGGCCCGGCTAATGATGCACCACGCGGCCGAACTCGCGCTGGTGGCTGCTACCGGCTGGGTAGGCGGACTCGGCCTGGCGGCGGTGCTCCTGGCCGTCTTTCGCCGGACCGCCCCTGCCGGCGTCATCGGCCTGCGACACGCTTCACTCGATTTGCGGATCTTCCTGTTCAGCGCCGCGGCGCTGCTCGCGAGTGTCCTGGCCTTCGCACTGCTTCCGGCAGGGGCCGTGTCCAGGAGAATGCGACTGCGGAGCACGCTGGTGACCGCGCAGGTGGCGATTTCGGTGTTCCTGGTGGCGTCGGCAGGCCTGCTGATCCACACACTGCGGGAGTTGAGCGACATCCGCTTCGGCGTGCGCACCGAGGGCACAGTGACGGCCTCGGCAGTTCTGGGACAGCAGAAATATCGCACGGTGGCGGACCGCTACGCCTTCGTCGAGCGGCTGGAGAGCGCGCTGCGCCGGCTGCCCGGCGTGTCGGCGGTGGCGGTGGCCGACGAGTTGCCGCCGCTCACGGCAGGAATCGGGATCATGTACGGATCGATCGGGGTGGATGGGAGGCCGCCGTCCGGGCAGGGCCGCGGAGGGAATGTGAACCTGCGGCACATCACGCCGGAGTACTTTCGCGCGCTCGGGATCGAGCTGGTGCGCGGCCGGCCGTTCGTCGCGGCGGAGATCGACTCAGCCCAGGGAACGGCGATCCTGAGCGACCGGCTGGCGCGGCGCCTCTTTCCCAACCAGGAGCCGGTCGGCCATTCCGTCAAGCCCGCAGGCTTTCCGAAGACGTACACAGTCGTGGGAGTAGTCGCGGACGTGAAGAATGCGGGTCTGACGGCCGAGGACGTACCCGAAATGTACTTTCCTTACGACAGCACGCGGAGCGCACCGCGGTTCGTATCGGCGGTGGTGCGCAGCGCGGCCAAGCCGGCACTCGTCGCCCGCCTGATGGAGGACGAGATTCGCACGATCGACGCCGCGCTGCCGGTGACGGTGGGACCGTTCGACGACCGCATCGCGCGTCTCAATGCGCGGCCGCGATTCAACGCGGCGCTGCTGTCGATGTTCGCCGGGATCGGCGTGCTGCTGGCCGCCTTGGGTGTCTACGGAGTGCTGGCGTTCCTGGTTACGCAACGCGTGCGCGAGATCGGTGTCCGGATGGCGCTGGGGGCCACGCGCGGCCGCATCGCGGCCTGGATCCTCTCGTACGTGATGAGCTGGACCGTGGTGGGACTCGCGCTCGGCGCGGCAGGCGCATTTGCGGCGGCACGCCAGTTCCGGTCGATGCTCTATGGAGTCGCGCCGGCAGATCCGTGGACGCTGGGGGTGGTGGTGATCCTGCTGGCGTGTGTGTCGGCTGTGGCGGCGTACGTTCCAGCGCGGCGGGCGGCGATGCTGGATCCAGCAGCCACGCTACGGCAGGAGTGACTGGCTACATCGGCGGGGCGGTTTTCGTGATCTGGCGAAGTTTGGCGATCGCAGCCTCGACATCCTCGAGCTTCGAGGGGATGGCGGAGGAGAGCACCTTCGGTTCGGCAGTGGTGATCAGCACGTCGTCTTCGATGCGGACGCCGATGCCTTTGTACTTCTCGAAGATCGGGCGGACCTGGGCGGCGAACTTTTCCATCTCGGGGGTCTTCGGCAGGTTGTCCAGCGCGTCGGGGCGGAAATACAGGCCAGGCTCCATGGTCACGACCATGCCGGGCTGCAACTCGCGGCCGCCGGGATCATGGACGTTCAGGCCGATGCCGTGGCTCATGCCGTGGATGGACCAGACCCTGGCCTGCTCGTCGCTCTTGGGGTCGGTGATCAGGCCCAACTTGAAGAGGCCCTGCTTGAAGACGTCGTTGGCCGCGTTCTGCATGGCGTTGGACGGGCGTCCCGGCCTGGCATTCTGAAAACCGGCCTGTTGCGCGTCGTAGACCAGGCGGTAGATCTCGGCCTGCTCCTTGCTGAATTTGCCGTTGATGGGGATGGTGCGGGTGACGTCGACGCTGTACTGGTCGAATTCGGCGGCATCGTCCATGAGGATGAGGTCGCCGTCTTTCAACTGCGACTTGTTGGTTTCGTAGTGCAGGGTGGTGGCATTGACGCCGCTGCCCACGATGCAGGGGTAGCCCCAGTGCGCGTTGCGGCGCAGGAAGGTGTACTCGAACTGGGCCTGGATTTCGTACTCCCACGCGCCGGGGGCCGCCAGCGCGTAAGCTCGTTGAAAGGCCTCGGCGGTGATGTCCACCGCGTGCTGCAGGATATCGAGCTCGCGCTGGGACTTGACACGGCGTAGCTCGCCGAAGATCGCCGTGGCGTCCTTGATGGCGATACCCGCGCCGACCCCGGCCAGTCGTCCGGCGAACTCCTGCTCGCGGCTGTACTCGGCGGCGTTGGGACGCGCGGGCAGCAGCATGTAGAGCTGGAGGTCGCCGTTGTTGGCCAGCGTTGTGATTTTGGAGAACTCCTCGCCCCAGGGGGAATCGGACGGGCCGCCGCGCCCGCCGCGGCCACCGCGACCTTCGCCGGAAGTTGCCAGCGCTCCGCGGGCGCGGGGGATCAGAGTCGAAATCAGGGTGTTGAGCTGCGTGGATTCATAGAGGTTGGCGATTCCGGAGATTTCGCGGGCTTCGGCGGCGGTGAGCATGTGACCGGTCCAAGTCTCGCGCGAAGGCACCGGGCGGGGCAGGAACACCATCTCCTTTATCTTGTCGGCGCCAGGGACCAGGACCAAGGTTGCGCCGGGCTGGTTCAGGCCGGTGAGGTAGAAGAAATTGTTCTCCTGGCGGTAGGGCCAGTCGATGTCGTTAGCATAGTTGCGCGGCTCGGCGGCGTAGAGAATGAGGACGGCGCGGTCGCCGATGCGGTCGGCGACGGCTTTGCGGCGCGCTGTCAGATCGGCGATGCGATCGTGCTGCCAGGAGGCAGGCGGCGGAGGCGCGGGCTTCCAAATGGAGTTGTCGGCGGCCAGGCAGAGGGAAACAGCGGCTGCCGCGCAAAAAAGCCTTTTCATTACAAGACCCTCCCGGGGATTTCTCATTGTAACCACGGCGGGACCGCTTTCGCCTATTCTGGTTTCTATGCGAAAAACCCAGTTTGCCGCAACACTGCTCTTCCTGGCTCCCGTGCTGGCCCTCGCGCAGCCCGCGGAGAAGGTGGACCTCAATGTGATCCACAAGATCAAGGAAGAAGCGCTCGGGCGCGATTCCAAGGTGATGGATCACGTGTTTTATTTGACCGACGTGAACGGACCGCGGCTGACGGATTCGAAAGGGTACCGCGCCGCCGGAGAGTGGGCAGTCAAGCGGCTCCAGGAGTACGGGTTGAGCAACGTCCACCTGGAGAAGTGGGGCCCGTTCGGCAAGGCGTGGAACGTCGAGTATTACTCGGGTCACATGATCGAGCCGCAATACCAGCCGATCATCGCCTACCCGGTGGCGTGGACGCCCGGGACCAACGGAGTGGTGACGGGCAATCCGATGCTGGTGACGCCGCAGACGCAGGCGGACCTCGACAAGTTCAAGGGCAAGCTGGCGGGCAAGATCGTGATGATCTCTCCCAAGCGCGACCTGCAGATGGTGACCACACCGCTGGGCGTCCGCTACAACGATTCCGAACTGGCGGACATTCAGACGGCCCAGATCCAGCTTCCGGGCTTCGGCCGCGGTGGGCGCGGCGGCCCCGGCGGTCCGGGCGGCGGGCGCGGAGGCGTGGGCCCGGGCGGAGTGAGCCCGCAGGCGCTGCAGACCTTCCTCAAGGCGGAGAAGCCGGCACTGGTGATCCAGATCTCGTTCAACGGCGACGGCGGCACGCTCTTCGGCGGCGGCCAGAGCCGCGACGCCAACGACAACCTGCCCACCGTCGTGATGGCGGCCGAGCACTACAACCGCATCGCGCGCCTGTTGGAGCACGAGATCCCGGTGAAGCTGCAATTCGAAATCAAGGCGAGCTTCGACGACAACGTGGACTCGTTCAACGTGATCGCGGAGATTCCGGGTAATGCGAAGAAGGACGAGCTGGTGATGGTCGGGGGGCACTTCGATAGCTGGCACTACGGCACGGGCGCGACCGACAATGCCGCGGGCAGCTCGATTGCGATGGAAGTGATGCGCGTGCTGAAGGCGGCTAATCTCAATATGGACCGCACGGTGCGCATGGCGCTGTGGGGCGGCGAGGAGCAGGGGCTGCTGGGTTCGCGCGCTTATGTCAAGGAACACTTCGCCGATCCTGCGACGATGAAGCCCACTACGGAGCACGAGAAGTTCGCCGGCTACTGGAACGTGGACAACGGCACCGGCAAGATTCGCGGCATTTACCTTCAGGGCAACGAGATGTGCCGTCCGATTTTCGAGAAGTGGCTGGAGCCGTTCCGGGACCTGGGCGCGACCACGATTACCATTCGCAACACTGGCGGGACGGACCACCAGAGCTTCGACGCCGTCGGGCTCCCCGGGTTCCAGTTCATTCAGGACACGATGGACTACAACACGCGCACGCACCACTCGAACATGGACGTGTACGACCGCATTCAGGCGACCGACATGATGCAGATGTCGGCCATCGAGGCGTCGATGGTGTACCTGACCGCGGTGCGGGCGGAGAAACTTCCGCGCAAGCCGCTCCCTCCGCCGCAGCCGGCGGGCGGGCGAGGCGGACGGGGCGGACCGGGCGGCAACTGACCGGCGACCGGGACCGGCTGACGCCGGTCCCACACTCAGAAGTTGACGATGGAGGCGAAGCCGGCGGGGTCAAGGCTGGCGCCGCCGACGAGTACGCCGTCGATTTCAGGCTGCGCCATCAGGCTCTTCACGTTGTCAGGCTTGACGCTGCCGCCGTACAGGATGCGGACGGCATCGGCGGCCGCGTTGCCGAATGCCGCGCGCACGCGGGCGCGGATCACGCGATGGGCGTCGGCGGCCATATCGGGCGTCGCGGTCTTGCCGGTGCCGATGGCCCAGACGGGTTCGTAGGCGATCACGATTTTGGCGAACTGCTGTTCGGAGAGCCCGGCGATACCCTTCTGGACCTGTGCGGTGAGCACCGCTTCGGTATTGCCGGCTTCGCGGTCGGCCAGCAACTCGCCGACGCAGACGATCGGCGTCAGCCCGAATTCCAAGGCCGCCTGCGTGCGCTTGAGAACCGTCTCGTCGGTCTCGGCGAAATACTGGCGGCGCTCGCTGTGGCCGACGATGGCGTGGGTCGCGCCCGCGGCGTTCAGCATCGGGCCGGAGATTTCGCCGGTGAACGCGCCTTCCCTGGCCCAGGCGATGTTCTGCGATCCGACGCGGATATTGCTTCCTTTGACGGCTGCGACGGCCGCGGCGAGGTTCGTGAATGGAGGACAGATCACGACTTCGCAGTGCGAGGAGTTCTCGACCAACGGCCGGAATTTCTCGAAGAATTGGGTAGTTTCCGCGGGCGTCTTGTACATCTTCCAATTGCCCGCCATGACTGGTGTTCTCATAGGATTTGCGATAAGAAACTGGCGCCTTCGGCGATGCGGCAGCCGAAGTTTTCGGCCACGGTCTGGCCGATGTCGCTGAGCGAGCCGCGCAGGCCCAGGTTCACCCCGGCGCGGACCTTCGGGCCCAGAGCCAGCAGGGGCACGTACTCGCGGGTGTGATCGGTGCCGGGCACGGTGGGGTCGCAGCCGTGATCGGCGGTGAAAATGGCCAAATCGCCTTCCTGCAAAGCGCTCTCCAGGGCCGGAAGCCAGGCGTCGAACTGCTCGAGGGCGGCGCCGTAGCCTTCGATATCGTTGCGATGCCCGTATTGCTGGTCGAAGTCGACCAGGTTCACGAAGATGAGGCCGCTCCCGGTCTCGTTCATCGCCTCGAGGGTCTTGGCCATGCCGTCGGCGTTGTTTTTGGTCTTGTCGGATTCCCTGATGCCGCGGCCCAGGAACACGTCGAAGATTTTGCCGACGCTGTGAATGTATACGCCGGATTCGTCCAGCCGGTCGAGAAGCATGCCCTTGGGCGGAGGCACGGCGTAATCGTGGCGATTGGCGGTGCGGGTAAAATTACCGGGCGTGCCGACGAACGGGCGGGCGATCACGCGGCCGACCTCATGCGGCCCGCTCATGATCTCGCGCGCCGTCTCACAGATTTTGTACAGTTCCCAGAGCGGGATGACTTCTTCGTGGGCGGCGATCTGGAAGACGCTGTCGGCGGAGGTGTAGACGATGGGAGAACCGGTGCGCATGTGCTCCTGGCCCAGTTCCTTGATGATCTCGGTACCCGAGGCGGCTTTGTTGCCGAGGGTGGCGCGGCCGATCCGGCTCTCGAACTGGTCAAGAACTTCGCGGGGAAAGCCGTGCGGGTAGAGCGGGAAGGGCTTTGCCAGGTGAATGCCGACCATTTCCCAGTGGCCCGTGGTGGTGTCTTTGCCGGGCGAAGCCAGAGTGCAACTACCGTAGGCTCCGGTAGGGGAGACAACCGGGACGATTCCGCTCAGCGTCTTAATGTTGCCGAGCCCGAGGCGCTCGAGGTTGGGAACGTTGAGGCCGCGGATGCGTGCGATGTTGCCGAGCGTATCGGCGCCGCCGGGGTCGCCGAAGAGCGCGGCGTCGGGCATCTCACCGATGCCCACACTATCCAGGACGATCCAGATGACTCGACGGAACACAACATTCGAGGTTAACACGCGTGAGACTGCCTACCACACGATGCCCCGCGCCCTCAATTCGCGCTCGATCTGTGCGCAGGATTGGAACTGCACGGCATCGATACCCAGGTTGCGCGCGCCTTCGACGAACTGGGCGATATCGTCGGTGTAAAAGCACTCTTCGGGCCGGCAGCCGGCGGCCTCGACCGCGGCACGATAGATCGCGGGGTCCGGCTTCATGGCACGGACCTCGTGTGAGAGAACATGCCGGTGAAAGTGCCGCAGGAGATGTCCGTATTTTTCCTGGAGCAGCGGAAAGTGCAGCGCGTTGGTGTTGGAGAGCAGGATCAGGCGATAGCGCCTGGCGAGAGCTTCGAGCATGCTCTCCGGAATCAGAATATCGGTGAAGATACAACTGAAGACGCGGCAGAATTCGTCGTAGCCGATATGGAGGTCGAGGAGTTCGGACGCTTTATCGACGAAGTCGTGGGGCTCGATCAAGCCGGTTTCCAGCCGGCGGACCAGGTCGCTGGCGGCGAGGCGGCGGGGGATTTCGGCGGCTGGATAGGGGCAGAGAGATTCCAGCGACCGGTAGGCGATACCGAAATCAAAATAGATCAGGACCTTGCCGAGGTCGAAGATGATCGCCCGGTGCATCGCGAGTTATCGGGCCGTGGGGCGGGTCATCACGAACCAGGATCCGAGTAGGGCGATGAAGGAGCCGGCCAGGAGATAGAGGGCGGTCCTGGCTTCGCCGGGGGCGAAACGGTAGCCGCTCAAAAAATAAAACTTGGCAACCAGCACCGCAATCACCAGGCACCAGAGAAAGAACAGCCACCGAGCCGAGCCGCGCAGCGCGAGCAGGAGGATGAGCAGGCCAACCAGGGATCCGAAGAACAGTATGTAGAGGAGCGTCGAGCCCGTCCATGGGAGCATTCCCAGGTGCAGCGATTGGGCGCCGGCGACGAAAGCCAGGACCGACAAAGCGAGCAAACCCATGCAGAAAAGCGCCTGAAACACATAGCTGGCAAATCGCAACAGCGCCTTCACGACTCCCACTCGAAAACCTCCTGAAAGATTGGAAGCGGTATTTTAGCACCCTACCTCACAGGATTGACCCTCAGCATCCGCGACAGATAAAATATTAAGCAGGGTAGTGTAGACTCAAGGGTCTATGAGAACCGAAGCGCCGCTCAATCATCGATACCGGGAGATCCTGTCCGCGATTGTCCGCGCGTATATCGAGACCGGGGAGCCGGTCGGCTCGCGCACCATTTCGAGACGCCGGCAGGATTCGTTGAGCCCGGCGTCCATCCGGAATGTGATGGCGGATCTCGCCGATGAGGGATATCTCTCGCAGCCGCACACCTCCGCGGGACGGGTGCCTACGGACAAAGCGTTTCGGATCTATGTGAGCGCCCTGAGCGCCAACCGGGTTTCGGCGACCGAGGCCGAGCGGGTGGCCAGCGAGTTGCGCGGGCTGGACACGGTGGGTGAGCAGATGGAACGGTCCAGCAGCATCCTGACGGAGCTGACGCACAACGTGGGGATCGCGGCAGCACTGCCGGAGATGGCCCAGGAGCTGGATCAGATTCAACTGGTGCCGCTCGGCGACCGGCGCGTGCTCATGGTGCTGGTGACACGCGACCACATGGTGCGCAATCGCGTAGTGACGGTGGAGGAGCCGGTATCGCCGGTCGAGCTTAACTCGATCTGCAACTACGTCAACCGCAATTTCGCCGGGTGGCAACTGGGGCGGGCGCGGCGCGAACTGCTGCGCCGGATCGCGGAGGAGCGGGAGCTGTATCAGGAGGTGGCGCGCAAGCTGACCCGGTTGTATCAAAAGGGGCTGCTGGAAGTGGATACGTCTCCCGAGCTGCACATGGACGGCGCCAGCAACCTGCTGGGTCTGGATCTGCACCTGACGCGCGAAAAACTGCGCGAGCTGTTCCACGCGCTGGAGGAAAAGGAGCGGGTGATCGAGCTGTTGGACCGGTTCCTGGAGATGCCGGCCGGGCAGCTTGCGGTTCGGGTCGGGTTGGAGGAAGCTCACCCGGCGATGAAGGATCTGGCGCTGATCGGCATCACCATCCGGATGCCCAGCGGGCTGCCGGCCAAGGTGGCGGTACTGGGTCCGATGCGGATGCACTACGAGAGGGTTATGGCGGCCGTGCTGGAGACCAGTCGTGCGCTGGAAAGCGCGCAGTTCTAGGGCCGGCGGCAGCCTTTTGCTAAGCTAAGAGCAGTGGATATCGATAAGCCTCAAGAGGGATCTCCCCAAATTTCGGCCGAGGAAACCACCCCTGCCGTCACACTGGAAGGCCAGTTGGCGGCCGTCACTTCGGACCGGGACCAGGTTGCCGCCGAGAAGGCCGACCTGCAGGACCGGCTGCTGCGGGTGCGCGCGGAGTTCGACAATTTTCGCAAGCGGAGCGAGCGCGAGCGCGGCGATTTCATCCAGTTCGCGGCCATGGACATGGTGAAGGACGTACTGCCGGTGCTCGACGATTTCGAGCGCGCGCTCAAGGTGGAAACGGCCGACCGGGAGTATGCCAAAGGCGTGGAGCTGATTTACCAGCGCCTGTTCGACACGTTGAAGAAGATAGGGCTGGAGCCAATCGAGACGGCGGGCAAGCTCTTCGACCCGAATGTCCACCAGGCGGTGGAGCGCGTGCCGACGGAAGAGGCTGAAGACCAGGCCATTCTCGGCGAATTTCAGCGGGGCTACAATTTCAAAGGCAGACTCCTCCGGCCGGCGATGGTAAGGGTCGCGGTTCGAGGGTAAAGTAAGTGGATTCCGTGTCGAAACGAGATTATTACGAGGTCCTTGGTGTAGGCCGGGAAGCTGGTGAGCAAGAGCTAAAATCCGCTTACCGCGAGTTAGCCAAGCGCTATCACCCTGACCGCAATCCAGACGATCCGGCCGCCGAGGAGAAATTCAAAGAGGCCAGCGAAGCTTATAGCGTTTTGAGCGACGCGCAGAAGCGCGCCGCCTACGATCGCTATGGGCACGCGGGACTGCAAGGAGCGGCGGGCGGGCCACAGTTCAACCCCGAAGACCTGAGCGACATCCTGGGGGATTTCTTCGGCTTCGGCGATCTGTTCGGCGGCGGCGGCAGCAGACGGCGAACGCGGGCGCAGCGGGGCGAGGACGTCCGCTACGATCTGGAGATCTCGTTCGAAGACGCCATGTTCGGCATGGCGGCCGAGATTCAGGTTCCGCGCATGGAGCGCTGCGAGCATTGTCGCGGCACCGGCAGCGAGCCGGGATACGGCCCAAGCACTTGCCCGACCTGTCATGGGCGCGGCGAAGTGCTCTACCAGCAGAGCTTCCTGTCCATCCGGCGGACGTGCAGCACGTGTAACGGCAGCGGCCAAATCATCCGCAATCCGTGTTCGGAGTGCCGGGGTCAGGGCTGGCGGCAGGTGCAGCGCAAGTTGAAGGTGAACATTCCGGCGGGCGTGGACGACGGGAACCGGCTCCGGCTCGCGGGCGAGGGCCAGCCGGGCGCCAATGGCGGTCCTCCAGGCGATCTGTATGTGTTCCTGAAGGTGAAGGACCACCCCTTCTTCGAGCGGCGCGAGAGCGATTTGCATTGCACCATCCCCATCAACATCGCGCAGGCGGCTCTCGGGTGCGAAATCGATGTGCCGACGCTGGAGGGGCAGCAGAAGCTGAAGATCCCGGAAGGTACGCAGAACGGGGCGCAGTTCAAGCTGCGTCATCGCGGGGTTGCCATCCTGAACAGCAGTGGCCGCGGGGATCTCTACGTGCATGTCAACGTGAAGATGCCGACGCGGCTGACCCGGGACCAGCGCAAGCTTCTGGAGCAGCTAAGCGAGACGCTGCCCGTGGATAACCGGCCGGCGGAGAAGGGGCTCTTCGAGAAGGTCAAAGACTACTTCATGTAGCCGGGCCGTTACTTCAACGTCCACTCCAGCCAGGCGATCATCTCGCGCTGGCGTTCGGGGTGCCCCAACCCCACTTCCAGGTTGACATAGCGAAATCCCCGAGCGGCGGCCACGCGCGAGAGCGAACCGTCGTCAATCTTCGGCGCGTGCTGCTGCAGCACCACATTGTAAGGGGAAGCCTTGAGGATCTCGAAGTCCGCCGGGTCGGTGCACAGGAAGAACGCGTGCGGGTTGCCGGGTTCGCGCAGCGAGACCTGATCGCTGATCGGGACCTCGTCGGTAACCGAATAGCCCTGGGAATTGTTGTGCAGAGCGACCGTCAGACCGCCGCGGGGCGGGGTCAGGGCATGAATGAGTTTCTCACGGCCGTGGTCGAGCGTGTGAAGTGCGTGCTGCACGGCATCGGGGGCGGCGTTCGGGTTCAGGCGCGCGATATTAGCCTCTGCGCCGGCGCGCGAGAACATGCGATTGGGATCAAGCTGGAGGCTGCCGACCGGCACGTCCCGGGTATGTGACTCGATCACGTAGGCGATTCCGTCGTGCGTCCGCATGTGTTGAATCAGCACCTGCCGCGCGGTTTCTTCGTTGCCATGAATCAGGAGATACCGGCGTTTGGAACTGCCCGTGCGGATGATCCGAAACTTCGCGCCCGCCAGGCCGATGTGGCCGGGGCGGAAAAACGGCAGCCAAATGAAGCCCAGAGCTTCGCGGCGCGAGAGGGCGTCCGGAGGAGGAGCTCCCCGCCTCATTGGTCTTCCTCCGCCCGCTTCTTGTGTTTCGGTTTCCTGCGCTGCGATTTCGGTTCGATCGGCCTGGCTGCCGGCACCCTGCCAACGCGTTCACGGGCGATGGCCTTCACTTCCTTGGCAACGTCAAACTTCTTCTTGCGTGGCAAGCATCCTCCGTACGGCGGCCGCCAGCATCTCCGGGGAGAACGGTTTGTGAAGAAAGGTTACGCGGCCGGGCGCGGCGGCTTCCAACAGGGTCATGTCCACAGGATAACCGCTGGCGGCGATTACACATAGCCGCGGGGTTAGCATTAACATCCGGCCTGCAAGATCGTCGAGGCCGTTACTGGCCAGGGACGCATCCAATACCGCGACGGCGAAACCGCCGGGCTGCGTCTTGACGGCCTCCAGGGCCCCTTCGGCGTTAACCGCAGTAACTACGGCATAGCCCAACCGGCCCAGATAAATGCTCATCATTTTGAGCAGGGAAGGTTCATCGTCGACGATCAGGATCTGGCCCGGTTGTATCATCGCCCTATGAGATTCTATACGGAATATCTCACATTTAAGACCGCAAAACACAGAGAGTATCTGAATATTACCGGCCAGGTGGAAAGTGTCCTCCAAAAGAGCGGCATCCGGGAGGGCATGATTCTGATTTCCGCGATGCACATTACCGCGGGTGTGTGGGTCAATGATGCTGAGGATGGGCTGATCGCAGACATCGACGAGTGGCTGGAAAAGCTGGCTCCGTTTCGCAAAGACTACAGGCATCATCGCACCGGCGAGACCAACGGCGATTCGCACCTCAAGAGCCTGCTGGTGCACCACGAGGTGATCGTGCCGGTCACGGCCGGGAAGCTCGATTTCGGCCCGTGGCAGCAGGTCTACTACGCCGAGTTCGACGGTCAGCGGCAAAAACGCGTCATCATTAAAGCGATGGGCGAGTAGACCGAAAGGAATCCGCAATTGGCGGCATTCCTGGAACGGAGACCTATGACGCGTCACATGACGGTTTGCGTGATCCTGGGAGCCTCGCTGGCCTTTCCGGCGGAGCTGCCGGTGAAGGAGGTCGTGCTGTACAAGCACGGGGTAGGCTTTTTCGAGAGGTCGGGAAAACTGGCGGCGGGCGAATCGGCGCGGCTGGACTTCAACGCGTCGGAGATGAACGATGTGCTGAAATCGCTGACCATCGAAGAGCGCGGCGGCGGAAAGGTCACCGGGCTGCGGTACGATTCGGCCGATCCGTTGAGCCACAAGCTGGCCGAGTTTCCGTTCGAGATCGGCAGCGACGGGTTGCCGGGCTTGATGGATCGGCTCCGCGGCGCTCATGTCGAGGTAATCTTCGGCAGTCAGACGCTTGGCGGAGTGATCGTCAATGCCCGCACCATCCCGGGTACCGACAAAGAGCCCACGCGCGATCAGCTCAACGTGCTACTGGATTCGGGCGATCTGCGCACGCTGGATCTCAACGCCGCCTCGGGCATCCGGTTCAGCGACCCGAAACTGCAACAGCAGTTCAAAGATTACCTGGCAGTGATTGCGGCGTCCCGCTCCAAGGACAAGCGCAGCGTGTACATCGATTCCACCGACGCCAAAGAGCGCGACGTGGTGGCCAGTTACATGATACCGGCGCCGGTGTGGAAGTCGAGCTACCGGCTGATTTTCAGCGAGAAAGCGCCGACGCTGGAGGGTTGGGCGATCGTGGACAACATGACCGGCGAGGATTGGACGAAGGTGCGGCTGTCGCTGGTATCGGGGCGGCCGATTTCGTTCGTGAGCCAGCTCTACGCGCCGAAGTATGTGCAGCGGCCGGAAGCCGAGTTGGCGGACGACACGGCGGCGCGGCCGGTAGTGCATTCCGCGGCGTTCGAGGCGGAGGCAAAGGCGGCTCCGGCAAGCCGGCCCGCCAATCGGGCGATGGGGATATTGGCGCCCCCGGCACCGCCGCCGGCGGCCGCGCCGGCGCCGCAGTTCATGCGCGAAGAAGTGGTTCCCAGTTCGATTGCGGCCTCGGCAACCGGACAGGAGCTCGGCGAGTTGTTCGAGTATCGCATCGCCCAGCCGGTCACGATTCGCAAGAACGAATCCGCCATGCTGCCCTTCCTGCAACAGCCAATCGAAGGCCGCAAGCTGCTGATCTACTCCGACCACAGCTCGCAACATCCGACGAACGCCGCCGAGCTGACCAACAGCACCGGCAAAACGCTGGATGGCGGCCCGATTACGGTTTACGACGCCGGCGCGTACGGAGGTGAGGCGTTGATGGAGACGCTCAAGGGCGGCGAGAAGCGGCTGATCAGCTACGCGGTGGACCTGGGCACGCGCATCACCGAGGCCTTCGGCAGCAAACAGGCGCTGGTGAGGGAGGTCCGCGCCACGCGCGGGACCCTGACCACGAAGTTCGCCGCCGAAGAAACGCGGACGTACACCATCCGAAACGTGGACAAGAAAGCCAAGACACTGATCCTGGAACACCCGCTGCGGCCGGGTTACACGCTGCTCAACCAGAAGCCGAAGGAGAAGACCGCAAACAATTATCGCTTCGAAGTGAGCCTGGCGCCGGACTCGACGCAGGAGTTCGTGGTCGCCGAAGAGCGCGTGTACGACACCCAGACCATGATCACCAACCTGAGCCCCGACATGCTGGTGAGTTATATCCAAAACCGGTCGCTCAGCGATGCCGCACGCAAGCAACTCGACCGGATCGCAACCCAGAAGCGGCAGATCGCCGACAACGACCGGGCATTGCAGGAAGCTCAGGGCCAGATCAACGAGGCCACACAGGACGAAGACCGCATCCGGCGCAATATCCAGAGTCTGAACAATGTCAGCGGCCAGCAGCAGCTCGTGCAGAACTATGCGCGGCAGTTGGACACTCACGAACAGCAGCTTGCCGGGCTGCGCGACAGGCAGGCGGAGCTGCAGAAAAAGAAATCGGCGCTGCAAGCGGAGCTGGACAAATTGATCGAGGGGCTAACGTTTTAGCACCAGCACCGCGTTGAGGCCGCCGAACGCGAAGGAATTCGACATCGCGTACTCCACCTGCTGCTGGCGCGACTGGTTGGGAATCACGTCGAGATCGCACTCCGGATCGGGCTGGCTGAAATTGGCAGTTGGGGGGAGGACGCCGTCGCGCAGGGCCAAGACCGTCGCCAGGCATTCGAGAGCCGCGGCGGCTCCCAATGCGTGGCCGTGCATGCTCTTGGTCGAACTGACCGCGAGCTTACCGGCATGTCCGCCGAAGACGCACCGGATGGCGGCGGTCTCTGTGGGATCATTGGCGGGTGTCGCAGTGCCGTGAGCGTTGATATAGCCGATCTGCCCGGGGGCGAGCCGGGCATCGCGCAAGGCGGCGATCATGGCGCGGGCCGCACCTTCTTTCGAAGGCTGGGTGATGTGGCAGGCATCGGAGCTCATTCCGAAACCGACGATCTCCGCGTGAACGCGCGCGCCACGTGCCAGGGCCGCCTCCAGCGGCTCGATGACAAACATGGCGGCGCCTTCGCCGAGGATCATGCCCCGCCGGTCCTTGGAAAATGGGCGGCAGGTATCCGGTGAGACCACCCGCATGGCCTCCCAGGCTTTCAAGATGCCGAAGCTGAAAGGCGCCTCGCTGCCGCCGGTGATGGCCAGGTCGATCATGCCGCTGCGCACCATGGCGAAAGCCTGCCCAATAGCGTGGGCCGCCGAGGAGCACGCCGTCGAGATGGTGAAGGCGGGGCCCGTGATCCCGAACTCCATGGATATATGGCTGGCGCCGGCATTGGCCATCGTTTTCGGGATGGTCAGGGGATGCACCCGGTTGTGCCCCAGCTTGTAGATTTCGACGAATCCGATGTCCTCGGTAGACTGCCCGCCCACGCAGGAGCCCGTGATGATGGCGGCGGACTCGCGCAACTCCGGCGTCCACTCGATTCCGGCATCGGCAACGGCTTCGCGCGCGGCGATCACCGCGAACTGGGCGAAGCGGTCCATGAAATCGGCGCGGCGGTCGTCGAAGTAGGGCTGGTGCGAGTAGCCCTTGACCCCGGCGCCGTTTTGAAAGCGGACCTGCGACATGTCGGCCGATTCGATCGGGCCGATGCCGCTACGGCCCAGCCGCAGCGAATCGGCGAATTCCGCGGTGTTCCTGCCAAGCGCGCTGATGGCGCCGGTTCCGGTGATGGCAACGCGCCGCATCGGTTATTGGGGGGCCTGCGTACCCGCGCTCTTGGCGGCGACGAGCTTTTCGACGCCGGCGCACATATCGCGAATGCTGCGCACGGCGCGCGCGTCCTCGTCGGGAATGGTGATGTCGAATTCGTTTTCGAGCGCGAACAGGATCTCCACGGCGTCCATGGAGTCAATGCCAAGCTGCTGGAAATCGCTGTCGACCGTCACGGTCTCGACCGGAATTCGCTTGGAAGTGGCAATCACCTTCAGCACCCGCTGAATCAGTTCTTCGGACATAGGAGTCGGCTAACCGTTTCGAGTTTATACCCCTGGTCAAGCAACATGGGGACCAGCCGCCGGACTGCTTCGACGGTCTGGCGCACATCCGGCCGGACGCACACCTCACGCCCGTCGTGCAGACAGAGGATTGCGCCATTTGCCGCCTTCGCAGCCATCCGCGCGACTACTTCCTCCGCACCGGAATTCCAATCATAGCCGATTGCGGTCCACATGACGCCGGTGAGGTGCAGCTTTGCCTGCGCGGCACGCAATCCGAACCAGCGTACTCCATACGGGGCGCGGAAGCAGCCCGGGCGGACGCCGGTCGCGGACTCGATGGCTTGCTGGGCGCGCCGGATGTCGGCTTCGATCGCGCCGGGCGAGCGCAGGAACAGGTAAGGATGAGTGTGGCTGTGGTTGCCGATTTCGTGGCCGGCACGGGCCGCCGCTCGCGCGACTTCCGGCAGGCGCTCGACGTTGGCGCCGCAGACGAAGAATGTCGCCGCGGCCTTGTGGCGGTCCAGAATCTCCAGGATTTCCGGCGTAGCCTCGCTGGGGCCGTCGTCAAAGGTAAGGGCTACGGCGTGCCGGTCGCGGGGTCCGCGCCAGATGCTCGGCGCGAAGACGGAGGAGGCGCGGCCGCGCACGGCCCAAGCCATCCACGCGGCGGAGGCGGCGGCAACTGCGGTCAAAGGTCCGGTGGCGCCCATGGACCCTCTATTTAAACCGCCGTTTGTAGTAAAAGTCTATCCCGAAAAGTCCGTTTTCCTCGCGTAGCGCCACGGCCGACCACTGTCTGGAAAACGCCCACTCGATCCGAATCACCTGCGGATTGCTGGTGGTGACATTGGTGATGTAGGTGAACGTCAGGCTGGGAGTGACCTGCTGCTCCAGCGTCACGCGCGCCTGCGGGTTGTTTTCCACTCCGGTGATGGTGGGATCGATGCGCAGTTTGCTCACGCCGAAAAAGCGCTGCAGGCGGCCCGCCACCGGATTGGCGATCGCCGAACCGAGCAGAGCGGACGCGCCCATCTGCGACCAGGTCTGCGAATTCGATTGCTGCGACCAGAGCGACGGGTCGGAAGTCGGCGCCCGTCCGGTGGCGAGCAGGGCCACGATCTCGGAGAACTGCAAAGGCGGGTCGGACCGGGGGGTCAGGGTCAGCTTGTTGAGCGGACCCGAGATGGTGAGGATGACATCGATGCCGCGCGCCTTCGTCTCCAGATCGACGTCCAGAATCGGCTCGATTCGCACCGGGTTGTAGAACGCGATGGTCCCCTGGTTCAACGTGAACTGTGTCCCAAAGAAACTCACCTTGCCCTGGGTAATGCTGATACGGCCCAGCACGGCCGGGTTGGTGGCCGTGCCGCGGAGCTTCAGGTTGGCCTCCATCTGGACATCTTCCGCCAACGTGCTCTGGAGCTGAAGATCCGGAGAAGTGTCGATCTGGACGTCGAAGCCCATGCCGCCGAGCAGGCCGGTTCGGGCGGACGGCGTCCGCACGGGCTCGGCGGATTTGGCCAGGATGGAGCTGAAATCGGATTGCAGATTGAAGCCCGTGCGAAGGACCGTGACCGAGCCGGAGAGCATGCTGCTGTCGGAGGTTCCCGTAAGGTTCAGGTTGGCGTTCACCACGGTGCTGACACCTTCGGGATACCGCACCCGCACCTCGGTGGCGCGTGCGTGGAGCCGGAAGACCGTGGTGTGCACGCCTCCGTAGCCCGCGAAGCCGGTCAACTCGATTTTTCCGCCGCCGGTCTCGCCGGCGAACCGCTGGATGGTGGCGCGGTCCTTGTTAAAGACAATGACCCCGGAGGCGTTGGCAATCCCATTGGGGACATCGGCGATGTTAAAGTTCGCCTTTTGGAACTCCATGCGGCCAGTGATCTGCGGATCGCTATACGTCCCGCGCATGGCAGCGCTGAGGTTGACGGCTCCGGAGGCGACGAAATCCGGGAAGAAATCGTGCAGAAAACCGAGATCGAGACGGCCGTCCGCGCGGAGGTCGAGCGGTACCTTCTGATCGGGCTGAATGCGCCCTGTCAGTTGCAGATCGGTGCCGGGTCCGATGAAGTGCGCCGATTCGGGCACGAGAACGGAGTTGGCATAGCGGAACACAATATCGCCGGAATTGCGGACCGTGGGCGGTGGGGCGTTGATTCCCGCGATCGGTGCGGATGCAATCTGGAATTCGCGGATCCGCAGTTCGGCCTTGAGCGCCTTCGGGCGTTCGGCCGGCAGATCCAGCCGCAATTCGCCTTCCGCGGAACCGGTGAAGCCCGGATCCTCTTCGCCGGGGGAGAGCCAGTCTTTGAGGCGCACCAAGTCGATTTTCGAGAATTGGATGACCGCGGTGCCGGGGTATTCGCCTTCCAGGCGCCACTGGCCATCTCCGCGCACCGTGGAGCCGGCGATGGTCGAATCGATGTGGGCGCGAAGCACGCCGGCTTGCGAATTGGCCGTCAGGCGCGCCTCGCCCACGTGCTGGTTCGCAAATTGAATCTGCCTGGCCGCGATATCGGCGTGGATGTCCTGGATCCGGTAGGGGGTCGCGGCTTTCGGAGTCAAATCCACATCGCCGGATGCAGTCAACTCCAGCATGCCTTTCAAGTCGGAGCGCTGCTCGGCAATCCAATGGATCTGATCGATGGGCATGGAGTTGCTGCTCACCTGAAAGCGGAGGCGGCCCTGAGCGTATTGTCCCGGCGCATGCTGATAATCCACGTTCAGCTTGAGCTGCTTGGCGCCGGCCACGAACTGCGCGGCGGACACATCCAGCCTGTCGCCGCTGTAGGTGAAATGGGCGCTGAAACTGTCGAAGGGTTCATTCTGCCACGCTCCTTTCGCGGCGCTGACATCGCCCTGGATGCCGATCTTCCCGAGAGTGCCGTTGGCCTGGACGGATCCGGCGATCGTGCCGGTGAGCGGAATATTCCGGGCGTGCGCGAGCGTCAGGATGTCGCCCGCCGCGGCATCGGTGAGAATGGCGGTGGCGGAGATTGGGCTGGCATCCGTTGCCTTCCAACTGGAGAGTCCCAACGACCCCTGAATTCGCGCCCGGACGGGACCTCGCGAGGCGGTAGCATTCTGGATCCGCAGGTAATCGGCCGAGAGTTGGACGTCGGATTCGAACGCGTCCAGCACCTCGTCACCGTAGGCAATGCCCGTGCCGCGGACATGGCCCGCGACGCGTGGATTGACGAGATTCCCGGTTACGCTGCCATCGAAGATCACGCTCCCCTTATTGAGCTTGACCGGTATCGCACTGGCGCTCTCGCCGAGCGCCGGCAGCACGTCGTTGAAATCGTGAGTCTCCAGGTGAACCTTCAACTCGTATCCGATTGAACCAGACAAATCGGCGCGGGTGTTGGGGAGTTGGAGGGTCGAGCGCCCCAGGTCCAGGTTGCCGCCGCCGCGCGCCTCGTAGACCGCATCGATCTGGCCAGTCACGGGATCGCTTCCGGGCGCGGGCGCGACGGTCAGCTTGCCGGACGCGCGAAGATCCTGCGGGCGATGGAAGGATCCGCTCACTGCCACGGCTCCGAACGCGAGCGCATCCCAGGGCAGCGTGTCTGCAACGTAGAGCGACGCCGCCCGCCTGGCATCCAGACCGCTGATGGCGCCATCGACTGTGTAGAGGTCCATTCCGCGCACTGTCGCATCGCCTCGAAAGCTGCCGCTCAACAGCGTGAGAGCGATCTGGCGCAGATCGAGATCTTTGTGGCGAAGCGCCACCCGGCCGATCCGCCCCTCGATGCGCTCGCTGCGGCGGTCGCGCACATAATTCCCGGAGATGGCGAGGTCGTTGGCATCCACGCCTTGCGAGTTCACCGAAACGGGGCCCTCGGCACGGAAACCCGCGAGCCGAATGGTGGAATCGCGATACTCGACACCGGCGGCGTGCAGGGTTGCGGCGATGGACACTCCGGAGGCAGGGTCCCAATCGCCCCGGCCAGTCACCACAGCCGAACCCTGGCGCAGTTCCGGCACGCGAAAGATGCGTCGGATGTCGGTGAGTGAGGCGCGGGCGGTGTACTGGAAGCCGGCATGAGGCGCGGCGAGGTCGTCGACCGCGCCGGCGACATCCACCTGAATGCCGCCGCTCGTGAACTTGCCGGAGGAAAGCGTGAAGCGGTTGCGCTCCATCGCCACCGCCAGGTTGACCTGGAAGGGCTCGGGACCATAGTCGTCATAGCCCAGGTGCAGCGGGTTGATCGCGATGTTCCCCGTGTAGCGCGGGCCCCGGACATCGTAAGCGAGCTGTACCTGGAGGTTCTCGCCGCGGGCTGAGAAGGGAATCGGCTCGTGATCTTCGACCTCTACCAGTCCGCTCTCCAGGTTAAACCGGCCGATGGCGGCATCCAGGATGTCCTGCATCGTGGAACCGGTGGATTTGACCTTCGGCTGCGGAACGTTGGTGCGGCCGTCGGCGGCGATGATCAGGTAAACGCGGGGCTCGGCGACTTCGAGGAACTGAATATCGACGTCCCGCCTGGAGATCGAAACCAGTTTGAGGCCGGCCGCGACGCGGCTCGCCCTCAGCAACGGCGGCTTACCGGCGGGCTCGGTTCCGTGAACCACGAGGTCGCGGACTTCGGCGCGGAGCTGCCGCCAGTCGAAACGGAAAGCGCCGATTGCGACGCGCCCGCCCGTGGCCTTTTCGATGGTGGCGATCAATTTGAGACGCACCTGGTTGAAGAACCAGTCGCTTTGCAGCACGAGCACTCCCGCGGCGGCGGCCAGCAGCAGGAGAGCCACCAGGCCTCCTGCGATCCAGGCGAAGCGCCGCCGGCGGGTCATTGCAGCGCCTCCTCGTGAATGAGAATTCGCGCGCGGCGACGGGCTGCGTTCAGCCATGTATCCATCTGGCGATCCACTTGCTGGCCTTCCAGCGTTTTCTGGATCTGTTTACGATAGTCATCGAGAGTCACCGCCTGGCCGGGATGCGCGGCCTCCGCCGCGGGTTTGACGGTCTTCTCAAAGTAGTCGGAGATCTCCTGGTCGCTGATCTGAATGCCGGTTTCGAAGCGCACCTGGATGAACGAGAGCAGGGTGCGCTGCCAGAGTAGCAGATCGCGGAAATCCTGTTCCGTGATGCCGTACTCGGCCAGCACACGCTGGTACTCGGCGTCGCTCGGGAAATGCTCCTTCTTGAATTGATCGATTGCCGGGTTCAGCTCCGCGGGTTCGGGCAGAGGGTAATGGCTGTTCTCCAGGTCTTTCTGGATCAGGACCTGGTCGATCATGGTCTGAAGAGCGGCTTGCTTCCGGGCGGCGGAAAGATCCGGTTTCTGGCCGTCCTCGAAAGCGGCCACGCGAATCTGGCGCTCCACTTCCGACGTGGTGATCACGCGGTAATCGACGCTGGCGGCGATACGGTCGATGATCTCCGCTTGAAGAGCGAAGCCGAGGAGCACGATGATGGCGATCGAGCGGCTCAAAACGTCTGTCCTATTGAAAAGAAGTATTGCAGGTGTCCGGCGTTCTGAAAGATGCACTTGTCGGGATAGGTCTGGCACGGATTCACTCCGGCATTGATCAGGTCCGCGGTACTGTTGGCTTTGAACCCGATAAAATTCGGGGAATTGATGCTGTAGGCGAAATCGACCCGCAGGGGACCGACCGGCGTGCGGTAGCGGATGCCCAGCCCCACGGCGTGAACCATGTAGTCGAAATCCTGGACGTCCCGCTGGCTCTGGCGGAGCGAGAAGTGACTGATGCTGGTGTACGTGTTACCGCAATCGTGAAACAGGACTGCGCCGAGATTATCGCCGATCAGCGGAAATCGCAGTTCGGTCTGGTTGAAGAAAGTGAAGTTCCCGCCGATAGGAAAGCCGGTGACCAGGTCGCGCGGGCCGGCTTGGTTCTCGGCGAATCCGCGATGCGAAGATGCTCCACCGCCGAAGAAGCGCTCGGCCAGCGGGATGGCGGCGGCCGGATCGCCCGAATAGTTGAACGCGGTGATGTCGCCGATCTGGGTGCTGCGCGCCAGCACGGTTCGCTTGCCCAGAGCGTAGTAGCTGGCGTTGCGGGCGAGGATACGCCCAAAATCGCGCTGCGAGCCGAAGATGTGGTCGGCCAGGCCGAGGTCGACGGTAGTGAACATACCGCGATGGGGATCCACCGGATCGTCGCGTTTGTCCTGAAGCCAGGTGAGGCTGATGATGCCGACTCGCACGGGCTGCGAAAGCAGCGGGATCAGCAGCGGGCTGATCTTTAGCGTGCCTTCATCGATGGCGTTCCGCCGGTAGGTGAAGCGGTAGAGCAGGCTGGTGGCCTTGGAGATCCTCTGCGCAAGCTGCACCGATCCCTGCTCCCGTCTCGAGTTGAACGTACGAATGTCCTTGGAATTCTCGTAGAGGCCGCTAAAAGAGAGCGTCAAGGACGGATTCTGTTGAAATTGCGGCCACGTGTAAGTAAGGATGGCGCGTTGATCCAGAGTAGACGCGCGGGTGCTGAGAACCAGGCTGTGCCCCACGCCCCACAGATTGGTTCTGGTGACATCGACCGCCACCCGGGGCGAAAATCCGGCGGTTCCCGCGGGCGCATCCAGGCAGGTGTCGCAGCCTCCGATCCGCGTGAGTTCGGCGCCCACGCCGACGGCCAGCGAATACCGCGCCGCTTCTTCCATATTGAACAGGACATACTTGCTCGGCGTATCGCCATCGGGATTTTGTATGGCCGCGTCCACCTTCGCGAACACCCCGAGACCGTAAAGCCGGCGTTGGGTGGCGGCGATTGCCGTGGGTGACAGCGGATCGCCGGCCTTAATGTCCAGCGCGTGGAAAACCAGGCTCGGCTCCGTGGTCTGCAGCCCGTTGACCAGGACATCCCGGACAAACTCCTGCCGGCCCTCGTGTATGACGAAGGTCAGGTCGATCTTGTATCTTTCGGCCGAGGGTTTCGAACTCCATTCGAACGTGGCATTCGGGAAGCCATTGTCCGAGTACCGGGCCAGGATCGTGTCCCGGTCCGCGGCGACGTTGAATTCGCTGAACGGCTGCCCTTCGGCGCAGGAGAGACGCGAGAGGAGTTTGGCCTTGTCCAACCGTTCGACGCCATCCATCTGGACGCGGCCTACAAAATACTGCGGCCCTTCGTTGACCTGGAAGAAGACTGCGATATCGCCCGTTTTTCCGCGATAGTTGTCCTCCACCCGAGTGGTTACCTTGACTTCGCGGAATCCGTTCGACTGGTACAGGTTCGAGATGGTATCGACGTCGCGCCTGGTGAAATTCTCGCTGTAGCGGCCGTGCGGAAACTGCAGGAAGTTCGCGGTCTGCAGGTACATGCGTTCACGGAGCACTTCGGTTTTGAAATACTCGTTGCCGCGAATCACGATTGCCTCCAGGCGGTGCTGCCTGCCGGAATTGATCAGGTAGTCCACGGTAGCGCGATCGTCCCGCACTTTCTGTTCCTTAAACTGCACCTCGGCTTCGAAATACCCTTGGGATTGGAGATAGTCGCGAATATTGCGCGCGCCCTCCGCCAGCAGGTCGTTATCCACGGCGCGCTCTTCGTAGATCGGTACCAGCCGTTTCAGCCTGCCTTCCGAAATCTTGAACCCGATGGTGTTGACCTGGATGCGCGGCCCGCCATCGATGACCAGCGACGGAATAGCGCTGTTCGTGCCGGCATCGTAGGCAACCGATTCCAGTGCCACTTTCGATTCCAGGCGGTCCTCTTTCAGATACAACGCACGCACGCCATCGAGTCCCTGGTGCATGCGAATCTGCGACATCGGCTTCCAGGTGTGGATGAGGAAGCGCCGGAACTTGGTGGCGGAGGTGATCTTGGCCGGATCGAGCTTCAGATCGCCCTGGAGCACCGGCGGACCAAAGTGCGCCCGGCGGCCGCTGTCGATCTCGAAGCGAATGTTGATCTGCTGGTGGAGAGTATCGTAGTCGAATTTCGGACGGGTGTCGCCTTCGAACAGCCCGTTGTTTTCGAGCAGGCGTTTCTGGCCGGCGATGGCCTGGCTCAATTTGGCTTCGGTGTAGGGTTGGCCCAGTTCCAGGCGGGCGGCATTCACCAACTGGCTGGCATTGGGCGGCGAGAACATGTGCCCGGAGACCGACACGTTGCCGATGAACCAACTGTTGCGCGTGATGAACGTGACGATCACGCCGTCTTCATGTGGCTCGGCATCCACCTGGATATCTTCGTAGCGGCCGGTGGCGAACAGGCGCGCGATGCTGGCCCGGACGGTGGCGATGTGCATGGGCTCACCCCGCTTGAGCGGCAGCATCCGGGCGATCTCTGCGTCCTCCAGCGGCTGCTCGCGCGGCTCGAAGACGATGTCGGCCACGCGTTTGCCTTCGTAACGGGACGTCTGTCCGGCGAGTTCGAGGGGCTGCAACACGACGAGAAAAAGCAGGGCACAGGGGCCGCAGGCGAGCAGCAGTCGCACCAAACACATGATAACGTAAGTGCCTCGGAGCAACTCTGATACCATCGCACTTGGCATGAAGCCTTCGGAACGCGAGCGCTACTCGCGCCAGATCCTGTTCCCGGCGATCGGCGAGCGCGGCCAGGAAGCCCTTCTGGCGTCGCACGTTGCGATTGCGGGATGCGGCGCGCTGGGCAGCTTTCACGCGGCAGCCCTGGCACGCGCGGGTGTCGGCAAACTCACCATCGTGGACCGCGACTATGTCGAGCCCAGCAACTTGCACAGGCAATGGCTGTTCGAGGAAGCGGATGCGGCAGAGGCGTTACCCAAGGCAGTGGCCGCCGAGCGGCGCCTCGGACGGCTGAACTCGGACATTCGTGCGCGCGGCGTGGTGGCGGATCTGACCGCCTCCAATATCGAAGAGCTCTTGGGCAGTGCACGCCTGATACTGGACGGCACCGACAACTTCGAAACGCGTTACCTGATTAATGACTTCGCGGTCAGCAAGGGTATCCCGTGGATCTACGGCGCGGCTGTGGCCAGCTACGGAATCACCATGCCTGTGATTCCCGGGCACACGGCGTGTCTGCGATGCGTCTATCCGAACCCTCCCGAGGGTGCCCAGCCGACATGCGAAACCGCGGGCGTGTTGAACGCGATCGTCTCCGCCGTTGCGTCCCTGCAGGTGGCGGACGCGCTGCAGATTCTGGTGAGCGGGACCGTGCCGGCGCGCATCACGACCATTGACGTGTGGGCGGGGGGCATCCGGCAGATTCCGGGGCCCGGGCGGGATGCGGACTGCCCATGCTGCGCCCGGCGGGAATTTCCGTTCCTCGAGGAATCGCTGCCGGCGCCCGTGACCCTGTGCGGAAGAAACGCGGTGCAGATCCAAGGTGGCCGGACAATCGACCTGGCGGAGCTTGGGATACGGCTCGCACCCCTGGGCGAAGTACGGGCCAACGAATACGCCGTACGATTCCTGACCGCGCCCTACGAGCTGACGGTTTTCGCGGACGGGCGCGCGATCGTCAAGGGAACTGCCGACACAGGCGTGGCGCGCAGTCTGTACGCGAAATACGTGGGGTAAGAGACCGCTGCGGCCGTGCCGTCAGGCCGCGAGGCCTCACTTCGAGACCCCTCGCTCTGCAAGCCAGTCGGTCAGGCGCTCCGGCCAGGACATCACGGGCGCTGGCTTTTGCGTCGGGCGCAGGCCGAACCCGTGGCCGCCATAGGCATAGATGTGCATCTCCGTCGGGATGCGGTTGGCTTCCAATTCGAGATAGAACTTGACCGTCGGCTCCACGTGCGACCGGTCGTCATCGGCGCAGACCATGAAGACCGGCGGGGCGTCTTTGGGCACCGGGAAGATCGGCGGATCGTCCGGCCGGTTGGCGCCGGGACGATACCAGGGGTAGATCAGCACGGTAAAATCCGGCCGGGAACTGTAACGCTCGATCGGGTCTTCGGCGTCCGGCTTGCCGGCGTCGAATCTGGTCTCGATCATGCCCGCAATCTCGCCGCCCGCGGAGAAGCCAATGAAGCCGAGCTTCGCTGGGTTGACGCCCCACTCGCCGGCGCGGCTGCGCACCAGGCGCATGGCGCGCGCGGCGTCGGCATAGACATGCTCAGGGAGCGTGTACTTCGAGCCGGGCGCCTTCGCCAACCGGTATTTCAAGACAAATGCCGCGATGCCGTGCTCGTTGAGCCAATCGGCGACTTCCCAGCCTTCCTTCTCGATCACCACTTGCGTGTGCCCTCCGCCGGGCGCGACCACCATGGCGGCGCCGGTCGCTTTCTCCTTCGGAGGGAGGAAGACGTAAAGGGACGGGTAGTGGGTGACTGTGAAATTGGCAGGCATGCCGCTGTACTTCGGATTCGTGGATGGGCGTGAGACCTCCTGCGCGGTGACGCCTTCGGAGCCTGGGGCTCCGTTCGGCCACAGCTTGATCTCCTGCCCGCGGTCGGCGGCGGAGAGCGACAGCACGACAAGAACTGACGCGCAGGTTTGGAGGCCCGCGTTGCGGAGCGGCATGGCAAATAACAGGCGCACCCGGAGATTCACAGGTTACCGGCTTCTCGCGTCCAGCGCAGTGCCACGGCCCAAAACAGGGCGGGGAACAGCATCGTGAAGCCGAGTCCGACAGCGAAGGCTCGCGGCGCTACGCCGAAATCCAGCGCAACCCCGGCGAGGTAACTGCTGGCGGAAATGGTCAGCATGCAGAGACCGTACTCCGCGCTGAAAACCCGGCCGCGGAAACGATCTTCGGTGTAGATCTGTAGCAGTGTGCTGGAGAACACCCAGTTGGTGGAGGTTCCGGCGTGGGCCGCAATCACGGCCAGGACCGCGACGGCGAAAGAGCCCGACGCACCGAGGGATACGTATCCGGCCGCGGCCAGCAGAAATCCCATGAGCATTCCGGAGCGAAGCCGGGCGTGCTGGTCGCGCGCCCAGCGCCCGGCGGCGATCGGTCCAAGCAACGCGCCGGCGCCGCGCGCGCCCATCAGCATGCTCATGCCGAGCAGAGCCCCGCGGCTGTGGTCCAGCCCGCCGGCATGAACCGGGAAGACGCGCTCTCCGAGAATCGGCAGCAATACGTTGTTTGCCCCGAGCAATCCTCCTCCGGCCTTGACGAAAACCGTCGCAAAGAGCCGGCGTTCTCCGCGGATGTAGCGGAAGCCCTCCAGGATCGGCTTGAAATCGGCGAGGTCGCGCCAGCACAAGGGCGCCAGGCCCTCGGCATGCGGCTCGGCAAAGCGCATCCGGCCGATCAGGAACGCCGACCACAGAAAGGAGACTGAGTTGAGCACGAATACGGCATCCCGCCCCAGCCATGCCGCCGCCACACCTCCCAGCGCCGCACCGATCGCCAGGCAGAACGACCAGGTAATGGAGGAAAGTGCATTGGCACCGAGCACCTGGCCCTCCGGCACAATGTTCGGGATCACGCTGGAGTGAGCCGGCTCGAAGAACCCGGCGCCGAGGTTTTCCAGGAACAGCAGCGGATAGACCAGCCAGACCATGCCCGGCGAACGCACCAGGAGCATCGAAAGCACGATGAAGAAGCGCGCCACATCGGCCGTGATCATGACCCGCTTGCGGCTGATGCGATCGTTCACCACGCCGGCGGTGGGGGCGATCAGCGTGCTCGGCAGCACCTGCAGCACCACCGCCAGCCCGACGGACTGCGCGCGACTGCCTGTGAGCTCCAGCAGCAGATTGTAAACCGCAAGCGTGTAAAACCAGTCGCCCAGTTCGCTGACAATCTGCGCCAGCCACAGCCGGCGGAAATTGGGGTTGCCGCGAAGCAGGCTGAGGTAGGCGCGCATCATTGGTCCAGGATAGGCATACCCTACAATAACGCTGTAGTTGGTTTGTCCTCTCGCGGGTCTTAGGAGTGAGGCCGCGTAATGCGACTCGTTCTGCTTCTGTGCTTCTCTGCGCCGGCGTTGCCCGGGGCGTATTCCAACCTGATCGCCACCTCGGATGGTGCCGCCGTCTATTTCGAGGTCCGCACCGGGCCGGCGACCACGTCCTGGTATGTGGCGCGCGGCCCGGAGGTCTCGGCTGTCAGCGGCCCGCTCGCAGATATCGACGGGTCGGCCACCGTGCAAGCCTTCGCTCAAACGCTCGACCGCTCCTGCGGATTTGCCGGCAGCAGTTGCTGGCTCGCCGACTATTGCCAGGCAACGTTCGAGTTGCAGGAGCCGGGATCTCAGTTCTCCAACCATTTCCGCACCTTCGTGCGCCTCTCCCGTTCCGGTGAGTTCGTTTGGATTGACCAGTCGGACTGCAAGGCCCTCGGCCGTACCCCGCCTCCTCAATTCAATGGCCTGTACCTGTCGTCTTCCTTGAAACTCGTCGCCGCCCAAGGTTCTGCTTCCCTCGCCAGCCAGCGTTACGGGCGCAGGGCTGTCACAGACCAGGGACAGGCTCTCACCCTGATCGGCCCCCAACTCGCGTGGCTCGATGCGGCGGGCGTTCATCCCATCCGCAACATCAACGGCGCATTCGAGGCCGTTACCGACGCGCAAGGAGCGAACATCGTTTACATTGAGGCCGGGTTCGGCAAACTCCACTGGGTCACCGGCCCGGATTGGCTCGCCGCCGGCGATCGCGACCTCGGTCTGAGCGGATCCGCGCCGGCACTCACCGACGACGGCGCTACGTTGTTCTTTCTTGCGGCGGATGGATCGCTGCAATCCTACAGCCGGGCCTCCGGCGCCGTCCGCCGCGTCGGTCCCGACCGCTATTCGACCTTCACCCTCGGCGGCAGCGCGGTGTTCGCCGTCACGCTCGACAGACGCCTGGTCCGCATCGATCCGGCGGGCGGCACGTCGACCGACTGGCTCGCGCCATTTCCCGAGATCACCTCGGTCGGGGCGCCCGTCGTCCCGCCCGGCGAGTGCCCCTATATCTGCTACGGAGATACCGACTATGGCAGAGTAGTCACGCCCGGCATGATCGTCACCCTCGATGGCGCCGCTCTCGGCGGAGCCGGCTGGCGCGTGCGGACCGGGGGCTTCGAGGTGCCGCTTCATTCGCTCTCTGACACCGAAGCCTGGTTCCAGATCCCCAGCGCCCTTCCTGCCGGCGGCGGCCTTCAAACGCTCGAGCTTTCCAATCCGAACCTTCCTATCGCTTACAGCATGAAGATCTCCGTTCAAGACCGGCTCGCTGTCTGCTTCGGAACCGCGCACCAGGACTTCTCCCGTCTTGTCTCACCCGAGGACACGGCCGCCATCGGTGAGATTGTTCACGTTTTCCTCACCGGACTTCGTGGCGCCGAGCCGGTGCCCGACGGGGTGCCGAACCCTACCGACCACCTGATTCCCATCGCCAATCCTCCGGCGCTGGCCGAACCATCCGCGCTCCAGCAGTTGTTCTTCGGGTTGGCGCCCGGCCTGATCGGAATGCAGCAGCTCGATCTCCGAGTGCTGGCCACTCCGAGCACGACCACGCTGTTCGATTACCCCACCATGAACTGTGAACGCCCGCCGGTCGCGAGCCGCTAACTTTCCCCTTGCGCTTCGACAAGAGTTCCTGTATCCTCCCCTGTAGAAGCGAATAGGGAACCCATGCCCCACATCGACTTGCCGCAAGGCACCCTCGACCTCCTCATCCTGCGCACGCTCGCGCTGGAACCGCAGCACGGCTGGGGCATTTCGGAGCGCGTCCAGCAGATGTCCAGCGACGTCCTGCGTATCCAGCAGGGCTCGCTCTACCCCGCCCTGCATCGTCTCGAGCGCCGCGGCTGGATCAAGGCCTGCTGGGGCACGTCGGACAACAACCGCCGCGCCAAATACTACGAGCTCACCAAGGCCGGCCGGCGGCAGCTCGCCGCCGAACAGGACACCTGGCTTAGACTCACTGCTGCCGTGGCCCAGGTGCTCGGCACATCGTAGGAGTTCCGCCGATGCTCTCTGACCTGCTCTTTCGTCTCCGCTCGCTCCTTCGCCGGCGCGCTGTGGAGGCTGACCTGGACGACGAGCTGCGCTTCCACCGCGAGCGGCAGCTCGAAAAATATCTGCGTTCCGGTGTCACGCGCGACGAGGCCATGCGTCGCGTTCGCCTCGATTTCGGCGGACTCGACCAGGTCAGAGAAGAATGCCGCGACGCCCGCGGCGTCCGCCCGTTCGAAGTCCTGGTCCAGGATATGCGATACGCCGTCCGCACGCTGCGCAAGTCGCCGGGTTTTACCGCGGTGGCCCTCTTCACCCTGGCGCTCGGCATCGGCGCCAACACGGCGATCTTCTCCGTGGTATACGGCGTGCTGCTCCGCCCGCTGCCGTTTCGCGAACCGTCGCGACTGGTCGTGCTCAACGAAACCACGCCGCGCGTGGGCACGGTCAGTGTTTCCTACCCTAATTTCCTCGACTGGCGCGCGCAGAGCCGCACCCTCCCGGAGATGGCTGCTGTGTACGGTCTGAGCTTCAATCTCGCCGGCACCAGCCGGCCGGAGAACATCCACGGACTGGCGGTATCCTCGAGTTTCTTCTCTATGACCGGCGTGCGTCCGGTGCTCGGGCGCGTCTTCAACGCCTCGGAGGAGAAGGCCGGCACGGCGCCGGTGCTGCTCCTCAGCTACCGGCTCTGGCAATCGCACTTCGGCGCCGATCCCAACATGCTCGGCCGCGTCGTGACTCTCGACACCCGGGCCTTCACCGTGGTCGGCGTCCTGCCCTCCGATTTCCGCTGGACCGAACAGGCCGATGTCATCGAGCCTGTCGGCGTCTGGGCCACCGGCAACTCCAGCGCCGCCGAACGCGGGGAGCGCGGCGACATGGTCGTGCTTGGCCGGCTCGCTCCCGGCGCCACGCTTGGCCAGGCCCGCACCGAGATGGAGGGCATCGCCGCGCGCCTCTCGCGTGCTTACCCGGCGGATAACGATCAGTTCGGCGTGACGCTTCAGACTCTTCGCGACGCGTTCGCCGGCGACATCCGGCCCGCCATCCTGGTGCTGCTTGGCGCGGTCATCTTCGTTCTGCTGGTTGCCTGTGCGAACGTGTCCAATCTCTTCCTGATGCGCGGCGCCGGCCGGACGAAGGAGACGGCACTACGAATCGCGATCGGCGCCGGCCGCGGGCGCATCATCGGCCAACTTCTCGCCGAGAGCTTCCTGGTGGCATTCTTCGGTGCGCTCGGCGGCCTGGCGCTCGCTGCCGCCGGAATCAACGCGATTACTCGCCTCATGCCCATGGGCTCGCTGGGCGGCGCAGAGGTCAGCCTCAGTCCGGCGGTCCTTCTTTTCTCTGCCGGCACGATGGTGGCCTCCATGTTCTTTTTCGGGCTCGCTCCCGCGTTGCACTCCGCCAGGACCAGCCTGAGCTCCGACCTCAAACAAGGCGGCCGAAGCTTCAGCGCCGGCGCGGGACAGAACCGCTGGCGCACGACGCTGGCCACTACCGAGGTATCGCTTGCCCTCATTCTGTTGGTGGGCGCAGGCCTGATGGTGAAGAGCCTCTATCTCCTGCTCTCCGTCAATCCCGGTTTCCAACCCGAGCGCGTGCTCAAGATGGAGTTGAGCCTGCGCACCTCTCAATACGAGAAGGACCCTGCCATTCTCAATTTCTGGCGGCAGCTCCTCGAGCGTGTCCGCGTCCTGCCCGGCGTCGAGTCCGCGGCGCTGGGCACCGCCATCCCGCTCACAGACGACCACTGGCGCACGGACATCACCGTAGAAGGGATGCCCGTACCCGAGCCCGGCAGCTTCCCGCATCCCGATGTTCACATCGCCAGCCCTGCGTACGTGAGCACGCTAGGTCTTCGCCTCCTCGAAGGCCGAGCCTTCGCCGACGCCGACACCGAGACTGCGCCGCGCGTCGCCATGGTCAACGCCCTGGTCGCAAAGCGGCTGTTTCCCGGCACGGATCCCGTCGGGAAGCGTTTCCACCTGAGCCGTCCCTCGCCCGGCAAAGCGCCGAAGTGGCTCACGATCGTCGGCGTAGTTGCCGACACCAGGCTGTACGGTCTGGCCAACCCTTCACGACTCGAAATCTATCTCCCTTACACGCAAGCTGTGACCGACGGAATGAGCCTGCTGGTCAAGTCCGGCGTGGAGCCTGCCGCCATCACCTCTGCCATCCGAGCTGCCGTGGACTCTCTGGACCGCGACCAGCCCATCTACGGCATCGCCACGATGAAGCAAGTGGTCGAAGCGTCGGTGTCGACGCGGCGCATCACCCTCATCCTCCTCTGCCTGTTCGGCGCGCTGGCCCTGCTGCTGGCCGCGATCGGCATCTATGGCGTGATCTCCTACTCCGTGGCCCAGCGCACGCGAGAAATCGGCATCCGTGTGGCGCTGGGAGCGCAGCGATCCGACGTCATGCGCCTGGTCCTCTCCCAGGGCGCGCGGATCGCGGGCGCCGGTGTCGCGGCCGGCACTCTCGCTTCGCTTGCGCTCACCCGCCTGATGTCGAAGCTTCTGTTTTCCGTCAGCGCCGCGGATCCGCCGACATTTGCCGCCGTCGCCATCGGCCTGACCGGCGTCGCGATGTTCGCGTGCTACGTTCCGGCCCGCCGCACCCTCCGCGTCGATCCCCTGGTCGCCCTGCGCGAGGAATGACCGTCTCAGTGCCCGCTGCCAACCTTCATTCCACGTAGCGATTCCGCCTTGCTGAACCTGGACCAGTTCAGTCCGTAGAACGCCACGAACGCGAAGCAGAACATCGGCACGATGAATCCTCGGGACATATCGAACTTATCCGCGACATAACCCATCAACTTGGGCAGCACCGCTCCGCCCATGATCGCCATTACGATAAAGGCCGATGCCTTCTTGGCGCGTACTCCCAGTCCGAAAATCCCCAGCGCGAAGATCGTCGGGAACATGATCGACATGAAGAAGTAACTCAGGAAGACGCACACTACGGATACCCAGCCCAGTTTCAGGAATACCAGCAGGGTCGCGGCCACGTTCAAAGTTCCATACAGGCCGAGCACCTTGTGCGCCGAGTACTTTTTCAGCAGGGCCGCTCCCGAGATCCGTCCCGCGAGAAAACACGCGAACGCGACCGACGCCAGTTTCGCCGCGCCCTGATCGCTCAATGCGAGCACCCCGGCGGCAGACGTTTCGAACCACCCCGCCAGGCTCGTGTTGGCGGCCCAGGACGCGGGGATCGGCGGGGTCTCGGCAGTCATGTAGTTGATGAAGAAGCTGAAGATCCCGGCCTGCGCGGCCACATACAGGAATTGCGCAGCCACCGCCAGCACGAAATGCGGATGCGACCAGATGGAGTGCGACACGCCGGGCATAGAGTCGTCGAGGTGGTAATCGTCCTCCATCTTGATATCCGGCACCTTGGCCACGGCGAAGACTCCGGCAATCACGAGCACGCCTATCGCCAGCGCGGTGTACGGGATGTACAGTGTCTGGCTGCCCGTGCTGTGCCCGGCCGCGTCTTTGGAGTAGAAGTACATGCTTCCGATGATCGGCCCGAAGATCAATCCCAGGCCGTTGCAGGATTGCGCCAGGTTGATCCGCGCCGCGGCATACTTCATGTTGCCCAGCACCGTCGTATATGGATTGGCGATCGTCTCCAGAAAGGTAAGTCCGGTGGCAATGATACAAACTCCCGCCAGAAATCCCACGAAGGCCGTGTTCGGAGATACGGCGCCAGTGTGGACCATGTTGTTGATATGTGTCGCCGGGATGAACCAGAATCCGCCCAAGGCAACGATCAGCAATCCTGCGATGATTCCCTTCTTGTAGCCAAGCCTTGTGGCCAGCCACCCTGCTGGCAGCGACATCAGAAAGTATCCCAGGTAATGCGCGAACTGCACCCAGGCTGACTGCGACTTGCTCAGGTGCAGCTCCTCCTGGAAGTGCTTGTCCATGACGTCGATCATTCCGTTGCACAGCGCCCATGCGAAGAAAAGCGTACTCACCAGCGCAAACGTGAATGCCACGTTCTGGCCGTCCTCGGTGATAAAGACCCCCGTCCGCGCCTTGGTCATGACGTGACGATTCTATCGCAGCGTGCACGATTCGGTCGCGCTCGCGGTCGCCGCGGGATCGCTCTCCGAGGCCGCTCTGAGTGTCACGGAGCCGGTAGTCGCGGGGTAGACCCGGATGGCCTGCGATTGGCCGGGGCTGAGCGCGACTAACGCATTCGCAAGCTGGCCGCCGGTGGCAGAGAGGCGATACACGTCGGGGGCCTGCGAACCGGTATTGGCAACCGTGAAGAGGCACCTGCCGCCGGGCGAGGCGGCGACCGCGACGGCGCGCTTGCCCGGCCCTGATCCATCGAGCGCGCGCACCGCGAGCTTGTAGGAGAGGATGCCGTCTTTGTTGGTGACCCGATCGACCACGTAGAAGTGCAGCCGATTGGGCGTGTCTTCCCACTCGTAGGCGCTGCCGGAATTGAGCCCGGCGTGAAATAGCGCGTCGTTGAGCTGGCGATAGTCGGCCACAGTGCGCATTACAGGCTCGCCGTTGGGCCGCTTGAAATCGAGCGTGCGGATGTCTTCCGGGTGCGCGTCGATGACCCAGGTGAAGCAGCCGTACCCGCAGGTGTTCTCGCGGTCCTCGTTGTTCTTGTTCCTGGCGAGCAGGACGCCGTTGTCCGGCGTGAAGGAGTCGTAGCCGATGCGCTGCACCACTTCGATCGAATAGAAGTTCCAAACGGGTTTGCCCGGCGAGAGCGGGTTTGAATTGATGTCGTCGGTCGGGGTGCGGTCCTGCGGCGCGGGTCCATCCAGAGCGACGGTGATGCCCGCGACCGTCCCGGGCCAGGGTTCGACCGCGCGCGCCACGACCTGTGCGATTGCCACTCCGGACTCCGTGAGCCCGCTGCGGGCCAGCTTGAGCACCTGGTTCTCGCCGAGAAAGTTGAACCGGATCCGGCTGCGCAGCATGAGGCCGGCGGGCATGGACGCACCCTCGGCGGCGGGCACGACCCATCGTCGATGCGGGCCGCCGGGCCCATTGAAGGAGCCGCGGTCCATGATGTCCCAAGGCCCCGAGCCGGCGCGATGGTACGGCTGCACGTAGGGGTTATTGTTGTTGTCGCCAACGCGGAAAGCGAAGTGCACGATTTCGTGGGTGATGGTGCCGCTGCTCTCGCCTTGACGCACGCTGGAAAGCCCCCACTGCATCTGGCCGGCCTTCCAGCTCGTCCACGGCTCATAGCGGGTGACCACCCATCGCGGCTTGGCCGGATCGGGGTTGCCCCATTCGGCCGGAATGTCCTCTTTCGCCTGGAACTTCATCTCGCCGAATTCCTGCCAGACGCTGGTTTCGTCGTAGCCGGCGTAGATGCGCAGGATGATGTCGTAGCGCGAGCGGATGTCGCCGGCATCGGCGCGCCACAGGGCGTCGACGTCGGGCTCCATGCGGCCATCGGCCTTAAAGCCGGCAGGGACGGCCGACTGCTGGCCGTACTCGTTGAGGCCGTACTGGAAGAGGTTCTTCGGCATGCGGTAGGGCCCGAAAACATCGATCTTGCCGATGCCGACCTGCCCGCGCGACTGCTCCATCCAGTAGCCGTTGATCGTCTGCCCGTGATTCAGCGGTCCGGGCTTATTGAAGAAATCGGCATAGAACTGCGGAACCTGTTCGCGCGGGACGGGGTCGATCTGGGGATTGCCAAACAGGTCGGAGTGCTTGGGGAGGGTGACGACAAACGGCTGATCGGGAAAATCGACGGCGATGAGGGCGATCTTGAATTGCTTTTTCGAGGGGACACGCATGGGGTCGGCCCAGTTCACGCCGGGGATGGGATGGTAGTCGGCCCAGGTCATGGCGTCCTGGTCCTGCACGCGTTGCGGGTCGATGGGAGCGGGAGGCTGCGCGGCGGCGAGCGCGGCGAGGAAGAGGGCGACGGGTCGGAGCATTCAGGGCCATGATAGCGAAGGGCATGGCGCGAGCGGGCCGGCAGCCCGCCTCACGCTAGCCGGATGCTAAAATCCGGCTGAAAATGTCCTCGGCGATTTTGATCTCACCCAAGTTCCGTCCAGTCCTCGATCCTGAGTTTGTTCCGGCCTCGTTGTGGAATCGCGCTTTTCATACGGCGGTGAAGGCGTCCGGTGGCGGCGTGCCCCTGGCACTCGCTCTCGAACGCGAGCGCGGGTCAGTCAGCGTGTGCCGGACGGCCGTGCTGCCTCACGAAGGCGGCAACGTCGCGATCAACCAGCGGTACGTCGAGCGGCTGCTCAAGTTTCTGCTCTGGCAGAAAGGCGGCTTCCGCGTGACGGTCGACGGGCCGCCCGCCATTGCGCATTACCTGCGCGGAGTCTACTCGCCCAACGGGGCGCGGGCTTTCGACCACCACTTCATGGGCGAGAGTGTCTACGGACAGACCTTCATCGTGGAGCACGGCCCGTGTCCCGAAGAGCGCGAGACCGCGGCGCCGCTCGGCCGCCACCTGGAGGGCTTCCGCATCGGGTTCGACCTGGGCGCGAGTGATCGCAAGTGCGCAGCGGTGATCGACGGCAAGGTGGTGTTCAGCGACGAAGTGCCGTGGAGCCCGAGCGTGCAGAGCGATCCGCAGTACCACTTCGACGGCATCCACGATTCGCTCAAGCGCGCCGCGGCGCACCTGCCGCGCGTAGATGCAATCGGGGGCAGCGCGGCGGGGGTGTATGTCGCCAACGAGGTGCGCATCGGATCGCTTTACCGCGGCGTGCCGCGCGATCTGTTCGCATCGCGGGTGCACCGGCTGTTCTTCGAGTTGCAGTCGGCATGGGGCGGCATACCTTTCGACGTGGTGAACGACGGCGAGGTGACCGCGCTGGCCGGATCCATGGCGCTGAACGACAACGCCGTGCTCGGTGTGGCGATGGGCAGCTCGCTCGCCGCCGGGTTCGTGACGCCGCACGGCAACATCACCACCTGGCTGAACGAGCTGGCCTTCGTGCCGGTGGATTATCGCGAAGGCGCGCCCGCGGACGAGTGGTCGGGCGATCCGGGAGTGGGCGCGCAGTATTTTTCGCAGCAGGCCGTGGGGCGCTTGCTCAAGCCCGCGGGCATCGAACTTCCCGCCGACATGCCGCTGCCCGTCAAGTTGGAACAGGTGCAAAAGTTGATGGCAGCGGGCGATGAACGCGCGCGCAAGATCTACGAGACGATCGGCGTGTACTTCGGGTACAACATCGCGACCTACGCCGACTATTACGATGTGCGCAACCTGCTGGTGTTGGGTCGCGTGATGACCGGGGCGGGCGGTGACCTCATCCTCTCCACGGCCGACCGCGTGCTCAAGGCCGAGTTCCCCGAGATCGCCGAGCGCATCCGTTATCACATTCCAGACGAGAAGGAAAAACGGCACGGCCAAGCCATTGCAGCGGCAAGTTTGCCGGCACTTCGGAAACAGGAGACACACTGATGCAATTTCATAAACCCACCGCGGATTTCTTCGTACCCAACGGCGGAGCGCCCGATGCCGCCCTGGCTCGCACTACGCATATCTGCATCGCAGCCCACCAGGACGATATCGAGATCATGGCGTACCACGGCATCGCGGAATGCTTCGGGCAACCCGACAAGGCGTTCACGGGAGTCGTGGTGACCAACGGAGCAGGCAGTCCTCGCAGCGGAATATACGGGCGCTACACCGACGACGAGATGCAGAAGGTGCGGTTGATCGAGCAGCGCAAGGCGGCGTACGTAGGCGAATACGCCTGCCAGATCCAGCTCGGTTTCACCAGCGGGGAAGTCAAGAACCCGAAAGAGACCGCCGTGGTGGAAGACCTGGCGCAGATTCTGCGCGCGGCCCGTCCCGAATACGTCTATCTGCATAACCCGGCCGACAAACACGACACGCACATCGCGGTCATGACGCGGGCCATCGCGGCGCTGCGCCAGGTGCGCGGCGAGTTCAAGCCGAAGAAGGTTTACGGCTGCGAGGTATGGCGCGATCTCGACTGGCTGCCGGACGACGTGAAGCAGGTGCTTCCGGCGTCGGCACGCTCGAATATCGCGGCGGCGCTGGTAGGCGTGTTCGATTCGCAGGTGAGCGGCGGTAAGCGCTACGATCTTGCGACCGCGGGACGGCGGCTGGCCCACGCGACTTACTACGCCAGCCATGGGACGGACCAGGAATCGGCAATGAACTTCGCGATGGACCTGACGCCGCTCATCGAAGATCCGGAACTGGACCTGGCGAAGTATGTCGCGGGGCTGGTGGATCTGTTCCGCGCGGATGTGGAGAAGCGGGTGCGGTCGGTGATGTAATCAGGGAACGCGCACGAACCAGACTTCGTTAGGTGACATCTTCTTGTGTAGGGGCGCCGACCCGGCCAGATTGACCGTGGCATCCACCGTTTGCCCGTCGTGATTGAAGACGAACACCAGCCGCTCGGCACCGCTTTCCAGGAGCCGGGCTTCTATTTTGCCGCCGGTAACGGTCAGGGGCAGCGCAACCCCGGCCCACTCCAGCAAGCCGGCGTAGAAGCGCTCGGCTTCCCGGCTCGGTGCATTCTCGTACGCGGCGCTGACATACGACCCGACCATCAGCGTTTTTCCTTTGCCGAATGCCGATTCGACGGCAGCGGCATCGCCATTGGCGAACCGCGCGACCACCCGAGCATGTTCGCCGATGGGCTCCAGCGTCTCCTCGAACCATCGCGCCGGAATCCGGTCGTGATTGGCCAGCCATTCGATGGTCGTCCGGCCGCGCTCGCCGGTCTGCACCGCGGTTTCGCGGCAGCCCATGAGTTCCCACAGTCCGATTCCGGGGATTCGCTCGGACGCGGTTCCGCGCTCGTTGCTCCAACCCAGGCGCGCCTCGGCGACTAAGGCGCCGCCGTTGCGCACGTACTCTTTCAGCGGTGCGGCGGCGGCTTCGGGCAGCATCACCGGATAGGGCAGGATCACCAGTTTGTATGGTCCAAGCGCGCTCAGCTCATTCACGTGCACGTAGTCGATGGGCACATTGCGCGGGAAGATGGCGCGATACACGCCCAGCAGCGAGTCGCGCTCGATTCCGGCGACCTCGCCCTGCGGCCCGCCGTACGAGGTGGCGCGCTGCCGCCCGCCAAGAAAATGCACCAGCGGATTGTAGATGACGGCCACCTGGGCGCGGGGAGGATGCGCAGCCAGGAAGAGCTTCTGATTACTGTCCACGAAGCGGGCGATCTCGCCCGCGGCACGAGCGCGCTCGGTCACGGTGCCATCGAGCTGGATCATGCCGAACCCGCCGCTCTCGTAGCCGGAACTCATCGGGTACCAGGCGTAGTAGTTGATGCCCTTGGCGCCGCGGGCGAGGGCGCTCCAGGTCCAGACGCGCAGGTCGTCGGCTGTCACAGTGGGGCTCACGTTGAGCGCGATGGTTCCGAAGCCGGCCTGCAGTTCGCCGATGTAGAACCCCTGGCGCCCGTCCGCATAGCCGAAGGAGCGGGTGAAATCGAGCAGCGCAGCGCGCCAGGGAACGTCGCGGTCCACGAAAGAGGAGTGCTTGGGGTAGAACGATGTGCCGTAATAGTCCACCTGGCGCGCCATGGTCCAATCGTCGGACTGGCCCTCCCAGTGGTTCGGCGAGGCGAACAGCCCGACGCCCGCCGCGTGGCTGGTTACGATCGTTCCCGGCGCGGCGCTCTTCACCGATTGCCCGCGGTCGCGCAGGTCTTCGCCCAGCTTATCGGCGATAAAGGTCTTCCAGTCGATGTAGTCTGTGTAGGAAAGAATCGTGCTCATGCGGCCGGGTTCGACCTCGTTCCAGTCCGCGAATTGGCGGTACCAGGCTGCGTTCAGGCGGTCGATGGTGACGTACTTCTTTTTTAGCCAGCCCCGAAAGCGTGCCAGGGTGTTCTTGCAGAAGCAAAACTCCGGGTTGGGAATATAGCTCGGGGTGGCCCAGTTGATGACGTGCGGCTCGCTCCAGAGGTCCCAACCCGCGAAGACTGGGTTGCCTCGCACGTGCCGGGCCAAGGCCGCGTAGAAGGCGAGGTCGGCCTGGCGCACACCGGGGTGGTCGATGCAGTAGCCGGGCGATGACTCCGGCACCACTACCGCACCGTTCGCGGAGACGAACAGAGAATCGGGATAGCGCGCGCCGACCCAGCGCGGCGCGGAGTCCATGTAGACCTGGAGGAACACGTGGAGGCCCTCTTCGCGCGCCAGCTCCAGGATTACATCAAGGTTCTCGAAATGATATTCGCCCTGGCGCGGCTCGCCGGTGGCCCAGTCGATCCAGGTGCGAATGGTGTTGAACCCCAGCGCTTTGATCTGGCGGACGTCCCTGCGCCAAAGCTCCTTCTTCGCGCGGGCGTCCGGCTCGAGCATGGGTGCTCGTGCCTTGCCGCCGCCATACCACACGGCCATGGGAAAGAATTCGGCCGAGACGGCACTCGCCGACGCTGCTGCCAGCAGGAACGCTACTCGACCCAGGGTAGACACGCGGCACCGTACAATCCGGCCTCGTTGCCCAGAGTGGCCTGCGCGATCGTGGTTTCGTGGGCGGTAGCGCGGAACGTAAACGATCGCTCCTTGGCGACTCGCATCATGTGAGGCGCAAAGAGTTCCCAAGCGGGGAGCATTCCGCCGCTCAGGAGGTAGAGCGGAAAGTTGAACGTGTTGATCAGAGTAGCCAGGGCAATCCCCAGCGATTCGCCGACGATGCGCCAGATGGTCCGCGCCTTCTCGCCGGCTTCGCCGTGTTGGGCAGCCAGCTCCGCCACGTCCTTCGAAGAAAGCTCCTCGCCGAGCTGCATCAAGCGCGCCATGGCGGTGACGGCGGTCGCCGAGGCGTGCTTTTCGAGGCAGCCCTGATTGCCGCAGCCGCATGGATTACCGTTGGGCACCACGGTCATATGGCCCAGCTCGCCGGCCATGCCGACAAAGCCGCGCAGCACACGCCCACCGGAAATGATCCCGCCGCCGATACCGGTGCCGAGCGTGAGCAAAACGAGGTCGTCCACGTTCTGCCCGGCGCCCTTCCACTTCTCGCCGAGAGCTGCGGCATTGGCGTCGTTTTCCAGAAACACCGCCGTGCCCAGACGGTGGCTGATCTCATCGCGGATCGGCACCCCTTCCAGGTACGGCAGGTTGTTGGATCCGGTGATCAAGCCCTCCTTCATGCGGATGAACCCGGGGACGCCGATGCCGATGCCGGCCAGCCCGGCGGAGCCATGCGTCTCGCGCAGCTTCGCAATCGCGGCAACGATGTCGCTCAGAACCGCTTCGCGCCCCTCGACGAAATTCGTACAACCCGAGATCTTGTCCAGCATCCGGCCGTTCTTGTCGATCGCGGCCGCGCGCAGATTCGTGCCGCCCAAGTCCATCCCGATGGTGTAATCCGCCATAGAAGCGGAATGATAGCACGCAGCCGCGCGACCCTCAGCGTGCCATCTCGCGTTAGCAGCCTGGCGGTGGTGCTGCCAAATAGGGCTGATAAATTCTTTTTAAGCGGTGTATCGCGTGTCCTATGCTACAAACAAGTAACGAAGGGCCTCCCAATTGCTGTCGAACTGTATGGGGGGATAGCCTATGGGAGACCAGCGCTATATTGAGATCCCCGGCAGCAAAACGCACGAGCTCCCGCCCTTGCTCGTGCACCCGGCAGGGGAATCGCCGGCGGATCTGAGTTCGGTGATGGTGGAGGCCGAGGACATGCTGGCCGACACCGACGCGACGGAGGACGTGGTCGAACAGCGCAAGTTCGACCTGGCCTGCCAGCTCGCCGAGCGCTATCGCGGGCTGCTTTCGAACTGGCTTTGGGGCGACTCCATTCTCGAATGGATCCGCCAGTGTGAGATCACCTTCGAAAATGAAGACACGCTTCGCAAACTGCTCCATCCCGACGTCTGGCCGCACGCCAGCCGGGCCAGCTTTGTCGAGCTATTGCGCGCGAAGGCCTTGCCAATAGGCGGCGTTACGCTCGAGAAGGCGGTGGGGCTGCGGCTGACGTTTCGCCAGCCGCCGCCGATCGACTGTTTTTCCAGCCAGTTTCTGTTTTATTTGGATTCGCCCGTGGCCGATAGCGCCTACCAGACCTGGTCGCACCTGGTGCGGGAAGTGCCCGCCCTGCTGCCGCCGGACCGCTTCCATTTCGACGTGCTGGACGTGACCTAGCGCTATAATCTGGGCATGTTTTCGCCCACCCGCCGCCAACTCCTGGCCGCACCGGCAGCCGCTCTTCTCGCCCGCCGCCTCCGCGCGTTGCCCCTTGCCGATCTCAAGCTCGGCATCACCACCGACGAGATCGACGACGACGTGCTGACTGCCGCTAACCCCAGGCTAGCGACAGGCTAGCGAGGTGTTGCGAGCAGCATAGCGCCGCCGCCACCTTTGAGATTGGCGGCGAAGATGATCTGCCCCAGATCGTTGATGGCGACCTGGCTGCTCGCGCCCGTGCCGTAGTCGAAGTCATCCAGGTTGGCGATCGCGGCGCCTCCGTCGATCGCCGTGCCGGTCTTTGCAACCAGCGTTACCGTCCCGTTCTTCCAACGGTACAGTCCCTGATCGCCGTTATCGAGCGTTCCCACGAACGCGACCTCCAGGTTGTTGTTCAAATACGCGGTGTTTGGCGACCCGCCGGCCGTGACCAGTTTCCCGCCGCCAGGCATGGGATCGCCCGGCTTTGCAACCGTTGTGGTGGTCCCGTGGGAATACAGGAACACCGCGGTATTACCGGTGCTGTTCTGCGTCAAATCGGAGGTGTGAGACAGTTCGGCGACAAATACCAGATCGCCAAGATCGTTGAGAACCGGCCCGAAAGCAACATAATAGAAATTCCCGTCAATCGGCGATCGTTGGCCTTGATGGGCGATCGAAATCGTGCCACCGGAATGGGCTTTCTTCAGGTAGACGCTCTCGCCGCAGAAAATGCGAAAGCCCTGCTGACCGTGAGAATCGGTGCATGGCTCGTTATAGACATGGGCATCGAAGGCCACGTCGCCGAAGTTATTGATGAAGGGGACCTGCGCATAATCGAAATAGCTGCCGCCCGGGGCGACCGAACCTGGTTCCACCACTGCGCTGATCTGCCCCAGGAGATTTGCGTGATAGATGCCAAATTCGAGTTGGCCTGTCTTGCAGGGAGGGTTCCCCGGACTGGGGGCCTTCGTAGGCACGGTGGAGCAGACCATTCCCGGAAACACCGTCTCGTAAAGGTCGTTCATCTGGGAGTTGAAAGCTGCGCCATAGAATACGCCGCCGCCCGGCGTCGCGGTCACGCCGGGCAGCATCACCGAAACAGGAAGGCCGATTCCAAGGACCGTGCGATATACGCCGGCGTTCAGGCCAAGAGGTAGCGGAACATCCAGACCGGTCGAGATGAACGTGGTGTCGCCCTGCGCAGTCATCCCAACGGGGCCCAGGGTATACCCGAACTTTGCGCCTCCCGGCAGCGAGTCGCCGGCGGCTCGAACTTTAATCAGGTTCCGGCCTCCAGCCAGAAAAACGCTCTCGCCCCCGGTCTGGATGCTGGGAGCGAACGAGATCTGTCCCTGATTGTTGATGCCCCCGGGTTGAAAGTACTGGTCGAAGGTTACCTGCTCCTCCGATTGCCCCGTTTTGGCAATCGTCTTGAAGGTGTACTGGCTCCTGCCATTGTTGCCTGCGGGCAACATCGCCGCAACCGCAAGCAGTAGGAATGCGGTTTTTGCCAGGGGGAATCCTTGAACGTTCGAAGTGCTTCTCATTGGAATTTCTCCTTCCATCAGGCAACTTCGAAATTTCACCAGGGAACGGCTAGCGTACCGGAGAAAATTCTAAGAGTCCCCTGCCGAAGCACAGGCGCGGCTACAACGGCGCGTTTTAGAGGTGCGCCGCGGAATCGAGGCCCACTTGCCGTATGAGCTGCTGGAAACGAGGTTCGCCACGAAGCGGATCGAAGAGCGCGTCCACCTTCAGCCAAGACAGCATGTCGTCCCGTTCTGCATACGCCTTCTCGAGCCAGTCGATGGCGTCATCGGAATTCATGCCAACGCACACAATCGCAAACAGATATCCGGAAATGTACCGGGAGTGGCTGAGCTCCTTCAATTGCCTCAGCAGACGATCGGCTGCCTGACGGGCACCGAGCCTTGCATGCGCGTAGGCAAGGTATGCCATGGGCTGCGATTGCTGGGGATCCAATTGCCGGGCTCGTTCCAACTCACCAACGGCCTCCGCATACTGGTTGGTGTATAGATAGGCAGCGCCCAACCACGTATGGCCCTCAATAAAGGTGTCATCCGAAGCCGTCACGCTGCGCAATTGCTGGATTGCCAGCGGATATTGGCGGGAAAGGAAATACATCTGCCCCAAGCCCGTCTCTACAAATGCGGACAAGGGATCGAGATCGTGGGCAATCCGCATCTGTTCGACCCCCTCCATTGCGCGGCCGGTCGAGATCATGCTCTGGCCGTACCACAAGTGTGCCATGGCATCGTTCGGATTCAGCTCGATGGCTCGCTTGAATTCTCTATCGGCCTGTTCCCACTGGAACTCATACCAGCCTTGCACCACTCCCATGGAGAAGTGGGCCTCCGCTACGCCGGGGTCGATTTCCAGAGCGCGCGCTGCCGCTGCTTTGGCCTTACTCATGGCTTCGCGTGGTCTGAGATACATGCCGGAAAGTGTAATGTAGCTCTGGGCGAGTCCGGAATATGCGAGGGCGTAATTCGGCTCGATTCCGAGCGCCTGTTGGAACAACTGAATCGCTCGCTGAATGTCCTCCACGGTCGATCGAAAGAGGGCTTGCCGCCCTCTCAGGTAGGTGTCATAGGCGTCGAGATTCACCCGTGGATCGCTGGAGGCTCGCGCCCGGTCTGTTGCCGTCAGCGTGACACGGATTTCCCTGGCAACGGCTGCGGCCACCTGGCTCTGAAAGGCCAGAACGTCCCGCAGCTCCCCTTCATAGCTGCCGCTCCACACCGGCCGGTCCCCGACCGCATCAAACAGCCGCAAAGCCACTCGAACGCGATCGCCGGACCGCAGTACGGACCCTTCCGCAATCGTTCCTACCCGCAGACTGTGCGCGATCTCCGGAAGCCGCCGGCGGGCGCCCTTGTACGCCACGGTGGAAGCGCGTGAAATCACGCGCAAGCCTCGAATCCGCGCCAGCTCCCCGATGAGCGCATCGGTCATGCCGTCGGCGAAGTACTCCTGCCCGGGATCGCCGGACAGGTTTTCCAACGGCAACACCGCGATCGACCGCAGGTTGGCGTCCAAGCCTGGGACGGGTGCGCCCAGGCGGCGCAGCCCCATCCCGAGTGCCAGGGAAAGCAAGGCCATGGCCGTGGCCGCAACCACCGGTAGCCGGTTCCGCCGCAAGAACTTGCGGCCCCGGTACAGCAGGCTTTGCCGGCGCGCCTGAACCGGCAGATCCTCGAGCAGCCGCCTCAGATCTTCGGAGAACTCCTCGACCGACGCATAACGCTGTTCTGGAGCCCGGTGGAGCGCCTTCAGAACGATTCGGTCCAGGTCCGGGTCGAGGTGCTCAGCCGCGCGGCGCCGCTGCCGCCGCTCGCCGTCCGTCTCTTCCACGCCGCCCGAAGAGCACGTCTGGGTGACACGATTGACTTTCTGCCCCGTCAGCAGATCATAGAGCACGGCTCCCAGGGAGTATATATCCGTGGCGACAGTCACCGCTTCGCCCCGCAGTTGCTCCGGGCTGGCGTAGTCCGGCGTCATCAACTGCGCGCCGGTAGCGGTCGCCGTGCCGCCGGCCCCGCCAGGGGGATCGAGCAGCTTGGCAATACCGAAATCCAGCAGCTTCGGAATTCCGTCGGCGGTCACCAGGATGTTCGCGGGCTTGATGTCGCGGTGCACGATCTGCTGCTGATGAGCATAGTGAACCGCCGAGCACACCGCGCGGAACAACTCCAGCCGCTCGCGTACCGGAAGAGCGGCCGCATATTCGAGCAGCGGGGCGCCTTCCACGTATTCCATGACGAGGTACGGCAAACCGGCGTCGGTGGCGCCGCCATCCAGAAGACGCGCGATGTTGGGGTGTTGCAGTCCCGCGAGGATCTGGCGTTCCGTGCGAAACCGCCGAAGTGCGGTTTCGGTTCCTGCCCCTCGCCTCAGCAGCTTGATCGCCACGGGCATCCGGAAGTCGTCCTCCCGTACCGCATGATAGACGTCACCCATGCCGCCCTTGCCGATCAATCCCGTGATCGCGTACGGGCCGATCCGTTGGCCGGTCATCGAGCAGGTTTCTTCCGGCTCCTCGGGAGGCCGGTGGATGGTTCGGTTGATCACTTCCTGAAAGAGCCGGTCGTGCGGGATATCGGTGGCCAGCAGCGATTCAACCTCGCGGCGTAATTTGGCGTCCCTCCCGCAAGCCCGGTCCAGGAAAGCGGCCCGTTCGGCGGGCGCGAGGTCGGCGGCATGATGGAACAGTTCCTCGACTCGATCCCATCCACTGGCTTCCATGCCGCTCTATCCCCCGCCCGCCAGATGACGGCGCAGCCATGCCTCACCCAGGCGCAGGTCGCGCTTTACCGTGGGAACCGTCAGATCGAGCGCCCCGGCGATCTCTTCGCGGCTCATGCCTCCGAAGTAACGTAGCTCGATGACGTTCGCTTTTCGCTGATCGCGCTCCGCCAGGCGGCTCAGTGCTTCGTCCAGTTCCAACACGTCCGGTGTGCGGTCGAACGCCGGAGGTTCCGCCTGTTCGATCGTCACCGCCACAGCCGCGCCGCCCCGCTTGGCGGCGCTTTGTGCACGGGAGTAGTCGACCAGAACATTGCGCATGAGGCGGGCCGCGATCCCGAAAAAATGCGAGCGGCTTTCCCATTCGATCGTCTGCGTCTGTTCGATCAAACGCAGGTACAACTCGTTGATCAGGGCCGTGGGCTGCAGGGTTTGGTTCGGGCGGCCCCGCAGCAAGCTTCTTCGGGCCAGTGCGTGCAGCTCGCGGTAGACGTGCGGCGTAAGTTGATCCAGAGCACTATGGTTGCCCTGGCTCCACTCGATCAGCAATCGGGTGACTGAGGGAGGGCGGGTCATTCGCGCCCTCCTTCACCCTGCCGGTTCGCCGTCGCTGCTCCTGCCTGGAACCTCCGCACCGTGCACCTCGCTAACACGACTGAATTACGATCTCGTGCGGCTCCGGACTGCCTTTGGGCTGCCAGGATCATAAGATTGTATACGACGCGAATCGAGAAATGCAGTGGTCGATTGGCGTTCTTTCCCCCTCTCTTCCCATGCCTGTGCACTATGTATCATGGATAGTTCGTAGCATGCCTCCAGACGCCACGCCCAACCGCGATCGCCGCTGGCAGTCCCGAAGGTGCCGGCCGTGAACCGCACGCTCGGCGAGCTCACCGCAGCCACGTTCCTGGTGGTAGCCGCCTTGTTTCCCATCGTCAACCCGCTCGGCAACACTCCCATCTTCCTGACACTCACGCGCGGCCTTTCCGGGCCGGGTCGCGCCCGGCTCGCGCGCGCCATCGCAATCAACGGCCTCGTGCTGATGGTCGTATCGATCTTCATCGGCACCCACATACTCGGATTTTTTCGGGATTTCGCTCCCCGTGGTGCAGGTAGCTAAGTTCCTCCAGCAGTACAACCTGCATTGGGCGGAAGTGCGCAACATTTGGGGGCCGTACAATACCTCGCAGCCGATGGACAAGATCCGCGAGGCCAATCGCATCCTCGACGAGCACGGCATCAAGGTCTCGATCGAAGGAACCGGATTCTTCAAGATTCCGCTGCCGCCGGAAGGTCCGGAAGGGCAAAAGATCCTGGATAAGCAATGGGAACTGCTGGCCGCTTCCATGGAGCGCGCCAAGGCATTCGGCACCGACAAAATTAGGGTGTTCACGTTTATGCTCGGCCGCGGCGAGACCAAGACCGAGAAGGCGTACGGCCGCATCTGGGAACTTACCTACGAGGCCGCGCGCCGCGCCAAGGGCTTTCGCCTGGCGGTGGAGAACATCGGCGGCGGGTACGTTTCCACAGGCGCGGAGGCGGCGCTGCTGTTCAAGAACGTGAAGGCGGAAAACGTCGGTCTCACCTGGGACCCGAATAACGCCGGCGAGAGCGGCGAGCAGTCCTTCCCCGACGGCTACCGCAAGCTCGACCCGGCGCGGATCTTCCACGTCCACCTGCGCGATTACAAGCACCAGGACGGCAAGGTCGTCTGGACCAAGGTCGGCGACGGCGAGTTCGACAACCTGGGCCAACTTCGCGCCATGCTCAAAGACGGCTACAAGGGCACCTTTACCCTGGAGACGCACTGGCGCGATCCGAAGGGCAAGATGTATTCGAGCGAGCAGAGCCTGAAAGCGCTACTCGACGTGGTTGCGAAGGTGTAGCGAGAGCCGGCGCAGGCCCTCGGCAAACATCGCGGAATCCACTCCCATGCCGACCCGGAAGTGATCCGGCATCTCGAAGAACCGCCCGGGCACCGCTGAGGTCTCCCGCTCGGCACGCAGGCCGGCCAGGAACTCCTCGACGCCGCCCTGCAAGAGGCGCAGGAAGCAGGTGGTGCCATAGCCGGTTCGCACCGCCGAGACGCGGGTCTCACGGTCCAGGAACTCTGCCAGCGCCATGCGGTCGGCTTCGACGACCTTCCGGGCGCGCTCCCGCACTACATCCAGGTGCTCGAAAACCGCCACGCTGAGCAGTTCTCCGGGATGTACCGGCGTGGCGGCGAACAGGTCGTTCAACCGCCACATGGCGCGCGCCAGATCCGGATCCGCCAGCACCCACCCGCAGCGCAATCCGCTGACGCCGTAGACCTTCGTCAGGCTGCTCGTGATCACGAATTGCGGGCCGAGGTGGAACGCCGTGCGCGGTGAATTCTCGTAGACCGCATCGAGGTAGACCTCGTCCACCAACACCCGCGGGCCGAGCGCTCCCAGCTCGCGGAGGGTCGCTTCGGGAGTCAGGGCGCTGGACGGATTGTGCAGGTTCGTCACCACGATCAGCCGCGTCTTCGAAGTGAGTGCTCGCCGAACCTCATCCACGTCGATGGCATAGCCGTTTTCTTCCCGCCGGCAAAAGCGCTTCACCTCGGCGCCGATATACTCCAGAGCGTCGATCAGCAAGCCGTAGGTCGGATGTTCGACCAGCACCTCGTCGCCGGGGTCGAGCAGCGTGGCGAAGGCCAGGTAGTTTGCCATGGAGGTTCCGGCCGCGGTCACCACGCACTCGGGATCGACGCCGTGGCGCGCCGCGATGGCCTGGTTCAGCGGTCCGTAGCCGTAGCTGTTGTCGCCATTGATCTCCAGCGCCGGTAGCGACGGAAGCTCTCGCAGAGGAAACGATCTCACTCCGCTGGTCGCGAGATTGAACCGGGCGTGGCTCCGGGTCTTCGCCCAGTACATATAATCCGAATGTTTATGTCTCATGTCCGCAAGCGCCGGCTCCACAGCAAATAGACCGGAACTCCTGTCAGAATAATCCCCCATCCGCGGGCGCTGTTGGCGGGGTCGGTGACCACGGTGCTCGCCACGATCCCCGCGCACGCCAGCACAAACAGGGCAGTGGTGTAGGGGTGACCCGGCGACCGGTTGACGCCCCGGCTGCCTTTCAGCAGGAACAGCGCGCCCGCGGTCAGGCCGAAAGAGATGAAATCGACGCTGACCACATAGTTGAGAATCTGCTCGTAGCCGCCGGAGCAGGCGATCGCGGTGGAAGCAACTCCCTGCAGCACGATCGCCGTTACCGGCGCGCCGGTGCGCGGGTGCAGCCGGCCCACACGCTCGAAAAACAGGCCATCGCGCGCCATGGCGTTGTAGACGCGCGGCGCGGTGAGCATGCCCTGGCTCAGGAATCCGAGAGTTGAAACCGCGATGCCCATCGCGATCCACCATGCGCCGCGCTCGCCCATCGCGGCACGCATCACCGCCGACGCCGGCGTCCGGGTCGCGGCCAGCCCGTCCGGTCCGAGAACCTTGACGCACACGAAATTGACGCTGAGGTAGAGCACCACCACGCCGCTTACACCGAGGATCAGACCGCGCGCGAGATCGCGCCGCGGATTCCGCATCTCGGCGGCCACGAACGTTGCGGTCTGCCAGCCGCCATAAGCGAAAGCGACCGGAATGGCGGCGGCACCGATCGCGACGGCCAGCCCGAGCGACAACGGTGCCCCCACCAGCGGCAGCGGATGAATGGTCCCTCCGCCGAGCGCAAGTCCGGCCACTACCATCGCCGCGATGGCGGCGGTTTTAGTCAGCATGAGCGCGCTTTGTACGTTGCTGCCGGCGCGCGCGCCGAAACAGTTGATCACCGTCAGGCCGAGCAGTGCCGTGGCGGCAATGGCGTTGTCGCTCCACGCCGTGCCGGTAATTTCCCGCCAGTAGCGCGCGAAGGTGACCGCCACCGCCGCCATCCCGCCGGTCTGCGTGACCAGCATCAGGACCCAGCCGTAGAGGAACGCCACCGGGGGATGATACGCCTCGCGCAGGTACAGATACTGGCCGCCGGCGCCCGGCAGGCGCGTGGCAAGCTCCGCCCAGATGAATGCGCCGAGCATGGCCAGCACGCCGCCTGCGAGCCAAACCCCGAGAATCAGGAACGGCGTGTGAACGTGCTGTGCCACGACGCTCGGATTCATGAACACGCCGCTCCCCACAATCCCGCCCATCACGATCATGGTGGCGTCGAACACGCCCAGTTGCCGTTTGGCGTCCAAGTCTGCCAGCCTAGCAGTTCATTTCGCGTTTCGCCAACCGCGCCAAAGTGCGCCATACTTCGCCACGACACTCGCGGCAGTTCTTGGCGTGCTTCATCCTGCCGGCTTCGCCGTCTGAGCTTGGTGAAGGCGCAAGACGCCGGAAAGGATCTCAAAAATGAAATACCTGAGTTCGAAGAAAGC
>Ga0335069_10000816_pt1 | contig 50302 bp, 44 predicted proteins | sample Lox_Sample_11_FD_206714 | JGI IMG/M metagenome (GOLD analysis project Ga0335069, IMG submission 206714) | Soil microbial communities from Loxahatchee National Wildlife Refuge, Florida, United States - Lox_Sample_1.1 | ecosystem: Environmental > Terrestrial > Soil > Wetlands | place: USA... | reverse complement strand
CCGCGCGCTCCTCTTCGGCAGCGGCTACGCGGCGAACCTCGGCATCCTCGCCACGCTCGGCGGGCGCGACGCGGAGATCTTCTCGGACGCCCTGAACCACGCCTGCCTCATCGACGGCGCGCGGCTTTCGCGCGCCGGGGTCTCGCGCTACGCGCACGCGGACGTCGCGGACCTGGAAGCACGCCTGCGCGCCTCGCGCGCGGCGGTACGCATCATCGCCACCGACGCGGTGTTCAGCATGGACGGCGACCTTGCGCCGGTCGCGCGCCTCGTGGATCTCGCCGAACGATACGACGCGTGGCTCGTGCTCGACGACGCGCACGGGATCGGCGTGGCGGGCGCGACGGGCCGCGGATCGCTCGAGCACTGGGGCGTGCGCTCGCCGCGCATCGTCTACATGGCCACGCTCGGCAAGGCGCTCGGCGGATACGGCGCGTTCGTGGCGGGCGAGGCGCGGGTCGTGGAGTGGCTCGTGCAGCGCGCGCGCACCTACATCTACTCGACGGCGCTTCCGCCGATGCTCGCCGCAGTTGCGATCGAAGCGATCACGCTCCTCGAGGAGGACCGCGGCCTCGTCGCCGCCCTTCGCTCGCGCATCGCGCGATTCCACGCGGCCTGCCGGGCGGAGGGCATCGAGCCGCCAGCTTCGTCGACCGCGATCCAGCCGCTCGTCGTGGGCAGCGCCGCGCGCGCGGTGGCAGCTTCCCAGGCGCTCGCCGAGCGCGGCTTCTTCGTGCCGGCCATGCGGCCGCCCACCGTGCCCGAAGGCACGTCGCGCCTGCGCGTCTCGCTCACCGCGGCGCATTCGGACGAGGACATCGACGGCCTCGCGCGATCGATCGCCGCGGTCCTCGCGCGATGAGCGGCGTGGAGGCGCCCGGCAAGGACGCGGCGCGGCGCGCGTTCGAGCGCGCGGCGCGCACGTTCGACGGACACGCGGCGCTGCACCGGGAAGTGGGACGCCGCCTCGCCGACCACCTGGACGCGATGCGCATCGACCCCGCGCGCATCGTGGACCTGGGCTGCGGAACGGGCGGCTCGTTCGACGCGCTCCGCGGCCGTTATCCGCACGCGCAAGTGGTGGGCATCGACTTCGCCGGCCCGATGCTCGAGCGAGCGCGCGCCCGGTCGTCATGGTGGCAACGCGTCCGCGGCACGGCGCCGCGCCTCGCGTGCGCGGATGCCGAGGCGCTTCCGCTCGCCGGCGCCTGCGCGCAGCTCGTCTTCTCCAACCTCGCGCTGCACTGGTGCCGCCCGGAGCCGTTCTTCGCGGAGGGCGCGCGCGTGCTCGAGGTGGGAGGCCTCCTTCTCTTCGCGACCCTCGGACCCGACACGCTGATGGAGCTGCGTGAGTCGCTGGGCGGCGCCCGCGGCGCTCCCCACGTCCATCCCTTCCTCGACATGCACGACCTGGGCGATGCGCTGGTGCATGCCGGATTCGCCGACCCGGTGATGGAGATGGAGCGCGTTACGCTCGAGTACCCCTCGCTGGACGCGCTCGCGCGCGAGCTGAAGGCGGTGGGCGCGCGCAACACGCTGCCCGGCCGCGCTCGCGAGTTCATGGGCCGCGGCGCGTGGCCCGAGGCGCGGCGCCGCTATGAGAAGCACCGCCGCGGGGACGTGTTGCCGGCCACGTGCGAGGTCGTCTATGGCCACGCGTGGAAGGCCGCGCCGAGGCGCCTCGCCGACGGCCGCCAGGTGATCGGCTTCCGCCCGCGCCCGTGAATCCCGGCGTCTTCGTCACCGGCACGGATACCGGCGTCGGCAAGACGTTCGCCTCGTGCGTGCTCATCGAGGCGCTCCGGTCCCGCGGCGTCCACGTGGTGCCCATGAAGCCCATCGCGGCGGGCGCGATCGCGCACGACGGCGGCTGGGCCAACGAGGACACGCTGGCCCTCATGCAGGCGGCCGGTTGCCCCGCATCCCTCGCGGCCGAGGTGACGCCGGTCCTGCTTCGCGAGCCCATGGCGCCGCACATCGCCGCGGCGCGCGAGGGGCGCACGATCGACCTCGCCCCCGTCTGGCCCGCATGGGCGCGGCTCGCGAAGGCCGGAACGTTCAGCGTGGTCGAGGGCGTTGGCGGTTTCCGGGTGCCGCTCGGCTCCGGCCTCGACACGGTGGACCTCGCGCGGACTTACGCGCTGCCTCTGGTGATGGTCGTCGGCATGCGGCTGGGCTGCCTCAACCATGCGCTCCTCACCGCCGAGGCGATCGGTCGCGCGGGCCTCGCCCTCGCCGGGTGGATCGCGAACACGATCGATCCGCAGATGGCCGTCGCCGACGAGAACGTGGGCGCGCTGCGCGAGCGGCTGGGCGCGCCGCTCCTCGGCCGCCTGCCCTGGGCACCGCAGGCGAGCGCGCGTTCGCTCGCGCCCTGGCTCGACGTCGCGCCGCTGCTCGCCGAGCGCTAGCCGAACGCCGCGCCGCGAAGCGCCACGCCATGCGCGCCGTGGCGCCGCGCCTCGGCGAGGTCGGCGCGCGTGAGTCCTCCGATCGCATACACGGGCATCGCGAGACCTTGCGCGAGCGTCGCGAAGCGCTCCCAACCGAGCGGGGCCGCGCCCGGATGCGACGCGGTGGGTTTCACCGGGCCGAGCACCACGTAGTCCAGGGCGAGCTCACCGGCCCGCGCGAGCTCGGCCTCGTCGTGGCACGAAGCGCCCACGAGGCCGGCCGCGGGCCGCGAAGCCGCCTGCATCAGCGCCTTCGCCGTGAGGTGGATCCCGTCGCACTGGGGATGGTTGCCGCAATCGCTGTTGACCACCACGCGCGAGCCGCAGGGCTCGGTGCGCGTGAGCACGCGCGACAGGATGTGCTGCACCTGCTGGCGATTGGCCGCCTTCTCGCGCACCTGGACCAGCACCGGGCCTTCCAACACCCGCGCCGCGAGCTTCGCGATCCAGCCTTCGATTCCGGCGGAGAGCGCGTCGGACACGATCATCACCGCCGGGAGCGCGAGCGCCGCGAGGACCGGCGCGTTGGCCGGCAGCATGGGCGAGACGTCGGTCGCCTCGATGCGTTGCCAGCGAATCGCCTGGTCCTCGAGCGGCTGCGGCTCGCCGCCCCAGGCGCTCACGCGGTAGAAGTGCAGGCGCACGGTCGCGTGCGTGTAGGCGTATATCCGCGTGATCCAGGGCGTGGCCTCGCGCACCTCGATGCCGAGCTCCTCGCGCAGCTCGCGAACCAGCGCCGCGCGCGGATCCTCGCCCGCCTCGATCTTGCCGCCGGGAAATTCCCAGTAGCCCGGATAGGGCTTGCCCGCGGGACGCTGCGCGAGGAGGAACGTGCCGTCGGGGCGCTCGATGACGGCGGCGGCGACTTCGGTGAGCTTCGTCACCTGCGCTTATCTGCGGATGAAGGCTTTCGTCCCACCCAGTCGCGGGCGAACTGCCAGGCGACGCGGCCGCTGCGGGAGCCGCGCTCGAGCGCCCAGATGAGGGCCTCGCGGCGCGAGGCCTCGTCGGCCTTGCCTCCGAGGGTCGCGATCCAGTGGTCGGCGATGTGCAGGTACTGCTCCTGGTCGAACGGGTAGAACGAGAGCCAAAGGCCGAAGCGCTCCGAGAGCGAGATCTTCTCCTCGGTGGTCTCGCCCGGGTGGATCTCGCCGCCCACGTGCTTCGCCTCGAGGTTCTCGTTCATGAACTCGGGCATCAAATGCCGGCGGTTGGAGGTGGCGTAGATGATCACGTTCTCCGCGGAGCCGGCGATGGAGCCGTCGAGGGCCACCTTGAGCGACTTGTATCCCGCATCCGAGGCCTCGAACGAGAGGTCGTCGCAGAAGATCACGTAGCGCTCCTTGCGCTCGCCCACCAGGTCCACGATGTCGGGCAGGTCCACGAGGTCGCGCTTGTCCACCTCGATGAGGCGCAATCCCTTCGGCGCGAACTCGTTCAGCGCGGCCTTCACGAGCGAGCTCTTGCCGGTGCCGCGCGCGCCCGTGAGGAGCACGTTGTTGGCGGGCCGGCGCGACACGAACTGCGCGGTGTTCTCGCGCAGCCGCCGCTTCTGCTCGTCCACGTCCTTCAGGTCCGCGAAGCGGATCTCGTGCGGATGGCGCACCGCCTCCAGGTAGCCGCCGCGGGCGTGCTTGCGCCAGCGAAACGCCGCGGCTTTCCAGTCGGGCTCGGCGGCCGACGGCGGAAGCAGGCGCCCGAGCTGCGCGACGAGGTCGTCGAGCCGGTCGGCGATGCGCTTGCACTCGTCGGTCATTTCAACGTGAAGACGAGCAGCCAGTAATAGCGCAGGCTTTCCAGGTGCGCCTCGCGGGCGACGCCGCGCACCGCTTCGCGCAGCTCATCGGCGGTCGGGAAGTTCTTGAGCACCTCGAACTGCTCGCCGTTGGCGAGGCTGCGCATCTGGTAGGTGTTGCCCTCGGCGTCGCGCCGCGAGATCGGCGTGGAGCTGCCTTCAACGTACTGGTTGTCGAGGATCCCCACCACGGCGCCCGGCTCGAGGCGGCGCGCGAGGTTGGCCACGAACTGCGCGATGCCGCTTCGGGCCACGTGCGACCACCAGAATCCCGCGAAGGCCGCGTCGCAACCGGAAGGCACGCCGGCGAGCGAGACCGCGTCCGCCTTGAAGAACTCCGCGCGGCCGCGCGCGATCGGCTTCTCGCGCGCGATCTCCAGCACCGATTCGTTGATGTCGCAGGAATGGACCTTCTTCGCCGACTGCGCGATGTATTGCGTCCAGTAGCCGGTGCCGCAGGCCACCTCGAGCACCGTGCGTCCCTCGTAGAGCTGCGGAATGCGCCCGTGCAGCCAGGCGAGCTCCTGCTGGCGCTCCGGCTTCTCGTAGATCCGCTCGTACTCGCGGGCGCGCCGCGAGTAGTACGTCTCCAGGTGCGGGGTCGTGCTCTGCGCGTGCATCATGGCCTCTCCTCCCTCCGCCTAGCTGCGGTAGTCGGCATTGATCTTCACGTAGTCGTACGAGAAGTCGCAGGTCCACACGGTGGCGGTCTCCACGCCGCGCCCGAGCGTGACCCGCATCGAGATCTCCGCGCCCTGCATGGCGCGCTTGCCCTGCTCCTCGGTGTAGGAGGCCGCCCGGGCGCCGCGCTCGACGACGGTCACGCCGCCCAGCTCCAGGCCGACCTGCGCAGGATCGAGGTCCTCGATCCCCGCGTTGCCCACGGCGGCGAGGATGCGCCCCAGGTTCGGGTCGGAGGCGAAGAACGCCGTCTTCACGAGCGGCGAATGCGCGATGGCCTTCGCCACGCGCATGCACTCCTTCACCGTCGCGCCCTCGTCCACGGTGATGGCGATGAACTTGGTGGCGCCCTCGCCGTCGCGCACGATGGCCTGCGCGAGGATCTGCGCGACCTCGGTGACCGCCACGGCGAGCTTGCCGAACTCGGCCGTGCCCTCGCCCACGATGAGCGGGTTGCCCGCGTGGCCCGTGGCCACCAGGAGCAGCGTGTCGTTGGTGGAAGTGTCGCCATCCACGGTGATGGCGTTGAACGAGCGGTTGGCGGCGTGGCGCGCGAGGTAGCCGAGCGCGTCGGGACCCACCGCCGCATCGGTGGCGATGAGGCCCAGCATGGTCGCCATGTTGGGCTGGATCATGCCCGCGCCTTTCGAGATGCCGGTCACGGTGATGGTGCGCCCGTCGATCACGGTCTGGCGCGACACCGCCTTGGGCACCGTGTCGGTCGTCATGATCGCCTCGGCGGCGCTCGCCCAGTGGTCCGGCGCGAGGTCGTCGCGGCAGGCGGGCAGCCCCGCCACCAGGCGGTCGAGAGGCAGCGGCTCCATGATCACGCCCGTGGACAGCGGCAGCACCTCGTGGTCGTCGATGTCGAGGATCGAGGCCACCGCGGCGCAGGCGGCGCGCGCGCTCTCCAGCCCGGCGTGCCCGGTGCCCGCGTTCGCCACGCCCGTGTTCACCACGATCGCGCGGATCGCGTTTCCCCGGCCCAGGTGATCGCGGCACACGACCACCGGTGCGGCGGCGAAGCGGTTGCGCGTGAAGACGCCGGCCACGTGCGCGCCGGGATCGATGGCGACGACGAGCAGGTCCTTGCGGTTCGGCTTGCGGATGCCCGCACGGGCGATGCCCAGCCGCACGCCGGCGATGGTCAGGAGCTCTTCCGGGCGCGGAGGCTCGAGGTTGACGGCCATTCTTGTTTTCCCGTGGGAAGGTGCGCGAGCGGGAGACGACCGACCGCGATTCTACACGGCGGGCGGCCTGGGCCTGATGCGCGCCGTGCAATGGCGCGCGGGCAGGGCTAGCTGAGGCGCCCGTGGCACTGCTTGTACTTCTTCCCCGATCCGCAGGGGCACGGATCGTTGCGCCCCACCTTCTGCGTCGAGCGCACGAAGGGCTGCGCCTCGCCCGCGAGGCCCATGCCCAGGTCGACCGCGGCGGCCGCGGCCGGCGGGGCCTCGCCCTGCGGCGCCTGCGCCTCGTCGGCGAGCGCCTGACCGAACTCGGCGTGCTGGTACTGCACGTTCTTCAGCGCCCGCGCCGCTTCCTCGGCCTGGCGCTCGGCTTCGCGCACCTGCTCCTCGGAGCGCACCTGCACCGCCATCAGGTGGCGCGTCACCTCGCGCTTGATGGAGTCGAGCATCGCCCCGAAGAGCTCGAAGGCCTCGCGCTTGTACTCCTGCTTGGGCTGCTTCTGCGCGTAGCCGCGCAGGTGGATGCCCTGGCGCAGGTAGTCGAGCGCGGCCAGGTGCTCGCGCCAGTGCACGTCGATCGACTGCAGCATCACGGCGCGCTCGTAGTTGTGGACCACGTCGCCGTCGGCGATCGGCGCGAACTTGGTGGCGTATTCCTTCGCGGCGGCCTCGATCACGAGCCCGGCGAGCTTGTCGGAATCGAGCTCGGCGTCCTCGGCGGCCCACTTCGCGGCCGGGGCGCGCACGAAGAAGTCGGCCTCGAGCTTCTTCTCCAGGCCGGGCAGGTCCCACTGCTCCTCGACGCTCTCGGGCGGGACGAACTCGCGCACCAGGGCGACGAGCACGTCCGCGCGGATGGTGCTGATGGTGTCCGAGATGTCCTTCGCCTCGAGCAGCTCGTTCCTCTGCGCGTAGATCACCTTGCGCTGGTCGTTGGCGACGTCGTCGAACTCGAGCAGGTTCTTGCGGATGTCGAAGTTGCGCGCCTCGACCTTGCGCTGCGCGTTCTCGATGGAGCGCGTGACCATGCGCGCCTCGATCGCCTCGCCCTCGGGGATCTTGAGCGAGCGCATGATGCCCTGCAGGCGCTCGCCGGCGAAGATCTTGAGCAGCGGATCCTCGAAGGAGAGGAAGAAGCGCGAGCTTCCCGGGTCGCCCTGGCGCCCGGAGCGGCCGCGCAGCTGGTTGTCGATGCGGCGCGACTCGTGGCGCTCGGAGCCGATGATGTGCAGGCCGCCCGAGGCGACGACGTCGTTGTGCAGCTTCTGCCACGTCTCGCGCATCTCCGCGATGCGGCGTTCCTTCTCGGCCGCGCCGAGCGTTTCGTCGGCCTTGAGCTTCTCGATCTCGGGCTCGGGATTGCCGCCGAGCACGATGTCGGTGCCGCGGCCGGCCATGTTGGTGGCGATCGTCACCTGCGCGGGGCGCCCGGCCTGGACGACGATCTCCGCCTCGCGCGCGTGCTGCTTGGCGTTGAGCACGTTGTGCGGGATCTTCTCCTTCTGCAGCATCGCCGAGAGGAGCTCGGAGTTCTCCACCGACGTGGTGCCCACCAGGATCGGCTGGCCCTTGGCGGTGCGCTCCTTCACGTCGTTGATGATCGCCTGGTACTTCTCCCTGGCGGTGATGAAGACCTGGTCGTTCAGGTCCCTGCGGATCATCGGGCGGTGCGTGGGGATGAGCACCGTCTCCAGGTTGTAGATGGTCGAGAACTCGAACGCCTCGGTGTCGGCCGTGCCGGTCATGCCGGCGAGCTTCTTGTAGAGGCGGAAGTAGTTCTGGAAGGTGATGGTGGCGAGCGTCTGGCTCTCGTTCTTGATGGAGACGCCTTCCTTGGCTTCCACCGCCTGGTGCAGGCCCTCGGACCAGCGCCGGCCCTGCATCATGCGGCCGGTGAACTCGTCCACGATCACCACCTCGTCGTTCTGCACCACGTACTGCTGGTCCCGGTGGTAGAGCGAGTGGGCGCGGATGCCCGCGTACAGGTGGTGCATCAGCACGATGTTGGCCGGGTCGTAGAGGCTCGCGCCCTCCGGCAGCAGCCCCGCGCGCGTCATGATCTCCTCGGCGTGCTCGTGGCCCGATTCCGACAGCGTCACGGTGTGCTGTTTCAGGTCCACCCAGTAGTCGCCCTCGGCCTTCTCCTCCTTCTGGGCGACGAGCTGCGGGATGAGCGCGTTGATGCGCCGGTAGAGCTCGGTGGAATCCTCGGCCTGGCCGGAGATGATGAGCGGGGTGCGCGCCTCGTCGATGAGGATGGAGTCCACCTCGTCGACGATCGCGAAGTTGAGGCCCCGCTGGAAGCGCTCGCCTACCTGCGTGGCCATGTTGTCGCGCAGGTAGTCGAAGCCGAACTCGTTGTTGGTGCCGTAAGTGATGTCGGACTGGTAGGAGCGCTGCTTCTCGCCCGGGTCCATCTGCGGCACCACCACGCCCACGGTGAGCCCGAGGAAGCGGTGGATGCGCCCCATCCACTCCGCGTCGCGCCGCGCGAGGTAGTCGTTCACCGTGACGATGTGCACGCCCTTGCCGCCCAGCGCGTTCAGGTACGACGGGAGCGTGGCCACCAGCGTCTTGCCCTCGCCGGTGCGCATCTCCGCGATCTTGCCCTGGTGCAGCGCGATGCCGCCCACCAGCTGCACGTCGAAGTGGCGCATGCCCAGCACGCGCTTGCCGGCCTCGCGCACCACGGCGAACGCCTCGGGCAGGATCGAGTCGAGCGAGGCGCCGGCCGCGACCTTGGCCCTGAGCTCGGGCGTCTTGGCGGCGAGCTGCTCGTCGGAGAGCTTCTGGACGGCCGGCTCGAGCGCGTTCACCTGCTCGACGATGCGTCGATACTGCTTGAGGAGTCGGTCGTTGCGGCTGCCGAAGATGGCCTTGAGAGCGGTGTTGAGCACGGGGGGGTTCTGCCGGGAGTCGGAAATGCGAAAACGGCCCTCGCGGGCCGGTCGTCAATTATACGGGAGATATGGGGCGCGCCCGGGCGGGGTGCAACCCCCGCCGCCTCAATGCTTCACGTTGTTCGACACGCTCAGGATCGAGGCGTTCTGGCCGATCGAGAGGAACTTGTTGGGATTGAGCGGGATGCCGTTCTCGCGCACCTCGAAGTGCAGGTGCGGGCCGGTCACGCGGCCGGTGGCGCCCACGATGGCGATCTTCTGGCCCTTCATCACCACGTCTCCCACCTTCACGAGGCTGCGGGTGAGGTGCGCATAGCGCGTCGTGAGGCCGTTGTCGTGGTCCACGTCGACGATGTTGCCGTACTCGGGAACGAACGCGACCTGGGAAACGACGCCGCCCGCGGCGGCCATCACCACCGTGCCCGCCGAGGCGATGATGTCCACGCCCGTGTGGAAGGTCATGCGGCCGGTGATCGGGTCCGGTCGATAGCCGTAGTTCGAGGAGTAGTAGCCGCCCTCGACGGGCATCGTGGTGGGCAGCGTCTTGCGCGCGAGGCGGTCGTCCATGAGGAGCGAATCGAGCACGCCCAGCTTGTCGCTGCGGTCGTCGAGCGTTTGCGAGATCTCGGCGAGCATCTGGTTGAATTCCGCGGCGGTCATGTCGCGGCCGCCGGGCGCGGGCCCGCCCTGGCCGGGCTTCTCGTCGAAGCGGAATTCCTCGCGCTTCACGCCCGCCGCCTTGGCAAGCCGCTCGCCGAACGCGTCCAGGCGCAGGATCCTCGCCTGCAGCTCGCCCACCTTCACGGCGAGCGCGTTGAGGTTGTCGCGCATCTCGGCTTCCGAGCGCTTCTGGTCGTCCTCGTGCAGCGAGGCGAGCAACGTGCGAAGGTAGGGATTGCGCAGGTCCACCGCGAAGCGCATGGTCACCACGTAGGTGGCGGTGGCCAGCAGGAACCCGGACAGCAGGATGCCGAAGGCGATGAGCAGCACCTGGCCCTGCGAGAGCGAGACCGAGCGGCTCTTCGCGAGGCTGTCCGAAACGAGAATAATGTTCAAGATTCGCTCCCTCTGTTGCCCATGCCTACCGATTCCGTCTCCCGCCTGCTCGACGAAAACACGGAACTCCGGCCGCTCGCCACGCGGCTTGCGTACATCCGGCGCCTGCAGCGCCGCTACCGAAGTCTCGCACCGCAAGGGCTCGCCGATGCGAGCCGGGTGTGCGCCATTGATGGATCGACGGTCGTAGTGTGCGCCGATAACGGGGCCGTCGCCGCGACCCTTCGCCACCTGGCGCCCCGCCTGCTCGAGGGACTGCGCGAAGCCGCGCGAAAATCCCAGAAACACGCAAGGGATCAGGAGCTTACTTCATTGCGAGTCGAAGTTCAAGTCGCGATTCCCAAGCCCCGGCGCGTGGTCACGCCGCGTGGCGAGGTGCCCGCCGGGAAGCTTGCCGAGGTGGCGCGGGGACTCGCCGAGTCGCCGCTTCGCAAGGCCCTGGAGGAAATCGCCGGCCGCGACGCGAAGGGCCGCACCCGCCCCAAGACGTAGGCGAGCCTACTGCAGCTGAAGGCGCGCGAACGCGCGCGGCAGCGCCTCGACCCGGTCGAAGGTGACCTCCTCCCACGCCGTCCGGTCGGCAAGGAGCTTGCGGGCGAGCACGTTGTTCAGCGCATGCCCGGACTTGTGGCCGTGGAACGCGCCGATCACGGGATGGCCCAGCATGTAGAGGTCGCCCATGGCGTCGAGCGCCTTGTGCATCACGAACTCGTCGTCCATGCGCAGGCCCTCGGCGTTCAGCACGCGGAAATCGTCGATCACCACGACGTTGTCGAGCGAGCCGCCGCGCCCCAGGCCCCTGGCGCGCAGCGCCTCGACTTCCTGCGTGAAGCCGAAGGTGCGCGCGCGCGAGACGTCGCGCACGAACGAGACGTCGGCGAAGTCGATCTCCACCGTCGAGCGCTCCGGGTCGAACACCGGGTGGCTGAACTCGATGGAGAACCCCACCTTGAATCCGTCGAAGGGCTCGAGCCACACGCGCTTGTCGCCCTGCTCCGCCTCGACGCGCTTGAGCACGCGGATGTATTTCTTGGGCGCCGGCTGCTCCTCGATCCCCGCCGACTGGATGAGGAACACGAACGTGCCCGCGCTGCCGTCCATGATCGGCACTTCCTCCGCCGACACATCGACGAACGCATTGTCGATCCCCAGCCCCGCGAACGCCGCCATCAGGTGCTCGACGGTGGAAACGCGCGCGCCGTCCTTCTCGATCACCGTCGCCATCACGGTGTTGCTCACGTTCATCGCGTGGGCCGGTATCGCCGGGTTGCCGGGCAGGTCCGAGCGGCAGAAGACGATGCCCGTGTCGATGGGCGCAGGGCGCAGCACCATGGCCACCTTCTGGCCGGTGTGCACGCCCACGCCCGTGGCGCGGACCAACGTCTTGAGCGTTCGCTGTTGGATCATTTCACCAATTTTATCAGACCCTTAACAAACTGTCCCGCGCCCGCGGCAGCCGCGTTCTAGAATCGCGCCACGGAGGATTTCGTGAAGACTGCCCTGCTGCTTTTCCTGCTGTCGGCCGCGAGCGCGCTGGCGCAGCCGAACGTGAGCGCGCCGGTGCCGCCGCGCCCGGGCTGCGGCGAATGCGGCGAGGTGCGTTCCATCCGTTCCGTCACCAAGCAGCTGGGTGAAGTGCCGTCCAACGAGTCGAAGCCTTCGGGCCTCGTGGCCACCGTGCCATTGGGCGGAGGCGGCAAGGCGAAGGTGGGCAGCTCCGAGCGCGTCGGCAGGGACGAGGTGAAGACCTCCACGACGTGGGAGCTCATCGTGCGCCTGGACGACGGGCGCTTCCGCATCTTCATCCTCGACAAGCAGCCCGACCTGCGCCAGGGCGACAAGGTGCGCATCGAGGACGGGCAAGTGGTCCTTCGCACCGACTGAGCCGCAGCGCGCCGCGAAAAGAAAACGGGCCCGCGACAGCGAGCCCGTGAGGGGTCGTGCATCCCCGGCCGCCGGGAGACGCGGCGGCGGGGCGGAAGCGCGAACGGACGCTAGTCCGCCTGCTTCCTGAGGAAAGCCGGGATGTCGAGCATGTCGACCCCCGAGTGCCGCATCGCTTCCACCGTCGAGTCGCGCCGGCGGCGCAGCGCCGTCGGCTGGTCGAGCTCCTCGTAGTTCACGCCCGAGGCCGCCGTCGCGTCGTCGGTGCCGGTGCGGGCCACCACCTGCATGACCGGGTTGCGCTGCGCGGCCGCCCCGCCCAGCCCCGTGGCCACGATCGTCACGCGCAGGGCGTCGCCGATCGCGTCGTCGATCACGCTGCCGTAGATCACGGTCGCGTCCTCGGCGGTGAACGAGCGGATCGTGTTCATCACCTCGTGCACCTCCTTCAGCTTCATACTGCGGCTCGCGGTGATGTTCACGAGCACGCCCCTCGCGCCGGAAAGATGGATGTCCTCGAGCAGCGGCGAATGGACGGCTTGTTCGGCCGCCATCTGCGCGCGTTCCGGTCCCGACGCGGTGGCCGAGCCCATCATCGCCACGCCGTTCTCGCTCATGACCGTGCGCACGTCGGCGAAGTCCACGTTCACCATGCCGGGGCAGTTGATGACCTCGGCGATGCCCGCCACGGCGCCGTTCAGCACGTCGTTCGAGGCGCGGAACGCGTCTTCGTAAGTCACGTCCTCCCCGAGGACCTGCATGAGGCGATCGTTGGGGATGATGATGAGCGAATCCACGTGCTGCTTGAGCTGGTCGATGCCGATCGCCGCCACCTTCTGGCGCTTGCCTTCGAAGGCGAAGGGCTTGGTCACCACCGCGACCGTGAGGATGCCCATGGAGCGCGCGATCTCCGCGACCACGGGTGCGGCGCCCGTGCCCGTGCCCCCGCCCATGCCCGCGGTGATGAAGAGCATGTCGGCGCCCGTGATGAGGTCGGTGATGCGCTCGCGGTCCTCCTCGGCCGCAAGGCGCCCGACCTCGGGGTTGGCGCCCGCGCCCAGGCCCTTGGTCACGCCCGTGCCCAGCTGCAGCGAGACCTTGGCGAGGTTGCGCTTGAGCGCCTGCGCGTCGGTGTTCATCGAGATGAACTCCACGCCGCTCACGCCGTTGTTGATCATGTGGTCGACCGCGTTGCCGCCGCAGCCCCCCACGCCCACCACCTTGATCACCGCTTCCGGTGTCGATGTTTCCAACAGCTCGATCATCATCGTCTCCTTTTGTTAGAAATTCCCCTTGAACCAGCCCTTCATCTTCTCCAGCAGCTCCTTGAACCCGGCCCCCTGCATCTTCGCGTGGCGGTCGCGCTTCACCTGGTCCAGCCCCGCCATCAGAAGTCCCATCCCCGTCGAGTAGCGCGGGTTGCGCACCACCTCGGCGAGGCTTCCGTTGTAGTTCGGCGCGCCCACGCGCACCGGCATGTGGAAGACCTCTTCGCCCAGCTCCACCATGCCGCGCATCTGCGCCGAGCCCCCCGTGATCACGATCCCGGAGGAGAGCAGCTCTTCCAGCCCGCAGGAGCGCAGCTCCCGCTGGATGAGCGAGTAGAGCTCCTCGACGCGCGGCTCGATCACCTCGGCGAGCGTCTGGCGCGAAAGCTCCCGCGGGCCGCGGTCGCCCACGCCCGGCACCTCGATCATCTCGGTGGTGCTCGCGAGCTGTCGCAGCGCCACGCCGTGCGCGATCTTCAGCTCCTCGGCGTCCTTGGTGGGCGTGCGAAGCGCCATCGCGATGTCGTTGGTGATCTGGTCGCCCGCGATGGGGATCACCGAGGTGTGCTTGATCGCGCCGTCGGTGAACACCGCGATGTCCGTGGTGCCGCCGCCGATGTCCACCAGGCACACGCCCAGGTCGCGCTCGTCGTCGAGCAGCACCGCGTCGGCGCTCGCGAGCGGCTGCAGCATGAGGTCGCGCACTTCCAGGCCGCAGCGGCGCACGCACTTCATGATGTTCTGCGCGGCCGACACCGCCCCGGTCACGATGTGGACCTTCACCTCCAGGCGCATGCCGCTCATGCCCAGCGGCTGGCGCACGCCGCCCTGCCCGTCGATGATGAATTCCTGCTCGAGGATGTGCAGCACCTGCTGCTCCATCGGGATGTTCACGGCGCGCGCGGTCTCGATCACGCGGTCGATGTCGTACTGCTGGACCTCCTTGTCCTTGATCGCGACCATGCCGTGCGAGTTGAAGCTCTTGATGTGGCTGCCGGCGATGCCCGTGAGCACTTCCTTGATCTTGGCATCCGCCATGAGCTCGGCTTCCTCGAGCGAGCGCTGGATCGCGTTCACGGTGGACTCGATGTTCACCACCACGCCCTTCTTGAGGCCGCGCGACGGGTGGCTGCCCATGCCGATGAGGTTCAGCGTGTCCTCGGGCGTGATCTCGGCCACCAGCGTCACGATCTTGGACGTGCCGATGTCGAGGGCCACGAGGAGGTTGCGCGCGTCGCGCGGGCGGGAGGCGATCATGGCTTCCTGGCGGCCTTGGGTCGTGCGGGGGTTGGAGGATGGGCGGGGGCGCTCGCCGCCACGCGCTGGATCGCGAGGCCGTTGGCATAGCGCAGGTCCACGTGCTTCGCCTCGACGCCCTGGGCGGCGAGTTGCGGCCACGTGGAGGCGAACTGCTCGAGGCGCGGCTCGATGTCGCCGCGGCCCAGCTCGAGCTGCATCCCGGTGTCGAGCACCACCTGCCACGCGCCGCGCGGCGACAGGCGCAGGTCGGTGACCGTCACGCCCAGCGGCGCGAGCGAGCGCACGATGGCCGGGTACTCGGCCGCCATGCGCGGCGCGGCCGCGGGCGTGCCCGCGAAGCGCGGCAGGGCCGCGTCGTAGTCGGCCGCGAAGATCTCGCCGCGCGTGCTGAGGAGCTCGCGATCGCTCCAGCGCGCGAGCGGCTCGTAGGTGTCGAGCCCGATCTCGATGCCGTCCGGGAAGCGCCGGCGCACCATGGCGTCGCGAACCCAGGCGATGCGCCGGGCCGCCTCGCGAACCGCCGCGAGCGACGCGCGGTCGGCGGGCGCGCCCTCGATGGAGTGCGCGAACGCCTCGAGGTCGGCGCGCGACACGCGCCCGGTCGGCCCCGTGAAGGCGACGTGGCCGATGGGCTGCGAGCCGATCGCCTCGAAAGCCCGCCATGCGCCGCCCGCGAAGGCCGCGACGATCAAAGCCGCGAGGGCGAAGCGCACGACGCGCCGGCCGATGGGCGCGGGCATCGCGTTCACGCGGGCCTCCCGGTCTCGAGGCGCGCGCCCGCGAGGATCAGCGCGCACAGGTCGGCGTACGACATGCCCGCCGCCTTCGCAGCGATCGGCACGAGGCTGTGGCCGGTCATGCCGGGCGAGGTGTTCATCTCGAGGAACGAATAGGTGCCGTCGGCGCGCAGCATCACGTCCGCGCGCCCCCAGCCGCGGCAGCCGAGCACGCGGAAGGCCTTGAGCGTCGCCTCGCGGATCGCGGCCTCGGTCTCGGCGCGCACGCCCGACGGGCAGAAGTACTGCGTGTCGTCGGTGAAGTACTTGTTCTGGTAGTCGTAGTTGCCCTGCGGCGCCACGATGCGCACGAGAGGCAGCGCCACCTCGCCCTTCGCCGGGTCCGTCACGATCGAGGCGGTGAGCTCGTCGCCCTCGACGAACTCCTCGGCGATCACCAAGTCGTCGTAGCGCGCCGCGAGCTTCCAGGCGGCGTCGAAGTCCGCCGGCGTCGCGACCTTGGTGAGCCCGAGCGTGGAGCCCTCGCGCGCGGGCTTCACGATCACCGGCATGCCCAGGAGCTCGCTCACCTTCTCCCAGTCGGTGGTGGACTTCACCATCGCGAAGCGCGGGGTGGGGATGCCGGAGGCGTCCCACACGAGCTTGGTGCGCCACTTGTCCATGGAGAGCGCCGAGCCCATGACGCCGCTGCCCGTGTAGGGGATGCGCATCACCTCGAGGGCGCCCTGCACCGTGCCGTCCTCGCCGAAGCGCCCGTGCAGCGCGATGAACACGCGCTCGAAGCCCTCGCGCTTGAGGTCGAAGAGCTCGCGCTCGGCGGGATCGAACGCATGCGCGTCCACGCCCTTGCCGCGCAGCGCCGCGAGCACGGCCTTGCCCGAGATGAGCGAGATCTCGCGCTCGGCCGACGGCCCGCCCATGAGCACGGCCACCTTCATGCGCGGTCTCCCACGATGCGCACTTCGCGCACCAGGTCGACGCCGCCCTTCGCAAGGACGGTGGCATGGACGTGGTCGATGACCGCCTCGATGTCGGCCGCGCTCGCGTCGCCCAGGTTCACGATGAAATTCGCGTGCTTGCGCGAGACCTGCGCGCCGCCCACGGTGAAGCCCTTCAGCCCCGCCGCCTCGATGAGCCGCGCCGCATGGTCGCCTTCCGGATTGCGGAAGACGCTGCCCGCGTTGGGCTGGTTGAGCGGCTGCGCGGCCACGCGCTTCTCGAGGAGCTCGCGGATGTGGGCGAGCGCCGCCGCGGGCTCGCCGGGCTGGAAACCGAACACCGCGGAGACGAACCACTCGTCGCCCCGGTCCTTCAACCGCACGTGGCGGTAGCCCACCTCGTAGTGGCCCGGCTCGCGATGGCGAAGGCCGCCGGCGCGGTCGATGGTCTCCACGGCGACCACGTGGTTCCACGTCTCGCCGCCGTAGCAGCCGGCGTTCATCGCGAGCGCTCCGCCCACGGTGCCGGGAACGCCCGCCATCCACTCGGCCCCGGCGCCGCCGTGCTTGGCGACGAAGCGCGCGAGGTGCGGGGCGGGAACGCCCGCGCCGGCGCGGAACGCGATCATGCCGCGCGGCGTGGAGACTTCCGATTCGACCGCGATGCCGATCAGCGCGTGGTGCGTGAACACGACCGTGCCGTCGAACCCGCCGTCGCGCACGAGCAGGTTGCTGCCCAGCCCCACGAAGAGCACGGTCTCCGCCGCATCGCACGTGCGCAGGAATGCCGAGAGGTCGAGCACGTCGGCCGGCTGGTAGAACGTGCGCGCCCGCCCGCCCGCGCGCCAGCTCGTGTGGCGCGACATGGGTTCGCCCAGGCGCAGCTGGCCGCGCAGTCCGGCGGGGATCCTGGCGCGCTCGCTCATGTCCATCTCAACCCCGTGCCCGCGCCGCTGCGGCGGCGGGCACGGCAAGCTCGGGCGCGAGGTTCGCGATCGACCCGGCGCCCATGGTGATGACGACGTCTCCGTCGCGCAGCTTCGCGAGCACGGCCTCGCGCATGTCCGAGGCCTTCTCGACGAATACGGGCTCGACCTTGCCGGTGAGGCGCACCGAGCGGGCGAGCGAGCGGCCGTCGGCTCCGACGATGGGGGCTTCGCCGGCCGGGTACACCTCCGCGAGCACGAGCTCGTCCACGGTCGCGAGGACCCTCACGAAGTCCTCGAAGAGGTCGCGCGTGCGCGTGTAGCGATGCGGCTGGAACGCGAGCACGATGCGCCGCCCCGGGAACGCGCCGCGCGCCGCGGCGAGCGTGGCGGCCATCTCGGCGGGGTGATGGCCGTAGTCGTCCACGACGGTGTAGCGGCCGCCGCCCGCGAGCAACGCGTCCCCGTAGCGCTGGAAGCGCCGGCCCACGCCGCTGAATTCCGCGAGCGCCTTCGCGATCGCCGCGTCGGGGGCGCCCACCTCGCGACCGACCGCGATCGCGGCCAGCGCGTTCAGCACGTTGTGCTCGCCCGGCAGGTTGAGGAGCACGTCGAGCGGCGCCTGCGCCTTGCGCGAGGAGACCGCGCGGAAGCGCATGCGGCCCGCATCCCACGCGACCGACTCGGCGCGCAGGTCCGCGTCCGCGGACATGCCGTAGGTGAGCACCGGGCGCGTGAGGCGCGGCATGATCTCGGCGACGTGGGGATCGTCGCGGCAGAGCACCGCGAGGCCGTAGAACGGCAGGTGCCCGAGGAATTCCACGAACGTGGACTTGAGCTTCTCGAAGTCCTGCCCGTAGGTCTCCATGTGGTCGGCGTCGATGTTGGTGACGATCGACAGCACGGGCTGCAGGTAGAGGAACGACGCGTCGGATTCGTCCGCCTCGGCGACCAGGAACTCGCCCTTGCCCAGGCGCGCGTTGGTGCCGATGGAGTTGAGGCGCCCGCCGATCACGCAGGTGGGATCGAGTCCGGCCTCGCCGAGCACCGCGGCCACGAGCGAGGTGGTGGTGGTCTTGCCGTGCGTGCCCGCCACCGCGATGCCCTGCTTGAAGCGCATCAGCTCGGCCAGCATCATCGCGCGCGGAACCACCGGGATGTGCGACTCGCGCGCCTGCACGACCTCGGGGTTGTCGGGCTTCACCGCCGAGGAGACGACGACCGCGTCGGCGTTGGCGATGTTGCCCGCGGCGTGGCCGATCACGATGCCGATCCCCATCTGCCGCAGGCGGCGCACCGGGGCGCTCTCGGCGATGTCGGAGCCCGTCACCGTGTAGCCCAGGTTCGCGAACACCTCGGCAATGCCCGACATGCCCGAGCCGCCGATGCCCACGAAGTGGATGCGCTTCACCTTATGCCGCATGGGCGAGCTCCATGCACACCTCGGCGCACCGGCGCGTGGCGTCGGGCTTGCCGAGGGCGCGCGCCTTGCGCGCCATGCCGGCGAGGCGATCCCGGTCGAGGCCCCGCAGGATCTCCGCGAGCTGCAACGGCGTGGTCTCGAGCTGCGCGAGCGTGAGGCCGGCGCCGCGCTCGGAGAGGAACCGCGCGTTGGCCGCCTGCTCGTCGGCGACGAACCAGGGCAGCGGGAAGAGGATCGAGGCCACGCCCGCCACGCTCACCTCGGCCACCGTGATCGCGCCCGAGCGGCAGATGAGCAGGTCGCACCACGCGTAGCGCGCGGCCATGTCGTCCAGGAAGGGCAGCACTTCGCCGGCGACGCCCGCCTGCTCGTAGGCGGCGCGCAGCCCTTCGTAGAGCTTCTCGCCCGCCTGGTGCACGACCTGCGGGCGCTCGTGGGCCGGGAGCGCGGCGAGGGCCGCGAGCACGAGGTCGTTCATGGTCTGCGCGCCGAGGCTTCCGCCCACCACCAGCAGGCGAAGCGGGCCCGCGCGGCCGGCGTAGCGCTCGCCCGGCGCGGGCACCGCGGCGATCTCGTCGCGCACCGGCGTCCCGAGCCAGTCGATGCGGCGGGGCTTGGGCAAGGCGTTGGCCCAGCGCTGCGCCGCCTTCTGCTCGAACGCGCCCTCCATGCCGACGATGACGCGATCGGCGAGCGGCGCGAGCACCCGGTTGGTGAGGCCCGCGACGGCGCCCGGCTCGTGAACGACGAGCGGCTTGCCCCAGAGCGCGGCCATCATGCCGCCGGGAAACGCGACGTAGCCGCCCATCGACAGGACCACGTCGGGACGGATGCGGAAGATCGCGACGGTCGATTGCCAGAAGGCGGCGAGGATCTTCAACGGCAGCACGAGCCACGCGAAGGCGCCCTTGCCGCGCACGCCGCTCATGTTCACCGCCACCATGGGATAGCCCGCCTCGCGCACGAGCCTGTTCTCCATGCCCGTGCGCGTGCCCATCCAGTGGATCGCCCAGCCCTTCGCCGCGAGCTCGCGCGCGATCGCAAGCCCCGGGAAGATGTGCCCGCCCGTGCCGGCGGCCATGATGAGGATCGTGCGGCTCACAGCGAGCCCCCCCTCATCAGGTAGCGATTTTCCCAGTCGATCCGCATGAGGATCCCGAGCGCCATGCAGGTGACGACGATGCCGGTGCCGCCGAAGGACAGCAGCGGGAGCGTGAGGCCCTTGGTGGGCAGCAGCCCCATGTTCACGCCCATGTTGATGAACGCCTGCGCGGCGATCCACACGCCGATGCCCTGCGCCACCAGCGCGGCGTAGTAGCGCTCGAGGCTCGCGGCCCGGCGCCCCACGGCGAACGCGCGGTGGATGAGGAAGAGGAACAGCATGATCACCACGAACACGCCCGCGAAGCCCAGCTCCTCGGCGATCACCGCGAGCAGGAAATCGGTGTGCGCCTCGGGCAGGTAGAAGAGCTTCTCGACGCTCGCGCCCAGGCCCACGCCGAAGAGCTCGCCGCGCCCGAACGCGATGAGCGAATGCGACAGCTGGTAGCCCTTGCCGAGCGAATCCGCCCACGGGTCCATGAAGCCGAGGATCCGCTGCAGGCGATAGGGCGAGGAGACGATCAGCACGGCGAACGCGACCGACAGCAGCGCCGCGAGCCCCGCGAAGAGCCGCCAGTTGAGCCCGCCCAGGAAGAGCACCGCCATGGCGATCGTCGTCACCACCACCAGCGCGCCGAAGTCGGGCTCGCGCAGCATCAGGGCCGCGATGAACGTCATCACGGCGAACATGGGCAGGAACCCCTTGCGCACGTCGTCCATGAAGGCCGCCTTGCGCACGGTGTAGTCGGCCGCGTAGAGGACGACGAAGAGCTTCATGAGCTCGGAGGGCTGGAACGTCGCGAAGCCGAGCGAGATCCAGCGGCGCGCGCCGTTCACTTCGCGCCCCACCCCGGGGATGAGCAGCAGCACGAGCAGCCCCGTGCCCGCCATGAAGAGCCACGGCGAGGCCTTCTGCCAGAGCCACAGCGGCACGCGGAAGAGCGCGGCGGCGAAGGCAAGGCCCACCGCGAGGTACACCGCGTGGCGCACGAGGAAGTACGTGGGCCGGAAGCCCGTGAAGCGCTCCGCCTCGGCCATCGCGATGGAGGCCGAGTACACCATCACCAGCCCGATGGCGGCGAGCATCAGCGCCGACCACACCAGGGCCGCATCGAGGCTCGAATCGCGACGGGCGGGGTTGTAGAACATCAGCGGCCACGCCCCGGGTCGAGCGCGCGCGCGGCGGCCGCGAAGGCCTCGCCGCGGTGGCCGTAGTTGCGGAACATGTCGAAGCTCGCGCAGGCGGGCGAGAGCAGCACCACGTCGCCTTGCTTCGCGGCGGCAAGCGCCGCCTTCACCGCGGCCTCCATCGTGGCGGCGCGCTCGACGGGAACCTGCGCGGGCCCGAGGGCCTTCTCGATGAGGGGCGCATCGCGCCCGATCAGAACCACCGCGCGCGCATGCCGCGCCACGGCGGGCACGAGCGGCGCGAAGTCCTGTCCCTTGCCCTCGCCGCCGGCGATCAGCACCACCGGGCGGTCGAATCCCTGCAGCGCGGCGACGGTCGCACCGACGTTGGTGCCCTTCGAATCGTCGTAGAACGTGATGGATCCCACGCGCGCGACTTCCTGCACGCGGTGCGGCAGCCCCGCGAACGTGGCGAGCGTGCGGGCGAGCGCATCGGGCGCCAGGTCCACGGCGCTCGCGAGCGCGTGCGCGGCAAGCCCGTTGGCGGCGTTGTGCAATCCCTTCAACGCCATCTCGCGCACCGGGAGGATCGGGGTGGCGCCGCGCAGGAGCGTCTCGCGGCGCGCATCGAATCCCCATTCCGATTCGAGCCGCGGCACGGCGAGGCCGAACGAGAACGTGCGCTCGCCACCCGCCATGGCGAGGCTCGCCGGGTCGTCGCGGTTCACGACGCGCGTGCGGCAGTGCATGAAGATGCGCTGCTTGGCGCGGCCGTAGTCGGCGAGCGAGGCGTAGCGGTCGAGGTGGTCCTGCGTGAGGTTGAGCATCGCCGCGGCATCGAGCGCGAGCGAGGACGTGGTCTCGAGCTGGTAGCTGGACAGCTCGAGCACCAGCAGGTCCGGGAAGCCGTCGCGCTCGAATTGCGAGAGCGCGTCGAGCACCGGCAGGCCGATGTTGCCCGCGGCCACGGTCTTCAGGCCCGCGGCAGCGCCCATCGCGGCGGCGAGCGCCGTGACGGTGGATTTGCCGTTGGTCCCGGTCACGCCCAGAACGCGAAGTCCTGGCGCGCGCCCCGCGAGGGCACGGCCGAGGATCTCGACATCGCCGACCACCTCGATGCCGCGGGAACGCGCGAGGACGACCACCGGCTCGCCGAGCGCAATGCCCGGACTCGCAACGACCGCGTCCACGCCTTCCAGGAGTGACGCCTCGAATGCTCCAAGCGCGACGGGAACACCGGGTTGGCTCGCGCGGAGCGCTCCCAGGGCCGGAGGCGCCGCTCGCGTATCGGCAGCACGCACGCGGGCGCCGTGCCGCGCGAGCCAGCGAACGCATGAAAGCCCCGTGTCACCCACCCCGAGAACCAGGACCTGTCTTGCTTTCCAGTCATCGATCATCTCCTAGCGAAGTTTCAGAGTCGACAACCCGAAGAGGACCAGCATCATCGTGATGATCCAGAAGCGCACGACGACCTGGTTCTCCTTCCAGCCCTTCAATTCGTAGTGGTGGTGCAGCGGCGCCATGCGGAAGACGCGCCGGCCGGTGAGCTTGAAGCTCGCCACCTGGATGATCACGGAGAGCGTCTCGACCACGAACACGCCGCCCATGATCAGCAGCACGATCTCCTGGCGCACCACGAGCGCCACCATGCCGAGCGCGGCGCCCAGCGCGAGCGCGCCCACGTCGCCCATGAACACCTCGGCGGGGTACGCGTTGAACCACAGGAACGCGAGGCCCGCGCCCGCCATCGCGCCGCACACGACGGCGAGCTCGCCCGAGCCCGAGATGAGCGGGAAGCCCAGGTACTTCGCGAACACCGCGTTGCCCGAGACGTAGGCGAACACGGCGAGCGCGGAGGCGATCATCACGGTGGGCATGATGGCGAGGCCGTCCAGGCCGTCGGTGAGGTTCACCGCGTTGGAGGTGCCCACCACCACGAAGTAGCCCAGGATCACGAAGCCCACCGCGCCCAGCGGGATCGCGATGGTCTTGAAGAACGGCACGATGAGCTCGGTCTGCTGGGGCAGCTTCGCGCTGTAGGCGAGGTACCACACGGCCCCGATCGCGATCACCGACTGCCAGAAGAACTTCGAGCGCGCCGACAGGCCCTTGGGGTTGTGGTGCACGACCTTGCGCCAGTCGTCCACCCAGCCCACGATGCCGAAGCCCAGCGTGGTGAGCAGCACGATCCACACGTAGCGGTTGGCGAGGTCCGCCCACAGGATCGTCGTGATCGCCACCGAGACGAGGATGAGCGCCCCGCCCATGGTGGGCGTGCCGGTCTTGATGAGGTGGCTCTGCGGGCCGTCGTCGCGCACCGCCTGCCCGATCTTGTAGGTCGTGAGCTTGCGGATCATCGCCGGGCCCACGATGAACGAGATGGCGAGCGCGGTGAGCGCCGCGAGCACCACGCGCAGCGTGATGTACGTGAAGACGTTGAACGCCCGGATCTTGGCGTCGGCCACGAGCCATTGCGCGAGGTCATACAGCACGGCGCGGCTCCCGGGCGGCGAGCGCGTCGGCCACGCGCTCCATCTGCATGAACCGCGACCCCTTCACGAGGATCGAGGTGCCGGGCCGGTCCTCGCCGCGCGCGGCGGCCACGAGCGGCTCCATGCCGGTGAAGTGCACGCCCCCCGCGCCGAAGGCGCGCACCGCCTCGCGGCTCGCATCGCCCAGGGCGAGCAGCGCGTCGATGCCGTTCTGCCGCGCGAACTCGCCCACCTCGGCGTGCATGGCGCCGGCCCCGCCGCCCAGCTCGCCCATGTCGCCCATCACGAAGACCTTGCGCGAGCGCTGCGCGGCGAGCACGCGAAGCGCCGCCTTCATCGATTCGGGATTGGCGTTGTACGTGTCGTCGATGAGCACTGCGCCGCCGGGCGTGACGCGCTTCTGCAGGCGGCCGGGCACGCCGTCGAAACCGGACAGTCCCTCGCCGATGGCCGCGAGCGGCACGTCGAGCGCGAAGGCCACGGCGCATGCCGCCATCGCGTTGCGCACGTTGTGCTCGCCGGGCACGCGCAGGTCCACGCCGATGCTGCCGGCGGGCGTGAAGAAGCGAACCTGCGAGCCGTTGGCGGACGCGCGCACCTGCGCGGCACCCTCGAACCCGAACGTCACGATGCGCCGCCCGGCGTTGAGCTTTTCCCAGTAGCCCGCGAAGGCATCGTCGGCATTCACGACCGCGATACCCGAGGCCGGGAGCCCCGCGTAGATCTCGCCCTTGGCGCGCGCGATCGCCTCGACGCTGCCCAGGATCCCCACGTGGGCGCGCTGCGCGTTGTTCACCAATGCGACCGTGGGCGCGGCGATCCGTGTGAGGTAGTCGATCTCGCCCTCGTGGTTCATGCCCATCTCGATCACCGCGTAGCGGTGCTGCCCGCGAAGCCTGAGCAGCGTGACCGGCATGCCGATGTCGTTGTTGAGGTTGCCCTCGGTCGCGAGCACCGCATCGCGCGAGCCCGCGTGCACGGCGAGGATCGCGGCGATCATCTCCTTCACCGTGGTCTTGCCGTTGCTGCCGGTGAGCGCCGCGAGCGGCAGCGCGAAACGCCTGCGCCAGTACGCGGCGAGGCGTCCCAGCGCGAGGCGGGAATCGTCCGCCACGACCTGCGGGATCGGCGGCTCGGCCTCGATGCGCCGCGAGACGAGCGCCGCGGCCGCGCCGTGGCCGATGGCGTCGGCCACGTAGGCATGGCCGTCGAAGCGCTCGCCGGCGAGGGCCACGAAGAGGTCGCCCGCGTCGATGCGCCGGCTGTCGGTGGTGACGCCGCTGAAGCGCGCGTCGCCGCTCGCCACGCCCCCCACGGCACGCGCCGCTTCCTCGAGGCCCATCATCGGTGCCTGGCCCACGGGCTCGCCTTCCTTCATCGCGCCGCGCGCTCCCAATCGTCGAGCGCCGCCTGCGCCACTTCGCGGTCGCTGAACGGATGGCGCACGCCGGCGATCTCCTGGTACGTCTCGTGCCCCTTGCCGGCGAGCAGGACCACGTCGCCGGGGCGGGCCTGGTGCACGGCCGAAAAGATGGCGACCTGCCGGTCGGCAATCGCCTCGGATTCGGCGCCCGCGCCCGCCATCACCTGCGCGATGATCGCCGCGGGATCCTCGCCGCGCGGGTTGTCGCTCGTGACGATCACGTGGTCGGAAAGCCGCGCGGCCGCGCGCGCCATCATCGGGCGCTTGCCCGGATCGCGTTCCCCGCCGCAGCCGAACACGCACACCAGGCGGTGCCCCGCCGCGACCGTGGGCCGCAGCGCCTCGAGCGCTTTCTCCAGCGCGTCGGGCGTGTGCGCGTAATCGACCACCACCAGCGGCGAGGTGCCCCCGCCCACGCGCTCCAGGCGCCCCGGCACCGGGCGCAGCGACCCGACCGCCTCGAGGATCTTCGCGAAATCGACGCCCGCAGCGACGAGCGCGCCCATCACCGCGAGCAGGTTGGAGACGTTGAACGCGCCCAGCACCGGCGCATGCGCCTCGCCCGAGCCCCATTCCGATTCCACGTGGAAACGAACGCCCGCCTCCGAGAGGCCGACGCGGCTTGCGCGCAGCCGCGCCGCGCGGCCCACGCCGAAGGTGATCACGTCGCCGCGCAGGCGCTCGGCGAAGGTGGCGCCCCAATCGTCGTCCACGTTCACGACGCTATGCGTGAGGCCGCGCGCGCCGAAGAGCGAGAACTTCGCCTCGGCGTACGCCTCCATCGTGCCGTGGTAATCCAGGTGGTCGCGCGTGAGGTTCGTGAACACGGCCGCGTCGAACTTGATGCCGGCCACGCGGCCCTGGTCCAGGCCGTGGCTCGAGACCTCCATCGCCACGCCGCGCGCCCCGCGGCGCAGGTAGTCGGCCAGCAGGCGCTGCAGCACGATCGCGTCCGGCGTCGTGTTCTTCGCCTCGGCGCGCTCGCCCACGAGGCCGTTGCCGAGCGTGCCGATCACGGCGCTGCGCCGGCCGAGCGAATCGAGCGCGGCGGCGATCCATTGCGACACCGAGGTCTTGCCGTTGGTGCCCGTCACGCCCGCCACCCACAGGGACTCGGACGGGTTGCCGAACACGTGGCCGGCGATCTCCGAGATGCGCCCGCGCAGGCCCTCCACGCCGAGGTTGGGCACGTCCCACGCCTCGTTCCACGAGAAGCCCTCGCGCTCCCAGAGCACCGCGGCCGCGCCGCGCGCGATCGCCTCGGCGATGTAGGCGCGCCCGTCCTGCGCCGTGCCGGGGTAGGCCACGAAGATCGAGCCCATCTTCACCGTGCGCGAGTCCGCCGTGAGGTCGGCGAGCGGCACGCCCAGCTGCGCGAGCCGGTCGAGGATGGGAAGGCCCGCGGGCCGCGGGAACTCGGCGGCCGCGATCATCCCTGCTTCTCCGTGGGCGTGGGCTGCGCCTGGACGTTGAGCGTGCCCGGCGCGTCGGGCGGCACCGAGATCATGCGCAGCGCCGCCCCCATCACGTTCGAGAACACCGGCGCGCCCACGTCGCCGCCGAAGTGCTGCGCGCCCTGCGGCTCGTCGATCATCACCGCGACGATGAAGCGCGGATCGCTCACCGGCCCGAAGCCCACGAACGAGGCGCGGTACTTGGTCTCGGCGTAGCCGCCGTGCTCGGCCTTGTAGGCGGTGCCGGTCTTGCCCGCGACGCGATAGCCGGGCACCTGCGCGCGCGGCGCGGTGCCGCCGGGCATCACGGCCATCTCCATCATCCGCGTGACTTCCTGCGCCGTCTGCTTCGTGACGAGCCGCTTGCCGATGGGGCGCGCGTCGCGCTTCTCCAGCGCGAGCGGCAGCAGCTCGCCCCCGGTGGTGAAGATCGTGTAGGCGCGCGCGAGTTGCAGCAGCGACACCGAGATGCCGTGCCCGTAGGACATCGTGGCCTGCTCGATGGGCTTCCACTGCGTCCACGGCCGCAGCACGCCCTTCGCCTCGCCCGGGAAGCCCGTCTGCGGCGCCGACCCGAAGCCCAGCTCGCGGTAGAACGTGCCCATGCGCTCGGGCGGCATCTGCAGCGTGATCTTCGCGCTGCCGATGTTGGAGGACTTCTGGATCACCTGCGCGACCGAGATCGTGCCGTTGGCGTGCGTATCGGTGATGGTCCAGCCGCCCAGCTGCCAGGAGCCGGGACCGGTGGCGATCATCGTGTCCGGCGTGACGATGCCCGTTTCGAGCGCCTCGGCCACCGTGAAGGGCTTCATCGTGGAGCCGGGCTCGAAGAGGTCGGTGACCGAGCGGTTGCGCGTCTGCGCGCCGGTGACGGCCGCGCGGTTGTTGGGGTTGTAGTCGGGCTGGTTCACGAGCGCGAGGATCTCGCCCGTGCGCGCGTCCAGGATCACCAGCGAGCCGCCCTTGGCGTGGTGCTGCTCGACCGCGGCCTTCAGCTCGCGGTGGGCGAGGAACTGCAGGCGCGAGTCGATCGCGAGCGTCACCTCGCCGCCGTCGCGAGGCGTGCGCAGGCTCTCCACGTCCTCGACGATGTGGCCGCGGCGGTCCTTGATCACCTTGCGCGAGCCGGACTCGCCCGCGAGGCGCGCGTTCTCCGCGAGCTCGATGCCTTCCTGCCCGTTGTCCTCGATGCCGGTGAACCCGACCACGTGCGCCATCACGTCACCCGCCGGGTAGTAGCGGCGGAACTCGCGCTGCTGGAAGACCCCCGGAACGCCCAGCGCCATCACCTTGGCGGCCTGGTCGGGCGAAATCTGGCGCTTGAGATAGACGAACTGGCGATCGTTTCTGTCAATCTTCTGGCGAATCTCGGCCTCGGGCAGCGCGAGCGCACGGGCGAGCGAGCGAATCTGCCCCGCATCGGCCTCCTCGAGGTCGTCGGGCGTGGCCCAGATGGATTCCACGGGCGTGGAAATGGCGAGCGGGTTGCCGTTGCGGTCGAGCACCGGCCCGCGCGAGGCGGGCATCTCGATCACCCGGCCGTAGCGCGCCTCGCCCTTGGCCTGCAGGAAGTCGGTGTGCATGGCCCCCAGGTAGAACGCGCGCCCCGCGAGCACGGCGAAGGCGGCCGCGATCGCGCCCAGCACGAAGCGCGAGCGCCAGCCCTCGAGCTTCAGGCGCAGCTGCGGGGTGCGCTTCTCGAACTTCATGGCCGGGCATCCGCCACCGCGGCGCGCGAATCGAGCGTCACGATGGTGCTGGTCTGCGCATCGGGAAGGCGCATGCCGAGCTGGCGCGAGGCCACGGATTCCACGCGCCGGCTCGTGGCCCAGGTGCTCTGCTCGAGCTGCAGCTGGGTGAACTCCTCGTCGAGCTTGCGCGCGGCCGACTGCGCCCCCTCCAGCTCGGAGAACACCTTGCGCGCGCGGTGCTGCGAGGTGATCACGCCGGCCGCGCACGCGATGGCGAGCAGGAGCAGCAGCGCGTTCAGGCGCGTCATGCCGCCTTCTCGGCCACGCGCAGCACGGCGCTGCGCGCGCGCGGGTTGCGCGCCACCTCGGCGGGCGAAGCCTTCACGGCGCCCCCCACGAGCCGAAGCTGCGCCGGCGGGATGTCCGCGGCGCGCACCGGCACGCCGCGCGGGAGCGTGTCGCCCGTGGAGCGCGCGCGCATGAAGCGCTTCACGATGCGGTCCTCGAGCGAGTGGAAGCTGATGACCACGAGGCGCCCGCCCGGCTCGAGCAGGTCGGCCGCCTGCGGCAGCGTCACCTCCAGCTCTTCAAGCTCCTGATTGACGTGAATCCGTAGAGCCTGAAAGGTGCGGGTCGCCGGGTGCTGGCCCGGCTCGCGCGTGCGAACCGCGCGACCCACGATCTCGGCAAGCCGCCGGGTGCCGAGAATGGGCTCGCGGCCCCTTGCATCAACAATCGCTGCTGCAATCGATTTAGCAAACCGCTCTTCCCCATGGTGCGCGATCACCTCCCTGATTTCTTGTTCTGTGGCGCGGGCGAGCCACGCGGCGGCGGATTCGCCGCGCGTGGGGTCCATGCGCATGTCGAGCGGCCCGTCGCGCATAAAGCTGAACCCGCGCGCGGGGTCGTCGAGCTGCGGCGACGACACGCCCAGGTCGAGCAGGATGCCCGCCACGTGCCGGATGCCGCGATCGGCCAGCGCCTGTCGCATCGTCGAGAAGCGCGCGTGGATCAGCTCAAGACGCGGATCTTCGAGCGCGCCAGCCGAAAGCGCCTCGGGGTCCTGATCAAGAGCGAGAAGTCTTCCGCGAACACCGAGACGGGCGAGGATGGCCGCGCTATGCCCGCCGCGGCCAAAGGTGCCATCGACATAGGTCTTGCCTTCACGGACGTCGAGTGCGGCAAGGGTTTCTTCGAGAAGGGCCGGGACATGGGAGACCTCGCTCACGGTTGAGGGGACTGGACACCGGGGCTACGCTCCTCTGTGGAGCGGCTTCGGACCCGGGGTCGTCAGCCGCGTCACAGGGAGAAGTTCTCCATCCCCGGAGGCAGGTTCGTGCTGCCTCCGGACCTCAGGGCCTCGAGCTCGCGGTTCCATTGCTCGAAGTCCCAGATCTCGTAGTGGCTGCCCTGGCCCACGAGCATCACGTCGCGCGTGATGTGCGCGAAGTCGCGCAGCTCCGGCGGCACCAGCAAGCGTCCCGACGCGTCCAGCTCGACTTCCTGGGCGAAGCCCACGAGCAGGCGCTTCCAGACGCTGAACTGGCGGTCGAGGCTCGGAAAGGACATGACCCGGGTGCGGATCGGCTCCCAGGCGGGCAGGGGATAAAGCAAGAGGCAGCCATCAGGATGCGCGGTGAGCACTAACTTCACCGTGCCGCCCTGCGTCAGCGGATCCCTCGCACGCGTCGGGACCGCCATGCGGCCCTTCGCGTCGAGGCTCACCTGCGCCGCCCCTTGAAATACCACCGCTCCTCCCACGTTTTCCCACTTGCCGCCACTGTAGTGAACGAGCTACAGGGAGTCAAGGGGCATGCGAGGCAATTTTTTCTTGTGCGACAAGGGGTTAGCGATGGTTTTTCGAGGCGTTTCACGCCTCGTGAACCATAGCGTAATCAATAGCTTACAGCGGAGAGTGAAAGTGAAGTAAGAAGTGAAGCAGGCCGGTAAGCGGGATTCTGTCGCCCCGGGCTTGCGCCCCGGACGCGACGGTCATTCCTCTGGGCCGCGCGTTGCCGCGCGGCTCGAGCCACCTACCCGCAGACTCGGTGGGCCACGTCGTCGTCTGCCTACTTGGTGTTGCTCCGCGTAGAGATTGGCCGTTTCACCCCGGCTCCTCTTGCGAGAAGACCAGGCTCGTCTCTGTTCCTCTGATCCTCGCCTCACGGCGGACGGGAGTTACCCGCTACGCTGCCCTGTGGAGTCCCGACTTTCCTCTGCGCAACCTGCGTGGCGCAGCGACCGCCTGGCCTGCTTCACAAGGTGAATCTTACGCAGGTATCGCCTAGATGACGCGATCGTTGCCGCCATCGACCGGCACCTGCGCGCCGGTGGTCTTGCCGAAGAGCGGCCCGCAGAGCTCCGCGGCGAGCTCGGCCACGTCGCGGCTCGTGACTTCCACGCGCAGCACGTTGTTCTTCTTGTAGGCCTCGACGGAAAGGCCGTAGTGCTTCGCGCGCTCCGCGAGCACTGCCTCGGTCCAGATGCCGGTGTCGAACACCGCATTGGGATGCAGGGTGTTCACGCGGATGCCGTCGGCTCCCCACTCGAGCGCCGCCACGCGCGCAAGCTGCGCGAGCGCGGCCTTCGAGGCCGAATACGCCGCGGCGCCCGGGCCCGGCGCGGGCACGTTCTTCGAGCCGATCACCGCCACGCGCCCGCCGCGCGGGGCGAGCTTGAGCAGCGCGTGGCACTCGCGCAGCAGCGCGAGGTTGGCATCCAGGTTCACGTGCATCACGCGGCTCCACTCGGCATCCGACAGCCCCTCGATGCGCGTGCCGCCCGGGAAGATGCCGGCATTGAGCACCGCCATGTCGAGCCCGCCGAAAGCGCGCACGCCCTGCTCGATCGCCGCGACGAGCTGCGCGGCATCGGTGATGTCGCATTCGATGCCGAGGTAGTCGGCGCCCCGCGCGACCGAGGTGACGGCGGAATTCACGTCCAGCCCCACCACGGCGGCACCGCGCGAGAGGAAGCTCGCCACGCACGCCTTGCCGATGCCCGAGGCGGCGCCGGTCACGAGCGCCACCTCGCCCGCGAAGGGCGGCGCGGCGCCGGACTTGCGCAGCTTCGCCTGCTCGAGGTCCCAGTATTCGACGTCGAAGATGTCCTTCGCCGGCAGCGCGCGCCAGCCGCCCAGGCGCTCGGCGTTGGCGATGATGCCCATCGTGCGCGAGTAGATGTCGAAGACCGCCTGCGCATCGGCCGCCCGCCGTCCGGCGGTGCAAACGCCCAGCTCGGCATCCACGACCACGCGCGGCGCGGGGTCCAGCATGGTCTTGGGCTCGCGGGCGCCCTTGGCGTGCTCCGCGAAGTACTCGGCATAGGCGCGTGCGTAGCCGGCGACGTCGCGCCCCACCATCGGCACGCGCTTGGTGCGGATCACGTGGTCCGGAGTGGCGGGCCCGCGCTGCGTGATCGACGCCACGTCCGCGCGGCGCGCGAACGCGAGGCTCGCGGGATCGGCGTGCGAGGCGAGCACCATGGGCGCGCCGGCGCAGCGCGAGATCTCGCGGCGCAGGGTAGCGAGGGCATTGCGCAGGCTCGCGGGCGGCGCGGGCTGCGGCGCGGGCGCCACGGGAGCGCCCGCCTCCCGCTCCACGGCGCGGCCCGCCTTCGCCACCAGCGCGATCATGCGCTCGTAGGATTCGCGCGCGCTCTGGCCGAACGAGAAGATGCCGTGGTTCATGAGCACCATGCCCACCGTGCCGGGCCTGCGATCGCGCGGGAAGACCTGCGCGCACAGGCGCGCGAGGTCGAAGCCGGGCATCACATAGGGGATGACCACCACCTCGTCGCCGTAGAGCTCGCGGATGCGCCGCTCGCCATCGGCGGTGTTGGTGAGGGTGAGGACCGGGTCGGCGTGCGTGTGGTCCACGTACTTGAAAGGCAGGATCGCGTGCAGGATCGCCTCGACCGAGGGCGTGGGCGCGTCGGCGCGCAGCATGTGCGTGCGCATCTCGTTCACCATCTGCGGGTCGGGGAGGGATTCGAGGCCCGCGAGCGCCACCAGGTGGTCCAGGCGCACCGGCGAAAAACCCTGCGCCTCGATGTGCTCGAGGTCCCAGCCGCTGCCCTTCACGTAGAGCACCGGCTGCGCGCGCCCGAAGAGGTCCTTCTCGTCGATCTTGACCGAGGTGTTGCCGCCGCCGTGCAGCACGAGCGACTTGTCGCGTCCCAGCAAGCGCGACGTGTACACCCGTTGCCCGAGGTCGCCGGCGAATCGCGCCGCCTCGGCGTCGCTCCAGAGGCTCTTCATCGGCGCGATGATACCCGCGCCTTGTGACGCTTCATCGCGGGCGCTTGCCGCGGAAGTGGACGGGATCGTCGTAGAAGCCCTCCCGCGCGGTGCCCGGATGCCAGCCCGGAACGCCCAGCACCGGCATCGGCGCCATCATCCTGGGCGACCGGAAATGCGCGCGGCTCGCGAAATGCGCGGCGAGCAGCGCGTCGACGCGGGCGACTTGTTCCGCCGGCGGCAGCCGCAGGAACGGCTCCTCGACCGGCAGGAAGACCGTCTTCGCCACCATGCCCAGGTAGGGCTCGAGCGCCTGCTCGTAAAGGGCATGGCCGAAAGCGATGAAGGCCACCTGCGTTTCGAGCCCGGCGCGCCTCCGCCAGAAGAGCTCCTTCCACTCGAAGTCCACGATGAGCCGGAGCAGCTCCGGCGAGCTCGAGGCGACCGCCACGCCGCCTTCGTCGAAGAGCGTGAGGGCGTCGCGCTCCGGGCTGCGGCGCTTCGACTCCTGCTCGCCGCGCTCCTCCAGGATCGCCGCGTGCTGCGCGTTGATGGCGGCCTTCGCCTTCGGGAATGCGATCCAGACCAGCGCGTTGAAGAGGTCGTGCCAGTTTTCCGCGCGCGTCTCGACCTCGCCCGTCGCCGCGACCTGCAGCTCGTAGTAGAGGCGCTCGCGATCGCCGTGCGGGCGCGGGCTCACGAATCGCACCGGCATGCCGCGCGAAGTGGCGATGCCGTGCGCGGCGCGCGTGAGTTCCTCGTGGGTGGGCCAACGGCCGGGGTCGAGCCGCGCCAGCGCGGGCTGCACCGGAGCGTAGAGCGGCGAGCCCAGCCGCTCGCCCGCCCCGCCCCAGTCCACCGCTAGGGCGCGAGCCGCCAGGCGAGCGCCTGCCCGGCGCGCATCGGCACGACCTTCTCCGCGCCGAACTCGAGCTCGGCGGGCACCTCCCAGCTCGATTTCTCGAGCGTCACCTTGCCCTTGTTGCGCGGCAGGCCGTAGAAGTCCGCGCCGTAGTGGCTCGCGAACGCCTCGAGCTTGTCGAGCGCGCCCGCCGCCTCGAAGGCCTCGGCATAGAGCTCCAGCGCCGCGTGCGCCGTGTAGATCCCCGCGTGCCCGCAGCACGATTCCTTGCTCGCGCGCGAGTGCGGCGCGCTGTCGGTGCCCAGGAAGAACTTGGGGCTTCCCGAGATCGCGGCCTTCACCAGCGCGCGGCGATGGGTCTCGCGCTTGATCACGGGCAGGCAGTAGTAGTGCGGGTTGAGCCCGCCCGCGAACAGGGCATTGCGGTTGAGGAGCAGGTGCTGCGGCGTGAGGGTGGCCGCGACGTGGGGCCCGGCACGCTCGACGAACGCCACCGCCTCGTGCGTGGTCGCGTGCTCGAGCACCACCTTCAACCCCGGGAAGCGCTTCACGAGCGGACCCAGCGTGCGGTCGACGAACACCGCCTCGCGGTCGAAGACGTCCACGTCCGCGTCGGTCACCTCGCCATGCAGCAGGAGCGGCATGCCCGCTTCCTGCATGGCCTCGAACACCGCATCGCACTTGCGGATGTCGGTCACGCCCGAGGCGGAATTCGTGGTGGCGCCCGCCGGGTAGTACTTCACCGCCTTCACGAAGCCCGCGGCGCGCGCGCGGCCGATCTCCGCGGCGGGCGTGTCGTCCGTGAGGTAGAGCGTCATGAGCGGCTCGAAGTCGCTCTTCTTCGGCAGCGCGGCGAGAATGCGGTCGCGGTAGGCCGCGGCGTCCTTCACCGTCACCACGGGCGGTTTCAGGTTCGGCATCGCGATGGCACGGGCGAACTGGCGTGCCGTGGCGCCCACGATCGAGCGCATCGCCTCGCCGTCGCGAAAGTGCACGTGGAAATCGTCGGGGCGGGTGAGCGTGAGCTTCTCGGCCATCGGACGGATTATTTCATGTCGAGCGCCATGCGGTAGAGCTCGTTGCGCCGCGCGCCGGTGATCTTCGCCGCGAGGGCCACCGCCTGCTTGAGCGGCAGCTCCGCCAGCAGCGCGGCGAGCACGTCGCGCGGATCGGTTCCCTGCGCGGGCGGCGGGCGCCCTTCGATGACGAGCACGAACTCGCCGCGGCGCCGGTCGTCATCGGCTTCGACCCAGGATTTCGCTTCCGCAAGCCGGATGCGCGTGATGGTCTCGAACTTCTTGGTGATCTCGCGCGCGATGACGATGTCGCGATCGCCGAGCGCCTCGTGCAGGTCGCCGAGCGTGGCGGCGATGCGATGCGGGGCCTCGAAGAGCGCGATGGCCCAGGGGCCTGCCGCGAGGGCGGCGAGCTTCGCGCGGCGCTCCGCGCCCTTCACCGGAAGGAACCCCGCGAACACGACCCCGTCGTGGGAAATGCCGCTCGCGGAGAGCGCCGCGGTGAGCGCGCTCGGGCCCGGGACGGGAAACACGCGATGGCCTTGCTCGCGCACCGCGGCCACCAGGTGCGCGCCCGGATCGCTCACCGCGGGCGTGCCCGCGTCGCTCACCAGCGCGACCGCGCTTCCTTCCGAGATCCAGCGCACGACTTCCGCCGCCGAGCGCCGCTCGTTGTGCTCGTGCAGGGCGATGAGCCGCGTGGCGATGCCGAAATGCCGCAGCATGGCGCGGGTATTGCGCGTGTCCTCGGCGGCGATCATGTCGGCACGCGCGAGCACGTCGAGCGCGCGGGCCGTGATGTCGCCCAGGTTCCCGATGGGCGTCGCCACCACATATAATCCCGCTTCCAAAGCCGTGCGCTCTTCCTCGCGCGGCGAACCGGCGGACCCACTCGCGATGTCGCGCTTCAACGCGCTCCTCCTGCTTGCAGCCACCTCGCTGGTGACGCCGGCATTCTCGGCCGACCCGCCGCGCGGCACAACCGGCGAACCGCGCCCCGCCGCGGCCGCACCGGCGGCACCGGCGGCACCGGCCGAGGAAATCGATCCCGCGACGGGGCTCGCGCGCACGACGGTGGTCAAGCCGCTCACCGATGCGCCCCCCGTGCCCGACACGAAGCGCGCGCCGAGGGTGGCGCGCCCGCACGTGGAACTCATCCTGCCCACGGGCTCGGCCGCGCTGGGCAAGCTCGCCGAGGCGCTGCGCGCGGGCTTCGCCGCCGCCGCCGAGGTGGGCGCCAAGGACTCGCCCCCCATCGAGTTCACCGCGATCGACGCCGAAGGCAACGCGCTCGTGGACGCCTGCCGCGCGGCGCAAGCTTCTGGCGCGCTGCTGGTGGTGGCCGGCATCACGCGCGACGGCGCGACCGCGCTCGCGCGCAGCGACTGCTCCAAGGGCCCGATCCTCGCGCTGAACGAGCCGCAGACGGTCGCCGTGGACCTGCCGCCCACGCTCTACTGGGTCACGCTCTCGCTCGAGAACGAGGCGCGCCAGTCGGCGCTGCTCGCCGTCTCCGAAGGCGCGCACACCGCGGTCGTGATCACCTCGCCCAGCGCGCTCGCCAAGCGCGTGCAGGAGGCCTTCGAGCGCGAGTGGTCGCGCGATGCGGGGCAGACCGTGGCGCGCATCACGTTCAGCGGCACCGACGACGACGCCCCCCTGGTGCGCGAACGGCTCGCCGGCGTGAGGGCCGACATCGTGTTCATGGCGCTCGAGCCCGCGCAGGCGCGCATGGTGCGCCCGTACATCTCGGGAATGCTTCCGCTCTACGCGACCTCGATGAGCGTGAACCCGCGCGCCGAGGCCATCGTCAACGTGGACCTGCAGGGTGTGCGTTATCCCGAAATGCCCTGGTTCGTCCAGCCCGACCATCCCGCCGTCATGGTCTACCCCGCGCCGCGCAACATGTCGGTCGAGGAGGAGCGCCTGTACGCCCTGGGCATCGATGCGTTCCGTATCGCCATGCAGCTGCTGCGCGGCGAGAAGCGCGCGCCCATCGACGGCGTCACGGGCAAGCTCACCCTCGAGGCGAACGGGCAATTCTCGCGCGCCCTCACGCCCTCGGAGGTGGATGGCGGCCGCGTGATCCCCCTGCGCGCGCCGTGAGCGCCACCGGGCGGCGCACGCCCGCGCAGGCGAGCGGCGGCGCCGCCGAGGAGGCGGCGGCCCGCTTCCTCGCGCGCCAGGGCCTGGAGATCGTCGCCCGCAACTTCCGCACGCGCCTGGGCGAAATCGACCTCGTCGCCCGCGAGGGCCCGACCCTCGTCTTCGTCGAGGTGCGCATGCGCTCGGGCGAGGGCTTCGGCGGCGCCCGGGCGAGCGTCGATGCGCGCAAGCAAAGGCGAATCGTCGCCGCCGCGCGACAATTCCTTTCGCGCCTGGGCGGCGAACCGCCGTGCCGTTTCGATGTCATCACGGTGCAGGGCGGCGCGCCCGAGTGGCTGCGCGCGGCTTTCGACGTCGCGTGAAGTAACATTGCACCCATGGATCATGTGGCAAACCTGAAGCGCCATTTCGAGGACGGCATCGAGTTGCGGCAGCGGATGGCCGCGACGATGCCCGCGGAAATCGCGCGCGCCGGCGAAGCGCTCGCGAACGCGCTCAAGGCCGGCCGCAAGGTGCTCGCCTGCGGCAACGGCGGCTCGGCGGCCGACAGCCAGCATTTCGCGGCCGAGCTGGTGGGCCGCTTCGAGCGGGAGCGCCGCGGCCTCGCGGCCATCGCGCTCACCACCGACACCTCGGCCCTCACGGCCATCGCCAACGATTACGACTTCGACCGCGTCTTCTCCAAGCAGGTCGAGGCGCTGGGACAGCCGGGCGACTTCCTGCTCGGCATCTCCACCTCGGGCAACTCGCGCAACGTCCTCGAGGCGGTCAAGGCGGCGCACGCGCGCGAAATGCCCGTCATCGCCCTCACCGGGCGCGACGGCGGCGAGATCGGCCGCGGCCTCGGGGCCGGCGACTTCCACCTCAACGTCGCCCATCCGCGCACCATGCGGGTCCAGGAGATCCACCTCCTCGTGGTCCACTGCCTGTGCGAGATGGTCGACAACGTGATCTTCGGAGAGAAGAAATGACCAAGCTTCTGATCGCCTTCGCCCTGGCGGCCTCGGCCCTCACCGCAATTTCGGGCTGCGTCCCGCTCGCCGTCGCGGGCGCGGGCACCACCGCGCTCATCGCGGGCGACCGCCGCACCACCGGCATCTACATCGAGGACGAGAACATCGAGGTGAAGATCCTGAGGCTCGGCGACCAGTTCAACAACGCCCACGTGAACGCCACCAGCTTCAACCAGCGCGTGCTCCTCACGGGCGAGGCGCCGGACGAGGCCACGCGCAAGAAGATCGAGGAGCTGGTGAAGGGCGTGCCCAGCGTGAAGGACGTCGTGAACGAGCTGCAGGTCGCGGGCAACTCCTCGCTCGCCGCGCGCGGCAACGACAGCGTGATCACCACCAACGTGAAGTCGCGCATGGTGAACAACTCGAAGGTCTCGCCCCTGCACGTGAAGGTCGTCACCGAGGCGGCCACCGTCTACCTGATGGGCCTCGTCTCCACCGAGGAGGGCGATGCGGCCGTCGAGGTGGCGCGCACGACGAGCGGCGTGAACCGCGTCGTGAAGGTCTTCGAGTACATCAAGTGACGCCGCACGTCGGCCCCCGGCAACCGCTGGTGCGGGGGCGATTACAGCTGTATTTCACCGAGTGACCCGCGTCACTTCGTAACGCCCTCGCCGCCCGGACAATCACCGCAACGTCCACAGGGAGAGGATGCAATGCGGTGGCAGTTCGACGGCGCGGCGGAAGCGCTCCATTCACCCATACCCTGGGTGGCGCTGTCGGCCGCGCTGGCGCTCACCGCCGCGGGCTGGACCGCGCTCGAGCGCAGCCGCCACGACGAGGCCAGGGCCCAGTTCGAGCGCCGCACCGAGACCGCCGAGGCGGCCGTGCGCTCGCGCATGCTCACCTACGAGCAGATCCTGCGGTCGGGCGCGGCCTTCATGGCTTCGACGCCGGCCCCCAGCCGCGCGCAGTGGCGCGACTTCATCGCGCACCTGCAGCTCGACGAGCGCTTCCCGGGCATCCAGGCGGTGGGCTACGCCGAGCGCGTGAAGCCCCAGGAAAGGGCCGCGCACGTGCGCCGCGTGCGCGCGGACGGTCCTCCCGACTACGAGATCCGCCCCGAGAACGCCGAGGGCGATGCCTTCCCGATCGTGTTCAACGAGCCCGCCGTGGGCCGCAACCTGCGCGTGCTCGGCTTCGACGCCGGTTCCGAGCGCGTGCGCCGGGCCGCCATGGATCGCGCGCGCGACACCGCCGACGTCGCGGTGACGGGCAAGGTGGTGCTCACCGGCGAGGCCTACCGGGGCACCGACGGGCAGCAGCCCGGCTTCGTGATGTTCGTGCCCTTGTTCCGCCGCGACGCGCGCTCGCTCTCCCCGTCCGAGCGCGATGCCGAGCTCCTGGGCTACGTGTTCGGCCCGTTCCGCATGCACGACCTCATGCGCGGCGTGCTCGACGAGGGCGTGCTGCAGGTGATCGACATGCGCGTGTACGACGCGGGAGACGCGCGCTCGGAGGCGGAGCTCATCGACACGCGCAACGCCTGGCGCGTGACGCCTTCCGCCGCGCCCCCCTCCTTCACGCGGCGCACCGTCTTCCAGATGCCCGGGCGCCTCTGGACGCTGCAGTTCTCCTCCCGCCCCGAGTTCGACGCCGCGCTGCAGTCCTCGCGCCCGTGGGGCGTGCTGGTGGCCGGCATCCTCACGAGCGTCATCCTCTTCTTCCTCACGACGGCGCTCGTGTCGGCGTGGAGCCGCGCGCACCACCTCTCGATGCGCGACCCGCTCACGGGCCTCTACAACCGCCGCTACCTCGAGGAGACCATGGGCCGGGAGCTGCCGCGCGCGCGGCGCCTGGGCGAGAGCGTGGGCGTGATCGTGCTCGACCTCGACCACTTCAAGCTGCTGAACGACACCTTCGGGCACGACGCGGGCGACCACGTGCTCGAGCACACCGCGGACCTCCTGCGCGCGGCCACGCGCGGCAGCGACATCGCCTGCCGCTTCGGCGGCGAGGAGTTCGCGGTGATCCTGCCGGGCGCCTCGCTCCTCGTCGCGCGCAACCGCGCCGAAGCCATCCGCGCCTCGCTCGAATCGCTCAAGCTCGAGTTCGACGGCAAGCCCCTGGGACCGCTGACCGTCTCCGCGGGCGTGGCCGCCATGCCGCCGCACGGCCAGGACTGGGCCTTCACGCTCCAGCAGGCCGACCGCGCGCTCTACACGGCCAAGCAGGCCGGGCGCAACCGCGTCGTCGCGGCGGTAGACGACTAGAATTGGGGGATGCCCTCCCCCGTCCCCTTCGAATCGAAGGTCTGCGATCCCGCGCGGCTCGCCGAGCGCTCGAAGGCGCTGGCGCGCCCTCTGGTGTTCACGAACGGCGTGTTCGACATCCTGCATCGCGGCCACGTCACCTATCTCGCCGAGGCGCGCGCGCTGGGCGCATCGCTCGTCGTCGCGCTCAACTCCGACGCGTCCGTTCGCCGGCTCGGCAAGGGCAATGACCGGCCGGTGAACACGCTCGAGGATCGCCTGGCGGTGGTGGCGGCCCTCGAGAGCGTGGCGCTCGTCACGTGGTTCGACGAGGACACGCCGCTTGAGCGGATCCTCGCCTGCAAGCCCGACCACCTCGTGAAGGGCGGCGACTGGAGCGTGGACAAGATCGTCGGCGCGCGCGAGGTGCAGGGCTGGGGCGGGAAGGTGCATTCCATCGCGTTCCGCCACGAGCGCTCGACCACCGGGCTGCTCGCGAAGATCCGCTCGTGAACGGCAGCGCCTTCCCCGCAGGGCTCGCCGAGCGCCTGGCCGCGATCGTCGGCGCGAACGCGGTGCTCACGTCGGATGCCGACCGCGCGCCCTTCGAGAACGATTGGCGCGACCAGTGGCACGGCCGCGCGGCCGCCGTCGTGAAGCCCGGCGACACGGCGGAGGTCTCGCGCGTGGTGCAGCTCCTCGCCGCCGAGCGCGTCGCCATCGTGCCGCAGGGCGGCAACACCAGCATGTGCGGCGCGTCGGTGCCGGATGCCACCGGCACGCAGGTCGTCGTGAACCTCTCGCGCATGAACCGCGTGCGCGAGGTCGACGCCGCCAACAACACGATGACGGTCGAGGCCGGCTGCGTGCTCGCCACCCTCCAGGCGCTCGCCGATTCGCACGACCGCCTGTTTCCCCTTTCGCTGGGCGCCGAGGGCAGCTGCGAGATCGGCGGCAACCTCTCGACCAACGCGGGCGGCACCGGGGTGCTGCGCTACGGCAACACGCGCGACCTCGTGATGGGCCTGGAGGTCGTCCTGCCCGACGGGCGCGTGTGGGAGGGGCTGCGCGCGCTGCGCAAGGACAACACGGGCTACGACCTGAAGCACCTCTTCGTGGGCGCCGAGGGCACGCTCGGCATCATCACCGCCGCGGTGCTGAAGCTCTTCCCAAAGCCGCGCTCGCGCGCCACCGCGCTCGTCGCGGTGAGGGATCCGCGTGCGGCCCTGGCACTCCTCGCGTTCCTGCGGGAACGCGTGGGCGAACGCGTCACCGGCTTCGAGCTCGTCTCGCGCGTGTGCCTCGACCTCGTGTTCCGGCACATCCCGAATTCGCGCGACCCGTTCTCCTCGAGGCACGACTGGTACGTGCTGGTGGAGCTCTCGGACAGCGCCGCGGACAACGCGCTCGCCCTGCTTTTCGAGGAAACGCTGGGCGCGGCCTCGGAAGCGAACGTCATCGAGGACGCGGCCCTCGCGGCGTCCGAAACGCAGCGCACGGAATTCTGGAAGCTGCGCGAGAGCATCTCGGAGGCGCAGAAGATCGAGGGGCCGTCCATCAAGCACGACGTGTCCGTGCCGGTGAGCCGCGTGCCCGACCTCATCGAGCAGGCGGGCGAGGCGCTGCGCAAGCGCTTTCCCGACATCCGCATCGTGGCCTTCGGCCACCTGGGCGACGGCAACGTGCACTACAACTGCTCGAAGAGCGAACGGCAGGAAGCCAGGGCCTTCTTCGGGCAATCCGCCGAGGTGAACCACATCGTCTACGAAGTGGTGCGCGCGCTGAACGGCTCCATCAGCGCCGAGCACGGCCTGGGCGTGCTGAAGGCCGGCGAGATCCTGCGCTACAAGAGCGCGCTCGAGATGGAGCTCATGCGCGCGATCAAGGCCACGCTCGACCCGCACGGCCTCATGAACCCGGGCAAGGTGCTGCAGCCTTGACCCGGCTCCAGCCAGCCGAGCGAGGCAACCAAGCCGCCTAGAACAGCTCCCGGGTCATTGTCTTCGCCCCGCTCACGCCATCGACGATGTAGTTCAGGACCGCGTTGTTCGGGTCCGTGAAATTCACCGTCGCACTTCCCACCGTGAAGACGCGGATCTGGTGTGTGTCGAACGCCGCTCCAAAGGCGGGCCCTGTCGTTCGGTAGAGAGTTCCCGAACAGGAAGAGCCTGTGACGGTGCAGTTCGAGGCGACGTACCACATCGGTCTCCCGTTCCCGTCGTAGACGTACCAGAGCAGCAAGATGTTGTTGTACTGATGCGTGATGGACATGCCCCAACCCGCTTCGGCGGGGCTCCACCAAAGGTCGGTGTAGTTGACCGGCGGCGGTGCGGTCGGAGCGATCGGGAAGATTTGCCGCGTGATTGCGACGGTACGGCTCACGCCTGCCACGGTGAACGTCATGCTGGCATTGCTGGCGTCGCTGAACGCCACTTGCAGGTTGCCCGCTACCGACACCTGGTTCGCGGTTATGGGCGTAAATGTGACGCCGAAGAATCGCGGTCCGTTCACCTCGTACACGGGGCCGGAACACGTTCCGGCGCTGGCGCCTGTCGAGACGCCGGTGCAGTTGGGAACGACGTACCATTTCGGATTGCCGACGGCATCATACGTATACCAGGCGCCAAAGATATCCGCTCCGCGCTGCGTGAAGTTGATTCCCCAACCCGACTCACCCGAATTCCAGAAGAGGCCGCTCAGCGGGCCCGGCAGCGAGGCGCTCGCGAGCGATACGGTATGGGCGAGCGGCGTTCCCACGTCGGCAGGCGGATTCTGCGAATCACCAGCGTAGTGGGCCCCGATCGAGTGCACGCCGGCCGAAAGCGCCGTCGTCATCGACGCCCTCGACACGGCGGGGTTCTGCAACGTGAGAGCTACTGGTGTGCCCATGTTCTGTTGTTGGTCCTTGAACTGGACACTTCCCGTGGGCGACAAGCCCACCGCCGAAGCGTCGAACGTAACCTGCGCACCCAGGACGGAGCTGCTCGGCCCGTCGAGATACAAGCCGGACAACACGCAAGGCACCGACGACACCGTGGCGCTCGTGCCCTCGATTCGCAGCACCTCGCGAAGCGCCGCATCCGTCAACATCGAGGCTCCAGATTCGCCGTAACCAATGCAGAACCGCGCTCCCGGGATGGTCGAAGTGTCGAACCCGCTAAGGATCGACTGGGCCGCGGCCGACGAGGTGGCGACGCCGTTGGTGAATGCGATCAGCTGTCCCGCAGCATCGGTCCATCCCGCAGGCGTGAGTTGCACGAGCACGAATCCGCCGCCCTTTGCGGCACGCAGCGCGAGCGACTTGAGGTCCGGTGTTCCGGGCGCGGTCTTCACGCTGGCGAGGAACGACGGCGGCACCACGCCAACCACGTAAGTGTTGACGTTCTTTCCGAGATCAGCCGCCTTGTACCGGATGGCTGCCTCGAGACCCAAGCCGCTTCCGGCGCCGTAGCGCTTGGCGGTCGCGAGCGCGGTCGGCACATCCGATGGTGGAACCGATTCAGGTGAATCGGGCTCCAGGTCGAGATACCAGTTGTTGGAATCGAGGGTGCCGAGTCCGCCAGCCGCCGAGATCACGACTGGCCGGCTGCGGGTCACGTATGCTCCGTCTCCGACGCTCGCGGAGATCTCCGTGAGGCCGTTCGTAGACAATCCCCATCCCCAAAGCAATCCGGTGTCACCGATGAAGTAACCGACTTCTCGACCCAGGGCGATTCCTTTTATCGGCTGCGGAAGCGCAACGGGATATGGTGTGGTGGCGAAAGGCGTCGGGGCGTCCGAGAGTCCCGTATAACCCCAGGCGAGCACGCCTCCATTCGAGCGCCGCACCAGCACGCCATCCCAACTCACCGCGATGTCGATTGCGTCGCTGACACCGGTGACGGCAACGGGAAGGTTCGTGCCGCCGGTAAGGCTGCTCCCTCCGGAGTCGGCGCCCCATACGAAGACGCGGCCGTCACCTGCAAGGGCGGCAACACGAGAGCCGGATGCGGCGATCTTCACCGCGGCAACGGGCAGGGTCACCCGGACAGCGCCCGTTTGCTCGGTGGTCGTTCCGTTCCCGAACTCGCCATACCCATTGAATCCGCTGGCGAAGACCGCCCCATCGCCGCGCAGGAAGTAGATGGCGTTCAACCCCGCGGCAACCGCCACGACGTTTGATACGCCCGTAATCTGGCGAATCCCTCCAAGGCTGGTCCAGGCATTGCCGTCTGCAGTAGCGAACGCCGTGAAGTCAAATCCACCTCCGGCGATTGCTACGACGTTACTGATTCCGGGAATGGGCGCCGGGACCGAGTGCATCGTATAGGTATCGTCGAGGTTGTGGGAGTTCGCTCCCCAACCCCACACGCGGCCTGAGGTATCCAGCGCGAGCCCGAATCGGAAACCCGCCGCGATCTTCGTGATCGTGGCCGGGATCGGAACCGCGAGCGGAACCGAGCTCCCGATCAGATTGCCGTCGCCTCGCTGACCTGAGCTGTTGGCGCCCCAGAACCACACCGTGCCGTCGTTCTTGAGCGCGAGAACAGCCGCGTCGAAGAAACCGATCTGGACTTGCCTAGTTGCGCCGATGAACCCTGGTACGAGGAAGGGCACGTTTAGATCGGTCGTGGAGCCCTGTCCGAGTTGACCGCTGGCGTTGGAGCCCCACGCGGCAAGGGTGCCGTTGCCGATGGTAAAGATCGTCCTGCCGCCGTTCGCGCCGTAAGTAACGCCCGTGACGCCCGAGATGCCCTGGACCTGGGTCGGCGCGGAACCGGGTCCGGTGGTGAAATACCAGACGGTGCCGTCGGACCGGACCGCGGCAATTTCAAAGCCCGATGCGGAAATGTCGATCGCGGTGCCGCCCAGTCCGCTGAGGAGGGTCGGCGACGCATGCAGCACGGTTTGCGCAGGACCCTGGAACGTTCCCCAGACGTAGATGATCCCGTTTGACAGGGCTGCCGAGACCGGCCCGCCGGTCGTGATCTTCGTGACGTTCGAAAGTCCCGGCACCTGCACCGGCGAGGAGACTTCCGCAGTGGACCCGATGCCCAGGTTGCCTTGCGAATTCAGTCCGTATCCCCAGACGGTCCCATCGTTGCGCAAAGCGAGGAGGTGGTTGCCACCATTCTGGATATCGACAATTCCGGGAGGGAATGCGACCTGTTCGGTGCCCGTCGAATTCAACTGCCAGACCGTGCCATCGCCTTTCAGAACGTAGCTGTTGCAATACCCGGCTGCGGCTTTTGCGACGCCCTCCAATCCCAGGACCAGGGACGGTCGCGTGGTGATCGGCGTGGCCCTAGGGCCTAGCTCGCCAAAGCAGCTTTCACCCCAGGACCACACGCGGCCGCTGGCGTCCACCGCGAGCGCGTGCTCGTAGAGCGAGAGGGATTGGATCGCCGGCAAGCCCTGGACTTGCACCGGCGTGGTTTGCACGACCTGGCGTCCCTGGCCGAGCTGGCCATTTCCGTCGCTTCCCCAGGCGTAGACCTGGCCGGCCGTATCAAGGGCCAACGTGAACGATTCGTCCGCCGCCACGGCCGCGGTGACCGACGACGCGATCGGTGTGACGGTATTCGACGCCGCGGACGAAGGCCCGGAGCCCGAAGCATTGGCGGCCGTCACGGTGAACGAGTAACGAGTCCCATTGGCAAGCCCCGGCACGACGATCGGCAAGGCGAGCCCGCTCGCGGCAACCCCTCCGGGCGATGAGGTCACGGTGAAGCTGGTGATGGGCGAGCCCCCATCGGAAGCAGGCGGATCGAAGCCGACGGTTGCGTGCCCGTTGCCGGGAATGGCAACCACGTGGGTGGGCGGGCCGGGAACAGCCGCGTGCGCCAGTTGCGCGAACTGCAATGACTGAAAGAGGGCGATGGCCGCCGCCATCCACAGAAGCCGCTTTACGCGTGCGCAGTCCATGAGCCCCGTCCCATGGTCTTGTTGCCGGCTGATTGCGCCATCGTATCATCAAGGCTGCGCAATCGCGCCCTGATGCCGGCTATTGCGCTCAGCGGTTATGTCGAAATCCCGACAACTTGATCGGGAATTCGGCGCCTACGGCTGCGGGTTCGCGATCCACCCCGTGACGTAGGCCGCGGCTTCCTTCTCCATCCCGATGTAGCCGTGGTGGTGCAGCGCCTCGCACGGCTTGTCCGTCGGGAACAAGTCGCCGCCGCTCACCAGCAGCAGCTTCCTCACCGGCGCGTTGACGAGCGCGTCGTAGATGCGATGCGCCTGCCCCGGCTCGCACACCGGGCACGCATCATCCTTGTGGTGCATCACGAGCACCGGCACGCGGATGCGTGAAAGGTCGATCATCGGCACCGAAAACGCCGTTGCGCGGTTGGTGCTCGTGACGCTCGAGGTGAGGACGATGCCGGCGAGCGGCAGCGGGGGTTGCGCGGCGGCGGCCGCGGCCGCGGAGATCGTCCCCAGGCTCGTGCCCACCAGCCAGACGGGCTTGCCGGATTGCGCGAGCTTCGCCACCACCGCGCGCAGGTCCGCCACGTGCTCGTCGGTGGCCCGGAACCCCGCGTCGAGGTCGCGATGGTCCGAGGGCGGGCCCACGAGCGCGACGTCGTAGCCCGCCGCGGCGAACTCGTCGCGCGAGCGAACCAGGAAGTTCTGCGAATGCGGGGCGCCGTCGCGATAGCCGAGCGTGCCTTCGCCGCCGGGCAGCAGCACGAGCGTTGCCTTCGCGCCGGGCCGCTCCATCCACCAATAGCTCACCTTCACGCCCGGGCGCGTCTCGATCGCGACGAGGCGGTCGGCGGCCTGCGCCGCGCAGGTGCCCAGGGCCAGCAGGAGGAGCAAAGCGCGCAACATGCGCGCAAGATTACTGCATCGCGCGCGCGCCTGCCTGCGCCGCCTCGCGCGGCGCGGGATCCGTGCGCCAGCGCTGCGCCTGCAGGCGCACCACGTCCGGCAGCGAGCCGGTTTCCTGGTGGCATTCGCGCAGCCACCGGCTGTCGTTCGCCTCGCGCGCGGCGAGCGCGGCGAGCGCCATGAGCGGCACGGCCGTGCCGAGCTCGGCGGCGAAGGGAGCGAGGCGCTCGAGCGTCTCGAGGATGTCCTCGCGGATGCGCAGGTGCCGCGTGCGGAAGGGATCCACGAGCTCGCCCTCGAAGCCGAAGCGCGAGGCCTGGAAGCGGTTGTAGCCGTACACGCGGTACATGGGCTGCACGGGCTCATGGCGGCGGTTGCGCAGCAGCTCGGCGGCGAGCGTCTGCGCGTACGCGGCGAGCTGCGCGGCCAGGTCCACGGTGAGCGGCGTGTCGCAGACGCGGATCTCGATCGTGCCGTACTCGGGCTTCGGCCGGATGTCCCAGTAGAAGTCCTTCATGCTCTCGACGATGCCGTAGCCGCGCATCTCGTCGAAGTAGCGGTTGAACTCGGCCCAGGTATTCACCGGCGGGAGCTGCCCGGAGAGCGGGAACGCGGACACGGCATGCAGGCGCGAGGTCTCGAAAGAGGTGTCCTCGCCCTGCGAGAAGGGCGAGGAGGCCGAGAGCGCGATGAAGTGCGGGATGAGCGGCGCCAGGTGGTGCGTGAGGTAGATGGCGTCGTCGCCCGACTCCACGCCGATGTGGATGTGCTGGCCGAACACCGTGAATTGCTTGGCGAGGTAGCCGTACAACGCCGAGACGCGCTGGAAGCGCTCGGTGGGGAAGATGCGCCGCTCGGTCCACTTGTGGAACGGGTGCGCGCCGCCGCCCGCCACCTCGACGTTGAGGCGCCCGGCGGCCACCACGATCGCATCGCGCACGTCCACCAGCTCGGCGAGCAGCCCGTCGTAGGTCTCGTTCACCGAGGTGTTCACCTCGATCATGCTCTCGGTGATCTCCGGCTTCACCTCGCCCTGCATCCGCACCTTCTCGAGGCGCGCGAGCAGATCCGGGGCGCCGCGCACCAGGTCGTGGTTGTGCGTGTTGAGCACCATGAGCTCGAGCTCCACGCCCATCGTGAGGGGATTCGACCGCTTGAAGTCGAGCGGCATGTCAGGCGTCCCCGGCGAGGTCGGCCCGTGCGGCGTGGCCGGTGGCTGCGGGTTCCGGGACCGTCTCGCCCGCGAGGCGAAGCCCCCACTGGGTGGCGATGGGGCCCAGCACTTCCATCACGATCACCATGGAAAGGAATGCCGCCTCGACTTCGTCCGCGAAGCCGGGGAATTGCCGCGCGACGCCGTAGTAGAGCATCAGGGCGAGCGTGGACACGGGCGCGAGGCCCAGCGCAAGCCCCGCGGCCTGGCGGGCGCGCAGGCCGCCCAGCAGCGAGAAGGCGAACGCGCCGGCGAGCTTGCCCGCGAGGCGGGCGCCCGCGAGGGCCATGCCGGCCGCCGCGCCCGTGAGCAGCGCCGAGGGCGGCAGGCTCGCCCCGGTGATCACGAAGAGCACGATGTAGAGCAGCCGGCTCGCCGGCGCGAGGCTCACGTCGAGCACGTCGTACTTGCGCGCGTCGTTGCGGGTGAAGAGCCCGAAGGCGAGCAGCGTGAGGATCACCGAGAGCCTGAGGATCACCGAGAGCCCGACCGCGCCCACGACCATGCCGGCGATGAGGGTGAAGTGCAGGTCGGCGGTCTTCTCCACCGCGCGGGCCACGAAGCGCGCGCAGGCCGCGATCGCGCCGCCCAGCAGCACCGAGCCCATGAAAAGGTAGGCCGGATGGAGCAGCGCCGTCTCGACCGCCATCCTCGACTCGAGGTGCGCGGAGGCGAGCAGGATCGTGGTGAGGATGGAGGCGAGCAGGCTGTTCAGCGCGACCAGGTTGAGCACGCGCTCGGTGACCTGGCCCTCGGCCTTGTCGTCCTGCACGACGAGCATCACCACCACGGGCGAGGTCGCCATGCAGATCGACGCCACGATGGAAGCGTTCACCGCGGAGAAGCCCAGCGCGAGAAGGCACCAGAGCACCGCCGCGAAGGCGAGCAGGGCTTCGGCGAGGCCCGCGGCGGCGAGCGTCCAGTCGCGCTTCATCCACTGCAGGTCCATGCGCCGGCCGAGGTCGAAGAGCGCGAGGCCGAGCGCCAGGTCCACGAGGATGCGGGCGCGCTCGATGAGCGGCTCCAGGCCCATGGCCTGCGTGAGGGGGGCCACCACGAACCCCACGACCACGTAGCCGATGATGCGCGGCAGGCGCGCCGCGCGCGCCATCTCGCCGCCCAGCATGCCGGCCACCAGCAGCACGCCGAAGAGCAGCGGGTACGAAAGCGGCAGCGGGAACGAGGGCAGGAAGGACAGGTCCATCTGCGGCTTGCCTCCCGGGAATCGTTGTCGTCGGCTTTGGACTCGGTGCCCCGCGGGAGGTTCCTGCCCGAAGGGCGCGCCCGGCTCCGCTAGAATGGCCCGATGCCGCGGCGCTTCTTCCAGAACACCATCGCGCTCGTCTACGACTTCGACGGGACGCTCTCGCCGCAGCCCATGCAGGAATACACGGTGCTGCCCAAGATCGGCATCGAGCCCGCGCGCTTCTGGGAGATCGTGAACCGCGAGGCGCGCGAGACGGAATCCGACCCGATGCTCGTGTACATGCGCCACATCCTCGAGGCGCTGGAGCGCGAGCGCGTGGACGTGAAGCGCGAGGACTTCGCGGCCATGGCGCGGCAGATCGAATATTTCCCCGGCGTGCCCACCTGGTTCGCGCGCATGGACGGCTACGTGCGGCGGCGGAGCCAGGGCCACGTGAACCTGCACCACTACCTCATCTCGGCCGGCCAGAAGGAGATCCTCGACGGTGTCTCCATCCGGCGCCACTTCAAGCGCATCTACGCCTCCGAGTACCACTTCAACCACCACGGCGTGGCCACCTTCCCCAAGTTCCTGGTGACCGACACGCTGAAGACGCAGTTCCTGTTCCGCATCAACAAGGGAATCGAGGCGGTGACCGAGTCGATCAACGAGCACATGCCGGAGGCCGACCGCGCGATCCCGTTCCAGAACATGATCTACCTGGGCGACGGGATGACCGACGTGCCCTCGATGACGGTCACCAAGAAGAACGGCGGCCACGCGGTAGCGGTGTACGACCCGCGCGGCGAGCGCGGCCGCGCCACGGGCGTGAAGCTGCTGGACGCGGGGCGCGTGGACTTCGTCGCCGAAGCCGATTTCCGCCGCGGCTCGAAGCTGTCGAAGCGCGTGGAGCTGCTGCTCGACGCAATCGTCGCCGACATCGCCTATCGGCGCGAGGCTTTCGAGTGCCGCATCGAGGAGGGCCGCGCGCGGCCCGCGGCGCGGCGGCGCAAGGGCGGATGAGCGCGCTCACCTTCGCGGCGCTGCGGCGCCTGGCCGACGGCAAGTTCCACTCGGGCGAGGAGATCGCGCGCTCCATGGCGCGTTCGCGCGCCACGCTCAACGAAGCGTTGAAGCGCGTGCCCGAGCTGGGCATCGACCTGTTCAGCGTCCCGGGAAAAGGCTATCGCCTCGCCGAGCCCATCGAGTTCCTCGACGCGCCTTCGATCGCGCTGCGCACGGCCAAGGCCGTGCCGCGCATCCGCCTCGAGATCCTGGACGAGTGCGAGTCCACGAGCACGCGGCTCCTCGAGATGGCCGCTGCGGGGGCGCCCTCGGGGACGTGCCTCGCCGCCGAGTGGCAAAGCGGCGGCCGGGGCCGGCGCGGGCGCTCGTGGGTCTCGTCGCTGGGCGGCTCGCTCACCTTCTCGCTCCTGTGGCGCTTCGAGCGCGGCGCGGGCCACCTCGGGGGCCTGTCGCTCGCGGTGGGCGAAGCGGTGGCGCGCGCCGCGACCGCCTGCGGGGTTTCCCGCGTCCAGGTGAAGTGGCCCAACGACGTGGTGGTGGACTTCCGCAAGCTCGCGGGCATCCTGGTGGAGACGAGCGGCGAGATGCAGGGCCCGAGCGTGGCGGTGGTGGGCGTGGGCCTCAACTACCGCCTGGGCGAGCGCGCGCTCGAGCGCATCGACCAGCCCGTGATCGACATCGCGCAATGCGCGGACCCCGTGCCGTCGCGAAGCGAGCTGCTCGCCACGCTCCTCACGACGCTCGCCGCCTCCCTCGAGGCTTTCGACACGCACGGCTTTGCGGCTTCGCGGCAAGCGTGGCGTTCCCTGCATGCCTACCAGGCCCGGCGCGTGCGCGTATCGCC
>Ga0335069_10000815_pt1 | contig 50355 bp, 39 predicted proteins | sample Lox_Sample_11_FD_206714 | JGI IMG/M metagenome (GOLD analysis project Ga0335069, IMG submission 206714) | Soil microbial communities from Loxahatchee National Wildlife Refuge, Florida, United States - Lox_Sample_1.1 | ecosystem: Environmental > Terrestrial > Soil > Wetlands | place: USA... | reverse complement strand
GGAAGAGCGCGATGCCGACGAGCATGACCGGCTTGCGGCCCCGGAGGTCGGCGATCTTGCCGTAGATCGGGACGGACACCGTCGCCGTGAGCATGTAGGCCGAGAAGGCCCAGGCGTAGAGGTGGAGTCCGCCCAGGTCGCCGACGGCCGTCGGCATGGCGGTCGCGACGACCGTCATCTCCATCGCCGCGAGGAACAGCCCGAGGAGGAGCGCGACGACGGTGAGGGGGCGGTTCGTGCGACGCATGCCGTCCGAGTAGACCCGGTCGCCTCCGGGGTCAACCGGGAAGATCCGGACACCGGGAAGATCCGGCGTCGTCAGCGCTCGTAGAGGGGGCCGGCCGCCTCGGCCCACAGCCGGATCATCTCCACCGCCCCCGCGTCGTCCGGATGGAGGCCGTCCCGGAGCCGCTCCGGGTGCGCCCGGAAGTAGCCATAGAGGTCGGGCCCGGCCAAGAGCCCGAGCTCCACGGTCAGCTCGTCCACGACCCGGTTCAGGCGGCCGGCGAAGTCCACCGCGCTGTCCGGGCGGAAGGGGATCCGCGGCACGACGGGGATGCGCCCCGCCTCCCGGACGCGACCGATGACCCGGACGAGGTCCGCCCGGAAGGCTTCGGGGTCCCAGTCGTTCGATCCGAAGCACAGGGCGATCACGCGCGCGTCGGGGTTGAGCGCGAGGACCTCGTCGATCTGCCGCACCGCGTCCGTGTGGTGGAGGCTCCCGGTGCCGGCCGAGACCACGGCCGGGAAGTAGCCGGGGTGACGCCAGGCGATCGCCTCGGGGAAGGTGGGGCGGTGCACCGGCGAGCGGTCGAACACGGTGGACACGATGCTGTCGCCGAAGAAGACCCAGACGTCGTCCCCTCCGCCGGAGAGGTCGTGGACGTCGATCTCGTCGATGAAGAGGCCCCACGGGAAGACGTCGGGCGAGAGCCCGGTGACGACGAGGCGGAGCCAGCGCTGCCCGGCGAAGTCGATCGCGTGGGCGCGGGTGCGCACCGGGTTGCCCTCGACGTCGACCGCCGTCCGCCAGGTGCCGTCGGCCCCGTTCGTCGAGTCGGCGCTCGTCTCGAGCCGGTAGTCGGCGGGGGCGCCGAACTTCCGGTCGCGGTAGTCGTGGTTGCCGGACGAGGTCCAGGAGACGAGGAGCCGGGAGTAGCCCCCGCCGACCTCGATCGCCACCCAGGACGGCCTCTCCGGCGTCGGGTGGCCCCCGGCCCATGCGGCCCCGTTCCGGTAGAGGCCGTCGACGACCACCTTCCCGCCCGGCGGGCTCGACTCGACGCGCCGTCCTCGCGAGACGATCGGGGCGGGGACGAGCGGGCCACCGTAGCGGTTCCGCTCGCCGTGCCCGCGCAGCCGCGCGGCGATCTCCGGCAGGGCGATGGCCGCCGCGACGGCGCAGGCGATCGCGACGCCGATCGCGAACGGGAGCCACGGCGCGGGCGAGCGGCGCATCACCGACGGGTCACCCGGCGGCGGGTCGCGAGCGCCGCGCGCGCCAGGCGTCGTGGCGCTCGGCGATCTCGGACGCGAGCCAGGTGACGGCGACCATCGCGAGGACCCCGACCACTCCGGCCGCGGTCCCGAGGCGCTTGTGCAGGCGCGCGGAGAGGACCCCGTACGGGAGCTCGATGGAGACGAAGTAGCCGAGCAGGCTGTGGCGCCCCATGGTGCGGAGCCAGGCGAGCCACCGGTCCGCGCCGGCAGGGACGAGCTGGAGGAGGCCGCTCGTCGCGACGACGACCCCGAGCCGCATCGAGAGCCAAGAGGGGGACGTCCGCCAGAAGTCCTGGTGGGCGTAGACGGGCGGCAGGAGGTCCGCGGCCCAGCCCGCGGCGAAGAGCGCCGCGCCGATGGCGATCCAGGCCCCCGGACGGTCCTCCCCCCTCGCGAGGGGACCGAGCGCGCTGCCGGCGAGGCAGAAGGCCGCCCAGGGGAAGAGGTGGAAGATGCCCCGCGGCCAGTCGCTGTAGAGGTAGTCGAGAATCCGGCTCGGCGGGTGCTGCCAGCCCGCGACCACGGGAGCGAGGAAGGCGACGGCCGCGGCGGCGGTCGCCGCGAGCACCGCGTGGCGGCTCGCCTTCAGGCCGACCGTGAGCAGCGCGGAGAGGAAGAGCGAGACGGCGATGACGTTCAGGATGTCGACCTTGAGGATCCCCTCCCAGCCGCCCGGGACGCGGAAGGCGCCGCCCGCGAGGTACTCGAAGACGCGGAAGAGGTAGGCGACCCCGAGGAGCCAGATGGCCCGCCGGAGGGCGGCCCGGCGCCGGACGGGCACCGGGACGCCCTTTCGCTCCTGGGCGGCGTCGCCCAGGAACTGGGAGAGCCCGGCCATGTAGAGGAAGGAGGGCGCGGCGAAGCCGCCCACGATCGCCAGGAAGACGTGGACCGGGCCGGAGGCCACCGGGTCCGCGCGCCAGGAGTCCCAGGTGTGCCACTCCACCATGTAGAGGACCGCGAGTCCGCGCTGCCAGTCGAGCCACAGCTTCCGCCTCGGCGCCTCGGCCATGCGCGGCACGCTGCCATTTCCGGGAGCAAGAACGCAAGGTCCGGTGCGCCTTCCGGCGTCGGCGCGCCGCGTCACCGCGGCCGCGGGGCCCGACACGGAGCGTTGAACGCTCGGGATGGAAAATGATCTTTACGCCCTCCCCGGGAGCGGAGCGCGGAGGTTGGCGCGCCTAGGAGGAGCGCCGGTTCGAACACCATCCGCGAAAGGAGCCGACATGCAGCCGTCCCGCAGCGCCCGATCCCTCCTCGCCTCGAGCCTCGCCGTCGCACTCGCCACCTGGGCCGTTCCGGCGCCCGCGACGGCGGGTGCGCCGTGGAGCGACCACGGAGGCGGCCCGTGGGTGTCCACCTGGGGTGCGAGCCCGCAGGTGCCGACCACGCCGCTCGCCCTGTCCGGTCAGACGGTCCGCCAGGTCGCCCACGTGAGCCTGGGCGGCCACGTCGTGCGCGTGCGCCTGTCGAACGCCTTCGGCACGACGCCGCTCGCCGTGTCGGAGGCCCGCGTCGCGCTCTCGACGGGCGGATCGGCGATCGACCCGTCGACCGACCACCCGCTCACCTTCGGGGGCTCCCCGGCGACCACCATCCCCGCCGGTGCGCTCGTCGTCTCCGACCCGGTGTGGCTGACCGTGCCCGCCCTCTCGAACGTCGCGGTGAGCCTCTACTTCCCGGGCAGCGTGTCGGCGACGACGGAGCACTCGCTCGCCGTCCAGACCACCTACGTCTCCCCGGCCGGCGACTTCGCCTCCGCCCCGGAGATGCCGGCCGGCGGCACGACGACGAGCAGCTGGTACTTCCTGAACGGCGTGGAGGTGAGGAGCGACGGCCGCCACGGCGCGGCGATCGTCGCGCTCGGCGACTCGATCACCGACGGTTACGCCTCCACCCAGGACGCGAACCACCGCTGGCCGAACTACCTCGCGGCGAGGCTCCAGGGAAGCTACTGGGGTTCGCCCATCGCGGTGGTGGACGAGGGCATCAGCGGCAACCGCGTCCTGCACGACTTCGTCGGCCCGAACGCCCTCGCCCGCCTCGACCGCGACGTCCTCGCCCAGTCCGGCGTGCGCTGGGTCATCGTCCTCGAGGGCATCAACGACATCGGGATCCCCGGGCTCACCGGCAACGCCGCCGAGGAGGTCACCGCCGACGACATCATCGAGGGTCACCGCCAGATCATCGCCCGCGCCCACGCCAAGGGGCTGAAGATCTACGGGGGGACGCTCACGCCCTTCGTCGGCACGACGTTCCCCGGCTACTACACGCCGGAGGGCGAGGTGAAGCGCGAGGCGGTGAACCACTGGATCCGGACGAGCGGCGCCTACGACGCGGTGATCGACTTCGACGCCGCGGTCCGCGACCCGGCGAACCCCACCCAGATGCTCCCGGCGTTCGACAGCGGGGACAACCTCCACCCGAACGACGCCGGCTACCAGGCGATGGCGAACGCCGTCGACCTCGCGCTCTTCCTCCACGACGACTGACCGGGGCGCGCCTCGGCGGGGACGAGGCCGGACGGGAACCCCGTCCGGCCCCCGGCTACCACACCCGGACGCGGTCCGCGGGCGCGAGGTAGAGCGCCTGGCCGGGCTTCACGTCGAAGGCCCCGTACCAGGCGTCGAGGTTCCGCACGGTCAGCGCCCGGTACTGGTCGGGCGCGTGGCCGTTCGTCTGGACCGTCTCGCGAAGCGACTCCTCGCGCTCCTTGCTCCGCCACCCCTGCGCGTAGGCGACGAAGAACTGCTGGTCGCCCGTGAGCCCGTCGAGCTCGGGGGCCCCCGCCCCGTGCAGCGAGGCCCGCCACCCGTCGTAGGCCACGGCGAGGCCGGCCAGGTCGGCGATGTTCTCGCTGAGCGTGAGCCTGCCGTTCACGGCCAGGTCCGGGAAGGGGCGGTAGGCGTCGAACTGCGCGACGAGCCGGGCGCCCGCCTGCTGGAAGTGCCGTTCGTCTTCCGGGGTCCACCAGTTCGCGAGCCGGCCGGCGGCGTCGAAGAGGGCCCCCTGGTCGTCGAAGCTGTGGCTGATCTCGTGGCCGATGGTGGCGCCGACCGACGCGTACTTGACGGCCGGGCTCGCCGTCCGGTCGTAGAAGGGCGGCTCGAGGTAGCCGGCCGCGAAGTTGAGCGCGTTGCGGACCGGCAGGTTCACGGCGTTCACGGTCTGGGGAAGCATCGCCCACTCCGAGGCGTCCGGCGGCCGCCGGAGCTTCGCCAGGGCGTAGCGGTACGCGAAGAGCTCGGAGCGTTCGGCGTTGCCGAGCGCGTCGCCCCGCACCACGACGAGACCGGCGTAGCTCCTCCAGTGGTCGGGGTAGGCGATGCCCACCTTGAGCGTCGCGAGCTTCGCCTTCGCCTGCGCCTTGGTCGAGGGAGTCATCCACTCGAGCCGGTCGATCCGCCGCCCGAAGGCCGCGATGAGCTGGTCCACCATGGACTGCAGCTCGCGCTTGTCCTCCGGGGGGAAGTAGCGCGCGGCATACACCTTGCCGACGGCGTCGCCGAGCGCGGCGTCGGTCGCCGCGGTGGCGCGCTTCCACCGCTCGAGCTGCTTCGGCGTCCCGCGGAGGGCCGTCCCGTAGAAGCGGAAGTGCTCGTCGGCGAGCGCCTTGGGGAGGAAGGGCGCGAACTGATCCACGGCGCGAAGGGCCAGGTACTCCTTCCAGGTCGACAGGGGCTCGTCGCGGACGAGCGCCGCGAGGCCGGACACCGCCCCCGGGTGCCACAGGATGAAGCCCTGCTGGTCGCCGAGGCCGGCTGCTCCGAGGAAGGCGGTCCAGTCGAGGCCCGGGGCCTTCGCGTCGAAGTCGGCGCGGGTCCAGGGGTTGTTCGCCTTCTGGACGTCGACCGAATCGGTCCGGCTCGCGTGCGTGCGCGCGATGCGCGTCTCGAGGGCGAAGATGCGCTCGGCGGTGCCGTCCGCGTCGGCCATCCCGGCGAGCTTCAGGACCGTCCGGAGGTGCGCCCGGTAGGCGTTGCGGATCTCCTCGAAGCGCGCGCCCGTCTCCGTGTAGTAGCTGCAGTCGGGAAGGCCCAGGCCGCCCTGGAGGAGGTAGGCGGTGTTCCGGCCCGAGGCGTTCAGGTCCTGCTCGACCCAGAGCCCGAGCACGCGGGCGGTGTGGAACTCCGTCATGTTGAGGGGATCGACGTCCGCGCGGATCGAGCCGCCGAGCGCCTCGGCGAGCGCCCTCTTGTCCCCGATGCCGGCGATCCGGGCGAGCGCGGGCGCGATCGGGGAGAGCCCCTTCGCCTCGATTCCCGCCTCGTCCATGAAGCTCGCGTAGTAGTCCCCGATCTGGCGGGCCTCGCTCCCCTCGGGGGCGGACGAGGCGGCCGCCTCCTCGTCGATGGCTCGCGTGCGCGCCGCCACCTTCTCGACGACGGCGAGGAGCGGACCGGTGAAGGCGCGGTCGGGCGGGATGACGGCGCTGCGCTGCCAGGTGCCGTTCGCGTAGGCGTAGAAGTCGGCGCCCGGGACGACCGAGCGGTCCATGCCGGCGAGGTCGATGCCGCTTCGGGAGACGGGAGCCTCGGCGGCCGCGGGCGGCGCCGGGCGGGAGGTCGCGCAGCCGAGGAGGGCGGCGACGACGGTGGCCAGGAATGTGGTCGATCGGTTCATGGGTCGGACCTCTTTGCCCCAGTCCGGCGCGATTGGCCAGCCCGAAAAGGTGGGAGCGACGGCAACGAGCCCGGCGCGTTGCCCTCGGACGCGTGCGGCACCCGGCGCGCGATGAACGCCCCGAGAACGCGAGCGATTCCCGCGCCGTCGGAGGCAGAGACCGTGCGTGCAGGCCCCACCCGAGTCAGACCCCAATGGGACGGTACTCCCCGCTCCGATTCGCTGTTAGAAAACTCGCATGAATTTGCTTACAAGGTTCGCGTCCAACGTTCGCCGGCTGCGCGAGAAGAAGAAGCTCTCGCAGAAGGCGCTCGCCGACAAGGTCGGCATCTCCGTGTCCTACGTGTCGATGCTCGAGCGAGGCCAGAGGTCGCCTCCGCTCGAGACGATCGAGAAGATGGCGAAGGCCCTCGGCGTCCCCCCGCCGTCGCTGCTCAGCAAGTAGACGGCCGCAGGAAGCCCCCGAGGTCGAAGGCGCCGGCGACCGAGGCCGGTGCCCGGGGGGTCGCGGCACCTCGACTCCTCGAGAGAGACGCCGAAGGCGGCGCCGCGCCGTGCCAAGGATCAGACACCCGGTGGACGTCGGAGCGCAGGCACGCGGCGCCCCGGGGCGAAAGGGTCCGGCCCGGGCAGGCCGGCTCGAGCAGGCGTTCGACGCGGCGTTCGCCGCGGGGCAGGCGCTCCGCGAGAAGCAGATCCAGCAGAGCTACCGGCCGGTCATCGGCGTCCACAAGTGGTTCGCGAGGCGCCCGGGGACCCTGTTCCGGGCGCTGCTCCTCTCCGAGTTCGCGCCGGGCCCGCTCGGCGAGGCGTTCTACCGGCCGCACCGCCTCTCGGGCGTCATCGGGGATCCGTTCATGGGGGGCGGCACGCCGGTGTTCGAGGCGAACCGGCTGGGGTTCCACGTCGTCGGCTGCGACGTGAACCCCATGGCCCACTGGATCGTGGCCCGCAGCCTCGCGTCCCTCGACCTCGACCGCTTCGCCGCCGAGGCGAGGAGCGTCGCGAGCGACGTCGAGTCCGCCGTGGGCCCGCTCTACCGGACGCGGTGCGAGCGGTGCGGGGGGGAGGCGGACGCCAAGTACTTCCTGTGGGTGAAGACGGCGCACTGCCCGGGCTGCGGCGCCCCGAACGATCTCTTCCCCGGCCACCGCCTCGCCGAGGCGGTGCGCCATCCCCGCCACGTGCTCGCGTGTCCCGGCTGCGGGGCGCTCTCCGAGCACGCGGTGCCGCCGACGCGGGCGCACCCGGCGCACTGCGACGCCTGCGGCCACGAGGTCCACCTCGAGGGAAACGTCTCGCGGGGGGAGGCCGGGTGCCGCCTTTGCGGGCGGAGCTTCCCGCTCGGCCCGCGCACCGAGGCGCCCGCCCACCGCATGTGGGCGATCGAGTACCGCTGCGGCGCCTGTTACGGGTCGCTCGAGGGACGGCAGTTCAAGCGCCCCGCCGCGGAGGACCTCGAGGCCTTCCGGGAGGCCGAGCGCCGCCTGGCGCGGGCCCCGGGCCTCCCCATCCCCGAGGACGCGATCCCGCCGGGGGACGAGAGCGACCGGCTCCGCCGCTGGGGCTACCGCCGGTACCGCGAGATGTTCGGCGCACGGCAGCTCCTCGGGCTCGGGCTGCTCCTCGAGCGCATCCTCGCCGTATCCGACGGGCCGGTCCGGCACGCGCTCCTCACGGTCTTCTCGGACACCCTGCGCTACCAGAACATGCTCTGCCGGTACGACACCTGGGCACTGAAGTGCCAGGACGTCTTCAGCGTGCACGGGTTCCCGGTCGGGCTCGTCGCCTGCGAGAACGGTCTGCTCGGGCGGCCGGGGATCGGGTCCGGGTCCTTCCGCCACTTCGTCGAGAAGTACCTCCGGGCGAAGCGCTACTGCCGAGCCCCGTTCGAGACGCGCCGGGTGGGGCGCGGGAAGGAGACCGTTCCCGTTCCCGGCGAGACCATCGAGGCGCGGCTCGTCGACCGGCCGCCGCGCGGGCAGGGCGAGAAGGAGGCCTACCTCGTGAATGCCCCGGCCGCCGACGTCGCCCTCGATCCGGGCTCGCTCGACGGCGTGTTCACGGACCCGCCGTACTTCGACAACGTCCAGTACGCGGAGCTCATGGACTTCTGCTTCGCGTGGCTGAGGCTCGCGCTCGCCCGGGAGGGAAGCCCGTTTCCCCGTGCGAGCACCCGCTCGCCGGAGGAGCTCACCGGGAACGAGACGCTCGGGCGGGGGATGGAGCACTTCGCGGACGGGCTCTCCCGCGTGTTTCGCCGCTTCGCGTCGGCGCTGAAGCCCGGCGCGCCCTTCGTCTTCACCTACCACCACAACGACCCGGCGGCGTACGCCCCGCTCGTCGTCGCCATCCTGGACGCGGGTCTCACCTGCACGGCGTCGCTGCCTGCACCCGCCGAGATGTCCGCCTCGCTGCACATCGCCGGGACGGGGTCGTCGGTCCTCGACACCGTGTTCGTCTGCCGCCGCAGGAGTCCGGGGAGGGGCCCGGCGGGACCCGAGCCCGCCGCGGCGGCGCGCGAGTGCGAGGCCGCGCTCCGCGCGGACGCCGCCGCCGTGCGCAAGGGCGGGGTCCGGCTCAGGCCCGGGGATCTCCGCTGCCTCCTCGCCGGCCATGTCGCCCGCGCGGCGGTTCGCTCGCTCCACGCCTCCTGGGCGGCCGAGGCGCCCGTCGCCGGGCGCCTCCGAACGGTCCAGGGACGCCTCGAGGAGATCGCGTGCCATCTCGCCTCCTCGCGCACCCGCCTCGCCGGGCGCCGGGCAAGGGGCGGGTTTCGGGCGGGAGCCGCCCCGGGCCGTTAGGGCAGACCACGGAGGTGCCATGGCGAAGCTCGCGAACCGGCAGTTCCTCCTCGCCTCCCGGCCGGCGGGAGAGCCGACGGCCGAGAACTTCCGGCTCGTGGAGGTTCCGGTGCCGGATCTCGCTCCGGGCGAGGTGCTCGTGCGCCACCACTACCTGAGCCTCGACCCGTACATGCGCGGCCGGATGAGCGCCGAGAAGAGCTACGCCCCTCCGCAGCCGCTCGGAGAGGTGATGCTGGGCCACACCGCGGGTCGCGTCGTCGCCACCCGGAGCGACCGCTACGCCGAGGGCGACTGGGTCGTCGGCACGGGGGGCTGGCAGGAGTACCAGGTCGTGGACGCCGCGCGCCCCGGCGGGCTCCGCAAGGTCGACGTCTCGCGCGTTCCCGTCTCCGCCTACCTGGGTCCGGTCGGGCTGCCGGGCGTGACGGCGTGGTACGGGCTCCTCCGCATCATCGCGCCTCGCCCCGGCGAGACGGTCCTCGTCACGGCCGCGAGCGGCGCCGTGGGCAGCGTCGTCGGCCAGCTCGCGAGGCTCCGGGGCGCGCGCGCGGTGGGCGTGGCCGGCGGCGCCGAGAAGCGACGGGCGGCCGTGGAGGAGTTCGGGTTCGACGACTGCATCGACTACCGCGAGCACCGGGACGTCCCTTCGCTCGCGTCGGCCCTGAAGGCAGCCTGCCCGTCCGGCGTCGACGGTCACTTCGAGAACGTCGGCGGCGCGATCCTCGACGCCGCGATGCTCCGCATGAACGCCTTCGCCCGCGTCGCGATGTGCGGGATGATCGCCGGCTACAACGGTGCCCCGATCCCGATGGCCCGGCCCCAGCTCATCCTCGTCAACCGGTTGCGGGTCGAGGGCTTCATCATCAGCGAGCACATGGAGGTCTGGCCCGAGGCGCTCGCCGAGCTCGGCGAGCTCGTCGCGTCCGGGCGCCTCCATTACCGGGAGACGGTGTCCCAGGGCCTCGAGTCCGCGCCGGAGGCCTTCTCGGGCCTGTTCCGCGGCCGGAACGTCGGCAAGCAGCTCGTGAAGCTCGTCTAGCGGCCCCGGCCGTGGGCTAGAATGCGCAGCATGTCCGACCCGAAGGATCTCCTCACCGCCTCGAAGATCGCCGCCCAGCTGAAGGTGTCCGACGCCAAGGTGAAGAAGGCGATCGGCGCCCTCGGCCTCAAGCCCGCCGCGAAGAAGGGCGTGTGCAGCTACTACACGCCGGGCGACGTCCCGAAGATCAAGAAGGCGCTCGCGTAGGCGGGCCGCCGGGGACGCCGCGGCGAGGGAAGCGGTCCCCGCGCGGCGGCGGTCGGGGTAGCATCGGCGCACCGGAGGCCCCGTGCCAGACGCCTATCCGCACCTGCTCGCGCCGCTCGACCTGGGCTTCACGAAGCTCAAGAACCGAATCCTCATGGGTTCGATGCACACGGGCCTCGAGGACCGGCGGCGCGACTTCCCGGCGCTCGCCGCCTACCTGGCGGAGCGCGCGCGCGGCGGGGCGGGCCTCATGGTCACGGGGGGCTTCGCCCCGAACGTCGAGGGGTGGCTCACGCCCTTCGGGTCCATGCTCGCGACCCTGGGCGCGGCGGGCGCCCACCGGCAGGTCACCGACGCGGTCCACGCGGACGGCGGGAAGGTGGCCCTGCAGATCCTTCACGCCGGCCGCTACGGCTACTCCCCGCTGTGCGTCGCGCCCTCGCGGGTGAAGTCGCCCATCACCCCGTTCAAGCCCAGGGCGCTCACGGCCCGCGGGGTGGAGCGCCAGATCCGCGCCTTCGTGCGTTGCGGGGTGCTCGCGCGCGAGGCGGGGTACGACGGCGTGGAGGTGATGGGGTCCGAGGGCTACCTCATCAACCAGTTCGTCGCCGCCCGCACCAACCGGCGGACGGACGCCTGGGGCGGGAGCTTCGAGCGGCGCATCCGGTTCCCCCTCGAGATCCTCGGCCGCCTGCGGGAGGCCGTGGGCAGGGACTTCATCGTCATCTACCGCCTCTCCATGCTGGACCTCGTCCCGGACGGGTCGACCTGGGACGAGGTGGTCGCGCTCGCCCGCGCGGTCGAGAAGGCCGGGGCGACCATCATCAACACCGGCATCGGCTGGCACGAGGCCCGCGTGCCGACCATCGCGACGAGCGTGCCGAGAGGGGCCTTCGCCTGGGTGACGCGCAAGCTCATGGGGGCGGTCTCCGTGCCCCTGTGCACGACGAACCGGATCAACTCGCCGGACCTCGCGGAGCGGATCCTGGCGGACGGTTGCGCGGACATGGTCTCGATGGCGAGGCCGCTGCTCGCCGACCCGGAGCTCCCGCGCAAGGCCGCCGAGGGGCGCTCCGACGAGATCAACACCTGCATCGCCTGCAACCAGGCCTGTCTCGACCACGTGTTCAGCCGCAGGCGCTGCTCCTGCCTCGTGAACCCGCGCGCCTGCCGGGAGACCGAGCTCTCCTACCGTCCGGCCCGACGACGGAAGCGCATCGCGGTGGTGGGAGGCGGGCCGGCCGGGCTCGCGTGCGCCACGCTGCTCGCCGAGCGCGGGCACGGGGTGGAGCTCTTCGAGGCCTCGCGCGAGATCGGGGGCCAGTTCGTCATGGCAAGCCGCATCCCCGGCAAGGAGGAGTTCCGGGAGACGCTCAGGTACTTCCGGCGGCGGCTCGAGGTGACGGGCGTCGCGGTGCGCCTCGGGGAGCGGGTGCGCGCCGAGGCGCTCGTCTCGGGAGGATACGACGACGTCGTCCTCGCGACCGGCGTCGTCCCCCGGGATCCGCGGATCCCCGGCCAGGACCGGGGAACGGTCCTGAGCTACGTGGACGTGCTCCTCCACCGGAAGCCCGTCGGCGCCCGCGTCGCCATCGTGGGCGCGGGCGGCATCGGCTTCGACGTGGCCGAGTTCCTCGTCGCGCGCACCGAGGAGGGCGGCCCCGCGCTCTCACGCTGGATGGCCGAGTGGGGCGTCTCCGACCCCTCGCAGGCGCGGGGCGGCGTCGTCCCCGCGCGGCCCGAGCCTCCCGAGCGGCAGGTCTTCCTTCTGCAGAGGAAGGCGACGCGCCCGGGGCAGGGCCTCGGCAAGACGACCGGGTGGATCCACCGGGCCGCCCTCAAGGCGAAGAACGTGAAGATGATCGCCGGCGTGAACTACGAGGGCATCGACGAGAGGGGCCTCACCATCAGCCACGGGAGGGAGCGCAAGCGGACCGAGCTCCTCGAGGTGGACAACATCGTGCTCTGCGCCGGACAGGAGCCGCTCCGCGAGCTCGAGGCGCCGCTGCGGGCCGCGGGCATCCCGGTCCACCTCGTGGGCGGAGCCGACGTGGCGGCCGAGCTCGACGCGAAGCGCGCCATCGACCAGGCGACCCGGCTCGCCGCGGCGCTCTAGGCGAGGCACGGCGGGAATGGCCCCGAAGGGCAGGGTGCGCGGGAAGGGGCCGTCGGGCCGGCGCCGGCGCGCTCCCCGGAGCGTGAAGGCGCTCGCGTTCGACGTCTTCGGGACGGTGGTCGACTGGCGCGGGACCGTCGTCCGCGAGGGGCGGGCGCTCGGCCGGGCGAAGGGGATCCGGGTGGACTGGACCGCGTTCGCGGACGCCTGGCGCGCCGGCTACCGGCCTGCCATGGACCGGGTCCGCTCGGGCGAGCTCCCCTGGATGAACATCGACGCCCTGCACCGCCGGGTCCTCGACGACCTCGTCGCCCGCTTCGGCGTCCGCGGCCTCGCGGAGGCCGAGAGGGACGAGCTCAACCGGGCGTGGCACAGGCTCGACCCATGGCCCGACGCGGTCCGCGGGCTCCGGCGCCTGAAGAGGCGCTTCCTCGTCGCCACCCTCTCGAACGGCAACGTCTCCTTGCTCGCGAACATGGCGAAGCGGGCCGGCCTCCCCTGGGACGCGATCCTCTCGGCGGAGCTCTTCCACCACTACAAGCCCGACCCGGAGACCTACCTGGGCGCGGTGCGCCTCCTCGGGCTGCGCCCCGAGGAGGTGATGATGGTGGCGGCCCACGAGGAGGACCTCGTCGCGGCCGGCCGGGTCGGTCTCCGCACCGCCTTCGTCTGGCGACCGCGCGAGTTCGGGATCGGCGCAGGGTCTCGGCGCCCGCCCCCCGGGCGCTTCGACGTCGTCGCGGACGACCTCGTCCACCTCGCCCAAGAGCTCGGCGCCTGACGGCGGGGCGCAGAGCCACGCCCGCATACCCAGATGGGTCGGGCCCCGCGCTCGCCGGGGCCACCTCTCCACAACCGCTGAAATTGCTTGAGAGATATTGAGGAGACGCCTCCGTCACACTATCGTCACAATGGGCCGGCCTGGGAGGGCTCGGCCGGCGGGGAGAGGACCGTGGGAATCTCACACTGGGAGATGATCCTCCGGATCAGCGTCGCCGCTTTCCTGGGCGGCGTCATCGGCGCCGAACGGGACATCCACCGGCGGCAGGCGGGGCTCCGGACGCATCTCATCGTGTCCATGGCGTCGGCCACGTTCATGGTGGTGTCGGCCCACTTCGTCCACTTCCAGAACTACGTCCCCGGGAACCTGGTGAGCGTGGACACCTCCCGCATCGCGGCGTCCGTGGTGGCCGGGGTCGGATTCCTCGGAGGCGGCTCCATCCTCCGGACCGGGGCGACGGTCCAGGGGCTCACGACCGCGGCGGGGCTCTGGCTCGTCGCCGCGATCGGTCTGTGCGCCGGGTCGGGCATGTACGTGGAGGCCGTCTACGTGACGATCCTCGGCCTGCTCGCGCTCACGGTGCTGCGGGTCCTCGAGGACAAGAACGTCGTGCGGCGTCGGGTGATCATGACCTTCGACGCCGGAAGCGCGAGCCCGGCGGACCCGCTCGCGGCCATCGACGGGGAGCTTCGCGGGCTGAACGCGAAGGCCATGGACTTCGACTACCAGATGAGCCGGTCGGACGGCACGGCCTCGGTGTCGTTCTTCATCCTCTTCCCCGAGTCGCTGACGCTCGCGAAGGTCGTCGCGGCGCTCGACTCGGTCGGAGGGGTCCGGGACGTCCAGGTCCGCGTTCCCTGACCCTCGCGGGCGCGCGCCGCGCTTCGGGATTCCGCCTCGGGGTCGGCGGGAAGGGGTATCCTCCCCGTCCATGCGAGACCGCGCCTACGACCACGTCCCGTTCCGGCCCGTCGAGATCGAGCACCGCTACGGCGAGAACGTCCACGTCCTCGCGAACCCGCTGCTGCTCGGGCAGCTCGCGACATTGTGTGCGAAGGAGACGCGCCAGCCGGCCATCTCCCGGCTCGTGCGCCTCCTCTACGACGATCTCCTCCGGACGGTCATCGCGGCCGAGTTCCCACGGCGCCGGGTGGCCGTGCCCACCCGGATGATCGATTCCTCGCCTCGCGCGATCTACGAGGGGGACGTCATCGACGCCGACGTCCGCGCCGTGACGGTGAACATCGCGCGCGCCGGGGCGCTTCCCTCCCAGTGCGCCTACGACCTGCTCAACGAGACGCTCGACCCGGCGCTCGTGCGTCAGGACCACATCATCATGAGCCGCATGCTCGGTCCGCACGACGAGGTGGTCGGGGCCGGCATCGGCGGGATGAAGATCGGGGGCGACGTCGACGGCGCCTTCCTGCTCTTCCCGGATCCGATGGGGGCGACCGGGGGCTCCCTGTCGACGGCCATCGACACCTACAAGAAGAAGGTCCCGGGGACCCCGAGGCGGATCATCAACGTGCACCTCATCATCACGCCCGAGTACATTCGGACGATGACCCGGGACCACCCCGACGTCCGCATCTACGCGCTCCGGCTCGACCGCGGGCTCTCGGCCCCCGACGTCCTCGACACGGTGCCCGGGACCCGCTGGGACGAGGAGCGCGGGCTCGACGACCACCAGTACATCGTCCCGGGCGGCGGCGGGTTCGGCGAGATCCTGAACAACGCCTTCGTCTAGTCGGGACGCATCCGCCGGGGACGCGGGCGGGCCGCGAGGTGGCCGGGCGCGTCGCCGGAGTCCGCCGCGCGCCTCGCCCCGGGGGCGTCAGATCCGCATCTCGCGGTTGAAGGGCTTGCCCAGGGCGGTCGGGCCGAGCGCCCGGTACCGCGCGAGCGCGAGCACGAGGATGACGAGCGCGTAGGGCAGCATCACCGCGAACTCGTACGGGAAGTGGATCCCCCCGACCTGGATGGCGAGCTGGAAGGCCTGCGCCAGGCTGAACAGCAGCGCGCCACCGGTGATGCCCCAGGGGCTCCAGCGGCCGAAGTACACGAGCGCGACGGCGATGAAGCCCCGGCCCGCGACGAGGTCGTCCGCGAACATCTTCGCCTGGCAGAGCGACAGGTAGGCGCCGCCGAGGCCGCCCATCGCGCCGCCGAGCATGAGCGCCTGGTAGCGGACCCTGTTCACGTCAATGCCCATCGTGTCCGCGGCGCGTGGGTGCGTGCCCACCGCGCGGACGCGGAGCCCCCAGGGCGTCCGGTAGAGGAGGTACCAGCTCGCCGGCACGCAGAGGAAGGCGACGTACACGACGGGGTTGTGGTTGAAGAGGACGCCGCCGAGGAGCGGGATCCGCGAGAGGACGGGGATGGGCCAGGCGCTCACGCCCTCCACGCCGGTGACGCCGCCGGTGAAGTGGCGGAAGAGGGTCCCGGCGACGCCGACGCCGAGCATCTGCAGCCCGATCCCGGCGATGCCCTGCGGCGCGCGGAAGGTCACGGTGACCACCGCGAACACGAGCGCGAGCAGCGCTCCGGCCGCCGCGGCGAGCGCGAACCCGAGCACGTCCGCCCAGGGGCCGTAGGGCCCCGACCGGGCGAGGTAGGCGGGCAAGAAGCCGAGGTAGGCCCCCATGGCCATGATGCCCTCGCACCCCAGGTTGAAGACCCCGGCGCGCTGGTTGAACATCTCGCCGAGCGCCGCGAGCAGGAGCGCCACCGAGAAGGGGACGCCGAGGCTCAGGATGTCGTAGGCCATCCGTCCCGCGTTCACGGCCCCGCCTCCTCCGCCTGCGGGGAGGCGCCCCGGGCGATCCCGAGCCGGGCGAGCGCGGTCGCGACCCGCTGCCGGGCGTAGGGGTTGTTGAGGTACATCTTGGCGCTCACGATCGCGAGGATGATCGCGCCCTGGAGGACGAGCACCATGTTCGCGGGGACGCCCGCGGACCGCTGGGTCATGTCGGCCCCGACGAGGAGCTGGCCGAAGAAGACGGCCGAGGGCACGATCCCGAGCGGGTGGAGGCCGCCGAAGAGCGCCACGACGATCGCCGCGAAGCCGTAGCCCGACGAGATGGCCTCGATGGCGCGGTGGTGGACCCCGAGGACCTCGACGCCGCCCGCCAGCCCGGCGAACCCGCCCGCGAAGAGCATCGCGACGACGAGGGACCGCTCCACCGGGACGCCGGCGTAGCGGGCGGCCTTCGCGCCGGCGCCCGCGGCGCGCAGCCGGTAGCCCAGCGTCGTCCGGAAGAGCAGCACCCAGACGAGGCCGGCGAGCGCGAGCGCGAGGACCAGGCCGGTGTGGAGCCGGGACCCGGGCACGATCCGGTCGAGCCATGCCGCGCGGACGAGCCGCATCGACTGGGGCGTCCCCGATCCGGTCATGAGCTCGGCCGGGTCGATCATCGGGCCGCGGAGGACGAAGGTGTAGAGCTGCGCGGCGATGTAGTTCAGCATCACCGTGGAGAGGATCTCGTTCACGTCGAAACGGGCGCGGAGCACGCCGGCGATGCCTCCCCAGAGGGCGCCGCCCGCGGCTCCGGCGGCGAGGCAGAGCGGCACGAGCACGTAGCGGGGGAGCCCCGGGAGCCAGAGCGCGACCGCGGTCGTGCAGAGGATGCCGACGAGGATCTGCCCCTCGGCGCCGATGTTGAGGATGCCGCTGCGGAAGGAGATGGCGACGCCCAGGGCGACGAGGACGAGCGGAACCGCCCGGACCAGGATCTCGGTGACGCCGAAGACGTCCTGGAGCGGGCCCGTCACGATGGTGGCGAACGTGGCCCACGGGCTCGCGCCGATGACGGCGAGAACGGCGGCCGCCACCGCCGCGGCGCCCGCCGCGGCGAGGACCACGACCCCCGCCGCGTAGACGAGCGCGAACCGCCTAGGCATGCGCCCCTCCCGCCATGAGGAGCCCGAGCTCCTGCCGGGTGGTCCCCCGCGCCGGCCGCACCGACAGGATGCGCCCCTTGTAGATGACGGCGATCCGGTCCGAGAGGTTCATGATCTCCTCGAGCTCCTCCGAGACGAGCAGGATCCCGACCGACCGGCGCCGCAGGGAGAGCAGCTGGCCGTGGATGAACTCCTCGGCGCCCATGTCCACGCCCCGGGTCGGGTAGACGGCGACGAGCGCCTTGGGGCCGCGGTCGAGCTCCCGCGCCAGGATCACCTTCTGGATGTTGCCTCCCGAGAGCGTGCCCGCGGCCACCGCCGTGGAGGAGCAGCGGATGTCGAAGCGCTCCCGCAGCGCGTCGGCGTTCTTCTGGATGGCGCGGAGCCGGAGGAACCCGAGCCGGCTGAAGCGCGGGCCCGCGAAGTCCTTGAGGACCAGGTTCTCCTTCACGGAGAACGATCCGACGATGCCCTCGTGGTGGCGATCCTCGGGGATGTAGCCCATCCCCCGCTCGATGATGCGGCGCGGGGAGCTCCTCGAGACGTCCTCGCCGTCGAAGCGGATGGTCCCGGACTCGACGGGGCGCAGCCCCGCGAGCGCGTCGGCGAGCTCCCGCTGGCCGTTCCCGGACACGCCGGCGAGCCCCAGGATCTCGCCCGCCCGGAGCTCGAGGTCGAGCCCGTCGAGCGCCAGGTGGCCGCGGTCGCCCCGCACCTTGAGCCCCTGCACCGCGAGGACCGGCGCGCCCGGCGCGCCGGACCCGTCGTTGCGCGGCAGGACGACCTCGCGGCCCGTCATGAGCGCGGCGAGCTCCGCGGTGGAGTGGTCGTCCGTGTTCCCGCTGTACACGACCGCGCCGCGCCGCAGGATGGCGACGCGGTGGGTGAGCTCCTTCACCTCGTTCAGCTTGTGGCTGATGAAGATGATGGAGAGCTCGGAGGTCATCCGGGAGAGCCGCTCGAGGAGGTCGTCCGTCTCCTGGGGCGTGAGCGCGGAGGTCGGCTCGTCGAGGATGAGGAGCCGCGCCCCGAGGCACAGGGTCTTCACGAGCTCGACGCGCTGCTGCTCCCCGACGGAGAGCTGCCACACCCGCGCGTCCGGGTTCACGGGGAGCTCGTGGTGCTCCGCCACCTCGGTGACGCGCCGCCGTGCCTCCCGGACGTCGAGCCGGAACCCCCGGTGCAGCGACTCGAGCCCCAGGGCCACGTTCTCGGCGACCGTCATGCTCGGCACGAGCATGAAGTCCTGGTGCACCATGCCGATGCCGCGGTCGTAGGCATCGGCGGGCGACCGGAAGTGGACCGGCTCGCCGTTCACGAGGATGCGCCCCTCGTCGGGCTGGTAGAGCCCGGCGAGGATGTTCATGAGCGTCGACTTCCCGGCGCCGTTCTCGCCCACGAGCGCGAGCGCCTCGCCGCGGCGCACCTCGATCGAGACGCGATCGCAGGCGAGGACGCCCGGGAAGCGCTTGGTGATGCCCTCGAGCCTGAGCTCCTGGATCGGCTCGCTCATCCCCGTCGGCGGTCGCGGCCTTCCGGCCGCCTCCGCTCCGCACCGGTCAGAACTTCACGGCCTTCCAGTCGAGCTGCAGCTTGCCCGCGGTGAGCTCGGCCCTGGCCGCGTCGACCTTGGCGCGGATCTCCTTCGTGAGCACCGGGCCGACCGAGCTGTTGAACTCGTAGACGAAGCCGCCGTTCGCGAAGTTGAGCGGGAGGTTCTCGCCGCCGAGCACGCCCGCGGCGCGCCGCTCCATGATGGCCTCGATCACGGCCCCGTAGTTGTAGCTCGCGGCGGCGATGACCCTCGTCGACTCGGGGATGTGGAGCTGGGCGACGTCCTGGCCCACCCACCACACGGGGCGCTCCTTGTAGGCCGCGACCGCGCGGAGCGCGCCGAGCGCCTGCTGCGAGGAGCCGGTCAGCACGTCCGCGCCGGCCTGGATCTGGGTCTGGGCGAGCTCGCCCGCCTTCACGAAGTCGCCGAAGCTGCCGGTGTGGGCGACCTTCACGTCCGCCTTCGGGTTCGAGGCCTTCACGCCGAGGACGAAGCCGCGGTCGTAGCGCGCGGCGTCGCCGCCGTCGACCGGACCCACGAGGCCGACGATGTTCGACTTCGTGACCGAGCCGGCGATGAGGCCGTTCAGGTACCCGGTCTGCTCGCTCTGCGGCATGTACGTGAAGACGTTCTTCGGCCCCACGTCGGCGCTCGTCCCGAAGGCGAACGTCGTCTTCGGGAACTCCTCCGCCATCTCGAGGATGAGGTTCTTGTACTGGGCGCCGTGCGCGATGATGATGTCGAAGCCCTTCGACGCGTACTGGCGCGCGGCCGACCCGGCGTCGACCGGCTTCATCTTCTCGCTGTAGCTGTACTCGACGAGCGTCGGTCCGTACTTCTTCTGGACCGCCGTGATGGCCTCGTGCATCGCCTGGCACCAGCCCTTGTCGTCGACGGTGGACTCCACGATGAGAGCGATCTTCACCTTCGCCTTGGGAGGCGCGGCGAACGCCTGGAACGCGACGACGAGCCCGAGGACGGCGAACACCATCTTCCGCATGTCAGAGTCTCCCGTTCGGTGCGAGTAGCGAGCGAATCTACCGGACTTCGATGGGGGGGACCACCGCGCCGGCGCGGCGTGCCGGCCGGCCCCTCCACGACGCGGGGCGCCATGGACGGAGGCCTCCCCGGCAGCGGGACGCTTGCATTCCCCGGGCCACGGGCGAAGCGCTCCCCGGGCGCGATCGCGGCCGTCTCGGCGGGCTGGCGGCGCCCGGCGCTGCACGGGTTCGCGGCAGCGGCGGGCACGGGAGAGCGGCGGCGTCCGGCGGCTGGCGAGGGGCGCGCGGCGTGGTCGGCGGCGGGTTCGTCCTCGACGCGGGGTGGCCTCGCGGCCACCGCCACCCCGTCCACCGTCGGTCTGCCCGAGTGCTAGGCGGTCAGACGTCCGGCTGCGTCTCGGCGACGACCGCCTTCTCCTCTTCCGCGTCGATGCCGCGAGGGAGGACGAGGTTCAGGAGGATGCCGACGTAGGTCGCGAGCGACATCTCGCCGAGCTCGACCGGGCCGAGGTGGATCTTCGCCCCGCCGATCCCGATGACGAGGATGACCGAGGTGATGATCAGGTTCCGCTTGCTCGCGAAGTCGACCTTGGCGTCGACGAGCATGCGGAGGCCGGCCGCGGCGATGATGCCGAAGAGCAGGATGCAGATGCCGCCCATCACCTGGGTGGGGATGCTGCGGATGAGGGCGCCCACCGCCGGGAAGAACGACATGGCGATCGCGAAGACGGCCGCCCCGCCGATCACCCAGACGCTGAACACGCGGGTGATGGCCATGACGCCGATGTTCTCCCCGTAGGTGGTGTTGGGCGGCCCGCCCATCAGGCCCGCGACCGCCGTGGCGACGCCGTCGCCGCCGAGCGAGCGGTGGAGCCCGGGGTCCTTCATGAAGTCGCGCCCGACGACGTTGCTCGTGACGACCAGGTGGCCGATGTGCTCGGTGATGACCACGAGCGAGATGGGGGCGAGCGTGAGCATGGCGCCCAGGTCGAACTTGGGGAACACGAAGTGCGGGACGGCGAAGGTCTTCGCGGCGGCGACGCCGGAGAGGTCGACCTGGCCGGCGACGAGCGCCACGACGTATCCGCCGACAATGCCGATGAGGACGGGGATGACGCCGAGGAAGCCCCGGAGGAACACGGCCGCGAGGATGGCGATGACGAGGGCCGCAAGCGCGACGCGGAAGAACTCGGGGTGGTAGGTGCCCGTCCCGCCCTGCATGGCCATGACGTTCACGGCGACGCCCGCGAGGCCGAGGCCGATGACCATGACGACCGGCCCGATCACGACCGGCGGCAGGAGCTTCTCGATCCAGGCGCTCCCGAACTTGGCGATGGCGGCCGAGACGACGATGTAGACGACGCCCACCGTGACGCAGCCGCCCATGGCGAGCGCGATCCGCTCGTCCGGCGCCACCTGCCCGGGCTTCACGGCCAGGATGCCCGAGAGGGCGGCGATGAAGGCGAAGGAGGACCCGAGGTAGGCGGGGACCCGACCCTTCGTGACCGCGATGTAGAGCAGCGTCCCGACGCCGCTCGAGAAGAGCGTGACGGAGGTGTCGAGGCCGACCAGGAAGGGGACGAGCACCGTCGCGCCGAACATCGCGAACAGGTGCTGCAGCGAGAGGGGGACGGACTGCAGGAGCGGGACCCGCTCCTCGACGCCGATGGTGCGTGCGCGCATGGTCTCTCCCGGTCGACGTGCGGCGATGTGAGGGGCCGGGGGCCGCGCCGGTGGTCGGGTTCCCCGACCGGCCGGCGCGCCCGGCGAGCTGCGAGAACCTAGTGGATCGTCCACTGCACCATGAGCTGCGGCGCGGAGACCGTCTTCTGCGTCCCGGCGAACGGATAGACGTTCTGGTAGCAGTGGATGTACCACTCGACGCCGACGTAGAGCCGGTCGTGCCGGCCGCCGGCGAGGCCGAGGACGTCGAGGAGGAGCTCCGGCTGCGCCATCACGTCGATGTGGCCGTTCGGGTTCTCGAAGATGTCGACGAAGCCCGTGAAGAGCCAGGGCACCGGGCCCGTCGAGAACGGCAGCGTCCAGAACGGGCTGAACTGCCAGGTGTTCTGGTACTGCGTGAAACCGCCGGTCACGGCGCTGTAGCGCCAGTAGAAGTTCATGCCGACGTTCAGGTAGCCGGGGAGCTCGAAGTCCATCCCCAGGCCGGCGAGGTACGCTTGGAAGCCCGCGCCCTGGTTCACCTCGAAGGCGAGGCCGTAGTTCCGGATGAAGCCGAGGAACGGGCCCTTCTGCCCGAGGATGCGGTTGATGAAGACGCGCGGGTGCCACTCGGCGTAGAGCGTGGCGTTCCAGCCGTTCTGCGGTCCGTTGGCGTTCACGCCGCAGTTCCCGGTGCCGGAGGGGGAGGAGCAGGTGCCGGGGAGGTTGTTCGCGCTGTAGAGGTCGGCGAAGAAGAAGCTGTCGCCGTACTTCCACTCGGTGAAGTTGTTGAAGGTGATGGTCATCATCGCCCGCGTGGGCGGGTTGTACCCGAGCAGGTTGTCGTTGAAGTTCCACCCGTACAGCCACTGGACGTTCGTCGTCGTGAAGCCGATGAACTCCTTCTCGACGTCGGTCTGCGCCTGGGCGGCGGCCGGCGCCAGGGCGACCGCGGCGGCGGCAAGGACGGTGGCTGCGAGTAACTTGACTCGTTGTGTGATCACGAAGGCCCTCCGGGTTGGAAGAAGAAGGTGACACTTCTACAGCGCACGTGTGACAGCGACAAGCACGGAGTGGACCGGCGCGGAATGACGCGATGCGCGCGCGGTAAACGGGCGTGAACTGCGCGCTAAACGGGCATTCGGCTGCGCATGGATCGTGCACCGGGCGCCGGCGCGGGCGCCGGCTGACCCGATCAGGCGCCCCGGTTCCAGGCCGCGAGGTGGAGGGCCGCGCCCTCCTCCTCGAGCAGCGGGCCGATCACCTCGACCCGGCGCTGGCCTCCCGCGAAGATCACCCGGCACGGCACGTCGAGCGTCGGGTTCTCCGGGTGGTCGCCGGTGATCGCGCGCAACCGCGCCTCGGAGAGGCCGTAGACGATCCGGCCGAAGCCCGCCCAGTACGCCGCGCCGGCACACATCGCGCAAGGCTCGGCGGACGTGTACATCGTGCAGGAGGCGAGAAAATCCGGGGAGTACGCCGTCGAGGCCCTCGTCGCGAGCAGGCGCTCGGCGTGCGCCGTCATGTCGCGGGAGGGCAGGTACCCGTTCTCCGCCTCGAGGAGCACCTCTCCCGCCGGGCCGACGAGGATCGCGCCGAACGGGTGGTTCCCGTGCTCGCGGGCCCGACGCGCCACGTCAAAGGCGCGCCGCAGCATCCCCTCGTCCGCCGCAGTGATCGCGTCCGCCATGGGCCTCCGTCCGTCCCGCGCGCATGACCGATCGCCCTGTCCGGGCGTCGCCAAGCCCATGTAGTATGCCGACCTTCGGCGGCGCCGACCAAGGGCAAATGACCTCGACTCCCCCCAGGCTCGAGCTCGAGCACATCACGAAGCGCTACGGGAGCCTCGTCGCGAACGACGACGTGTCGCTCACCGTCCTGCCCGGCGAGATCCACTCGGTCCTCGGCGAGAACGGCGCGGGCAAGTCGACGTTGATGAAGGTCATCTACGGCGCGGTCCGCCCGGACGCGGGCGTCATCCGCTGGAACGGGGAGCCGGTCTCGATCCGCAGCCCGCACGAGGCCCGTGCGCTGGGGATCGCGATGGTCTTCCAGCACTTCTCGCTCTTCGACACGCTCACGGTCGCCGAGAACGTCTGGCTCGGCCTCTCGCGCGAGCTCACGCTCAAGGAGGTCACCGACGGCATGAGGCGGAAGGCCGAGGAGTACGGCCTCGAGCTCGACCCGCGCCGCCCGGTCCACACGCTCTCCGTCGGCGAGCGCCAGCGGGTCGAGATCGTGCGGGCGCTCCTCGCCGACCCGAAGCTCCTCATCCTCGATGAGCCGACGTCGGTGCTCACCCCCCAGGCGGTGGACAGGCTCTTCGTCACGCTCCGCCAGCTCGCCGCCACCGGCTGCTCGATCCTCTACATCAGCCACAAGCTCGACGAGATCCGGACCCTCTGCCACCAGTGCACGGCGCTCCGGGCCGGCAAGGTCACCGGCACATGCGACCCGATGAAGGAGACGACCGCGAGCCTCTCGCGCCTCATGATCGGGACCACGCCGCCGAAGCTCGTGCACCGGGAGCCGAGCCCGGGCGCGCTCGCGCTGGAGGTGAGCCGCCTCTCGCTCCACCGCCAGGATCGCTTCGGCGTCTCCCTCGAGGGCGTGAGCCTCGAGGTGCGCGAGGGGGAGATCGTCGGCATCGCCGGGGTTTCCGGAAACGGGCAGCAGGAGCTCCTCGCCGCCCTCTCCGGGGAGGACCCGCGCGCCGACACCCCCTCGATCCGACTCTTCGGCAACGGCATCGGGCGCATGACCGCGGGCGAGCGGCGGCGCTTTGGCCTCCACTTCGTCCCGGAGGAGCGGCTCGGGCGGGGGGCGGTCCCCACGCTGTCGCTCGCGCTGAACGTGCTCCTCACCCGCCGGGAATCGCTCCGGGTCCTCGGCTGGATCGACCGCCGGGCGCTGCGCAGGCAGACCCTCGGGATCATCGACCGCTTCGGCGTGAAGACCCCAGGGCCCGCGGCGGTGGCGAAGAGCCTGTCGGGCGGGAACCTCCAGAAGTACATCGTCGGCCGCGAGATCGACGCGGTGCCCCGCGTCCTCATCGTCGCCCAGCCGACCTGGGGCGTGGACGTCGGCGCCGCCGCGCAGATCCGCGGGGAGCTCATGGCGCTGCGCGACAGCGGCTGCGCCGTGCTCGTCGTCTCGGAGGAGCTCGAGGAGCTCTTCGAGGTGACCGACCGCCTCTACGTGATGTTCAAGGGCCGGCTGTCGCCCTCCATCCCGACCCCCGTCGCCACCCGCGAGCTCGTCGGGGAGTGGATGAGCGGGCTGTGGCCGGCGGAGCCTGCGGCGGCCGCGGGGGAGGCCCGGTGATCCAGCTCGAGGCGCGGACCGCCCCGTCGCTCGCGATGAGCGTCCTCTCGCCCCTCGTGGCCCTGCTCGTCACGGTGGTCGTGGCGGGCTTGCTCTTCGTGGCCCTCGGCAAGGACCCGGTCCGGGGGCTCTCGGTGTTCCTCGTCGAGCCCTTCAACGGCACCCGGGCGCTCACCGAGCTCGGGCTCAAGGCCACCCCCCTCGTCCTCATCTCCCTCGGGCTCGCGCTCTGCTACCGCTCGAACGTGTGGAACATCGGGGCGGAGGGGCAGTTCCTGCTCGGCGCCATCACCGGCGGCTGGCTCGCGCTCTGGGTGACCGACTCCGGCCTCGCCATCCCGCGCTGGGCCTTCTTCCCGCTCGTCACCCTCGCCGGGGCTCTGGGCGGCGGGCTCTGGGCGGGGGTGGTGGCCTTCCTCCGCGACCGGTTCCACGCGAGCGAGATCCTCGTCTCGCTCATGCTCGTGTACGTCGCGAACCTGCTGCTCTCCTACCTCGTCTTCGGGCCGTGGAAGGACCCGAACGGCTTCAACTTCCCGCAGACCGTGAACTTCGCCGCGAACACGGAGATCCCGCGACTCGTCCACGGGATGCGGCTCAACGCGGGCTTCCCCGTGGCGCTCGCGACCGCCCTGGCGATGTGGCTCTTCCTCTTCCGGACCTACGGCGGCGTCCAGCTCCAGGTCGGCGGGCCGGCCCCGGCGGCCGCGCGCTACGCGGGGTTCTCGTCGCGGACGGCGCTGTGGATGACGCTCGTGACCTCCGGCGCGCTGGCCGGCGTCGCCGGCGCCTACGAGGTGGCGGGCCCCATGGGGCAGCTCACCCCCCACGTCGCCACCGGCTACGGGTTCACGGCCATCATCGTCGCCTTCGTGGGGCGCCTCCACCCGCTCGGCTGCGTGCTCGCGAGCGGCCTGCTCTCCATGTTCCTCATCGGCGGCGAGCTCGCCCAGTCGCGGGTCGGGCTCCCCTCGGCGCTGTCGGGCGTCTTCCAGGGGGTGCTCCTCTTCTCGCTGCTCGCCTGCGACACCCTCATCCTGTACAGGCCGCGCTGGCGGAGGACCGCGTGAACGAGCTCGCCTCGCTCGTCGCCGCGACGCTCAGCGCCGGCACCCCGCTCGCCATCGCCGGCCTGGGCCTGCTCGTGAACGAGCGCGCCGGCATCCTGAACCTGGGCGCCGAGGGCATGATGCTCGTCGCCGCGCTCACCGGCTTCGCGGTGTGCTTCGAGACCGGGAACGACTGGATCGGGTTCGCGGCGGGGGCGGGCGCGGGGGCGCTCGTCGCCGCGTGCTTCGGCTGGCTCGTCATCTGGCTCAACACGAACCAGTACGCGACCGGCCTCGCGGTGAGCCTCTTCGGGGGCGGCTTCACCGCCTTCGTGGGCGTCGCCTACGTCGGGAAGAAGCTCGCCGAGCGCGCCGACTACTCCATCCCGCTGCTCCGCGACATCCCGTTCCTCGGCCCGGCGCTCTTCCGGCAGCACCCGCTCGTCTACTTCACGGTCGCCGCCACCGCCGGCATCGCCTGGTTCCTCTACCGGACCCGCGCGGGGCTCGTCCTGCGGGCGATCGGCGAGTCCCCGGAGTCCGCCCACGCGCTCGGCTACCCGGTGCGGCCCATCCGGCTGCTCGCGGTCTCGGTCGGCGGGGCGATGTGCGGGCTCGCCGGGGCGTACTTCTCCATCGCCTACGCCCCGCTGTGGGTCGAGGGCATGGTCGCCGGGCGGGGCTGGATCGCCCTCGCGCTCACGGTCTTCGCGACCTGGCGCCCGGCCCGGATCCTGCTCGGCGCCTACCTCTTCGGGGGCGTCACCATGATCCAGCTCCACCTGCAGGGGATGGGCGTGAACATCGCGAACCAGCTCATGGCGATGCTCCCCTACCTCGCCACCGTGATCGTCCTCGTCCTCATCTCCCGCAACCCAGCGTGGATCCGGCTCAACATGCCGGCCTCGCTCGGCAAGCCGTTTTTCCCCAACCTGTGAGACCGTCCGGGCATAATCCCCGCTTCCCGCCACCCCCCAACCGATGAGGAGGATCGCGTACATGGAAAGGCTTTCCTGGTTGAAGCACCTCGCGCTCGCCGCGGCCGTCACGGCCGCGGGCCTCGTTGCCTGCACGAAGCCGGAGGAGCCGAAGAAGGCCGAGGCGCCTGCGGCCGCGCCGGCGCAAAAGCCCGAGCCGCTCAAGGTGGCCTTCGTCTACGTCGGCCCCGTCGGCGACGCCGGCTGGACCTTCGCCCACGACCTCGGCCGCAAGTACGTCGAGTCGAAGTTCGGGGACAAGATCAAGACGACCTTCGTGGAGAAGGTCCCCGAGGGCCCCGACGCCGAGCGCGTCATCCGCGACCTCGTCGCCCAGGGGAACCAGGTCATCTTCGCCACCTCGTTCGGCTTCGGTGACGCGATGGAGAAGGTCGCGAAGGACTACCCGAACGTCTACTTCGAGCACGCGACGGGCTACAAGACGGCGCCGAACCTCCGCGTCTACGAGGGGCGCTTCTACGAGGACGCCTACCTCGCCGGGATCATCGCGGGCTCGATGACGAAGACGAACATCATCGGGTTCGTCGGCTCGTTCCCGATCCCCGAGGTGCTCCGGAACATCAACGCCTTCACGCTGGGCGCCCAGAGCGTGAACCCCAAGGTGAAGACCAAGGTCGTCTGGGTGAGCAGCTGGTTCGATCCGCCGAAGGAGACCGAGGCCGCGCAGTCGCTCATCAACCAGGGCGCGGACGTGCTGCTCCAGAACACCGACTCGACCGCGGTGCTGCAGGCCGCCGAGAAGAACGGCAAGTACGCGTTCGGCTGGGACTCGGACATGAGCGCCTTCGCCCCGAAGGCCCACCTCGGCTCCTGCCGCCTCAACTGGGGCCTCTACTACGAGAAGGCCATCAACGACGTTCTCAACAAGACCTGGAAGACCGAGCAGACCAAGTGGGGCGTGAAGGAGGGGCTGCCCGAGTTCGTCTCCATCGCCACCTTCGTGCCCGACCCGGTGAAGAAAAAGGTCGACGACGCGAAGGCGGGCCTGAAGGACGGCAGCGTCGCCGTCTTCAAGGGGCCGCTCTACGACAACACCGGCAAGGAGGTCCTCGCGAAGGACGTCGTCGCCGACGACAAGTGGAACGGCGCCGTGAACTTCTACGTGAAGGGCGTCGACGGAAAGGTCCCGTCCGGGAAGTAGCCCGGGCGCGCCGAGCCTGAGTTCGGGGCGGGGGGTCGCGAAAGCGGCCCCCCGCTTCCCTGTCTACGGGCAGAGTTCCCGCGCCAGCCGGTTGTGGCGCTCCACCACCGGCCCGAGCTCGAAGGAGACGAGCTCGCCATCCCGCACGCGGACCCGGCCGTCGACGACCGTGCAGGCGGCCTGGGGTGAGGCGCACAGGAGGAGCGCGCCCACCGGGTCGTGGACGGCCCCGCCGGCGAAGGGAAGCGTCCGGAGGTCGAAGGCGGCGAGGTCCGCGCACATGCCGGGGGCGAGCTGCCCGATGTCGGCCCGCCCGAGCACCCGTGCCCCGCCCCGGGTCGCGAGCTCGAGGGCGTCCCGGGCGGTCATGGCCGCGGGACCGCGGTCGCAGCCGAAGGGCTCGAGCGCCGCCCCGACGCGCTGGAGGAGCATCGCGAGGCGCGCCTCGGCCACCATCTGCGCTCCGTCGTTCGAGGCGCTCCCGTCGACGCCGAGCCCGACCTGGACCCCGGCCGCCCGCATGGCCCGAAGCGGCGCGATGCCGCTCGCGAGCCGCATGTTGCTCGCCGGGCAGTGCGCCACCCCGGTGCCGGTCGCGGCGAACCGGGCGATCCCGGGCGCGTCGAGCTTCACGCAGTGGGCGTGCCAGACGTCGTCGCCGACCCATCCCAGCTCCTCGGCGTACGCGGCGGGCGTCCGCCCGAACCTCTCCCGGGAGTAGGCGACGTCGTGGTCGTTCTCGGCGAGGTGGGTGTGGAGCCTCACCCGGTACGCGCGCGCGAGCCGCGCCGACTCGACCATGAGGTCGCGGCTCACCGAGAACGGCGAGCAGGGGGCGACGGCGATCTGGAGCATCGAGCCCGGCCCGGGGTCGTGGTAGCGCTCGACGAGCCGGCGGGTGTCGGCGAGGATGGCGTCCTCCCGCTCCACCAGCCCGTCCGGCGGGAGCCCGCCGTCCTTCTCGCCCACGCTCATCGAGCCGCGCGTGGCGGTGAACCGCATGCCCGCCACCGTGGCGGCCTCGATGCTGTCGTCGAGGCGGACGCCGTTCGGGAAGACGTAGAGGTGGTCGCTCGTCGTCGTGCAGCCGGAGAGGAGGAGCTCCGCCATCGCCACCTGGGTGGAGGTGCGGACCATCTCCGGCGTGAGGCGCGCCCACACGGGATAGAGGCCCCTGAGCCACGAGAAGAGCTCCGCGTCCTGCACCGGCCGGACCGCGCGCGTGAGCGACTGGTACATGTGGTGGTGCGTGTTCACGAGCCCCGGGACGACGAGGTGGCCGCGCGCGTCGACGACCTCGTCCGCCGTCCGCGGGAGCTCGGAGGCCGGCCCCACCGCCTCGACCCGGTTGCCGCGCACGAGCACCGAGCCGTCCCGGATCTCGCGGCGGCGCTCGTCGAAGGTGGCGACGAGCGCGGCGTCCCGGACGAGGAGCGTCCTCTCCCCCTGCATGCGCGCTTCTCCGTGAAACGGGTTCGCCGCCATACTAGCATCCGCGGGCGCGCCGCCCCGCGGCAGGCGCGGCCGCGCACCGGAGGAGGCGATGGGACGAGAGGACTTCATGCGCAGGGCGATCGAGCTCTCCCGCGAGGGCATGGAGTCCGGCGCCGGGGGGCCGTTCGGGGCGGTGGTGGTCCTGGACGGCCGCGTCGTGGGCGAGGGCGTGAACCGGGTCACCTCCTCGAACGACCCCACCGCCCACGCCGAGGTGGTCGCCATCCGCGCCGCGAGCGCGGCGCTCGGGCGCTTCGACCTCTCGGGCTGCGAGATCTACGCGAGCTGCGAGCCCTGCCCGATGTGCCTTGCCGCCGTCTACTGGGCGCGCATCGACAGGGTCTACTACGGCAACGCCCGCGGGGACGCCGCGCGCATCGGCTTCGACGACGCCGAGATCTACGACGAGGTCGGGAAGGCCATCGAGGGGCGGCGGCTGCCGATGGTGCGACTTCTGTCCGCCGAGGCGCGGGCGTCCTTCGACGAGTGGGAGCGGAAGCCCGACAAGGTCCGCTACTGAGCGGGCGCCCCGCGCCGCTGCAGCAGCTGCGCGGCGACGGAGATGGCGATCTCGGCGGGCAGCTTGCCGCCCGCGCCGGGGACGCCGACCGGGCAGACGAGCCGGCCGAGGTCCTCGGTCCCGAACCCGCGCTCGGACAGGCGGGCCTCGAAGCGCGCCCGCTTGGTCCGGGACCCGATGAGGCCCACGAAGGGGAGGTCGCGGCGGCGGAGCGCCGCCGCGACGATCGCCAGGTCGAGCTCGTGGCTGTGGGTCATCACCACGACGTCCGAGCCCGCAGGGAGGTCGGGGACCTCGCCGGCCGGGTCGTCGGTGACGACCGGCCGCACGCTCGAGGCGAGCCCCCCCGGGAACTCGCCCTCGCGGGAGTCGTACCAGTCCACGAGGCACGGGAGGTCGGCGAGGAGCTTCACGAGCGCGCGACCCACGTGGCCGGCGCCGAAGAGCGAGACGCGCCAGCGCGCCGGCAGGACGGCCTCGAAGAGCAGCGTGACCGCGCCGCCGCAGCACTGGCCGAGGCTCGGGCCGAGGGAGAAGTCGCGCGACACGGGGGTGCGGGGCCGCTGGGCGCCCTCGCGCACCATCTCCCGCGCGACCCGGATGGCCTCGAGCTCGAGATGCCCGCCGCCGATGGAGCCGTAGGTCGCGTCCTCGCCGACGACCATCTTCGCGCCGGCCTCGCGGGGCGTGGACCCGTCGGCGCGGAGCACGGTGACGAGGATGGCCGGCCTCCCCGCCGCCTGCAGGGACGCGAGCGCCTCGAGCCAGCCGTTCAAGGGCGGGCCTCCGCGCCGGACGCGAGCCGCTCCCGCAGGTCCTCGATGGCGAGCAGGACCCGCTCCGGCGTCGCCGGGGCGTCGAGGCGAGGGCTCAGGCGGTGGTCGCCGGTCGCGGCGACAGCGTCCTTGAGCGCGTGGAACACGGAGATGGCGAGCATGAGGGGGGGCTCCCCCACCGCCTTCGATCGCCGCACCGTCGGCATCCGGTTGGCGCCGGCGAGCCGCAGCGTGACCCGGAAGTCCTCGGGCACGTCGCCGCAGGCGGGGATCTTGTAGGTCGACGGGGCGTGGGTCCCGAGCCGGCCTGCCGGGTCCCACCAGAGCTCCTCGGTGGTGAGCCAGCCCATGCCCTGGACGAAGCCCCCCTCCACCTGGCCGCGGTCGATGGCCGGATTGATGGAGCTCCCGCAGTCGTGGAGGATGTCGACGCGCCGGACCCGGTACTCGCCGGTCAGGGTGTCGACCTCGACCTCGGAGACCGCGGCGCCCCACGAGAAGTAGTAGAAGGGGCGACCCCGGAACCTCTCGCGGTCCCAGTGGACGAGCGGCGTCCGGTAGAATCCCGTCGACGACAAGGACACCCGGCGGCGGTGCGAGAGCGCCGCGAGCTCGGCGAACTCCATGACCCGGTCGCCGATGCGGACGAGGCCGCCGCGGAAGACGGCCGAGGAGGCCCTCCCGCCGAGTTGCGCGGCGGCGACCCGGGCCATGCGCCTCCGGATGGCGCGCGCGGCGGCCTCGGCGGCCTTCCCGTTGAGGTCGCTGCCGGCGGAGGCCGCGGTGGGGGAGGTGTTCGGGACCTTCTCGGTGGTGGTGGCCATCGGGCGCACCCGGTCGAGCGGGATGCCGAGCTCGTCCGCGACCACCTGCGCCACCTTCACGTAGAGGCCCTGGCCCATCTCGATGCCGCCGTGCGAGACCTGGACGCTCCCGTCCGCGTAGACGTGGACGAGCGCGCCCGCCTGGTTCATCTGCGTCGCGGTGAACGAGATCCCGAACTTCACGGGCGTGAGCGCGAGGCCGCGCCTCGCGTGCGCGTTCTCGCGGTTGAAGGCGGCGACCGCCCGGCGGCGCGCGGCGTAGGCGGAGCTCGCCTCGAGCTCCCGGACGAGGCCCTGGATCGCGCGCCCGTCCACCCGCATTCCGTAGGGGGTCGTGTTCCGGGCTCTCAACCCGTAGAAGTTCCGCCGGCGGACGTCGAGGGGGTCCTGCCCGAGCGAGCGGGCCACCTCGTCGACGACCCACTCGATGGCCATCATCCCCTGGGGGCCTCCGAAGCCGCGGAAGGCGGTGTTCGACACCGTGTTCGTGCGGCAGCGGTGCGAGACCACGGCCACGTTCGGGAGCCAGTAGCAGTTGTCCGCGTGGAGCATCGCGCGGTCGTTCACCGCGCCGGACAGGTCGGGCGAGATCCCGCAGCGGGAGGCGAGCTCGAGCCGGAGCGCGCGGATCCGGCCCGCGTCGTCGAAGCCGACCTCGTAGTCGACGACGAAGTCGTGCCGCTTGCCGGTGAGGAGCATGTCGTCGTCGCGGTCGAGCCGGAGCTTCACGGGCCGCCCCGTCTTCCAGGCGAGGAGCGCGGCGATGCACGCGATGAGCGCGGCCTGAGTCTCCTTCCCGCCGAAGCCGCCGCCGAGGCGGCGCACCTCCACCGCGACCGCGTGCTCGGGTTTCGCGAGCACCTTGGCGACGAGGTGCTGCACCTCGGTGGGCGCCTGCGTGGAGCTGTAGACGAGGAGGTTCCCGCCCTCGAGCGGAACCGCCATCGCCACCTGCCCCTCGAGGTAGAAGTGGTCCTGGCCGCCCAGCCGGAACCGCCCGGCGAGGCGCCGCGGCGACCGGGCCAGGGCCGACTCGGGGTTCCCGCGGCGCATGGCCTCGGTGGGGAGGACGAACGAGCCGGCCGCGAGCGCGTCCTCGGCGGTGAGGATCGCCGGCAGGTCCTCGTACTCGACGGCCGCGAGGTGCGCGGCCCGGCGGGCGAGCTCGACGGTGTCCGCCGCCACCGCGAAGAGGGACTGGCCGAAGTACTCGACGACGCCGTCCGCGAACACCGGGTCGCCCGGGAGAACGGGCCCGACGTCGTTTCCGGCCGGGAGGTCGCGGGCCGTCATCACCGCCGCGACCCCGGGGGCGGTCCGCGACGGCTGGACTTCGAGGCGGGTGATCCGCGCGTGGGCGCGCTCGGAGAGCCGCACGTAGGCGTGGAGGAGGCCTCTCGGCTCCGGGATGTCGTCGAGGTAGAGCGCCTCGCCCCGCACGTGCCTCTCCGCGCTGTCGTGCGGGAGCGGCACGTGGACCGCGCCCCGGTCGGCCCGCAGCACGCGCTTCGGGAGCTTCATGCGCCCCCCGCCGCTGCCTCGGCCACCGCGCGGGCCGGGCCGGCCGTCTCGAGCTGGAACTTCCGCAGGAGGTTGCGGGCCACGAGACGGCGGTAGCCGGCCGTGGCGCGGACGTCGGAGAGCGGGGACAGCTCCGCGTCGAGGGAGGGGAGCGCCGACGCCACCGCCTCCTCGCTCCAGGGCTTCCCGACGAGCGCCGCCTCGCAGGCCCTGGCTCGCTTGGGGACGGCCGCCATCCCCCCGTAGGCGAGGCGCGCCTCGCGGACCCGGCCGCCCTCGAGGCGCACGGCGAAGGCGCCGCACACCGCGGAGATGTCCTGGTCGAACCGCTTCGAGACCTTGTACGTCGAGAAGAGCGTCCCGGGCGCGAGGAGCGGGATGCGGATCTTCTCGATGAACTCGCCGGGGGCGAGCGCCGTCTTCCGGTACCCGAGGAAGAAGTCGTCGAGCGGCACCTCCCGCGACCCCGCCGCGCGCCGGAGCACCGCCGACGCGCTGAGGGCGAGGAGCGCGGGCAGCGTGTCCCCGATGGGCGAGGCGTTCGCGACGTTGCCGACGAGGGTGCCGGCGTTGCGGATCTGGGTGGAGCCGATCCGGCGGAGGAGCTCGCCGAACGCGGGAAAGGGCTCGGCGAGCGCCGCGAGCGCGTCGGCGTAGCTCGCCGCCGCCCCCACCTCGACGTGGGTGCTCGTCCGGGCGACAAGCGAGAGGTCCTCCACCGCGAGGATCGACACGAGGTCGGGGAGGTCGCGGTGCTGCTTCGTCACCCAGAGCCCGACGTCCGTGCCCCCCGCGAGGACGTGCGCGCCCGGGCGGGCGGCGAGGACCCGCGCGAGCTCGTCCACGGTGCGAGGGGCGAGGTAGCGGCGCCCGGCGTGCTCGAGCTCGAGCGCGTCCTTCCGGGCGATGGCCCGGAGGTCCGCCGCGAGCGCGGCCTGGTGGGCGGCGAGCCCGCGGCCTCCCCCGCCGCGGTAGGCCTCCACGGCGGCCGCGGCGATGGGGTGGTAGCCCGTGCAGCGGCAGAGGTTCCCGGCGAGCACCTCGTTCACCCGCGCCCGCGACGGCACCGCCTCGTTCTCGTAGAGGGCGACGAGCGACATGACGAAGCCCGGGGTGCAGAAGCCGCACTGGGAGGCGTGGCAGTCGACCATCGCCCTCTGCACGGGATGGAGCTCGCCGCCCGGCGGGCAGAGGCTCTCGACCGTGAAGAGGGCCTTCCCGTCGAGGAAGGGGACGAAGAGGATGCAGGCGTTCACGGCGCGGTAGCGGAGCTCTCCGCCCCGGAGCTCCGCGACGACGACGGTGCACGCGCCGCAGTCGCCCTCGCGGCATCCCTCCTTGGTCCCGCAGCGGCGCTCCGGCCCCCGGAGCCAGTCGAGGACGGTGAGCGTCGGGTCGACGTCCTCGAGCTCCCGCACCCGCCCGTCGAGGATGAAGCGAACGCCCTTCGACATGCCCTCTCGCCGAGGGGCACTGGCCGCGGCGGGCCCGAGTGCCCGCCGGGATCCGGCCCCGGTCCACGAGTTAGTCTACCCCCGCGCCGCTGTCTATTTGAATGCCGCCGCTACCGCGGCCCGGTGGACGCCAGGAGGGCGGCGGAGACGAAGTTCACGGCGTCGGGGGCGGTGACGGCCTCGCGCAGCCTCTCCATGACGCGAAGGAAGCCGAGGTCGACGGGGCCGTCGGCCCGGCCCCGTGCGGTGGCGGCCGGGTCGCGCGGGTCGAGCTCCACGTCGAAGCCGTTGCCCCGGTAGCGGACGAGCGGGCCGCCGCTCTCGACGACGAAGGTGCGGCCGCCGAAGCGACCGTGCATGCGGAGGCCCCCCGCGGTGCGCTCGAGCGCGAACCCGTCCCGGGCGGACGCCTCGGCGAAGGATTTGACGCTCCCGAAGAAGCGGGGCTTCGCGACGTAGGGGCCGCCGTCCTCGGGGCACATGACGTCGCAGTTGCCGCACTCGTTGCAGGCGTCGGCGAAGTTCGCGATCTGGTGCGGCTTCTCGTGCGGGAGCGACCCCGCGGCCTCGAGCCGGAACCCCGACGGGCCGGGCACGAGCCGCTCGAGCGCCACCGCCCCGCGCGGCATCGCGAGCGCGAAGTTGGCGTCGTTCGGGCAGACCGGGATGCACTTGTCGCAGGTGAGGCAGTCGAAGAGCGTGAGCGACGTCCCCACCTTCTTCGGCGGCGTGGAGTTCTTCGCGGCGGCGTAGCGCGGGTCCCCGAGAGCCCGCTCGACGTACGCGTCGGTGTTGAGGACGCGGGCGGCGGAGGCCCAGGCCGGGAAGGCGTCGCCCGCGGCGGCGCGAAGATCCCCGCGGCCGGAGAGCGCCTCCCGGCAGGCGTCCGCCCGGGCCCCGGGCAGGCCGAGGGTCGCGAGGGCCTCGGCGCCGCGCCCGGGGGCGCGGATCGCGAACTCGTCGAGGTCGCGGGCACCGGCGGACTCCATGCGGCGGGAGAGGTCCGCGAAGTAGCGCCGCGTCCGCCCGTAGCCCCCGGGCATGAGGAGGTCCGTGCACACGCTCACGGGCTTGAGCCCGAGCGCGACCGCGTCGGCGAAGTTCGCGGCGTCGATGCCGGCGGAGAAGGAGACGGGAAAGCGGTCGCCGAAGGTCCGGCGGAAGCGGCGCACGAGCGCCATCGCGAGCACGTGGAGCGGCGGGCCGGAGAGGTACATCTCCTTCTCGCTGGCGGGGAAGAAGGTCTTGTGGTTCCTGACGATGAGGGTGTTCGTGAACTTCACCCCGAACCCGCGCCCCGCCCGCCGCGCGACCTCGCCGAGGCGCCCGACGAAGGCGACGACCTGCTCCCACTTCGCGTCCTTCTCGAAGGCGGCGTCCGGCACCTGGAGCTCCCGGTAGCCGAGCCGGTCGTGGAGGATCGAGCGGAGCTCGTCCGGGCCGAGCAGCGTCGGGTTGAGCTTCACGACGACGTGGAGCCCAGCCTCCCGGAGCAGGTACTCGGCGATCCCCTCGATCTCCTCCGGGGGGCAGCCGTGGAACGTCGAGAGCGTGAGGGTGTCGGAGATGCGCCGCCGGAAGGGAAGGTCCCGGAGCCGCCTCCACTCCGCGGGGATCTGGGGGCGGAGCCGCTCGATCACCCGTTCCGCGTCGAGGAGACCCGCGAGGAAGGCCTGGACCCGCGGCGAGCGGATGCCGGCGAGGTCGTAGCCGACGCTCATGTCGAAGACCGTGTCGCCGAAGCCGGGGGCGAGCCCGGGGAGGGCCCCGCTCGAGGCGAGCATCTCGAGGAGCATCGAGGCCTTCACGTACTCCTCGAGCGACTCGTCGAGGGAGAGCTCCTGCGACCACTCGACGTTGAACCCCACCGTCTGCATGTCGATGCAGGGGCGCGGGATGACGAGGTCGTCCTTCACCTGGACGGTCTTGAGCTCCATCACCCGGCAGCCGGCGAGCCAGGACAGGACGATGTTCTGCGCGAGCTGCGTGTGCGGGCCGGCGGCGGGCCCGAGCGGGCTCGAGGCCCGGTGGCCGTGGATCGACACCGAGAGGTCCCGGGCCGGGTCGCCGAGGAAGAAGGAGCGGGCCGGCAGGTCGAAGGCCGATTGCCGGAGCGCGAGCTCCCGGAAGAGCCGGGTGGTGAGCGTCGCGAGCGGCACCGGGACGAGTTCCATCTTCTCCTCCGGTGGCGGCGGAGCCTCCCGCCGCGCACGCCGTCTCCCTAACCCGGCCGTGCGAAGGCCCGCCACGGGAGTCCACCCGCGCCGGGCCTCCGGCCAGTCGGCCCCGGTTTTCCCCGATTTCCGCGCAGGCGTCGAGATGGGGCCCGGCCGGCAACTCCCGTGCCACGGCGGCACCGGCCCGGGAGCGGGCCGGCCGCGGCCCCGCCCGCCGGGCCGGAGGACCGCGACGGGGAGGGGTCCGGCGGCAGGTTGATCCGCGCCCCGCGGATGACATATTTCCCTGCGGCGAGCCCCCATGACGACAATCACCTTCCGATTGAACGGCGAAGAGAAGCGGGCGGAGGTCCTCCCCGGCCAGTCGCTGCTCGAGCTCCTGCGCGACACCTTCCACGTGACCTCGCCGAAGGACGCCTGCGCCCCCCAGGGGCAGTGCGGCTGCTGCCTCGCGCTCGTCGACGGGAAACCCAAGACCTCCTGCTCCGTCCCGGCCGAGAACGTGGACGGGAAGGCGGTCCTGACGCTCGAGGGCGTCTCCCGGGAGGAGCGCGACCTCTACACGCGAGCCTTCCAGGTCGCGGCGGGCCTCCAGTGCGGCTTCTGCACGCCCGGCCTCGTGCTCCGCATCAAGTGGCTCACCGACCCGGGGCGCGTCCTCGGCCGCGACGAGATCGCGAAGGGGCTCGACGGCCACCTCTGCCGCTGCACCGGCTACGTGAAGATCATCGACGCCGTCGAGCTCATCCAGGCGGCGAAGCGGGGCGAGGCGATCCCGCTCCCGGTCGTGGAGGGAGGCGTCGGCGCGCGCCTCGGGAAGTTCCAGGGGGAGGATCTCGCGCTCGGCGCCCGCCCCTTCGTCGCCGACATGGAGGTCCCCGGCATGCTCCACGGCGCCGTGGCGCTCTCCGCCCACGCGCGCGCCCGGGTCGTCCGGATCGACACCTCCCGGGCGCGGGCGCTGCCGGGCGTGAAGGCGGTGGCGACGGCCCGCGACGTGCCCGGCGACCGCTGGGTCGGGCTCATCTACAAGGACTGGCCGTGCTTCGTCGCCGAGGGCGAGGAGGTCCGGGCGGTCGGCGACGTGCTCGCCGCGGTGGCGGCGGAGACCCCCCGGATCGCCCGGGAGGCGGCCGCGCTCGTGGACGTCGAGTACGAGCCGCTCCCGCCGGTGCTCGACCCGGCGGACTCCGTCAAGCCGGGCGCCCCGCGCGTGAACCCGAAGCACGACAACGTGCTGTCCACCACCCGCTTCGAGCGAGGAGACGTCGACGCGGCACTCGCCCGCTCGGCCCACGTCGTCTCGGGCACCTGGGCGACGCAGCGGATCGAGCACCTGTTCCTCGAGCCGGAGGCTGCGCTCGCGGTCCCGCTCCCGGACGGGAGGCTCAACCTCCGGACCCAGGGGCAGGGCATCTGGGACGACCGCCGGCAGGTGGCCTCCGTGCTGGGCGAGCCGGAGGACCGGCTGCTCGTCGAGCTCGTCCCCAACGGCGGTGCCTTCGGCGGCAAGGAGGACATGAGCATCCAGGCCCAGACCGCGGTCCTCGCGAGGATCACGGGCCGGCCGGTGCGCCTCGTGCTCACCCGCGAGCAGTCGATCCGCATGCACCCGAAGCGCCACCCCATCACCATGAACTACACCGTGGGCTGCGACGCGGAGGGGCGACTCACCGCGGCCAAGGTCTCGCTCCTCGGCGACTCGGGCGCCTACGCGTCCGTCGGCGGGAAGGTCCTCGAGAGGGCGGCCGGCCACGCCTGCGGGCCCTACCGGGTGCCGGTGATCCGGATCGACGCGGTCGCCGCCTACACGAACAACCCGCCCTGCGGCGCGATGCGCGGCTTCGGCGTGAACCAGACGAGCTTCGCGATGGAGGGCTGCATCGACCTGCTGGCGGCCAAGGTCGGCATCGACGGCTGGGAGATGCGGTTCCGCAACGCCCTCCGGGTGGGCGACATGTTCTCGACCGGCCAGGTCCTGGAGAAATCGGTCGGGCTCGAGAAGACGCTGCTTGCCGTGAAGGACGCCTACTACGGCGCGCGGAGGCAGGGGCGCGCGGTGGGGATCGCCTGCGGCGTCAAGAACTCCGGCATCGGGAACGGTGCCGTCGAGTACGGGAGGTGCCGGCTCGTCGTGGAGAAGGACGGGACGGTCGGCCTCTTCGCCGGCTTCACCGAGATGGGGCAGGGGCTCCTCACCATCCTGGCGCAGTGCGCTTCCGAGGTGACGGGGCTCCCGGCGAAGGTCTTCGCCCCGCGCGTCACGACCCGCTTCGAGCTCGGCGCCGGCCAGACGACGGGCTCCCGCGCGACGCTTCTCGGCGGGCGCGCCGCGGTCGAGGCGGCGAAGAAGCTACGCGCCGACCTCGACGCCGGGCACACGCTCGGCGACCTCGTGGGACGCGAGTACGGGGGCGAGGTCGTCATCGACGACACCGCCGCCCCGGGGCAGACCAAGAACGGGAAGGTGAAGACGCACACCTCGTTCGGCTGGGCGACGCAGGTGGTGGTCCTCGACGAGAAGGGCGCGCTCGACCGCGTCGTCGCCGCCCACGACGTGGGGCGCGCCATCAACCCCCAGCAGTGCGAGGCCCAGATCGAGGGGTCCGTCCACATGGGGCTCGGGTACGCGCTCACCGAGGAGCTCCCCTGCAAGGACGGGATGCCGGTCACCTTCAAGCTCCGCGACATCGGCGTCCTGCGCGCGCAGCACATGCCCGAGGTCGAGGTGCTCCTCGTCGAGGACCCCGAGCCCGAGGGGCCGTTCGGCGCCAAGGGGGTGGGTGAGATCGGGCTCGTCCCGACCGCCGGGGCGGTGGCGGGCGCGCTCGAGGCCTTCGACGGCGTCCGCCGGACGCGGCTCCCCATGAAGGACTCGCCCGCGGCCAGGGCGATCAACGTGGGCCGGATCCCCGACGCGGGCCGGGGCGAGTGGCACTGAGCCTCGAGATCCCGGGAGAGCGACATGCGTGACGACCTTCGCATCAACGGCGAGCGGCTCTCCGCGCGCATCGCGCGCCTCGGACAGGTGGGCGCCATCGCGGGAGGCGGGGTGGCGCGCCTCGCGCTCACCGACCAGGACAAGGAGGGGCGCGACCTCGTCGCCGGTTGGATGCGCGAGCAGGGCCTCGCCGTCACCGTCGACGCCATCGGCAACGTCGTCGGCGTCCGGCGCGGGAAGGAGGCCGGGCCGCCGGTCATGACCGGCAGCCACATCGACACGGTCCGAACCGGCGGTCGCTACGACGGCAACCTGGGCGTGCTCGCCGGCCTCGAGGTGATGGCGACCCTCGACGACGCGGGGGTGGAGACCCGCCGGCCGCTCGCGGTCGCCTTCTTCACGAACGAGGAGGGGAGCCGCTTCCAGCCCGACATGATGGGGAGCCTCGTCTACGTGGGGCGGCTCCCCCTCGAGAAGGCGCTCGCGACCGTCGGCATCGACGGCTCCACCGTCGAAGAGAACCTGGCCCGCATCGGCTACGCCGGCGGCGCGCCGGTCGGCCAGGGGAACAGGGTCCACGCCTACGTCGAGCTGCACGTGGAGCAGGGGCCGGTCCTCGAGGCCGAGGGCTTCACCATTGGGGCGGTCGAGGGCGTGCAGGGCATCTCGTGGACCGAGTTCACCCTCACCGGCCAGTCGAACCACGCCGGCACGACCCCCATGCGCATGCGCCACGACGCCGGCCTCGTCGCCGCCGAGATCGCCACCTTCGCGAGGCGGCTCGCCAAGGAGCTCGGCGGCCACCAGGTGGCGACCGTCGGCGCGCTCACGCTCTCGCCGAACCTCGTGAACGTGGTCCCGAACCGCGCCGTCCTGACCGTCGACCTCCGGAACACCGACGAGGCGCGCCTGAAGGAGGCGGAGCGGCGGCTCTTCGCCTTCGCGGCCGAGGTCGCGGGCGCCGAGGGCGTCGGGCTCGAGCGGCGTGCGCTCGCGCGCTTCGAGCCGGTGGCCTTCGCGCCGGAGCTCGTGTCCCGCGTGGAATCGATCGCCCGCGGGCTGGGCCACCCGGTACGGCGGCTGCCGAGCGGGGCGGGGCACGACGCCCAGATCCTGGCGTCCATCTGCCCGGCCTGCATGATCTTCGTCCCGAGCGCCCGCGGCGTCTCCCACAACGTCGAGGAGTTCACCTCTCCGGTCGACATCGAGGCCGGCGGGAACGTGCTCCTCCGGCTCCTCTGCGAGCTCGCGGGCTGATGCGCTGGCTCGTCCGCGACGCACGGATCGTGAACGGCGACGGGGAGAGCGCTCCCGTCGCGGGCGACGTCCTGGTGGACGGCGACGCGATCCGGCACCTGGGCGCGGTTCCGCGGTCGGCCGCGGCTTCCGCGGACCGCGTCGTCGACGCCGGCGGCCGCGCGCTCGCGCCCGGGTTCGTCGACACCCACAACCACGGCGCCCTCGGCGGCGCCGCCATCGGCGAGAGCGGCCTCCCCCGCGCCTGCGAGCTCGCGGTCCGGGCCGGGGTGACGAAGCGCATCTGCGGCGTCGACGGCCTCTCGCCGGCGCCGGTGACGCCGGAGCAGCGCTCGCAGTATGCGGCGCAGCTCAAGCCGCTCGACGGCGGCGTCGAGGGGGAGTGGACCTGGTCTTCGGTGGCCGAGTTCCTCGCCTGGCACCGGGGTCGCTCGGTGACGGACATGGGCCTCTACCTGGGCCACTCCGCGGTGCGCCGGGTGGTGATGAACAACCTCGCGCGCGTCGCCTCCGACGCCGAGGTGGCGGCCATGGCGGAGGTGGTCCGGCGGGAGGCGCCCCACACGCTCGGGCTCTCCACCGGGCTCGTCTACAACCCGGCCGTGTACTCGGATCAGCGGGAGATCACGGCGCTCGTTCGGGCCTTCAACCAGGTGAAGCCGGGCGCGCTCTTCCCCCACCTGCGCTCGGAGAGCGACGAGATCGTGAAGAGCCTGCGGGAGGTCCTGGAGGCGGCGATCGACGGCGGCGGCGGGTACTGCAACGAGCACTCGAAGATCGCCGGGGCGGGCAACTACGCCCGCATCTCCGAGATCGAGGCGATGCTCAAGGACGCCTCGACGCTCGTCCCGACGATGGAGAACATGTACCCGTACACGGCGGGGTCGACGACCGGCGACGCCATCTTCCCGCCGGACGTGCGCGCCGGCTCGCGCGCCGAGTTCCTGGCACGGCTCGCGGACCCGAAGGCCCGCCGGGCGATGGCCGACCGGATGCGCCGCGACTTCACGACCTGGGACAACTTCGTCCACTTCTGCGGGGGGCTCTCCGGGATCCAGATCGCCGGCGTCCGTCCGGGGGCGGGCGACGCCTTCCTGGGGAAGAGGCTCGGCGACGTGGCCCGGGCCGCCGGGGCGCCCGACCTCGAGTCGGACGCGGCCTACGACGCGGTCTTCGACTTCTACCTCGCGAACGCGGGCGACGTCTCGATCATCACCCACTACGGGAACGACGCCACGGTGGAGCGCTTCTTCCGGCGCCCGCGCATGGCCATCTGCACGGACGGGCTCATGCCCGGGCCGGGCCAGAAGCCGCACCCGCGCGCGCTCGGCGCCTTTCCGAAGGCGCTTCGCATGGCGCGGGAGATGGGGATCCCGCTCTCGCAGATCGTGTGGCGGATGGCGACGCTCCCCTGCCAGTTCTTGGGCCTTCCCGACCCGACGCTCCGCCCCGGAGCGGACGCCTCCCTCGTCCTCTTCGACCCCGAGGGCGTCCGCGAGCGGAACGACTACGAGTCGCCGCTCGTCGCCCCCGAGGGCATCGACATGGTGTGGGTCCACGGCGAGATCGTGCTCGACCACGGCCGCCCCGTCGCCCCGAGGCGCCCGTTCCCGGGGCGCATCCTCGAGACCGCCCCTCGCGAGGCCGGTCAGAGGACGGAGCGGTAGACCGCCCCGAACGGCTCGCGGCGGAGGAACCGCCCCGCGCCGGCCTCGGCGCGGAGGTCCCCGTCGGCGAAGACGTGGCGGCCGCCCGCGAAGGTGTGGACCACCGCGCCCCGAAGCTCGAGCCCCTCCCAGACGGAGAAGTCGGTGTTCTGGTGCTGTGTCCTCGCGGAGAGGGTCCGCGTGCGCGCCGGGTCGAGCACCGCCACGTCCGCGTCGGCCCCGACCTCGAGCGACCCCTTCCGCGGCCAGAGGTTGAACACCCGGGCGGCCTCCGTCGATGTGAGCGAGACGAAGCGCTCGGGGGTGAGCCGGCCCGCGTTCACGCCGAGGTTCCAGAGGACGTTCAGGCGGTCCTCGACGCCGCCGCAGCCGTTCGGGATGAGCGTGAACCGCCCGAGGCCGCGGCGCTTCTGCTCCTTCGTGAAGCAGCAGTGGTCCGTGCCGGTGACGGTGAGGGCCCGCGCCTCCACCGCCCGCCACAGCGCCTCCTGGTGTCCCCTGGGGCGGTAGGGCGGGCTCATCACGTGCCCCGCCGCCCGGTCGAAGTCCGGGCTCGCATACACCGAGTCGTCGATGGCGAGGAAGCCGGGCAGGGTCTCGCCCACGACCCGGACCCCCCGGCGGCGCGCGCTCCCGATGGCGGACGCCGCCTCCTCTGCCGACACGTGGACCACGTAGAGCGGCACCTCCGCGGTCTCGGCCATGGTGATGGCGCGGAGCGTCGCCTCGCCCTCGAGCTGGGGCGGGCGGGAGAGCGCGTGGGCGAGCGGCTCGATCCGCCCCTCGGCGAGGAGCTTGGCCTGGAGGTAGGCGATGAGCTCGCCGTTCTCGGCGTGGACCTGGGGCAGCGCGCCGAGCTCCCGGCAGCGCAGGAAGCCGGCGAGGATGTCCTCGTCCGGCAGCATGAGGCCGCCCTTGTAGGCGAGGAAGAACTTGAAGCTCGCGACGCCCTCGTCGCGGACGAGCGGCTCCATGTCGCGCCGGAACTCGGGTCCCCACCAGGAGACCGTCATGTGGAAGCCGTAGTCGATGGCCGCCTTCGCGGCCCACGAGCGCCAGCGGGCGAGCGCGGCGAGCGGCGGCTCCCCTCGATCGGGACCGACGAAGTCGAGGATGGTCGTCGTACCTCCGGCGGCGGCCGCCGCCGTGCCGGTGAGGAAGTCGTCGGCCGCGACCGTCCCCATCGTCGGGAGCTGCATGTGCGTGTGGGGATCGATCCCGCCCGGCAGGACGAAGCACCCGCCGGCGTCGACCACGGCCGCGCCCGCGGGGGCCTCGATCCCCTCGCCCACGGCGGCGATCCGCCCGTCCCGGAGGAGGAGGTCCGCCCTCCGGCGCCCGGACGCGTCGACGACGGTGCCCCCGCGAATCACGGTCGCAGCCATGTGAGGTCCTCCGCTTCGGGCGCCGCCTCGGCTTGAATACGCCCGCCCTTCCCCTGATACTGCGGCCCCGTGCCCCGGGTCCACCTCATCTTCTGGGAGTCCGGTGTCCCGTGAGCGACCCCCTCCTCATCGGACCCGACCGCTCCGGAAGGACGGTGGCCGTGACCGGCGGGCGCGTCGCGGCCTCGCCTGCGCCGGGCGCGCGCTCGCTCGCCTGCCCGGCGGGCGAGATCGCGCCGGGCGCGGTCTGCGCGCACACGCACCTCTACAGCGGCCTCGCGCTCTACGGCATGCCGTCCCCGGTCCCGCCCCCCGGGACCTTCCTCGAGATCCTCGGCCGGGTGTGGTGGCGCCTCGACCGGGCACTCGACCGAGGGAGCCTGCGCGCCTCCGCGCGGGACGCCGTGGCCCGGGCGCTGCTCGCCGGGACGACGACGCTCGTCGACCACCACGAGTCCCCGAACCTCATCGAGGGGTCGCTCGAGCTGCTCTCGCAGGCCTGCGAGGAGCTCGGCGTGAGGGCGCTCCTGTGCTACGGCGCGACCGAGCGGAACTTCGGCGCCGACGAGGCGCGCCGCGGGCTCGGCGAGTGCCGGCGCGTGCCGAGGTCGCCGCTCCTGCGCGGGCTCGTGGGGCTGCACGCGAGCTTCACCGTGTCGGACGAGACGCTCGAGCAGGCGGGCCGGCTCGCCCGGGAGCTCGGCACCGCCGTCCACGTGCACGTCGCGGAGGCCCTGTCGGACGTCGAGGACGCGCGCGCCCGCGGGGCGAGGGGACCGCTCGAGAGGATGCTCGCGCGCGATGCGCTTCCGCGCGGCTCGATCCTCGCGCACGGCGTGCACCTCGATCGCGACGAGGTCGAGCTCGCGGAGAGCCACGGCCTCTGGCTCGTCCAGAACCCCCGCTCGAACGAGGGGAACCGAGTCGGCTACCCCAAGGCGCTGGGCTATGCCCGGCGCGTGGCGCTCGGGACGGACGGCTGGGAGGCCGACATGGCCGTCGAGGAGGCGGCGCTCCTCCGGCTCGCCGCTGCGGCGCGCGACGGCCATGCGAAGGGGCGCCTCGCCGCCGGCCACGGGCTCGCGTCGGAGGCCTTCGGCGCGACGCCGGAGCCGCTCGCCCCCGGTGCGCTCGGCGACGTCGTCGTCCGCGAGGGCGGGCGCGTCCGCCACGTGGTGGTCGACGGCCGGGTGGTCGTGCGGGACGGGCGGCTCGCCGCCGCGGACTTCTCCGAGATCGAGGACGCATCCCGGCGGGAGGCCTCCCGGCTCTGGGAGCGCATGGCGCGGATTCCGTAGGGGCACGAAAGGACACGCATGGCACGCCTGGGACTGGAACGCGGCATCGTGAACCGGGAGACCTACGAGCGGACGCTTCTCCGCTTCAAGGAGGCCGGGGTGGTGCTCCCCACCCTCTCGCAGCTCCGGGACCCCTCCACCATCCCAGCCGCGATCCGGGAGCGGCTCGCGGCCGTGGACCCCGACGCCCCGCACCCCCTGAACCTCTTCCGCGTGCACTGGTTCAACGACGCCTCCCGCAAGGGCGTCGTGCCGGTGCCCGGCCACCTCGAGCTCCCGTCGGCGCTCACCGGGGTCCGGGCGCGCATTGTGCTCGGCCTCGGCGACCGCTTCCCCATGATCAACGCGCACAAGGTGCTCGCCGCCTACGGCTGCCTCGTGCCCCGGGTCGTGACGGGCCAGTTCGACCCGACGCGCCACCGCGCCGTCTGGCCGTCCACGGGCAATTACTGCCGGGGCGGCGTCGCCATCTCCCGCATCCTCGGCTGCCGGGGCGTGGCGGTCCTGCCCGAGAACATGAGCAAGGAGCGGTTCGACTGGCTCGAGCGCTGGGTGGGCGACCGGGGCGACATCGTCCGGACGCCCGGCTCCGAGAGCAACGTGAAGGAGATCTACGACGCCTGCGCCGCGATGGACCGCGACCCGGCGAACATCATCTTCAATCAGTTCTGCGAGTTCGGGAACTACCTCGCCCACCGGACCGTGACCGGCGCCGCCATGGAGCGGATCTACCGGTCGCTCTCCGCCGGGCGGCAGGGGTCGCGCCTCGCCGCGTTCGTCTCGGCCTCCGGCTCCGCCGGGACGCTCGCCGCGGGCGACCACCTGAAGCACGTGTTCGGGTCGAGGATCGTCGCCGTCGAGGCGTCCGAGTGCCCGACGCTGCTCCGCAACGGCTTCGGCGAGCACAACATCCAGGGGATCGGCGACAAGCACGTCCCCTTCATCCACAACGTCATGAACACGGACCTCGTGGCAGGCGTGAGCGACCGGTCGACGGACACGCTCTTCGTCCTCTTCAACACCGACGTGGGGCGTCGCTACCTCGTCGAGCGCCAGGGCCTCGACGCGGGGCTCGTCGCGGACCTGTCGCACCTCGGCTTCTCCGGCATCTGCAACATGCTCGCCGCCGTGAAGACGGCGAAGTACCTCGACCTCGGCCCCGACGACGTCATCCTCACGGTCGCCACCGACGGCGGCGCTCTCTACGGGAGCGAGGTCGCGAAGCTGCTCCGCCAGCGGTTCAACGACCGCTTCGACGCGGTCTCCGCGGGCGAGACCTGGGGGCGGTCGCTCGCGGGCGTGGCCACCGACGACCTCCTCGAGCTCACCCACGTCGACCGCAGGCGCATCTTCAACCTCGGGTACTTCACCTGGGTGGAGCAGCAGGGCGTCTCGCTCGAGGAGTTCAACGCGCGCCTCTCGCAGACGTTCTGGGACGGGCTCCTCCCGCTCGTGCCGGCCTGGGACGCGATGATCGGGGAGTTCAACGCCAGGAGCGGCGCGACGCCGCGGGCCGCATGAGCGAGGACGCCGTCCGCTTCCGTTGCCACGGGTGCGAGGCGGTGGTCGACCCGGCCCGGGAGCTCCCGTTCCGGTGCCCGCGTGCGGGCGCGCCCGGCGACGACGTCGACCACGTCCTCGTCGCCGAGGGCTCGCCCGCGCGGTTCCCGGAGGGGAAGGAGGCCGACCCGTTCGTCCGGTACCGGGAGCTCCTGTCGCCCTACCGTCTCGCCCGCTCTGCGGGCCTCTCGGACGACGCCTGGGCCGAGATCGCCGGCGCGCTCGACGCGGCGCTCGCCTCCGTCGAGGGGCGGGGCTTCCGCGTCACCCCGATGGAGCTCGCCCCCGGGCTCGCGCGGGCCGCCGGGCTGCCGGCGGACCTCTGGCTGAAGGACGAGACCGGCAACGTCTCCGGCTCCCACAAGGCCCGCCACCTCATGGGAGTGATGCTGTACCTCCGCGTCCTCGAGGCGGGGAGGCTGCCCGCCGGCGAGGGGATCCGCGCGCGCCGGCTCGCCATCGCCTCCTGCGGGAACGCGGCGCTCGCGGCGGCGGTCATCGCGCGGGCGGCGCGCTGGCCGCTCGACGTCTTCATCCCTCCGGGCGCGAGCGCGTCGGTGGTGCGGCGCCTGGAGGACCTCGGCGCCTCCGTCTGGGTCTGCGAGCGACGCACCGGAGAGGCGGGCGATCCCTGCTACCTGCGGTTCCGGGAGGCCGTCGCGCGCGGCGCCCTTCCCTTCGGCGTGCAGGGGACCGCGAACGGCCTCGCCGTGGAGGGCGGCCGGACCCTCGCCTACGAGATGGCCGAGCGTCTCCGCGCCGCCGGGTCGGCGCCGGAGAGCCTCTTCGTGCAGGTGGGCGGGGGCGCGCTCGCGAGCGCGCTCGCGCAGGGGTTCGCGACCGCCGTCGCGCTCGGCGTGCTCCCGCGCCTGCCGCGGCTCCTCGCCGTGCAGACCGCCTCCTGCGCGCCGCTCGAGAGGGCCTGGCGCCGGTCCGAGGGCGTTCCCATCGCCGAGGCCGTCCGACAGCGCTCGCGCTTCATGTGGCCCTGGGAGACCGCGCCCTCGAGCGTGGCCGACGGGATCCTCGACGACGAGACCTACGACTGGTGGGCGATCGTGGAGGGCATGCGGCGCAGCAGCGGCCACCCGCTGGTCGTCGGCGAGGAGCTCCTCGTGCGCGCCCAACACCTCGTCCGCTCGCAGGCAGGCATCGCCGCTTCCGCCACCGGTACCGCCGGGCTCGCCGGCGCCCTCGCGGAGCCGCCCGCGTCCGGGGGCGTGGCGGTGGTCATATCCGGAGCTGCGCGCTGACGAGGACGTCGGACCGCCGGCGTAGAAGGGCCCCGCCATGGCGACCGACCCCACCCCCCACGAAGCCTCCCCCGCCGAGAACCCCTACAAGGACGAGATCGTCGTGTCCTGGCCCGAGCTGCACCGGGACGCCCGCTACCTCTCGCGGCTGCTCCACGACATCGGTGACTGGAAGGGGATCATCGCCATCACCCGCGGCGGGCTCGTACCGGCCGCGCTCGTCGCCCGCGAGCTCGACCTCCGGCTCATCGACACGGTGTGCGTCGTGAGCTACGGGGCGAGCACCAGCGCCGACGCGGAGAAGGTGCAGGGCGACCTCAGGTGGCTGAAGCGCGTTCCCGGGGACGGGGACGGCTGGCTGCTCATCGACGACCTCGTCGACACCGGTCGCACCGCCAAGGCGGTCCGCGAAGAGCTGCCCAAGGCGCACTTCGCGACGCTCTACGCGAAGCCCCTCGGCCGCCCGATCGTCGACACGTTCGTGAAGGAGTTCAAGCAGGAGAAGTGGATCTACTTCCCCTGGGACATCGACTACCGGTTCGTGTCGCCCATTCGTACGCGTCGCGGCGAGCGCGAAATCTAGGGCGGGCCACGCGCCCCTTCCAGGGCTCTCCGGACGCCTCTGCCACACCCAAGAGGAGAACCCCGGCGCGCCGCGGCAGGGGCATGATCGTTCCGGTCCAATCGGGCTTGGAGCGCAAAAAGGAGGAGGCCATGCCGAGGCTCGTCGCTTCGATCGCAGCCGGCCTGCTGGTTCTCGCGGGCGGAAGGGCTCAGGCGGCAGAGAACGTCGTCGAGAACGTGAAGAAGGCCTGCGAGAAGGAGCTCTCGACGTTCTGTCAGGGCGTGAGGGAAGGGGAAGGGCGCCTCCTCGCCTGCCTGTACGCGCGCGAGGACCAGGTGTCGCTGAAGTGCGACCAGGCGCTCTACGAGGCCGCGGTCCAGCTCCAGCAGGCCATCGAGGCGCTCCGGTTCGTCGCGGCCGAGTGCAGGGAAGACGCCCTCAAGACGTGCGGCGACGTCGTCGTCGGCGAGGGGCGGGTCCGGGCCTGCCTCCAGAAGAGCGAGAAGACGCTGAGCGAGCGCTGCAGGAGCGCACTCAAGCAGACCGGGCTCCTCAAGTAGGCACCGGCGGACCGCCGGGGGACGCCGCGCGGAACGCTCCTCTCGACCGGGGACGGGGCGCGGGCGATCGCGCTAGTGGCCGGCCTTCGCGGAGGCGGGCGCGGCGCCCGTGGGGGTCGTCGCGCAGCGCACCAGCATGATGTGGGCCGTGCCCGGCGGGGCGTGGCCGAACCCGCTCGAGGTCGTGTCATTGCTTTCCACCTCGAAATCGCCCTCGCACGTCCTCCGGGCGAGCTCCATGCACTGCTCCGTCTCTCCGCACTCGAGCTTCACGAAGTGCTCGCCGTGCTTCCCGGCGGCGTCGCGGTCGAGGACCTGGGCCGTGTAGCAGCCCGATGCCACCGCGGACGCGAGAAGCACGAAGAGGAAGTCCCGGACCATCGGTTTCACTCCTCCACGTGGGCGGCGAAGGGCCGCTCGCCGGCCCCGCTTTCGCGAGCGGCAGCATCCCAGACTTCAGGACGGCCGGGAACCCGGAGGCGCCGACCTCCCGATTCACGAGCCCGGGAAGTGGGGGCGAGGTCGCGGCCGCGATGGCCCCGGCCGAGTGCCGGCGACCCGGGTCGGCTTCACACCGGGTTTGGGACGCCCCGGCGCCGAGGCCCCAACGCGAGGGGGTTCGCGCGCGCTCAAGAGCCCGCGGTGGCGGGCAGGATTACCCGGGTCGCCGAGGAGTGTAGGTGCGCGCCGGACCTAGGTTTCCATGTGCGTCACCCGCCCACATGACACTCGTTTACCCGCTGAGAGCGCCGGCAGGCCTGCGCTACCTCTTTAGCGGTGGGCCCCACGGCGGCCGCGCGCCTCGCGCCAAAGCCGCGATCCCATGGAACCGGTCCCATTCCGGCCATGGCCGCAAAATCGAAGGGGCCCGGGGCAAAACCTCCAAAGGGGGAGGACCTCATGCGATACGGTCTCCAGAACGCGGTGGTCGCGCTGGCAGCTCTGGCGCTGTTCGCCGGCCCGGGCTGCAAGGGCAGCGTCGGTCCGAGCGGTCTCAGCGCGACGGTCACGCCGGAACCGGCCGGAGCGAACTGCACGTACGGCGGCGTGAAGGTCCAGGTCGGGAGCGAGACGCCGTCCTACGTCTGCAACGGCGCACCCGGGGCAAGCGGCGAGAGCGCGACGATCACGTCCGAGGCGGCCGGAGCGAACTGCACGTACGGCGGCGTGAAGGTCCAGGTCGGTACCGGGACGCCCTCATACGTCTGCAACGGCACGCCCGGCCCCGCCGGGCAGAGCGCCACCGTGACCACCGAGCCCCCGGGAGCGAACTGCGCGAACGGCGGCATCGTGGTCCGGGTCGGCACGGGCACGCCCACCTACGTCTGCAACGGGTCGAACGGCACGAACGGCGCGAACGGCGAGAGCGCGTCGGTCACCGCGGAGCCCCCGGGAGCGAA
>Ga0335069_10000814_pt1 | contig 50380 bp, 51 predicted proteins | sample Lox_Sample_11_FD_206714 | JGI IMG/M metagenome (GOLD analysis project Ga0335069, IMG submission 206714) | Soil microbial communities from Loxahatchee National Wildlife Refuge, Florida, United States - Lox_Sample_1.1 | ecosystem: Environmental > Terrestrial > Soil > Wetlands | place: USA... | reverse complement strand
TCGGATTGCTATCGAATTTCTACGACACGCATCGCTTGGCGTCGGACAAGCATCGCGACGAGAAACTAGGACCGAAAGCCGATGGCGTCGAGTTCGCCCCTGCCAGTGGATATCGATTGGGCGAAGGAGGCGGACGCAGATTCGATCAATCGCCGGGTAGCGCGGGAACCAACGTCGTGATGCACTCGCGCGCCGGAGTTTCGGAAGCCGAGTTGATCCGCAGAGTCGGCGATGGACTTTACGTGGGGCGCGTCTGGTACACTTATCCGATCAATGGGCAGAGGGCAGGCGATTTCACCTGCACAGTCAGCGGGGATTCCTACGTCATCCGGGGTGGGCGGCTCGCGGAACCGATCGCGCCCAACGCATTGCGGATCAATTCGAATATCAACGCGCTGCGCGAGATCCTCGCGGCGGAGAATCGCGCGCGGCACGCCACCGTATGGGGCTCCGCCGAGGCATATCGCGTCCCGGCGATCGCGATCGAAGCGCTCCAGTTCTCGGCGGTCGAGCATCCACGCGACTAGCCCTCTAGCCTGCATATTGTTGCCTTGAAGCGTCGGTGGCGCGATGAGATCCTGCGTGGACCGGGAGGTCTCCGCTATGGGTCGTGATGCCGGGATGGGATCGTATCCGCTGGTCGCATTCGTTGCGGCTACCAACGTGGATCGCGCGAAGGATTTCTACGGGAATCGGCTGGGACTCCGTCTTACACTAGAGAACTTACCGTTCGCGCTCTTTTACGACGCTAACGGAGTCAGTCTCCATGTTCAGCTCGTTCGCGAAATGAAGCCTGCGCCGTATACGGTCCTCGGTTGGGATGTTCAGGACATCGCGCGAACGATTGCGGATCTCGCGGAGGTGGGGATCAAGCCGGAGCGTTTCACGGGACTTGAACAGGATGAACTCGGAGTATGGATATCGCCGACGAGCAAAGCCAAAGTCGCGTGGTTCAAGGACCCGGACGGAAACGTGCTTAGTATCGCCGAGTTCCCGCGTTAGGCGGCGTCACGATACCTTCTTACCGTCTTTGTAAACTTCTTCCCAGTTACGAATACCGTCGGGGCCCCATCGCTTCCACACGCCGTCGGGCTGGCCGTCCTTATACTGGCCTTTGGCGGAAATCTGACCGTTGATGTACCAGCCGACGTGTTCGCCCTGCTGCATGCCGTCGCGATAGTGGTCGATCGATTTCTTCTCTCCGGTCTCGTAGTAGGTCTTCCACTCGCCATCCTGTTTGCCGTCCTTGTACTGGCCCTCGATCATCTTGCCGCCGCTGTCGGTCCAGAAGATGAACAGGCCGTCCTTGACGGGCTGACCGCCGACCGTTTTCTCGCACCACACCTCCTGGCCGTTCGGAGGCGGTTCGCCTTTGAGAACGTCGCCGGCCGGGCAGGAATAGGTCTCGGTGGTCTTACATCCTGCGACGCCGATACACAGCGCGAAGATGAGGAAGCTATGCGCAAGCAAGTTCCGGTTCATTCGCAGATAGGGCATGTTAGACGAGAGCGGGAACGCATGATGCGCTCCCGCTCTTTCTTCTTATCGCAGTAGCGATTCGCACTCAGCCTTATGCTCCCGTTGAGCCGAGCAGATTTCCTCCAAGTGTCGCGTTGCCGACGCTGGTGTCTCCAATCACGTTAACCAGGGCAGGTTTTCCTGACTTGAACGTCCGCTCCAACGCGGGAACGATTTCGTCGGGCGAGCGCACCAACTCGGTATGGCAGCCCATCTCGGCGAAAATCTTGTCGTAGCGAATTTCGGGCAGCATATTGAACGGGTCGGTCTTGCCCGCAAGGCCGGGCATCTGGTCGAAGTTCGGTCCCCAGGAGCTGTTGTTCCAGAGGATCGTGACGACTGGAAGCTTGTAGCGAGCCGCGGTTTCCATATCGAAGCCGCCAATTCCGAGTCCGCCGTCGCCCGCGATCACGACAACCTGCTGACCGGGACGCGCGAGTTGTACTCCGATGCCCATGCCGACTCCGTGACCGACAGGAGCCAGCGGGCCGGCATCGACGACCGCGCCCATGAATCGGCACGTGAAGGCGCGACTCATCCATCCCGAGAGCGTGAAGCTGTCGATAACGGTGGTCGCGTTCTTGTCGATCACTTTGATCAGATCGTCGCACAGGCGCGCCGGGTGGATCGGTTTGTTGCCGGCGACCTTGGCGTTCTGCTCTCGAATCTGATTGTCGAAACGCGCGCGCGTCGCCTGAACTTCCTTGACCCACTCAGAGCTCTTGTTTTTCGAGAAATCGAGCTTGAGCTCCTTGATGCGATTGATCATCTGGCGCAGGACCAACTTGCAATCGCCGACGACCGGGACGTCCGCGTTGACCTGCCATCCGATACGCGTCGGCGTCGGATCGACCTGGATATACTTCGCCTTGTCGGTCCACGTCGGCGGCTGTCCGAAATGCTCGCCACTCCAGAAGCGGAATCCGAGCGCGAGAACCACGTCGGCGCGTCCGGTGAAGGGTTTCTTGAAAGCGCCGCGGATCGCAAGCGGATGCTCCTCGGAAACGGCGCCTTGTCCCGCGCGGCGGGCATAGACGGGGATGTTCGTCAGTTCGACGAACTCGCGCAGCTCAGGACCGGCGCTCGACCAGAAAAGTCCGTCGCCGCCCGCGATGATGGGACGCTCCGCGGCGTGCAGGATTTCGATCGCACGGTCAATCTTTGCGGGATCCCCCGACGAGCGCACATCATCGGTCGTGAAGCCGCGCGCGCCCTTGCGCTGACGGGCGTCGTCCTCGTGATGGTAGAGGATGTTTTGCGGAATTTCGAAAAGCGCGACTCCCTGCGGCGGAGAAATCGCTTCGCGAAACGCAGAGCGCAGGTCGAATTCGATCGAGGTCCAATCCGTGACGCGCTTGGTGAACTTGGAGAAGCTCTTGACGACTTCGGAGCCGTAGGCCTCCTGGAACGATCCGAGATGATCCTCGGTATTCGGATGCTGGCCGGAGATGCACACGACGGCGCTGTTCGTCAGGCCCGCCACGCACAGCCCTGTTACCGCATTGGTCAGGCCGCACCCAGCCGTGACCATGCATACTCCCGGCTGTCCGGAGATTCGCGCGTAAGCATCCGCGGCATAAGCAGTCGCCTGCTCGTGACGCATGTGAATCATCTTGATGTCGTTCGATTTGAGCTGTGCGAGAATCGGGAACAGATGACCGCCATTGATAGTAAAACAATAGCGGACCTTGTTCTCGCGCATCACTCGCGCGATAAGCTCGCCGCCGTCGACCTTCGCCATGTTGGAACCCTCCGTTCTGATGCAAACCGGAATCCTTGCACATTTCGCGCGTGAGCGAAAATGCGGAAACTACGCGATGCCGCCGGCTCTCTTGATCATTGAGTGTCCCGGATGCAAGGTTGGTTAGATCGGATGCGAACGACGAAGTGATGGCGTACCAACGCGAAAAGGCGAGCTTGAGGGAACGACTGGCCTGGGTCGTCGCGCTTATCGTCGTGATGCTTCAATTCGCGGTTCCCGCGAGGGCCGACGACCTGTTCGATTCTCTTGACCCGCGCAATTGGCAGTGGCCGAAGCAGTTTTCGCTGACCAATCCCGATTCCTGGCCGTTCATCCCGGTTCCTGAGGTCGCCACCGATCCAAACGGAGGAACAACCGGCGGTGTCCTGGCCGCATTTCTATTCACCAACAAAGATCACCAGATCACTTCGATTTTCGCGCCCGACGTCGTGAATAATACGACTTTGGGCTCAGGCGGGAACTTTCGTTACCTGGCCTATCCTTCGGATGATACCCAGTGGTACTTCGTGGCCGGCGCGCAGCAAACGAGAGCGCGCAAGGTCGATTTTGATTTCCAGACCGGACGCACGCATCGCCAGTTGCTTTCCTTCGAGGGCCGGTTCTATTTCGAGAAGGATCCAACGGAGCGATTTTACGGCGTTGGCAACGATTCGAGCCAGGGCAACGAAACCAACTACACGACCAACCAGGTTTACGGCTACGGATCGCTTGGGTTGAATCTGTCGGAAGACCTGCAGCTTTCGGCGGCGCTGCGTCCGCGACGCGTGAGAATCGAGAACGGCGCATTCACCAATTTGCCCGGAATCTGGCAGATATTTCCGAATCAGAAGGGCCTTAGCGGCGGCAGCGAGGTCCCCTTGCGTGTGATGTTGTCCTACGACACGCGCGATTCGATCGATATTCCGCGCCGCGGCGGTCTCGCGCTCCTGTACGGCACGGTCGCGGACCGAAGCATGGGCAGTTCGATTTCATACACCCGCTTTGGCGGCGAGTTGCGCCGCTTCCTTCCAATCAACGACAAAATCACCATCGCCGGGCATCTGTTTATCGAATACGAACCCGTATCCGGCGAAATTCCATTTTGGTCGATGGCGCGACTGGGCGGTCAGGAGGCGCTGCTCACGGATCAGCAGACCTTGCGTGGTTACGGAGCGGGCCGGTTCATCGACAACAATCTTTCGGTGGGCAACATCGAAGTGCGCACACGCGTCTGGGATCACAACATTTTCGGAACCCACGGAATACTGGAATTGGCGCCATTCCTCGAAGCGGGACGGGTCGCTCACAACATGGGCTTCAGTCCCTTCGAGGAGCTTCACACAGTCGGCGGCGTCGGATTTCGAGGTATCGCGGAGCCGTTCGTCGTCGGGTTCGTCGACGTGGGCTACGGCGGGGAAGGCGTCGCGGTTTTCTCCGGCATCAACTATCCCTTCTGATTGCTTTACGTTCTCTTGGTCTTGCGCAGCTCAAAGCGGACGGCAATTTCACGTCATACGCTGAAATTTGTTCAGCAGGTTCTTCGTAGCTTCATTCCAATTTTCGGTCACACACCGACTTGAATAATCAAGCTTGCGGATCGCGTCTAATTGTTAAGTACGCGTTACGGAGGACCAACCATGAAGCGGAAAGGCTTGCTCAGCGTTGTTCTCGCGGTTTCTGCCGGATTCGCGATGACTCTGCTTCCGGGGTCGTTTGCCAATGCGGCGGATAACTCAGCAAATCGTGAAGAACTGATTCAGAAACTTCAGACGCAGGAGCAGAAGTACGAGCACGACGAGAAGTATTGGTCGCAGGAGCCGATCACTCAGCAGGATTACGAAGTCCAGGAAGCGAAACTGAAACAGGTCATCGCCGAATTGAAGAGCGGACAGTCAGTTTCAAGACAGGAAATCGACGCCGCGACCAGGCGCGTGAAGACGCCGTATTGAGCCGCAGCCGAGTGACAGGGTGACAGAGGTCAGCGGCGACGCGCCCGAATCTTGCGCTCGTAGATTTTCGCGTACTTCAGGAACACGTAGAACGCCGAAGTCATCGCGACATAGAGCCCGCGCGCGCCGTCGCGAAACCCTCCGCGCAAAAAATAGGTGTTGAAAAAGCGCCACGTCGGATTCGCAAGCATCTGGATCGGCGTGAATATCGTCGGTTCGATCTCATTGGCCGACCGTGTCGAGAATCGATTGATCGTAGCAACATGGTCGGCGATGTCTTTGTAGCTGAAATGTAGAATCGAGCCGCGAAGCCGGCCGACCTTGCCCTCGACCAACACTTTGTCGTGAGGATCGAGGCCCCCGATACGTCCACGATCACGGCGAAATAGACGTATCGGATTGTCAGGATAGAGCGGGCGCGTAAAGAAGTGATCTAGATGATACAGCACGCGCCGAATCGTATATCCGTCGAGAGCGTCGGGCGCGGCGATGGTATGTAGAATCTCCACGCCAAGATCATGAGTCGCCTGCTCATCAGCGTCCATCAGCAGCACCCATTCGCCCGTCGCTCGATCGAGCGCCATCTGCTTCTGCATCAGGTAATTGGTGAAGCTATGTTGCTCGACCTTTGCTCCCAGTTCGCGCGCGATTTCAACAGTGCGGTCGGTGGAGAAAGAATCGATTACAATTTTCTCGGTACAGAACCACGCGCTGCGCAGGCATTGACCGATCAACGCTTCTTCGTCGCGCGTGATGACGATCAATGACAGCGTCGGACGGTCAATGCTCGGCCCGGCGGCGCTCATACGTTGCTCCCGCCGTCTTGATTGCGATTTTGAGGTGAACCGAAAACGGTTTCATCGAGGAGGAAGTGGGCCGAGGCCTGACTTGCAAAGCGGTAGGCGTCTTCATCCAGACGACCGCGCATCAATTCCGCGCGTACGAAAAGAAAATACGTCTGGACGACATCGCTGCGACAGTAGCGATGGATTTCGTCGAGGCGTCCGGCCTCGAAATACTCCTGCACCTTGGAGCCGTCGATCCCTTGCTTGCCGGGCAAGCCGATCATCTTGAGAAGCAGATTGATTCCGCCCGCGATCGCTATCGCGCCGTGGTTGCTCAAATAGTCGTAAAGATCAATGTGCCGCTCGGATGAATATCGATAGCGCGCGAGGCTGGCATCGGCAAAATGCGCCGGAGCGCCTATACCGTAGCGCAGTGCGGCAAGCTCGAGGACGGGGAAATCGAAGCGCCTGCCGTTGAAGGTTATCAGCGTGCCCGCGAATTTTTCCGCGCGGGTCCAGAATTCACGGACCAGCTTTTCCTCCGTGTAGTCTGAAAGCGAAAGGCTCTCGACCGAGCGCAGCACATGATCGTCGCCCGCGAATCCAACTGCGATCGAAATCGGCACATGGAGGCTCGGCGGAAAGAAGTCGCTGCCTCGTCGGCGCTGGAGTTCGTCGCGATGGCGATCGAAGGCCTGTTCGTCGCTGAGACCCTGACCGTCGTACCACACCTGGTTGAGGAGATGTTTGTCGATGCGAGTTTCGATGTCGAAGATCGCGAATGCCATCAGCGACGCTCCGCAGCTCGCGCGCGCCTGCGACTTTCACGCAACGGGTTCCCGTTTATCAATTGACGACTTTATCCAGTTCAGAGATCACGCTGGACGCGATCGATTTCAATGCTACGGCCACAGGATTGGACGGCGCCGCTACGACCAGCGGCATCGCCTGGTCGCCGGCCTCGCGCAGTTCGCGAACGAGAGGAAGTTCGCCGAGAAACGGGACGCGAAGCTCAGCGGCGAGGTTCGCGCCTCCGCCATGCGCGAAGATCTCATGACGATGCCCGCATTTGCGGCACACGTGAAAGCTCATGTTCTCCACAACGCCGAGGACCGGGGTCCCAACTTCCTTGAACATCTGCACTCCCCGACGAACGTCGAGAAGCGCGAGATCTTGCGGCGTGGTGACGATCACACCTCCGTCGAGCTTCACGCGCTGGGTTATTGTCAACTGCGCATCTCCGGTGCCGGGTGGAAGATCCAGGACCAGACAATCCAGTTCGCCCCATTCGACGTTGAACAGGAATTCGGTCTCGAGCTTGGTCACCATCGGGCCGCGCCACACGACGGCCTGATCGTCGCTCAGGAACATCGCCATCGAGATGTATCGGATTCCGAATCGCTCCATCGGAACGATCCGACGCTCGGGTGTGACCGCTACTCGTCCTTCGGTTCCGATCATCATCGCGACGCTCGGGCCGTACACGTCGGCGTCCATCAGCCCGATACGCCAACCCAATGCGTGCATCGCAAGCGCAAGATTCACCGCTACCGTCGATTTACCCACTCCACCCTTTCCGCTTGCCACCGCAATTACGTGGCGAACTCCCGGAATCGATTGCCTGGGCGCAGGCCCGCCGGCGCGTGGAGGCTGCGCAGGCGCTGCTTCGACCCGGACTTCGACAGCAGGGACCCCCGGCATCGCGGCGACGCAAGCTTTCACATCTTCGACGATCTTGCTGACCACTTCGGGTTTCGCCGTCGATGCGGTCAACGTCACGGCGACGCCGCGATATCCGACCTCGACATCCTTTACGATTCCGAACGACACGATGTCGCGCGAGAAGCCGGGGTATTTGACTTTTTTCAGCTCGGTCAGAATTTCGTTCGGGCTCGGCATGTCTATCCGGTGGTTACCATCAAATCCGGTCGTTAATTTGGGGCAAACGACGACCAATGCGCGTCGCCATTTCCATTTCGGAACTGATGAGTCATGTTATCATCGCTGCGCCAGCGGAAAAAATGCGTTCGGCCCGCGGTTGATATGGCTGAGAAGCGCAACCAAAACGTTCGATCGATAGGAATCCGGCATTCTCGCACGGATGATAAATCGATTCGTGTCGCTATCGATGAACTCGCGGGCGGACTGCGCGCGATGCTCGGCGGCGATATTGCGAGCACCGCAACTCCCGAGCTCGAGGCGCGGCGAATCGTCGTCGACTTTGGCGACAATCCCGACGCTCGGGCCGGCGAACCGGTCAAACTTGCAGGCGATGCTTTCGAGATCGCGAGGCCGAGTCCGAAATCGATCGCGGTAAGCGCAGGCAGCAATCGGGGGTTGATCCACGGGGTATGTGATCTGATGGAAAAGCTCGGCGCGAACTTCGCGCCGGGCGCGCCCGCGCGATTTCCACAAACCGACCCGGCCACACTGTCGAAAGTTAAGCCGTATCGCGTCGAGCCGGCGTTCTCGCGTCGCGCGTTCGCTTCCGATCTGATGACGTGGAACTACACTTTTCCCGAACGCCTCGAGGAGCATCTCAAGTTCGATCGCCAGTTTATTGGGTGGATGGGGCGGCGCGGCGCGAACGCATTCGAGTACATCCGGCACGCGCATGACACGCGGCTTCGGATCGATCAAATTGTGGATGAAAGCAGCGCCTGGGGAATCGACAATGAATACGGCGGGCATGTGCTGCCCATTCTGATGCCGCGCGAACGTTTCGAAAGCAATCCGGAATATTTTCCCGCAAGTCCCGACGCCAAGCGCGAAGCACGCGGCAACTTGTGCGTGTCGAATCGCGATGCGCTCAAAGTTGTCGCCGACGGAGCCGTCGCATGGCTTCGTGAGTATCCCGAGAATCGCCTTCTTCACATCTGGGGCGCCGACGTTTCAGGCGGTGCGTGGTGCGCTTGCGCTCAATGCTCGGAGCTCTCGCCGCAAATTCAGTATATGACGGTTGTGAACGCGGTTGCCGGGGCGGACGAAGTTGCGGCGTCTGGGGTGCTGGTGACGTATCTTGCGTATCACGACACGATCGATCCGGCGCCCGGCCTGAAGCCGCTTGCGAACGTAATGTTCGAATGGGCGCCACGCGAGCGATGCTACGCGCACGCGATTGACGATCGCGCCTGCGAAACCAATCGCCGGTATTTCGGGTCGCTCAAGCGCTACATCGAGATATTCCAGGGGCGCGGACACGTGTTCGAATACTATGCCGACGCGATTCTGTTCGGCGGACTCGGCTTTGCGACGCCGTCGATAATCGCGCGCGATCTGCTCGCCTACCGGAAGTTGGGAATCGGCGGTGTTTCGTGCCTGACATTCGGCGCATACAGCGTGCTGGCCTCTGCCGTGAATCTCGAAGCATTCGTTCGAGCCGCACGTTCGCCGGATTTCGAATCGGAAGAAGCGACAGACGCCGCAGCAGCCGGACGGCACCCGCAAACGCACGTGATGGCAAAGGCGTATCGCGCGATCGAAAAGGCGACGGCGCTTATTCTCGATTACGGCGAAGTGATGACCCCATACAAAATGCCGGCGCGCAAGGCGGCTTCGAAGAAGCAGGACCTGGCTCGCGCGCTCAAGCAAATCGAATCGGCCGTTGATATCGCGAAGGAGCTCGGCGCGCGTGACGCCCTTTGCGCCGCTGAGGCGGAGTTGTGGAGCTTCGGGTTGGAGATTGTCGAGGGTCTGGGCGATTATCTCCGTGCGCGCGAGGAAAACGGCGTCGTGCGGCGTATGCTCGGCGAAGCCGCCATCGCCAACATCGCAGCTGCGATCGATCACATCCGCGCGATCGATGCGGAAACGAAGGGCACTTGGGGCGCTTACGATCTTGAATGGATCCGCGAGATTTGGCTCGACGGATTGCGAAAGCATCTCGCCGAAAAAGGCGGAGGCGGAGACTTGTTCTGATGGAAACCAACGAAGGCTACAGGATTCCCGAAGAGCTCGACGCTTTGCGCGAGCAGGTCGGCAGGATCATCCGCGAAGAGATCATTGCGGCGGAAAAAAAATGCGATCCTGACGACGCCGAAATCCATCAGGACGATTACGCGCGAATCGCCAGGAAGGTTCAGGCCGCCGATATGTGGTGCATGGGCAGTCCGAAACAATACGGCGGCGGAGGGCTCGGCACCTTCGATATGTGCGTGCTGACCGAAGAGATGGCGCAGCATCGGATGGGACTCTACAATCCCGGCGCGGGCGTTTTCGGACGCACTCCGCCGCCGGTCATATGGGGCGGCAACCAGGACCAGATTCAGCGCTACGCCGTCCCGACGCTCAAGAACGCATGGCACACCTTCTTCGCGATAACCGAGCCTTCCGGAGGTTCCGATCCCGCCGGTGCGATTCAATGCCGCGCCGTGCGCAAGGGCGATACCTACGTCATTAACGGGACCAAGATCTTCATCTCGCACGCGCACGAAGCCGAATGGGGCGTCGTCTTCACACGCACCGACCCCAAGGCGGGCCGCTCCGGCGTCACGTGCTTCATAATCAACAAAGGACAACCCGGTTTCACCGCGCGTCCGTTCCGCACGATTCGTACCTCGGCGCTTCCCAACGAGGTATCGTTCGAGGATTGCGTCGTTCCGATCGAGCAGCGCCTGGGCGAAGAAGGGCAGGGGCTCAACCTGTGCCTCGATCTCCTGACCCGACTGCGATTTCCGTACTCGGCGTGCAATATCGGAGTCGGCGTCGCCGCGCTAAAGATGGCTATCGACTATTCCAAACAGCGCAGCACCTTTGGCGAGGTTCTGGCGAAACGACAGGCGATCCAGTGGATGCTTGCCGATTCCGAGGTCGAGCTTCGCGCCGCGCGATGGCTCACTTGGGAGGGCGCGTGGAAGGCGGATCGCCGCGAGGAGTTTCGCACCGAGGCGTCGGTCGCCAAGCTTTATTCGAGCGAAGTCCTTGGGCGCGTTGTCGATCGCGCCGTCCAGATTCACGGCGGATATGGCGTCAGCAAGGAACTGCCGCTCGAACGATGGTATCGCGAGGCTCGTGTGCGAAGGATCGGCGAAGGCCCCTCGGAAGTGCATCGGATGGTGATCGCGCGCACGCTGTTGCGCTGAGAAACGAGAAGAGAGAGTCAGCATGGAACTGCCGCTTTCGGGTATTCGCGTCATCGACCTCGGACAGATCTATGCTGTCCCGTACTGCACGCTTCAGCTTGCCGCGCTTGGCGCGGAAGTAATCAAAATCGAACCTCCCGGTACGGGAGAGATGCTGCGTCTGCCTCATCTCTCGCCGGGCGGCGCCAACTACTCGTTTCTGATGCTCAATCCAAACAAGAAATCCGTGACGCTCAACCTCAAGGATCCGCGCGCTCGCGACATCATGTTCAAGTTACTCGCGACCGCCGATGTCATTGTCGAGAACTACCTTGAGGGCGTGATGGAATCGTTCGGACTCGGCTACGACGAGTTGGCGAAGCGCTTTCCGCGCCTGATCTATGCCTGCGGACGCGGCTTTGGGTCGGGCACGCGATGGGCGAAGCTCGGTGCGATGGACAACACGATTCAGGCCGCGTCCGGCGTTATCAGCATCACCGGGTTTGCCGATCGTGGCGTGAAGACATCGGCGACGTTCATCGATATGGGGACCGGCAGTCATCTGGTAAGCGGCATCCTCGCGGCGCTGCTCCATCGCGAGCGCACCGGATGCGGACAGAAGGTCGAGGTCGCCATGCACGATGTGGCGATTCCCGCGCTTACGAGCGTGCTTGCGCCGGTTTTGCAGGGGCGCAAATTCAAGCGCCTCGGCAATCGGCACTGGGGCGCATGCCCGACCAACGTATATCCGGTGCGCGACGGAGAGGTCCTGATTTTCTGCCTTACCGAAGCGCACTGGCAGACGCTCGCGCGCCTCATGGGTCGGGAGGATCTGCTTTCCAACGAGCATTACAAGGATCACGGGAGCCGGCTTCGAATTGCGGACGATGTTGACGCAATCGTTGCAGGCTGGACGCGGACCCGGGCGCGCGACGAAATTCTTGATCTGATGATCGAGAAGGGAATCCCCAGCGCTCCGGTACGCGAAGTCGAGGAAGTCCTCGAGGATCCCGACGTCGCTCGGCGCGGCGCGCTGGTCGATACCGATTATCCCGGGCGCGGGCGCGTTCGCGTCGCGGGATCTCCGGTCAAACTCTCCGCTCTCGCTCCGGACGACCTGCCGTCCGCGCCGCCGCCCGAACTCGGTGAGCATACGGATGAGATTCTGGGCTCGATCGGAGTAGGTCCTGACGAAATCGCACGCCTTCGCACCGCCGGCGTTCTCTAGCGGATGCATCTCGAGAACGGCTGTGATGCACGCCCGGCCGGGGACCTCGGTCCGACATCGGGTTAATATATCGAATCAAAAAGACGCTGCACTATTTTGCTGATTGCCGGTTAATAGGCTAAAGAGTGCGGTATGGCGATCGGGGGAGTCGCGCGACCCGCGTTCGAGGATTTTTTTGAAATAAGCGCAGCTGCGCCGGAACGGCTTGTACTCGAAATGCGTCCGAATGCCGCGACGGTTCGCGGCTTCGTTTTCACACGTGCGGCCGAGCGCGCCTGGCAAATCATCAACAAGGCGTATGCCGAACCGCGCAACACGATTTTCTGGGTTGGCGGTCCGCCCGGCTCCGGGAAAACTCACTTTCTCAACTACGTGTCCGCGATCGGCGCGCGTTCGCGTCCGCTCTTTGCGGAGCGCGGAAGGCAGGCCCAGTTTTGTCTACAGGTTGCCGGACCTGTCGGCCCCGGTGAGATGGACGCGTACCTCTCTCAGGCGCTTGCGGAGCAAATCGCCGACGCGCGCGGCAGTCTTGAGCTGGTGCGGCAATCGCGCAGCGCAGGCGGCTTCAAGATGATCCTGGTCCATGCTCGACGCACCGGCATCGCCACGATCGTGGGATTGGTCGATTTTTCCGTTACCGAGACGCGGCCGCTGAACGAATACCTTCGCGCCATCATCGATGCGGCCGGACGGGTACGCGGCCTCAACTTGATGCTGATTCTTGCCGGCCGGGCAACGGCACTCGATGACGCCGTCGAGTTGACCGTCGCACCGGCCGACCGCGATGAAGCGGCGATGGTCGCGTTGGGACGCGCGCGGATACTGAAAGGCAATATCGCTTCAGCGACAGAGCATCTTGACGTCAAACAATCGGCCGGCGGGGGTGACCCACGATTGCTGTTTCCGTTCCATCCAGCCGCTTTCGAGGCGTTGTCTGCTATCGGCGGCTACTCGATATCGATTGCATCGCGGGCCAATTTGATTCGCGGCGTTCTTGAGGCCGCTGCGGAGGGCTCCGTACTCGTCTCGTCGTCGCTGTTCGTTTATCCTGCGGAGCTTTTCGATGTTCCCAGGTTTCGCGAAGGACTTGAACACGCGTTGGGTGCGGATGGACGCGCGGCGCTGATGATCGCTGAGAATGCGGCTGCGCGCCTGCCGAGCAATCAACGCGAGCTTGCGCGGGCGGTCGCACGAACACTCGCGGTCGAAACCCTTGTGCGTCCGGGTTCGTCTTTGAAAATCGCCGAACTCCATCAGCGACTTCGCTTGCTGGACGGGCGCGCCGCGGGCGATCGATGGACGGCGCTCGTTGTGGAGGAGATTGTTGCCCGCCTGGCCGACAGCACCCGCGGAATAATCGGATCGAAAGATGGTGCAGCAACGTTCGAGCCGGGCGGCGCTGACGCTCCTGAAGTCGCTGCCTACAACAGCGCGCTGGCGCTGGCGCGCCGTTTCGATCCGGGCTTGACAGCAGTCCACGATGCGAAAGATATCGCGCCCGGTATAGAGCGTCTGCGCCAGGCGATGGCAGATGCGCTCGAGTCGTCGTCGCGGGTCCGCCGCGCGCTCGTCGAAGCGCTGGCCGCCGAGCATCTCGATCTTGATCATGCTCGCGCACGCGCGCTCGACGACTTCGCGGCGCTGGCCGGCGCCGGTCCGGCAAATCTTGTCGAGCTCGCGAGAAACTCGACGTTGCAGGAACACGCTCTGAAGACGATCAGCGACTATCGTCAGATATCGACCGCTGCGGCAATCGCGCCTCGAATTCAGGCGATGAAGGAATACCTGACCGCGACAGGCCTGCGCAGTCCGCTGGTTGCCGATCCAGGAGTGGACGCCAGTGTCGTCGCCCTGGAAACTGATTGCGCTTTGCTTGCAGCTGAAATTCATCCTCGGATGCTGGTGCGCGACGCTTCAGTAATTGAATCCCTCGAAGTTCGCTTTCAGAAATTCAAATGGAGTTACAGCCATGCTTATCGAATCGCGCACGCCCAAAACCGAACCGAGATGGAGCGTCTCGCTTCCGAAGCCGAAAGTCTGCGAACCCATCTCGAAGCGATCGCACGCTTAAACTCGATTTCCAGCCTGGGGCCGCCCGCAGGAGCCGAACTCGCGAACCGCGCGGGGCCGATCATAAATAGTATCGTGACGTGTGACTTCGAAGCGCAGCTTGCGCCGGAGATCGAGCCGCTGTGTCCGCGATGCGGATACGTTTTGGGCACGGCCGCGCCGCGCGAGGAGCTGAGGGATCTTCTGAATCAGTCGCGAGGCGTGATCGAATCGAAGTTTGCCGCACTCTCACAGAGTGCGATCGCGCGAATCATTCGCGAGCACGATCGCGATCGTCGACTCGAGGGGTTTCTCAAGATCGTTCAAGCGGCGCAAACTGACGCACTCGTCCGGGTGCTTGACGACAACCTGACCCGGTATCTCGCGCAACTGCTCGAGGAGAATATCAGTGAACTCACTGCGCGCAGGAGCGCAGTGATTCAGCCGATTGCGGAAGCGAGGAAGAAAGCTCGAGCCGCGGGGCAACGGCGATCGGATACGGACTCGTGAGTTGGCTAAGGGCGCAGGTTAATTTGCGTGGACGCTGTGGCGCCGCGGCTTGCCGGGGGGAAACGCACTGACCTTGGTCCGCGGCCGCGCTTTCACGTTCCATCGATCAAGCAGACGGAACCAGGCGTTGCGCACCAGTTCGAGCGACCACAAAAGCCCCATTCCAAGCACCAATCCGATGCCGTGAAAGACCTCGAAGACAACAGCCGGCTTGGAAAGCTGCTCGGGTTCGACCTTGATCGGCGTTTCGTTTGAAAGCTCAGTCATCAGCGCTGACACTAAACGGCGCGGCGCCTCGATTCAAGGCGCCGCGCCGGTTTCCTCGTGAACTCTCGCGCGCTCAGTGCGCGGGTGGAGGTGGCGGTGGAGGAGGCGGCGGCGCTGCAGGAGACGCCTCAGCGCCCGGAGCCGGCGCGCCACCCGCTGCGGACCCCAGCGGAAGGGTCAGCGTCAGATTGTCGAAGCGAGCCTGCGAATCGTTGGCCGCCCACAGTCCGATGCGTCCTTTTTCGATCTTCGCATCCGTCAACCCAAACACCATCTTGTCGTCCATGTACACGGTAAATCGATTGCCTTCAGCTACGACCTTCAACCTGTACCAGTTATTGGCGTCGATCGGCACGACTTTCTGTTCAAGTACTTCGCCCTTGTCGCCCGTGATTCGGATTACTGAAATGAAGTCGCTCGGACATCCCGCAGAAAGCAGATAATAGTTCTTGCCCGTGTAACGGAAGATCAATCCGCCTGAGCAATCGAAACGGCCCTTCACCGGTTTGAAGCTGACCTCGAGCGTGAAGTCTCCGTATTCCGTCGGATCCTTGATCATCGCGATAGGATGATAATCGAGGCCCTTCATCAGCGAGGTGAACAGACGTCCCGGTGGAAGCCCGAATGTGTTCGGCTGGCTCGGGGCGCTTGGGTCGGCGATGACCTCCCAGTTGCCCTCGAGCGCCTCCCATCCCGAAGCGACTTCGTGCGCCTTGTCCTCATCGAAGTTCCATACCTTGGTTTCAGGCGTGGGGGTTGCGGTCGGCGTCAACGTCGCAGTCGGCGTCGGCTGAGCTTTTTTCCCGCGAGAATAAGCCGGCGAAGCTACAGCAATCATCGCGATTGCTCCGACAGCAACAGCAGCAGAGCGCATCCATGAACTCGGAGTCATCATTCTCCCCCTGTCCAATTCCACCTCACTCCGCTCCCCACGGAGAGACGGACGGCGGTTTTACTCGTGAATTGATTAAACAGGCGCGAGTTTGGCGAAACGAGGCCAGCTATGTCAAGGAACTCATCGTCGCAAAATCTTGGCACGGTTTGCCAACCGCTCTACTGTCAAGGACAGGTGATTGGACGAAGGTTGACTAAAAGCTGCTGACAATTGCCTCGACAAAGATACTTCGCGTATAAGTTTCGCCTTTTCTTCGACTAAAAATATGCAATTTCTGCGAAATTTGGAACATAGTTCGTTGACTAAAGTGGGGAAGAGTGGGAGATTGTGGTGACAAATGGAGTCAAGCGGTGTTCAGTGGACAGAACAGCCATGCCATCGATGAAAAAGGTCGCGTCGCTGTCCCTGCGAAAATCCGCGACGACCTCCAACGCGAAGGGCACGATCGCGTCGTCATCACAAATGCGTACTCCGACGGCAGTGCCTGTCTCGACATCTGGAAGCCGCATGAGTGGGATATTCTCATCGAGAAATTTAAGACCAAAAAACGCTTCGCCTCTCAAGTGGAACGCTTTGAATTCTTTTATGTCGGAAGCGCCCACGAAGTCCAGGTGGACAAGCAGGGGCGAATCTTGATTCCGCAGCATCTGCGCGAATTCGCCAACCTGGACCGCGAAGTCACGTTCGTGATGTTGAGCGACAAGATCCAGGTCTGGAACACAAGCACATTCAAAGAAGTCAGGAAGAGCGTCAACGAGGACGCCAAGAATCGGGAGTTTTACAAAGACTTGGATCTCTAACGATCGGCGATGACAACCGCTGCGACAGACTTCAATGGGACGGACAGGCGCGAGCATGTGCCTGTGATGGTGGCGGAGGTGGTGGATCTCCTGTCCGTCCCACATCCCCACGTCGTGATCGATGCGACGCTGGGGATGGGCGGCCATGCTGCGGCGCTTGGGGAGGCGAACCCCGACGCGAAACTTATCGGTATCGATCGCGACGCCGATGCTCTCGAAGCCGCGCGCCAGCGGCTTGAATCGTTCGGCGATCGTATCAGGCTGGTCCACAGCGATTTCGCCGAGATCGAATCTGCCGCGCGTTCAGCGGGATACGACAAGGCAGACGCGATTCTTGCCGATCTCGGCATGAGCAGTTTCGCTCTCGACGATCCTTCGCGCGGCTTCAGTTTTCGCGCCGACGGTCCATTGGACATGCGCATGGATCGGCGCGCGCCGACCCGCGCCTACGACATCGTCAACGAGGAAAGCGAATCCGAGCTCGCTCGCATCATCTACGAGTACGGCGAAGAGCGGATGTCGCGTCGAATCGCGCGAGCGATTGTCGAAGCGCGGCGTCGCGCTCCGATCGAAACGACCGGCGCGCTGCGTGCGATTGTCGAGCGGGCGGTCGGCGGCCGCCGCACCGGGATTCATCCTGCGACGCGAACTTTTCAGGCGCTGCGTATCGCGGTGAACCGCGAGATGGAAAGCCTTGCCGCACTGCTCGACCGCGCGCCTTCGATGCTCAACAGAGGAGGGCGGCTGGCGATCATCTCCTACCACTCGCTCGAAGATCGCGCCGTCAAGGAAAGATTTCGCGCATTGGCGCAGTCGGGCGAGTTCCGCATGCTGAGCGCCAAGGTGATCAAACCGTCGCCGCGCGAGGTCGCGCATAATCCTCGCGCGCGCAGCGCACGAATCCGGTGCCTGGAACGCGACGGAGACAGGCGGTCATGAGCGCGCGTCGCGTCAGCCCCGTCCGCAGGCCCTCGCGTCTGCTCCAGGGCGTCCTGGTGCTCACCCTGATCGCAGCGGGTTTTTTCACTCTCATCGTCAGACTCGTGGTTACGCGCGAGGGCTATGATCTGTCGGCTCTGCGGGTCGAAATCGCGCGCCTGGAGGACGAGAACCGCAGGCTTCGGCTCGAATCCGCCCAGCTTGCCTCGCACGAGCGCCTGCGCGCGCTCGCGCCGCGTTACAATCTTGCGCCGGTGACCGCGCAACAGGTGGTGCGGGTTCGATGAATTCCGCGCACAAGAGCCGCACCAGGCGAATCGGGACGCTTACCTTTGCGCTGGCGGGCCTGTTTGTTCTCGCGATCGCGCGGCTGGTGACGCTGATTGTCGTAGACGGTCCGAAACTCAACTCGATGGCGCGCAGCGAGCATACCAGCGAGCTTGAGCTTGCCGCGCTGCGCGGTCCGATCGTCGATCGTCACGGTGAGGCGCTGGCGCTTTCGGCCGAGACGCGCTCGATCTACGCGCGGCCGCGAAAACTCCTTGCAGCGACCACTGCCGCGGATCGCGTGAAGCTGGCGGGCGCGCTTGCGATCGCTCCGGCTGAACTCGATCGCGCGCTTGCGAAGCCGGCGCCCTTCATATGGCTCCAGCGTCGCGTCGATCCGGCGCGTGCGCAAGCGGTCGATGCGATCGGACTCGATGGGGTCGGTTCGATCAGTGAATACAAGCGTTTTTATCCGGAGAGCGGCCTGGCCGGGGCGGTGATTGGGTCGGCTGGGATGGATGGCCAGGGCCTCTCCGGAGTGGAACTCGAATACGACGGAATGATTCGCGGCAAACCTGTCGCGATCAGCCTCTACCACGACGCGATGGGCCATCCGATCGTGGATGATCCCGTCGAGCTGCGAACCTCGCAACCCGGCGCGCAAGTCGAGTTGACGATCGACGCGCGTATCCAGTCGCTTGCGGAGAAGCAACTGGCGGACGAAGTTGCGTCGTCGGGCGCAAAGCATGGCGCGGCTATCGTTCTGGATCCATTCAGTGGCGAGGTCCTGGCGCTAGCCAATGTGAACGCGACTCCCGATTCCGTCCACGACCGGTTGCATAACGCCGCCGTGCAGGATGCGTTCGAGCCGGGCTCGACGATGAAAGGCCTGCTCGCCTCGATCGCGCTTGGCAATCGGGCGATCAACGCGAGCGAACACATCTATTGCGAGAACGGCGCGTATCATATCGACAAGCGAACCATTCACGATGATTCACCGCACGGGTCGCTCGATCTCGCCGGAATCATCGAGGTGTCGTCGAATATCGGGGCGGCGAAAATAGCGCTGCGATTGGGTGCGTCTCGATTCTACGACGGTCTGGTCGGATTCGGTCTGGGACGGCGCACCGGGATCGATCTCACCGGCGAGGCGAACGGCTTACTGCGCAAGGCGTCGACGTGGCGTGAGATCGATCTTGCCAATCACGGCTTCGGGCAGGGTATAGCGGTCACTCCCATTCAGCTTGCGGTCGCTTACGCCGCGATCGCCAATGGCGGCCTCGTCGTGCGTCCCCACGTTGTCCGCACCGTACGCGACGCCGAAGGAAATCCGATCATCACTCATACGCCGCAGATTGTCGGTCGCGCGATTTCGCCGTCCGTGGCGCATACGATGAACGTGATCCTTCGCGGTCCGGTCAACGGACCGGACGGAACCGCTCATCGCGCGCAGGTTGAGAACTTTATCGTCGCGGGCAAGACCGGAACGGCGCAGATGGTGAATTCCGCCACCGGTGGATACTTCCAGAATCGTCACGTTGCCTCGTTCGTCGGATTTCTTCCGGCTGACGATCCGAAGCTGCTCATCCTCGTCGTTCTATACGACGTGGGCCATGCGCACTTCGGCGGAGTGATCGCTGCGCCGGTGTTCAGGGAAATAGCCTCCGGCGCGGTGCGCGATCTCGACATTGCCTCGAGCGCGCCGGCGCCATCCTACGACGAAGCGTCGATGCTGCCGCTGGACAAGATTTTCGCGCATCCCGATGAGGCAGAGATCAAGACCGCCGACGCGATCGACGACGCCGATGTCAAAATAACACGGGGCAAAACTCCGGATTTCAAAGCGCTGAGCCTGCGCCGCGCGTTCCAAACGGCGCGCGCGATCGGCGCAAATCTGGATATCAAGGGCGAGGGCTACGTTGTCGCGCAGGAGCCTCAGGCGGGAATGCCGATGCCGCGTGAGCCAATAAAACTCACATTTGCGGAGAACGGCTCGCAGGCGTCTTCGCAGCCTGCCGGCAAAACGCGATCGAATAGACGAGGTTTGCCACGGTGAAGCTTTCGGAACTTTTCCGAGGCGTGGCGGTGAAGAGGATTGACGGGGATACGGAAGTGGAGATTGCGGGCATCAGCTACGATTCGCGCCGGATTCATCCGGGCGATCTGTTCTTCTCGCTGGCCCGCGATCGAGCGCGCAATCGCGCGAATCTGAGCGATGCATTGAGACGCGGGGCGCACGCTGTGGTGGTGGAGAGATGGGATGAGGAACTCGCGCGCCCCGCGAGGACTATCGTAGAGGCGAAGCGACCGCGCCTGCTCATGGGCGTGGCCGCCTCGCGCCTCTACGCCGAGCCCAGTCGCCGCGTAAATCTGATCGGCATTACCGGCACGAGCGGCAAGACCAGTTCGACCTATCTTCTGTCGTCGATTTTCGAGGCGGCCGGTCGTCCCGCCGGGACTATCGGAACCATCGGCATCTTCGTTCGCGGCGAGAAGATTTACAGCGGTTTGACGACGCCCGAGTCGGTCGATTTCGAATCGTCGCTCGCCGCGATGGAGCGCCGGGGCGTTCGCGACGCGTTCGCCGAGGTGTCATCGATCGGGATCGCCGAAGCTCGTGTCGATGCGCTCAATTTCCGCGCCGCGATGTTCACCGGCTTCGGTCGCGACCATTTGGATTACCATCGCGATCTCGAAGACTACTTCGCGGCAAAACTGCGGCTGTTTACCGAACTTCTCCCACGCAGCGCCCATCCTGATCCGATAGCGGTCGTGCGCGCTGACGATAGCTGGGGAAAACGCGTCCTCGATGCGACCACGGTACGCAAGCTCAGCTTCGGACTGGGCAACTCGACGGACGCCTATCCGAAGCGCGTCGAAGCGAATCTCTCGGGAATTCGCGCGCGGCTGAGCGTCCTCGGGCGCGAGATCGATATCTCATCGCCGCTGGTCGGCGAACTCAACCTGCTCAACATTCTCGGGGCCTCCCTGCTGTCGGTGGCCCTGGGCATCGAAGTGGACGCGGTGGCGGAGGGGGTGGCGCGATGTACCGGGGCCCCCGGCAGGATGGAGGTTGTGCCCGCGAAGCGCGGCATGATCGCGATCGTCGATTACGCGCACAAGCCGGATGCGCTCGAAGGCGTCCTGCGCGCGATACGCGCGCTCGGCGCTCGGCGGATCATCTGCGTGTTCGGATGTGGCGGCGATCGCGACCGCGGCAAACGCCCGCTGATGGGCGCGATTGCGGCGCGGCTGGCAGACCTTCCGATCGTGACCTCGGACAATCCGAGATCGGAGGTTGCGATGGATATCATCGCGGAGATCGAAACCGGGCTTTGCGGTGCGGGACTCGCACGAATTTCGCGTGATGAAGAGGGGCGGGCGCGCGGTTACCTTGTCGAGCCGGATCGCCGTTCGGCGATCGCTCTTGCGCTTGGGATTGCGGGCGACGGCGACGTCGTTCTGATCGCAGGCAAGGGTCATGAGGATTATCAGCTCGTCGGGGACCGCGTGCTCAAGTTTGACGATCGCGAAGTTGTGCGTGAACTCGCGACCGGGCTGGGCGGCTGAGGCGGGGCGGAAGAGGGGACGCGACGCGCGTGATGGTCGGATTGCGACGCGCCGCGACGGCCCCGCACAGCGCCCGGCGAAATTCCGGGCGCGGCGCTTGCTCGATTGGCCCGGGGCGGACAGGTTAGATCGAAGGATCCGACGACATGCTCTATCTTCTTCTATATCCGCTGCACCGCTGGGCTGCGGCGTTCAACGTCCTTCGCTATGAAACGTTCCGCTCGGTACTCGCGGGACTGGCGGCGCTCGCGCTCTCGCTCGCTCTGGGACCTATCCTGATCGAGCGCTTTCGCGCGGCGCACCTGGGTCAGACGATTCGCGAAGAGGTCCCGCAGGCCCATCAGAAGAAAGCGGGCACGCCTACCATGGGCGGGCTGATGATTCTCGCCGCGTTTCTCACCGCGACGCTTCTGTTCGCCGATCTGCGCGATCCCTACGTCTGGATCGCCATTCTCGTTACAGTCGCATTCGGCGCGATCGGTTTCGCGGACGATATCCTTAAACTCAGACGCGGACGCGGGATGGGACTGAGCGGCCCGACCAAGCTCATATGGTCGTTCGCCTCGGCATTCGCCGCGGCGATATGGCTGTTCGGCTTCCTGCATTTCGATACGCATCTGACCGTTCCGTTTCTCAAGAACCTACATCCGAACCTTGGATGGTTTTACATTCCGGTTGCGATGATCGTGATCGTCGGCTCGTCGCACGCGGTCAATCTGACCGACGGGCTGGATGGATTGGCGATCGGCCCGGTGATGACCGTTGCGTTCACGTACTGGGTTTTCACCTACGTCGCGGGCAACCTGAAATTCGCCGCGTATCTACAGGTTCCGCACGTCGCCGCGGTCGGCGAGGTTGCGATCTTCTGTGCAGCTCTGATCGCCGCGTCGCTCGGATTCCTCTGGTACAATGCCTATCCGGCATCGATGATGATGGGCGACGTGGGTGCTCTAGCTCTGGGCGGCGCGCTCGGAACGGTCGCGGTCCTGGCCAAGCAGGAACTTGCGCTGGTGCTGTCGGGCGGCGTGTTCGTCGTCGAAGCGGTCTCGGTGATTATCCAACGCTACTACTTCAAAATGACGCATCGGCGCGTTTTTCGGATGGCGCCGATTCATCATCACTTCGAGCTCGCGGGATGGCCCGAGACGGTCGTCGTCGTGCGCTTCTGGATTATCTCAATCGTATGCGCGCTCGTCGCGCTGAGCACGCTCAAGTTGCGGTGATGCAGTTTCAGGGAAAGCGCGTGATGGTCGTCGGATTGGGAGTAAGCGGACGCGCCGCCGCGCGTTTTCTTGCCGCTCGCGGAGCGCGCCTGGTTTTGATCGATCGCGCCGAGGTCTCACTGCCAGCGGACTTTCCGATCGCGGATGTCCATTTCGGTGAGGAAGATCCCCGCTGGCTCGAAGGCGTCGACCTGATCGTTGCGAGCCCGGGCGTCCCGCGCGACAGCGTGTTGATCCGACAAGCGATGAAGCGAGGCATCGCAGTGATCGGCGAAGTCGAACTGGCGTCGCAATTCATCGCGGCTCCGATTGTCGGCGTCACGGGCACCAACGGGAAAAGCACGGTGACGATGATGATCGGCGACATGCTGAGAGGCGCCGGACGAAGTGTCTTCGTCGGCGGCAACCTAGGCACGCCGCTGGTGGACGCGGTCGGGCGCAAGTTCGACGCGATCGTCGCCGAGCTGTCGAGCTTTCAGCTCGAAACGATCGATCGCTTTCGCGCGCACGTCGCAGTGCATCTCAATCTCACCGACGATCATTTCGAGCGCTATCGCGATCTCGAGGATTACGGACGCGCGAAGGCGCGGATTTTCGAAAATCAGAAGGCAGACGACCGGGCGATCCTCAATCGCGACGATCCGAATGTGTGGAAGTTGCGCGCACACACCAAGGCGCGCGTGATCAGCTTCGGATTTTCGTCCGCGGAGCGCGATGCGTTGTCTCCGGCGTCGAATGCGATCGATTTTGCGATCGGCGATCGTCGCGGGTGTATCGATTTGTTGCGATACCGTCTGCCGGGGCGGCATAACCTGGCGAACGCGATGGCGGCGTCGGCGGCAGCGCTTGCGATGAACGTCGATCCGGCCGCGATAGAAGATGCGCTCGCGAATTTTCAGCCGTTGCCGCATCGAATCGAATTCGTACGCGAATGGCGCGGCGCCAAATTTTTCGACGATTCGAAAGGGACCAATGTCGGCGCGGTCGTCGAAGCGCTCTGCGCGTTCGGTCCGCCCGTCATCCTGATCGCGGGTGGTCTCGACAAGGGCGGCGATTACGAGCCGCTCAAGCGCGCGATTCGCAACAAGGCGCGTCTTGCGATTCTGTATGGAGCGGCGCGAAACAAGATGCGCGACGCGCTTACGGGTGCAACCGAAATCGAAGTCGTGGAAACGTTGGGCGTCGCGGTGAATCTGGCCGCGGCGGGCGTCCGCGAGGGCGACACCGTTCTGCTTTCGCCGGCGTGCTCGAGCTTTGACCAATTCAAAAATTATGCGGAGCGAGGCGAAAAGTTTAAGGAGTTGGTTCGGGCGCTTTGAGGTCGTAGCGCAGCGCGGGCCCGATCCGTGGCTGCTGCTTCCCGCAGGCGTCCTTGTGTTCATCGGATGCCTGATGGTCCTGAACACGACGTATTTCCCCGCGCTGGAGAATACCGGCGACGCGTTCCACTTCTTCAAGCTCCACCTCGTTCATCTCTGCGCGGGCTTGATGGTGCTCGCGATCGTCTCGCAATTCTCGCTCAAGGGGCTGCGTCGAATCGTGATGCCGCTTGCGATTGTCTCGATCGGGATGTTGCTGATGCTGTGGGTTCCGCATCTCGGCGTGATCCGCGGCGGCGCGCGACGATGGCTGCGAATCGGTCCGCTGCTCTGGGAGCCCGTTGAAGGGGTGAAATTCGCGCTGGTATTTTTTCTCGCCGATTTTCTAAGCAAACGCCAGGAAAGAATTCGCTCGCTGACAGACGGTCCCCTCGCGGCTGCGATATGCATTGCGCCGGTGGCGATTTTGGTGCTCAAGCAACCTGATTTCGGCAGCACCGTCATGATCGCGCTTGTCTTGTTCTCGATGCTGTGGGCCGCCGGCGCAGAGTCAAAGCATCTCGCTGGCGGCGGCGCGCTCGCCATTGCGATACTGGCGCTCCAGGCCGTAACGAAGTCGTATCGAATGCGGCGTCTCAGCGCGTTTCTGAATCCGTGGGACACTGCGCGCGGCGCGGGTTTCCAGCTCGTGCAATCGTTTATCGCGCTGGGCGCCGGCGGAGGATGGGGAGTGGGGCTCGGCGAGGGCCGCCAGAAGATGTTCTATCTTCCGCAGGCACATACTGATTTCGTCTTCGCCGTCATCGGCGAGGAGTTCGGCGTGGTCGGCGCGGCGATCGTGATCGCGCTGTTCTGCGCGATCCTGTTTCGCGGGATGAAAATCGCACACGACGAGCCCGATCCCTTCGCGAGCCTTCTCGCCGTGGGTCTCTCCGCGCTGCTCTCATTCCAGGCGCTGATCAACATGGCGGTCGTCGTTGGGATGGTGCCGACGAAAGGTCTTCCGCTTCCGTTCGTGAGCTACGGTGGGACCGCGATGGTGATGGCGATGGCGGCGCTCGGCGCTCTTCTCGCGCTCGCGCGACGTCCGGCGGTGCGATGAAAATCATCATCGCCGGCGGCGGCACCGGAGGGCATCTGTTTCCCGCCGTCGCCGTCGCCGAGGAGTTGATACGCGAGCGTCCCGACACGCAAGTTATGTTTGTCGGCACCAGCGAAGGATTCGAAGCGCGATGGCTGCCGAAAAGCAATTACCGTTACGAACTGTTTGCGGTGCACGGAGTACGCGGACGCGGCGTGATGGCGCGCGCACGATCGATTGCGGAATTCGCTCGCGCAGTCGTGCTGGCTCGATCGTCGCTCGCGCGCTTCGGCGCCGATCTCGTTCTGGGCGTCGGTGGATACGCGTCCGCCCCGATGGGGGTCGCGGCAAAACTTTCACTCGTGCCTTTGGTTCTGATGGAGCAGAACACAGTACCTGGACTTGCCAATCGAGTGTTGTGGCGATTCGCCGATCGGATTTGCGTCGGCTTCAGCGATTGCGGTCGGTTTTTTAGCGCGGCTAAAGTCGCAGTAACCGGGAACCCGGCTCGTTTCACGACCGTGTCCGACCATCCTTTGAACGAGGCCGAAATTCAAATCCTTGTTTTAGGTGGCTCGACGGGCGCTCATCGCCTAAATATTGGTGTAATCAGCGCTTTCAAAATCTGGAGAAATAGTGTTATAAATCTAAAACTGGTTCATCAGACCGGTGAGGCGGACGTGGAGCTGGCGAGGACCGAATACTGCAAATTTCCGTTTCAAGCGGAAGCAGTGCCCTTTATCGACGATGTGGCGGCAGCCCTCGGGCGCGCCGATCTCATTGTCGCGCGCAGCGGCGCCATGACGGTAAGCGAAATCGCGCTGGCCGGACGCCCCGCGATTTTCGTCCCTTATCCGTTTCATCGCGATCGCCAGCAAGAGCATAACGCGCGCGTTCTCGAACGCGTCGGCGCTGCGGCTATCGTTTACGACGACGACAATCTCGCCGCCAACCTGCTTTCCAGACTCGAGGAATTTTGCGGCGATCCCGCGAAGCTGGCAGAGATGGGACGCAAAGCGCGGCTCGCTGCTGCGCCCGACGCCGCGAAGAAAATTGCTCAAATCTGTTTTGAAATCGCAGACGCACGGAGGGCCGCATGACCGGGCTCCTGAATCGTCCGCGCAGGCTTCATTTCGTCGGGATCGGCGGCGCCGGAATGAGCGGTATCGCGGAGCTGTGCCTGCGTCTCGGATTCATCGTCAGCGGATGCGATCTCAAAGAGAGCGCGACGACTTCGCGTCTGCGATCGCTGGGCGCTGATATCCATGGCGGCCATCATGCAGCGCACATCGTCGCGGCGCTCGATGCGGTCGTCATCTCTTCGGCGGTGAAGTTCTCGAATCCCGAAGTGGCGCGAGCGCGCGAACTCAAGATTCCAGTGATCCCACGCGCGGAGATGCTCGGTGAACTGCTTCGGATGGCGCGCGTTGGAATCGCGATCGCGGGCACACACGGCAAGACAACGACGACCGCGCTGGTCGGATTGATTCTTGAAGAAGCCGGACTCGATCCAACTGTCGCGATCGGCGGAAATCTGCGCGCGAAGGGCACCAACGTGCGACTGGGGCAGGGTGACTTCATGGTTGCCGAAGCCGACGAGAGCGACGCGTCGTTCCTGCTGCTGGTGCCGTCGATCGCCGTCGTGACGAACATCGATCCCGAACATCTCGATCATTACGGATCACTCGAACGCGTGCGCGAAGCGTTCTTGAATTTCATCAATCGCGTGCCGTTCTACGGTCGCGCGATTGTGGGTATCGATAGCGCAAACGTGCGCGGTTTGCTGCCCTCTGTGCGCAAGCCGATCACCACCTACGGAATCGCGGCGGACGCAGAAATTCGCGCCGAGAAAATCGTGATCGACGGGCTTTCGACGCGCTTCGACGTGATTGGTTCGGGAACGCGACTCGGACAGATCGAGATTCCCACCCCCGGGCGTCACGTTGCGGTCAATTCTCTGGCTGCGATCGGGGTTGCGCTGGAGATCGGAATCGATTTCGAAAGGATTGCGCGCGCGCTCGGCTCGTTCTCGGGAATAAGCCGCCGCTTCGAGATCAAGGGCGAGGCGGGCGGCGTGATCGTCGTCGACGATTACGCGCATCATCCCGAGGAAGTGAAAGCGACGCTGGCAGCCGCGCGCGCCGCCTTCAAGCGCAGAATCGTCGCCGTGTTCCAGCCGCATCGGTACACGAGGCTTCGGGATTTGTTCGACGAATTCCTTTCCGCATTCGACGACGCCGACGTTCTTTACCTGATGGACGTATATTCCGCGGGCGAGGATCCGATTCCCGAGGTCACCGCGCGCCGCTTGTATGAGGCGATGCTCAAACGCGGTCATCTCGACGTGCGCTATCTCGGCGCCTCGCAATACCCGGCGACCACGCTCGCGGCGGATGTCGCCGCCGGCGATCTGGCGATGACGCTTGGCGCCGGCGACGTCTATAAACTCGGCGAGGAGTTGCTCGTCGCTCTGGACGCGGGCGCCAAGAGGCATGAGCAGGCTTGAAGATGAACTGCGCATCGCTTTCGGAGAGAAGCTGTCGATGAACAGACATCTCGCCGAATTTACGTCCATCAGAATCGGCGGCCCGGCCGATATGACGCTCGTTGTCGATTCGGAAGACGAACTCGCCGCTGCGATGCGTGCTGCGCGCCGCGAGAATGTCGCGGTCTTCTGCCTGGGCGCAGGCACCAACCTGATAGTGAGCGATCGCGGTATCCGCGGTCTCGTTATCAGACTTGGCGATGGATTCGCGAAGTTCGAGATCGTCGGAACGCGCGTATCAGCGGGCGCCTCGGTTGATTTCGGCGAATTGGTCGAAGCAGTCGTGGATCGTGGCCTTGAAGGCCTGGAATTCGGCGAAGGTATCCCGGGAAGCGTTGGCGGCGCGCTGGTGATGAATGCCGGCGCGTTCGGCGGCGAAATCGCACCCGTGGTAGCGGCGGTGCACGGCGTGGCCGCGGAGGGCGACAAACGCGCGCTTGCCCCGAGCGAGATCGGATTCGCCTATCGCCGCACGAATTTGCCGCATGGATTCGCGATTACTCAAGTGGAATTTCAGCTTCGACATGGAGATCGCGACAGGCTGCGCGAGCGGATGTTCGATGTGCGCGCCAAGCGCGCGGCGCGTCAGCCGCAAGGTTTCCCGAATGCGGGATCGATTTTCAAAAATCCGCCGGGAAAATTTGCCGGGCGCTTGCTCGAAAGCGTTGGTCTTAAGGGCCATCGCATCGGCGATGCGGCGTTTTCCGATCATCATGCGAACTTTATCGTGAATCTTGGCGCGGCGCGCGCAGACGACGTCCATGCGTTAATGGAGCTTGCGCGCGAACGTGTCCGTGCGCAAACCGGAGTGATTCTGGAACCGGAAGTCAGGTTGGCCGGAGAGTGGTAGAGGTTGCGGTGGTGGTGAGGCGGTGGCGGTAAGGCGAAGTAAATCTACGGCAGCGTCAGGATGGAGTCCGCGCGTTGCGGGCGTACTGCTCTGTGCGTTTTTCATCCTCGGCGTCGCGACGGGGTTCAGCGAACCCGGGCGCGAACTGGCGTCGCGCACTTCGCGGATGTTCAAGCGGTGGTTTGCGCAAATCAGCGAATACACCCAGCCGATTCGCAATGCCGCCGGCCAGAGCATCGTTCCCCTCGAGAGACTCGGAGGTTTGCGGCGCGTGGAAGGACGCACGGTGGGCGACGCCGCGGCTTTCGTTCGCGATACATCGCCGAATCGAGCCGCCGCCCTGATACGTCGCGTCGACGGATTCTACATGCTCACGTCGCACGGCGATCTTCGCGGACCGCTTTCGACTGCCGCGCAGCCCGATCTTCCGATTATCAGCGGTTCCGGGCTGGAGCATGCGGACGGCGCGACGCTTCTCAAATACGCCGCGACGATGGTTCGCGCCGAAGCGCAACTTCAGTCGATCATTTCGGAAACACGCATCGAGAGCGATGGTGTTGCGACGATGTTCCTCGATCGTCCGCGGATCGAACTGGTCGTCGATCTGAGTGACGAAACGCTTGAGTTACGGCGCGCCGTTCAGGTGCTCGAGAGATGGCACGGGCGCGAGCGCGCGATTTCGATGATCGACATGACCACGGGAGACCTCGCGATCGTTCGATTGCGGACTCCCATTAAGCTGCTGTCCGCTCGTCCCCCGCGAATCGCCGCCTCTTCGGATACGCATACCGGCGCGGTTCGCGTCGCCCAGAGGAGCCCGTATACGCCATGAGAAATCTCCTTGCGGGAGTTGATGTTGGGACCAGCAAGGTCTGCGCGCTGGTTGCGGATCAGTCGGGCAATTCCGAGATCGCTCTGCTTGGATTCGGCGTCGCGCCGTGCACCGGCCTGCGCAAAGGCGTTGTCGTCAATATCGAAGCGACCGTCGAAGCGATAGGCGCCGCCGTCAAAGAGGCGGAGCGCACTTCGGGGACGCGGATTGGAACTGCCGCGATCGGAGTCTCGGGCGGGCACATCCGAGGCCTCAACAGTCACGGAATCGTCGCGGTACGGGGCGGAGAAGTGGGAGGGCGCGATGTCGAGCGGGTTATCGATGCGGCGCGCGCGGTGGCGATCCCGCTGGATCGCCAGGTGCTCCATATCCTGCCGCAGCAGTTCGCGGTCGATGATCAGGAAGGCGTGCGCAACCCGGTCGGGATGGCAGGCGTCCGGCTGGAGGCGCGAATCCATATCGTTACTGCCGCGCAAAGCTACGGCCAGAATCTGACAAAGTGCTGCGAACGTGCGGGGATTACGCCCTCGGAACTGGTATTTGAGCCGCTGGCGTCTGCGGAATCCGCGCTGTATCCAGAAGAGAAGGAACTCGGCGTTGCACTGATCGATATCGGCGGGGGCACGACGGACATCATCGTCTATCACGCAGGCGCGGTGATGCACACTGCCGTGCTTCCGATCGGCGGAAATCATCTCACCAACGACATAGCAGCCGGACTTCGGACGCCTGCGGCTGATGCGGAAAATCTCAAAATTGCCAACGGTGTGGCGACGAGCCTGGTCGTGGCGCGCGACGACAAGGTTCAGGTGCCGGGAGTCGGAGGGCGGGAGCCGCGCGTAATCGCGAAGCGGATACTGGCCGAGATAATCGAACCGCGGATGGAAGAAATCTTCACGATGGCGGGGCGCGAGCTTGCGCGATCGGGCGTCGCCGAAAGCCTCGCCTCGGGCCTGGTGCTGGTGGGTGGAAGCTCGCTTCTGGTGGGCACGCAGGAACTGGCGGAGCGCGTTTTCAATCTGCCGGTGCGACGCGGGCTGCCGGCAAATCCGAAGGGGATGCCCGAAGAATTGATGAAACCGATGTACACGACGGCTGCCGGATTACTGGTTTATCTGGCGCAGTCGCCGGGTGCGGTAAACGGCGCAGGACGGCATCGCAAATGGGGCCGTCTGCGCTCGAAATTTACAGACTGGGTTAGGGATTTTTTCTAACCCGCAAACATGATCCTAACGGCGGTTGCTGGGGAGCCGAACCGAGGGCGCTGAGGAGGTTGTGATGATCGAGTTGGTTGATACTCCCGATCCGGGGGCCAAGATCAAGGTTATCGGTGCGGGCGGATGTGGCGGCAATGCCGTCAACCATATGATCGCGGCAGGGATCCGCAATGTCGATTTCGTCGCAGTCAACACTGATTCGCAGGCGTTGCAGAACAGCCATGCGACGATTCGTTTCCAGATGGGTCAGAACCTCACGCGCGGACGCGGCACGGGCGGCAATCCGGATGTGGGACGAAAGGCGGCGCTCGAGGACGAAGAGCGCCTGCGTGATTTGCTGGCCGATGCGGAGATGGTTTTCGTTACCGCCGGGATGGGCGGAGGCACGGGAACCGGATCGGCGCCGGTTATCGCAAAGATCGCGCGCGAGCTTGGCGCGCTCACCGTCGGCGTCGTCACCAAGCCGTTTCAGTTCGAAGGGCGCAAGCGGATGGCGCAGGCGGAGAACGGACTGCGCGAGCTCAAAGCCTCGGTCGATACGCTGATTACGATTCCGAATCAGCGGCTGCTTTCGGTTGCGAGCCGTAACATGTCGTTGCGCGAGGCGTTCCAGAAAGCCGACGACGTTCTGCTGCATGCGGTGCGCGGAATATCCGAACTGGTTACGGTGCATGGGCTGATCAATCTCGACTTCGCCGACGTACGATCGATCATGGCCGAGATGGGCATGGCGATGATGGGCGCGGCCAGCGCGTCGGGCGAGAATCGCGCGGTCGAGGCGGCGCAACGCGCCATCTCAAGCCCGCTGCTTGAGGACGTATCGATCAAAGGCGCGCGCGGGCTGCTTATCAATTTCACCGGCGGCTCCGACATGTCGCTGTTCGAAGTCAACGAAGCGGCGAGCCTGATTCACGAAGAAGCACACGAGGACGCCAACATCATAATGGGCGCGGTCATCGACGATCGCATGACCGACGAGATTCGCGTCACGGTGATCGCGACCGGCTTCGGCGATTTCGATCGCATCAACGCCGGCCTCTCCGAGAAATACTCCCCGTCGGGAACACCGATTACGACGCCGATCCAGGCCGCGGTAACACGTCCCGTCGATCCGATGGAAGCGCGTCCGACGCCGCCGATCGTTCAGCCGCAGCCCGTCGCTGCGCCTCTGCCGCCTCAGCCGCGAACTTTTCCCGCCGGTAAGCCCGTACGCAGGATGGGGATGATCGTGGACGAAAGTTCGCTCGAGATTCCCGCGTTCAGGCGCAGAGGCGAGGGCGCAATAATCGACGAGAAGATCGAGCCGGAGCGTTTACCGGACGACGACGGCGACAAACTCGATATCCCGACGTTCCTGCGCAAGCACCTCGACTAGCTCCGGCCCTCGCCCGCTTTGTTGCGGGAGAGGGCGCGCGGGTGAGGGTGTTGTGGTGATAAATGGTTAGCCCTCACCTAACCTCTCCCGTCAAAGAACGGGAGAGGGATCAGTTGTAACCGTGCGCGGTTTCTCTTGAGTGCTTTTAGCGGCCGGCGGCGCGGGCCTCGTCGCCGTCGAGCGCTGCGAGAAGCTCCGCGTGACGGCGGCGAAGTTCGGCTGGAACCGTCGGGCCGATTCCGTCGAAGAACTCAGCCGACGACTTCATCTCGGCGCGCCACTCATCGCGATTCACCGCCAGCACCTGACGGAGATCATCGGGCGCGACGTGCAGTCCGGTTAAATCGAGGTCGCCGGCTTCGGGAACTGCGCCGACCGGAGTCTGACGCGCATCGGCGCGGCCGTGGATACGATCGAGCATCCACTTGAGCACGCGCATGTTCTCGCCGTATCCGGGCCACAGGAATTTTCCGCTCTTGTCCTTGCGGAACCAATTTACCATGAAGATCCTGGGCGGATTCGTGATCTGATCGCGCATCCGCAGCCAGTGCGCCCAGTAGTCGCCCATGTTGTAGCCGCAGAACGGCAGCATCGCCATCGGATCGCGCCGCACCACGCCGACTGCGCCGGTTGCGGCGGCAGTCGTCTCCGATCCCATCGTCGCGCCCATGAAGACGCCGTGAATCCAGTCCGAGGATTCGATAACCAGCGGCATCGTGGTCGCGCGGCGTCCGCCGAAGATGATCGCCGAAATCGGCACGCCGTTGGGATCGTTCGCCTTGGGCGAAAGAACCGGATTGTTCCGCATCGGTGTGGTGAAGCGGCTGTTGGGATGCGCCGCCTTCGAGCCCGACTTGGGATCCCACGGCTTGCCCTGCCAATCGATCAATCCGGCCGGAGGATCGACATCCATTCCCTCCCACCAGATGTCGCCGTCAGGCGTCAGCGCGACGTTAGTGAAGATCGAATCGCGATCGAGCATCTTCATCGCGTTCAGATTCGATTTCATGCTGGTGCCGGGCGCGACGCCGAAGTAGCCGTTCTCCGGATTGATCGCCCACAGACGACCGTCCGCGCCGACTCGCAGCCAGGCGATATCGTCGCCAAGCGTGAACACACGCCATCCCTTTTCCGCCAGCGCGGGCGGCGGCGTCAGCATCGCGAGATTCGTCTTTCCGCATGCGCTCGGGAAAGCCGCGGCGACGTACGTGGTCTCGCCCTGCGGACTTTGAATCCCGAGGATGAGCATATGCTCCGCCAGCCATCCCTCGTCGCGTCCGAGGCAGCTCGCGATCCTCAGCGCGAAGCATTTTTTGCTCAGCAGCGCGTTGCCGCCGTAGCCGCTGCCGATCGACCATATCGTGTTGTCCTGCGGGAAGTGCGCGATATAGCGGCGCTCGGGATTCACATCGAGCGTGCAATGGAGACCCTTGTTGAAATGATCCGATTCGCCGAGCATGTCGAGCGCCGCGCGCCCCATCCGCGTCATGATTCGCATGTTGAGCGCGACGTAGATGCTGTCGGTCAGTTCGACGCCGACCTTGGCGAAGTGCGAACCGACGGGACCCATGATGTAGGGAACGACGTACATCGTGCGCCCGCGCATCGAGCCCTTTAGCAACGCGCGAAGCTTCACGTACATATCGTTCGGATCGCTCCAGTTGTTGGTCGGACCCGCATCGGACTTGTTCGGAGGGCACACGAAGGTGAGATGCTCGGTGCGGGCGACGTCGTTGGGATTCGATCGATGGAGGTAGCAGTTGGGCCGTTTATCGCGATTCAATGGAAGCAGAATTTTCTGCGCAACGGCCTCGCGCGTAAGGCGCTCGTTTTCGGCGTCGGATCCGTCGCACCACACGATACTGTCAGGGGCGCAGAGTTGCGCGCATTCGCTGACCCAGTCCTTCAAAGCACGGCTTTTCGTCACATTGCTCTCATTAGAGGAATTCAATTTGCTTGAAATAGCAGCCACTTGCCTAATCTCCCCGATGCAAGACCGAAACCGGACCCGTTCGAGCGAAGCTTAGGCGCCCCGGCGACCTTCCGCTCAGCAGGGTCTGTAATCCTATTATCGCCTTTTTATATTAGAAGAAAAGTTTTTGCAAACGCCGCTGGATAAGAATGTATTATCCGTCGGGCGGCGCCGGTGGCGCTCGGGAGGGAATCTATCAGACCGATTCTTGCCGGATTTTTTCAGTACGCGGCGCTTTTGCGCGTCGAGGATACGAGGCGGTCGATCTCCTCTTCGGTGAAGCCTGCCAGCAATCGCGCTTCGCGCGCGATCGTCAGGAACGCGCCGTCATCGACCTTGAGATCCTGCTGCGCGCGACGACCGCCGCGGAAGTTGAAGACCTCATCGATCCCTTCCTGGAAAGCGATTGCTCGCTTGAGCCGTTCGGGATCGCCTTCGCAGAACTTGCGCATCCACTTCGATCCCATCCGGACGTGCGTGATTTCGTCAGCCAGGACGTAATCGACGGCCCGTTCGATCACTTCGTCGCCGTTGCGCTGGGCAATTTTGATCAACTGCTCGAACACGTCGCAGGCGAGGCCCTCCAGCCCGCGATTTATGCCTGCGACGCGAAGGGCTGGATCGTCAGCCTGAGCGCATCGCCACAGGATTTCCGTTTCGGTGTAGTCTCCGGCAGCCGCGCCCATGTAGTTGAGCAATCGCTCGAAAATTTCGGTGTGGCGCGCTTCGTCCCATACCTGACGCGCCATATCGAGTTGAAACTCCCACGGCGCATCGGGGAAATCGAATAGCGTGCGTCCCGCCGCTTCCATCGCCTGAATCTCACCCGTGAAGATTCCATGGAGTCGCGCGCGAAGTCCTTCCTCGTCGAACGGGAGCGTGCGCGCGTCGAGCCCCTGCTCCTCGCGAATCTCGCGCGATTGGCGCGCGCGCAGCACGACGAAGTTGTCGGGACGGGCAAGCTTGTCGACGGGAATGAATTTCTGCATTTCAGCGGTCTCCGGTTTTCCTCAGCATCAATAGGCGGCGCTGCGCGATGCGGCGCGCACCAGGCGCTCGATTTCCTCTTCGCTGAAACCTGCGAGGAGCCGCGCGTCCTTCGCGATCGGAATCGTCGCGTCGAATTCCACTTCCTTGCCGCCCAGCTTCTGGCGAATCTGCTTCGTCTCAGCTTCCGTTGTGCGCGCGCCCCCGAAGTTGAACAGATTGTCGATATTCGCCTGGAACTCCTCGGCGCGCTTGAGACGCGCGGGATCGCCCTCGCACAGCTTGCGCATCCACTTCGATCCCATCCGCACATGCGTGATCTCGTCGGCGAGCACGTAATCGACTGCGCGCTCGATCACCTCGTCGCCCATCCGCTGAGCGAGGCGAATCAACTGCTCGAATACGTCGCATGCAAGCCCCTCGAGGCCGCGATTGATTCCTGCGACGCGGCACGCTGGATCGTCGACCTGCGTGCACGACCACAAGACTTCGGTTTCAGGAAATTCGCCGAAAAACGATCCGACGTATTCAAGCAGCTTCATGTAGATTTCGGCGTGGCGCGATTCGTCCCATACCTGGCGCGCCATGTCGAGCTGAAATTCCCACGGCGCGTCGGGGAAATCGAACAGCGAGCGACCCGCCGCTTCCATCGCCTGCACCTCACCGGCGCAAATCCCGTGCAGGCGAGCCTTGAGGAAGTCTTCCTCATACGGCATCGCGTTGAACGGCGCGAGGCCCTGATCGACGCGCGCCTGACGCTGCTTGTCCATCGAGACCATGATGTAGTTGTCGGGTCGCGCCAATCTGTCGACTGCAATAAAGCGTTGCATTTTTTCACCTATCTTCGCGCGCTTTGTTGTCGCAGTAATCCTCCAAAGGCCATCCTCATCATCTCGTCCACGGCGAGGTGTCGGTCAGGTTCATCGCTTCCCAAATCATCCAGCGACCGTCGCTCTCGCCAAGCCTCATCTGAAATACGATCGGCTTCGCTCCCGAGGCGTCGCCGAGCCGCGCTTTGATCCAATAATGCTTGTTGGTTCGTGCGATCGCCGCGATGTCCTTGTCGTTGATGTCTCGCCCGGATGACGCCTTCGCCAGTGCCACGGCGTCGGCGCGGGCGCGATCGATCGCGAGCGCTTCCATCCCGGCGGTATCACCGCGCGCGACAAGATCGAGAATGTGCTGCGCAGCCGCTATCACTTCGGACGGAATCTCGGCGCGATGCGCGATCGGCTGCGGACCCATTACATTGGCGCGATTTCCGAGGTCAGGCATTGCCGCCCCCTGGCGACCCGATAGCGAGGTCACTCCACGCAGAGCGTTTGCCCGTCAGGTCCTCGACCTCTGCGATTCGCCATGCGCCGTTCTCGTCGCGCCATCGACACACGATCGTGGCGACATCGGCGCCGCGCCGGATGCGAAACTTTGAAATGTATTGAAATCCAAGGCGGGCGCGCCCGAGCTCCTCGATTCGTTCCGCGCCTCCGCCGGCGAGAACCTTCGCGATGGTCGCATGCGTTGAATCCGTCGCAGTCGAGACGAAGGCTGAAGCGGCGCTCACGTCAGCCGACGCGATCGCGTGGGCGAATGCCTGGCATGAATTATCGAGGGCAGGGAAGTGGTTGCGCGACTTCATCGATCAGCTCCGGCCCAGCTTGCGCGGCGCCTCCTGGTCGGAGGGGAAGCCCGTTACGCCTCCCGACGCTGCCAGCATCTCTTCGAGATGCGCTTCCCATCGGGCGGCGCGGCGATGCTTGTCAGCGGAATCGAGAAGATCGTTAAGGAGCACCAATCCGCGTTCGACGTGGCGCTTTTCCTCATCGACCATCCGTTCAAGGATTCGCAGGGTCGGCGGTTCGTACACGGGATTCGCGGCAGTGAGGTGCGCGCTGTAATGGGAAATCAGATGCGGCTTCAGGACGCGATAGATTCCGACGAGGCGCTCGACCGTGTCCTCCCATTCTTCCTTGTCCTCGATAGTCTGGATGAACGCCGCGAACTCTTCGTTGGCCGGCTTGGAGACCTGCGCCTGCGCGCGAAGCTCGGGTAGTCGCTTTCCGAGAGCGTCGGTGTGAAGAGCGTCCTCGTAAACGTGGCGCGCCATCTCGAGCTTGACGGGGATTTGCGGCGTCAGCGCGATCCATCCCGCCATCATCCGCATCATCCGCTCCTCGGCGAAGCGATAGTTCATGATAAAGCCTGCGCACTGGCGCACGCTGTACACGCCGTCCATCGTTCGGCGGTCGTAAAGTGCCATCTATGTCGATCTCCCGGCCTCCGAGGCGCTCTCCGGCTATGCCTCGGCACCCCGACTGTAGCACAAAATGTTTCCGAGGCGATTGCTCCAGGGCCCTCGAAAATCTATGAAGACAGGCGGTGAAACGAGCCATTTTATGGGCGGGCGTCGTGTTCGTTTTGGCGCTTGCGACCGGACTGCCGTACGATCGGCCGCTGGTGGCGGAGAGCGTCGAGTATCGCGCGATCGCGATTTCAGGACTCGCATCGATTCACAAGCCGTACTCCGAGCGGTTTCTTAATCCGACGGTCGCGGCGCTCGTCGCGAGGGCGGGGGGAATCGACATCGATCGAGCGTTCGTGATCGTCGCGATCTCCGCGCTCGCAATTCTGCTGATCTGTATCGCGACGCTGCTCGACCGCACGACTGCGCATCCGGAACTCATCGTGCCGCTCGTATTCGTACCGCCGCTGCTCAAGATGGTGGGCCTCTATTACATCCAGGACTTATTTTACGCCGCGATCCTCTCGGTGTTTCTGGTTTTGCTTGCCCGCGAGCGAATCGTATTGGCGGCGCTGGCGATGCTTGCGCTTTATATGACGCGCGAATCGGCGCTGATCCTGTGTCTCGCGGTGATCGTCGTCGGATGGATGTGGTCGCGACGTGACCTGATTTGGATCGCGATTGCGGTAATCGTTTTGGGAACCGTCGCCACCGGTTACGCTGGGTCGCTCGGGCTTCCGAATACTCATCAGATGAACGAGTTCGCGTTCGTGACGCTCAAGATTCCTTTCGACGCGATCCGCGACTTCTTCGGAATCATTCTGATGCCGAATACGCTTCGCAGCCATCCGGGCAACGATTGCGTCGCGATAGCGACGGTAAATCTTCCAAAGCTGATACAGGCGGGCGACTTGCGCTCCTTCGACGTATGCCGCGCGCCGATCACGGTTCCGCTGTGGACGTATTCCAATCTGCTCGCCGGCTTCGGCGTTATGCCGATGGTCGCGGGCTTCATCTTGTGGCGTCGCGGGCGTGAAATTGTTTCAACCGCGCCGAGCTGGCTTTTGGTGACGCTTATCTATGGAGGCGTCACCTTTGTGACCGCGCCGATGGTTGGGACGTGGATGGACAGGATGGTCGGCTACGGATGGCCTCTGTTCTGGATCGCCGTTCCCGCACTGGCCGCAACGCTATATCGTCCGGGCCGGAGCGCCACGACTTTGATCCTTTCATATAGCTGCGTGCTGGCGTGGATTCCGTGGATCCTGCAGCGGTTCACTTACTACGGGGTAGCGCCGATGCTGATTGTGATCGTGATTGCGATCGTCGCATATGCGGCAACGCTGCCTGCGTTGCGGCGAATCGATTCATACGCCGAACCGAATCGAGAGACGTCCGCAGCCGCGAACGGCTAGAGCTTTTCGCAGGTGTTGATCACTATCTCGACGCGGCGATTTTTCTGACGTCCCGCGGGATTGTCGCTTCCGTCGGGATTCGTGTTTGGCGCGACCGGGCGTGTTTTTCCGAATCCTTTGATGGGGGTCGATTCGGCAATATCGTTGTGAGCCACGAGCCACGCCTTCACGTTTTTCGCGCGCTCCTCGCTAAGATGCAGATTGTATTCGGCTGAACCGATCGAATCCGTATGGCCGTCGATCTCCGCGCGACGCGCGCCTTGCTTGCGAATGATCGGTCCAAGCGCGTTGAGGGTTTCCTCGGCGTCGGAGCGCAGGTCGGATTTGTTGAAATCGAAGAGCGCGTCCGCTCCGATCGACAGGCGATTCTCGCATTTCGAGGAGTCCTGCTTGATCGCCTGAATTCCTTTGGGGACTTGAATCTCGCCCGGCGTGAGCCACGGGCCTTTCGGCTGCCGAATTTCGCCCGGCACCTGCCAGGGTCCAGTGGGCGCCTTGATTTCACCGGGCATCCGGATGGTTCCGGGCGTCTGATTCGCCGGGTGGTCGTCGGCGAGGAGAGCGATCGGCCGCGCGACAAAACAAGCGGTGATGGCAAGGGTGACGAGCGTTATCTTCTCAACAGGCAGTGTTCTCATGAATTCCCCGGGTAGCCGGTTATGTCCGCACGCCGTCGTTATGCGATACTGCGCGGGAATATGCCAGTGATTGCCGGAGACGATCGATGAGCGTATCGAAGGGGGAGTTCACAAGACCGTCCGCGATCGAGCGACTGTTCAATCGGGCAGTCGGACTCGTCGTGCGCCTGGGGTTCGCACCCGCAGAGAAATTCAACATCGAAGTGCGTGGACGAAAATCAGGTCGCATCTTCTCGACCCCTGTGAATCTGCTCGAGGTCGACGGACGCAAATTTCTCGTCGCTGCGCGTGGAGATACGTCGTGGGTCCGCAACGCGCGCGCGGCGGGGCGCATCGAGTTGACGAAAGGATCGATCCGGCAACCGTTCACCGTGCGCGAGCTTCCTGTGTCGGAGCGAAACGTGGCGCTGAAGGCTTTCCTCGATCGTTTCGCGTCCGAGGTTGCGCGATTTTTTCCAGTCCCGCCCGGATCGCCGCCCGAAGCCTTCGCGGAGTGCGCGCCGCGGATACCGGTATTCGAACTGACACCCGTGGATTCGCGCGACTAATCGAGCACCAGTTCCGTCTCGACAAATCCCCTGGGGCCGCCGTCCCATGCGAAGGCGGCGGCGCGCGCGAACTTACCCGAGCGAATCGACATCACGATATAAACGGTGTCGGGATAGTCGGGTTCGTCCTGATCGAACGAACACGCCTGACGCCGGTCGGTTTCGGAAAAGTAGGCGTCGTGATCGGGATGCGAATGGTAAACGACGCGCAGCGCAAGCTTGCGATCGTCGATTTCGCGCATCACCGCCAGATGCTGGCGCGGCTCCATCAGGAACGCCGTGCGCGCATCGCGCGGGAAGCCGGCGGGGTCTTCGGCATGTTTGCGATTTTGGATGTTCTCGATCGGGCGGACCTCTTCGATCGACCCGTCGCCAATAATGAAGCCGCAGCATTCGTAGGGAAATTCGCGCTCCGCCTGAGCGATGATCTGATTCATGGTTGAGCGCTTTATTCTGGCGGGCATGGAAACAGTTTTATCGGTACGTACGGGCGGCGACAATGCGTGCGACTTGCGCGCCCCTTCGCACGCGCACTACTAAGTCGGTATGGAACGCACGCGGATTGGTCTTGGCGGAATCGAGCTTGGCTCATCGATCATGAACGCATCCGGGCCGCGCTCGGCCGAGCGCGGCGAACTCTATGAATTAAGCGCCGTTCATACGGGCGCAGTGGTTTTCAAATCGTGCAATCTGGCGGGTCTGGAACAACCCGAGAATCTCAAGAACCGCGGCGTTGACTACTATGCAGCGATCGCGCGCGAACTCGTCCCGCGCGGCAAGATCGTGATCGCGAGCGTGGTCGGCGCCGGCGGCGACGAAATCGTCGAAGTTGCGCGTCGCCTCGATTGCGCGGGAGTGAAGGCGATTGAGCTGAACCTCGCAGACGATTACGTCATTTCGCGTATCGCTCCGTTCGCATCGACGACTCGCCTGGAGAAAATGGTGAAGCGTGTGCGCAGAGAAACTCGTGCGGTGCTCGCGGTCAAACTGCCGCCGAATCTCACGTTGGAGCCTCGCGCGGTGGTGGACATATTGAAGTCGAGCGGCGCCGCGATCCTCGTGTGCGCGAACAATCTTCCGAAGGATTTAGAGGTTGATCCGGCGTCAGGAATCGCCAAAGGTCCGGCGCGCGATCTGTCGCAGGTGCACGCGTACTATCACGCGAGCGCGGGCGCGCTGGATATCGTCGCAGTGGGCGGAGTGAACGGCGGTCGTGACGCGTATATCGCACATCTGACGGGCGCCAAAGGAATCCAGATCGGATCGGCGCTTATCAAGGAAGGGGCGGGCGCGCTCGGCAGGATCGATCGGGAGCTGGACGCCGCGCTGGCGGATGCGGGCAAAGCCTCGGTCGCAGAGATCGTCGGAAAAATCCGCTTCGAAGGATAGTCGCGCCGACACGAAGCAGTTCGGTTCCTGCATGCGCCACTGCGGAGGGTATCTTGTTCGGCAGATCGCGCGATGGTAGGTTCCCATCGCTGATCCGCAGACGCTCTCTGCCCTCGACAGCGCGCAGTTTCGGAGTCCCCGTCGTCTAGCTCGGCCTAGGACACCGGCCTTTCACGTCGGTAACACGGGTTCAAATCCCGTCGGGGACGCCAATAAAATCAAGCGTTTTTCGGCTTTTTGCACGGTCCGCCCAGCATTTGACAGCCAGTTTGACAGCCACGGGATCAGAAGTCGCCCAGGCGGTTGCTTGCGTTTGTTCGACCCTTCCCTTCGACCAGCAAATGCTCTTTTGACACAATCTCCGGGGCATCAATGAAGCGCGTGAAGGCAGCAATGATTTGGATCGCGATGTGCGCGTCGATTTTGTCGAACGGATGCCAGGCCATTCGAGTCGATCAGGATCTTAAGGTCGCCACAGGCCTGATCAGTCATACCTTGTGCTCGGAAACGTTCGTTTCGGGACTTGACCCCGAACGGGTCTATGCGGAAGACATCCGTCCTCGACCCGGCATCGGGCTTATCAATTGGGCAGTCACTTACACAGTTGATCGCGATAATCGAGATGTGACAGCGACAGTCGCGGGTGGGTTCGAGAGCCGCGCAGTTTTTCGCGAAGGGCTTGGCTGTCTGCTGGTGCATGGCGGGGAAGCGAAAGGCTCCGCAACTCCTCCACCCGAGCGACAATACAATCCTCTTCTGCCCGAGATCGCCGGACCGGGCGTCGTTGACCCGCAAGACGAGGGACTTCGGGTTGCGCTCGATCGCGCGTTCGCCGAGCCTGCGCGTCCTCCATATCGATGGACAAAAGCGATTGTGGTCGTGCGCGACGGCCGCGTAGTTGCCGAGCGGTACGCACCCGGATACGGCGTCTATACACCGCTGCTTGGATACTCGGTAACAAAGTCCGCAATCAACGCTCTTTTGGGGATCTTGAGTCGCCAAGATCGTCTTTCGATGGGCAACCCCGCTACGGTCGCGAGGTGGCAGAACCCTGACGATCCGCGGCGGGTTATTACCTTCGATGAGCTTGAGCGCATGATAAGCGGACTTGCGCTTGATGAGACGGCGAGCCCCGCGTCGCCAGTCGCGCGCATGCTGTACCTCGAGACTGACATGGCGGGTTTTGCCGAGAGCGCGGCGCTCGAGGCGGCGCCGGGAATGACATGGAATTACAGCAGCGGCAACACCGTGATCTTGTCGCGTATCATTCGTGACGCCGTCGGCGGCGGTCAGGACGAGGTCATTAGGTTCGCGCAGCGAGAACTGTTTGGCCCCTTGGGGATGCGCGACGTTACTCCTTGAATTCGATGCGACCGGCACGCCTGTCGGTTCAACCTATATGCTCGCATCAGCGAGGGATTGGGCTCGCCTGGGTATGTTGTATGTGAACGACGGCGTGATCGGCGGACACCGAATTTTGCCCGAAGGCTGGGTCCAGTATTCTTCAAGGCAGACCCTCGACAGCTTCTATGCCGCGGGATTTTGGGTCGGTTCGCGTGACTGGCGAAAACGCTGGCGCATACCTTCCGACTCGTTCTTCGCAAGCGGGCTCTTAGGTCAACGCGTGATAATAATTCCGTCGAAGCATCTGGTGATCGCACGATTCGGAGTGACGCAGGACTGGCCAGATTTCGATATCGAGGGGTTCGGCAATTTGGTTGCTGACGTGATTGACGCTGTCGGTAACGAGCGCAAATAGACGAGTCTGAAGTAGAATCGCGCGGCTGCGAACTCCCAGGGGTTGGCTCTCAGTCTCAACGCTCGGGAGCAAATCTCGCACTGTATTACCGGGCCGCGACCCTTGGCTCGAGGAAGAAAATCAAATCATTGGGGCTGCGAGTACGATCGCTTCGGAAAAGAGGCGATGCCACAAGTAAACGAACCTACTATGACAACCGTGTTTTCCTAAACGGCTTTGCGCAGAGATTCGGCAGCGTGGTTGGAAGTCGCTCGAAAATCGCGCCTTCGTTGAATTCGTCCAGCGAGTCCGACGCTAGACGTTGTCGAAGATCGCGTCCATTTTGGCAGCAGCGTCGCGCATCATCGCAGGCAAGACGTGGCCGTACACGTTCATCGTCACAGTGATTGAACTGTGGCCGAGCAATTCCATGATCGCCCGAGGATGGACGCCCTGCGCCATCAACAGCGTTGCCGTGCTATGGCGAAGATCGTGGAAGCGCAGAGTCGTCGGAAGCCCGGCTTTCTGCAGGAGCGCCTTGTAGTCGCGGTGGAGGATGATCGGCTCGATGGGGCGTCCGGTCCCGTTCGTGAACACCAGACCGTGGTCTTGCCAATCGGGGCCGGCCAAGAGTCTTTGTTCGGCTTGATAGCCGCGTTGGACTCGGAGGGCGCGAACAACAGAGTCGGGCAATGCGATGGTTCTTCGGCTGCCGTCAGTTTTTGTATCAGTCGCGCGCAATTCGCTCTTTCGCTTCGGCTCCAGCGAGCCGGTTTGCAATCTTTGAATTGATTGGCTGACGTGTAGCGTGCGCAGCTCAAGGTCGAGATCTGCCCATCGCAAACCTAACACCTCGCCGCGGCGCAACCCGAGCATCAGCGCGACGTTGAGGAGGCTTTCGAATCGATGCCCCGCCGCCACCTCGAGCAGCTTGCGCGCGCCGGCAGGATCAAGCGGCTCGATTTTCTTGCGTGGAATTCTAGGCGCGTCTACAAGCGCGGCGGCGTTGCGCGCGACCAGATTCCACTTGACGGCCTGTGCGAGGGCGCTGCGCAAGACGGTTCGAATGTTCGTCACGGTCTGCGCCGAGAGTCCGCTCTTGAGCTTCTGATCGAGCAACTTTTGAACGTGTTGGGGAAAGAGTTTCTTGAGCTGAATTCTTCCCAGCGTCGGGAAGATGTGAAGGCGCGACACGGTCGAGAAGCTTTCGAAGCTGCGCGGTTTCGCTCTCGGTTTCAGCGTGTATTCGAGCCAGTGGCGCACGAATTGTTCGACTGTCTGATGATGAACTGCGACGGGAAGACCGAGCGAATGATCGGATCGCGCCCTGAGAAGCTGGGCCTGAACCTCGCCCGCGTTGGAGGCGTAAAAGTGAATGCGTTTCCTCCGTCCGTTTTCCCAACCCAGATTCAGAGAGCCAACCCAGCGTCCGTCCCTACGTTTGAAGATCGAACCCTCGTTTCTGCCGCGTTTCGCCATCGGACTAGCGCTTCGCGATCCAGTTCCTGACTTGGTCAACTTCGATATTCAGCCGCTTCGCGATTTCTCGGCGGGAAACCTTTTGGCTATGCAGCTTGCGCGCTTCCTCCTTGCGTCGCGCGTAGAGCCTCACGCGACAGGCGTCGGAACAGGTCTTGCGGTTGGCGCGAAATCCAGAGCCCTCTGGCGCTACGAGCATTGGTTTGCTGCAGCCTTCGCAAATGCGGAACGTTCGAAGTTCCGCGATGGCGGACGCCAGCTGCAGCCAGAGACAGCCGATCAACGAATTGGGCACGATGAACAGTCCCATCTTGTCGCGATCAGGAATCATCCAAAGCAGGCGAGGCGCAGCTAAGCGTTCAAGATTCTCGTTGACTACTTTTTGGAGATATACCCGTGCGGGCATCTCCACGTCTTTGGGCCTGAACTGCTTGAAGAGATCCGGGTTGATGTCCTTAGAGGCGATTGTCGCGTGCGTGCTCCACGGCGTCATCAAATCCGAAGATGGCGGCCAGTGATAGTCGATACGATCGGTTCCGCGCCATTTGATGCAACGGGACAATAGCTCGGTATCGTTAGCGCGAAGTGCTTCCCGCAGAGATACCGCGGCTTTCATGTGATGCAGCTGCTCTACCCAATGCGATTTCGGCTCTCCTCTCAAGGGAAAGGTCCGTTCGCGTTTTGGAAACAGGACCGGAGCGCCTCCGAGCAGTCCATAAGCGGTGGCAAACTTCAGGATGTCGTCGTCGCGAGTCGGATCGAGGCTGGCGAATTCGAGAAACAAATTACGTGGAGGTACGTAAACACGTTCGACTTCTCGGACAGGGACGAGCATGGGGCCTTGGTGATCCTGCGTATCTCCGAACGCGATGAATTTGCCGTGTTTCCATTCGTATCCCTGCTCCGAGCAGGACCACTGGAACTGGAAAAATTCGTATGCCGCCACCTGTTTCTCCTCACGGTTGCTCACACATCTAGTTAGTTGAAGCGTGAGAACGCGAGGTGATAAATACCTCGTCAGCTGAGAACAGGCAAGCGGGACGGAGGTGGACGAGGCGGTGGACAATTTGAAGAACGAGTTTGTGTTCGTGAAGCCGGTAAGGGCAGCGAAGCTCCTCGATATGTCGAAGTCGAAGGTTTACGAGATGATCCAGCGCAAAGAATTGGCGGCGGTAAGACTCGGAGGGTGCCTGAGAATACCGGTCGCGGCACTCGAAGCGTTGGTCGCACAGGCAGAGAGGGATCGGTGCGCCGATAAGTTCGAATGAGAAAGTTTACGCAGCTGAGGTCCAGCTTTTGGACCGGCGTCACCGGAAGAGAGCTTCGTCGCTTGGGTTCTGAATTTCAGTTGGCGGCGCTCTATTTGATCTCAGCGCCCGGCTCCAATGCGCTGGGGATGTACTATCTGCCGCTTCCAGCCGCGGCGCATGAAATCGGGCTACCGATCGAAAAGGTTCGCCAGATTTTGCAGAAGCTCTGCGAGATGGGATTTTGCCAATACGACGAGGAAAGCGAGATGGTCTTCGTCATCAATATGGCCCGCTTCCAGATCGGTGACTCCCTCAAGCCCAACGACAAGCAGGTTCCGTGGATTTGGCACGAGCTACAAAAGATGAGCGACTGCGTTTTCTTTCGCCGCTTTCTTAATCGTTACGGCGAGGCATACCAAGTCGCGCAGTGTTTTCGGGACGAAGACTCTTCGAAGCCCCTCCGAAGCATAGAGACTGAGACTGGAAATTCTGAGAGAGAGCAAGAAACCGAGACAGCAAACGGACACACACATGGAGAGGGAGTCGAGAGGGAGAACCAGAACGCGAGGTTGCCGTCGGAGCCGACGATCTTCGAGCGAGAGAGTTCACCAGTGGATATGGAAACGGTACGCGCCCAGCGTCGTTTAGAGAAAAGAAGAGCGATGCTCGGAGCAGCGCGGGCCGGAGCAGTTCGCCAGGGCGGACATGAAACCTGACCTGAAAGATTCGGCAGTTCTGCCAAGTCTCGGAGAACGAGCGCCCATAAGGCCGAGTGCGTCAGCCAGAGGCGTCGATGTCTTTCAGGCAGCCGACAGACGGCTTCGAAGGGAAAAGTCGCGAGGTGGACTGGCTTTTCATGGTGCTTCGAAAAAGGCGGAAGGTTCTACATTCGTCCGATTACGGGCCTTTCGGGGCGCCCAAGATGTGCTTCGAAATCGGCTAGCCGAGATGAAAATCTGTGAGTTCAGACCTGAGATTAGTCGAGTTGGCGGACTTCCTCGAAACCCTTCTCGTACAAGGACTCCACCGAAGTCCGCCAACTTGTTTCTTGTTCGAAAATTGGGAGGCCGGGGGGTAGGGCCGGTCAAATCTCTGGGACTCGCGAGCCGGTTTACCATGGCGCAGCTAAACAGATTTGGTCGCAGGGGACATAGGGGTGGGGGGTACGAAGGGAAGCCATCATGAGAGGCGGACGACCAACTCCAACGGCGCTCAAAATCGTACGCGGAAATCCTGGACGACGGCGTCTAAATCCCGACGAGCCGTCGAGTCCGCTGCTCAAGCGGATGCCGCCGGCACCTGCGTTTCTCGACGACGAGGGCAAGCGCGCATGGTCGACCGAGGGTCGCCGCCTTATCAAAGCGGGCCTTTTGACGGCGCTCGACCTGACGATGTTCGGCACCTGGTGCATCTGGTATTCGAAGCGGGACCTCGCCTCGCGCGCGGTCAATCAGAGCGGCGTCGTGGTGCGCGCCAACGGCGTCGGCAATCCCTACATTAACCCGTACATGAGCGTGATTTCGATGTGCTCTAAGGCGATGCACCAGATAGAAGTTGAGTTTGGCTTAAGTCCCGCTTCGAGAAGCAAGGTCAAGTCGCTCAATCCCGCGCAGAGAAACCTTTTCGAGGACTTTCTTGCAGGCGATGAGGAGGACACCGGCTCGTGATGGAGATTGAACTTTGGCCGATCGAACGCCCGGTTCCCTACTCGAGGAACCCGCGCAAGATTCCGCAGTCCGCGATCGACAAGGTCGCCGCGAGCATTAGGGAGTTTGGCTGGCGCCAGCCCATCGTCGTCGATGCCGCCGGTGTTGTCGTGGTGGGCCATTCCCGCCTGCTAGCCGCGCGTAAGCTCAGCCTGCTCGAGGTCCCGGTGCATGTCGCCGCCGATTTGACCGAGGCCCAATGCCGCGCGTATCGCATCGCCGACAACCGCGCCGGCGAAGAAGCCCGCTGGGACGATGAACTACTAAAGCTGGAAATAAGCGAATTGGGCGCGCTAGCAGAGCTGACCGCGCTCGATCCCAAGGAAATTCGCCGCCTCGGCTTGGCCGAGGACGCCCCACAGGACGCCATTCCCGCGGCACCTGCAAGCCCTGTGGCCCGCTTGGGGCAGATCTGGCAGCTCGGCAAGCATCGTCTCCTCTGCGGCGATTCAACGCGCCCGGAATACGTTTCACGCTTGATGGGCGACGAGCGGGCGGTCCTATTCGCGACTGACCCGCCCTATGCGGTCGGCTACGCTGGCGGGTCGCATCCAGCCACCAGAGCGAACCGGGCCAAAGCCAATCGGAACAAAGACTGGTCGAAGGTTTACCACGAAGCTGGCCGAACTACATTCGACAACGAGGACGGCGGCGGCGACGGCGGGCGATCGTTCTATCTCGCCTTTTACAAAGTCGCGGTCGAGTGCGCTATCGCATCAAATGCCGCGTGGTATTGCTGGCACGCGTCCGCCAGGCAGGCGATGCTCGAAGGCGTCTGGAACGAAGTCGGTGCGCTGAACCATCAGCAGGTGATTTGGTTCAAAAGCCGACCCGTCTTAACTTATTCGGTTTACATGTGGGCGCACGAGCCGTGTCTTTTCGGCTGGATTAAAGGCCAAAAGCCGCTCGTCGACCGCAAGTATGGCAATCCTGGCACGGTATGGCAGGTTCCGAACGCAGAGGTTGAGAGCAGCGAGCATCCAACCTCGAAGCCGAACCGGCTCTTTGCGATTCCGATGGAGTTGCACACCCGTCCCGACGATCTCTGTTACGAACCTTTCAGCGGCAGCGGTTCGCAACTGATTGCTGCCGAGCAGCTCGGGCGCCGCTGCTATGCGATCGAACTGGAACCCCGCTTTGTCGACGTGGCGATCTCGCGATGGGAGAGACTGACCGGAAAGAAGGCTGAAGTGATTGCGGATGGGTGACGCCGATGAAGACGCCAGGGCCGCCGCCGACGCTAACCAACCTGAAGATTCTGAGGGGCAATCCGGGCAAGCGGCGCCTGAACGACCGGGAGAAATACCCACACTTCGGGCCTGATTTTTTCTCCGGCGGCACCGGCTTTGGCCAAAAGCTGATTCTCCTCCATACGATTCTGCGCGGTAACCTCGTGCCGTCCTATCCGAGGACAGTTCGATGATGAAAGCGCACTTTCGCCGCTCTTTCGCCAAGACTCCAACCGCGATATTTGTACGTGGGGAAACGGCAATGATCACAACCGACCTCGTGGGACGAGTCGAACGCATGCGCCTAGCTCCGCGCAATGCGCTCGTTCCATTGTTTGAGGCAGTTTCTAATTCGATTGACGCGATCTGCGCGCGAACAGATGCCCGAAAGGGCGTCATCGAAGTGCATCTCTTGCGCGATCCTACTCAGGGGCAGATGGCCCTTCACGCCGAGAATGTCGAACCAATTAGCGAACTCCGAATTGTGGATAATGGTGTCGGCTTTACAGCAGACAACATGACCGCTTTCCAACGCTTGGATACTCGCTTCAAAATAGCCTTCGGGGGCAAGGGAGTTGGACGGCTCACTTGGCTAAAGGTCTTCGACAAAATCACGGTTACTTCTGTTTATCAGGATGCCACCGGCTATAGAAAGCGTGCGTTCGATTTTACCCTACCTGACGGAGTCGAGAATCTTCTCGACACAATTGTCAATGACAGATCCCCGCGAGAGACTAGTACAACGGTTATTCTGTATCGTCCCAAAGATCCTTACCGAGACACGATGCGGCACCGCACGGAGACGATAGCGGCCTCGCTTGCAAGACATTTCTTGTACTATCTGCTGGGCCAAGCGCCGCCTGAAATCAAGGTGATTGATGGTGAGACGATCGTCCCGTTGTCGACCAATAATGTCATCGCTAGAGACACCGGCCATTTTGCGATCAATGATCACCAGTTCGCTATCGACCATATCAAACTTCGTTCACCTCTGAAGGCGCAGCATAGTGTGAACTATTGCGCCAACCATAGGCCCGTCAAAGAAGAACGACTAAAGCACCTCCCTGAGCATAAGTTTGACGACGGCCAAGATGGATTTTTCTATCAGGCCTATGTCTCGTCGCCGTACCTAGATGCCTGTGTTGATGAGCAACGAACGACTCTTGTTCTCGACGAAGAGCCGGGCGACTTTGGCGTCTCTGAAAGCGAAGTGCGCGCTGAGGTTAATGCCGCAGCCAATCGATTTCTTTCGAAAGAGCTTGGTACTCTAACTGAGGAAAAGGAAAAGAGAATCGAGCGCATAATCGACACCAATATTCCAGAGCTTAGGTATGTTCGGGAATTTAATCGCGATGAGGTGTTCGCGAAGATTACCTTCGACAACACCGATGCGGAAGTCCAAACGATAATAAGTAATATTCATCTTGAGAATCAAAAAACGGGCCGTGAACTGATGGCAGACCTGGTTCGAAACCTTCAGGGGCAGTCAAGCTTGACCTGAAAAGCTTCGAAAATACTTTTTCAGATCGGATTAAGAAGATCACCGGACCAAATGAGGCGAACCTCGCCAGCTATGTTCTTTATCGACGCTCAATAATCGACCTCTATCGGGAAGTACTCCACAAATCAGGCGATAGTTTCGACCGCGAGGCCGCCATTCACAAGCTGATGTTCCCCATGGGAGCGGAATTGGATACGTCTACTTCATTTCTTAACCACAACCTTTGGTTGCTTGATGAGCGGCTCACATTTGCAAACTATATCGCCTCA
>Ga0335069_10000813_pt1 | contig 50400 bp, 48 predicted proteins | sample Lox_Sample_11_FD_206714 | JGI IMG/M metagenome (GOLD analysis project Ga0335069, IMG submission 206714) | Soil microbial communities from Loxahatchee National Wildlife Refuge, Florida, United States - Lox_Sample_1.1 | ecosystem: Environmental > Terrestrial > Soil > Wetlands | place: USA... | reverse complement strand
CAGCAAGGTTCCAATTCTGAATCAAAGTAGTTCGAACCTTCATAAACCGTGGCTCAATAGAGGTCTGAAAAAATCGTTTTTTAGCCTGTGCGGGATGGGAGAATCGAACTCCCAACTACAGTTTGGAAAACTGTCGTTTTGCCACTAAACTAATCCCGCCTCCGCTCGCTATAGCGAGCTACGGCGGGCAAGCCCGCTAAGTCGCTGAGTGAGTTTCCAAATCCTAACAAAATTTTTGAATCTTGACCAAGTTTTGTTTTTGATTCATATTTTAGTCTGCATGTCTTCACGACCACACTTTTTCATTATTGTCCTCGCTGGTGTCGTCATCATAGGTGCTGCCGCATATGCGGTATCTTTTGATCAAACTCACATTGTTGCGACGAGCACGACAACCAACACTCCCCTCACACAAACCGCTGCGACGGTCGAGCCAATTCCAATCACCATCGTGCATGGTGTGATCCAAACAGCGACCACAACGGCGACATCCTCCACTGCTATAGCATCTACCACATCATCAAAAAGTCCCATAATCAAGCGCAGTCACACAATACCAAAGTCTCAACCTGCTCCCGCCGCAACACATACTGATTCAACGACCCTTCCACAGGTAACTCGCATCGAGAACCCTTACAATACAAGTCCGGAATCCTTCGACACCGTCAACGTTGCCGCACGCGAGGCACTCGTCAATATTCTATGCATCTCCAAGACTGGTAGTGCCTCTGGCCTTGTTTCTGGTAGTGGTGTCATTATAGACCCGCGCGGTATCATACTCACCAATGCACATGTCGCACAATACGTGCTTCTCTCTCAGGATCCCGATGTCAACCTGCGATGCTTCATACGAACCGGTGCCCCCGCGAAGGACGAGTGGACGGCTCAGGTGCTCTATATCCCACCCGTATGGGTACAGGCGCATGCAGCGGAACTTAACGTGACTCACCCAACTGGTACCGGTGAGCATGATTATGCGCTCTTACTGGTGAACGGTATCGCACAAGGTGGATCATTGCCACGTGTATTCCCCTCTGTCCCGATTGACACGCGCGATGGCATTGGGTTTGTGGGAGATCAAGTTATCGGAGCTAGTTATCCCGCAGAATTCCTTAGTGGGATGATAGCAGAAAACGATCTCTACCCCGTCTCGTCGGTTAGTCCCATAGATCAGTTACTGACGTTCGGCACCACAACAGTGGACGTCGTTTCTATAGGCGGCGTCGTTGAGGCACAAGGTGGCTCGTCAGGAGGTGCTGTCCTTAATGCATGGGGCAGACTCATTGGGATTATAACGACAACGAGTGCGGCTTCAACGACTGCTGGGCGCGACTTGCGTGCACTGACACTCAGCTATATAAACCGTGATATAGCGCTACAGACTGGCTCTAATCTTAACGATTATCTCTCTAGTGATGTTGTTTCAGAGGCAGCAACTTTCAATGCCACTGTTGCCCCCGAACTCATACAGCATTATATCCCGGTGATTTCTCAATAACATTGTCGGGCTGCTGGGAATCGAACCCAGTCTACATGCTCCCAAAGCATGCGTACTACCGGTATACGACAGCCCGCGACTTGCGAATAGTAGCACAGATTGCGGATCTTTATGAATGTCCTTAATGATGTCCTTTAAAAAAGTTCATAATACTTGCTCAAATAGCCGACAACGTGCCTTTCTTGTTACTGTATTAAGAAAAACCCCAACGACATCGACTTGGTATTCCCTACTATCTCGAGTGCCGTTCATGTACAGCTCTGCAGTACGGGCAATCCTATGAAGCTTTGCCGGATGTACTTGCTCTTCTGGTCGGTAATCTGGCATTTCACGTGAAATGTCGGTAATGTTTTCATGTGAAAGCGTCTTGACCTCCACAAATCGGACGACACCATTTTTCTCAGCAATAATATCAATCTCACCCCACGGCTTCCGATAATTGCGCTCAATGATCCTAAATCCTTTCCTTTGCAGAAATTCTGCCGCAACCGACTCGCCAATACGTCCAACCTCTTTTCTTTTTTTATCATTGATCACCATAGACCCCTTTCAAATAATTGTACCAGAATCCAGGGCTATCGAAAAACATTTCACGTGAAATATGTTTCTTAAGAAACATAACATTTACATGCTTTTTAAGGCACGCGCGGCTTTCAGGTCATCAAAGACGTCTATGGAGCGTCCTTTATCCACATATCCCCTTAGTTTTCCACAGTTTGCCTCAAATTCTCTCGTATTGAGGGGTTTCGTAAGAGATTTTGAATTTAAGATGTCCTCTACAAGAGTTTATGTCCTAGATTGCTAGACTGATTGTGCGGGCAGGGAGAATCGAACTCCCGTCTGCGCCTTGGCAAGGCGCCGTTCTACCACTAAACCATGCCCGCCTTCGCTCGCCGTAGCGAACTTCGGCGGGCAAAGCCCGCTGGAGTCGCAAAGGAGAGTACCGGTGGATTATACATTAACAATGAGCGCAATCAATTCTGTGCTCTCGGAGGGATTCGAACCCCCAATAACAGTTCCGAAGACTGTCGTGATATCCGTTTCACTACGAGAGCGCTCGTGTTGAATCATACTATTGATTCGCCCATACACAATGAATAGACTACAATAGACGGATGGAATCTGTTCGTCTCACCGTCCCACCAGAGATTATGCGGGTCACCGAGACCTTGAAAGACGCCGGTTTTGAAGCATATCTCGTTGGTGGCTGTGTTCGTGATCTTCTTGTTTCACGTGAACCAAAAGATTGGGATGTCACGACAAATGCAACACCGGAGGATATTCAGAGTCTTTTTGTTGAAACATTTTATGAAAATACCTACGGAACGGTTGGCGTTGTCACGAGTTCAGAAGATCCCCGATTGAAGGTTGTAGAAGTAACTCCGTACCGTATCGAGTCTGGATATTCTAATGCACGCCACCCTGACGAAGTTCGCTTCAGTACTGACCTTACGGACGATCTGAAACGTCGCGATTTTACGATAAATGCAATAGCCTATGACCCGAACTCTGGTGAACTCGTCGACCTACACAATGGCAAGGAAGACCTCGCGCGACGGGTCATTGCTGCGGTAGGCGATCCTCATGAACGTTTCGAAGAAGATGCGCTCCGCATGCTGCGAGCCATCAGACTTGCTGCGGAACTTGATTTTGCCATTGAAGCCCAGACGGCATCCGGGATCGTCGGCAACGCGTCGCAGCTCGCAAAAATCTCCAAGGAACGCATCCGTGATGAGCTGGTTCGTACCCTTATGACCCCGCGTCCCATGCAAGCAATTTATGTGGCTCAAAAGCTTGGTATATTGAAATATGTGTTGCCGAAAATAGAGGATGGTATTGGTATTGACCAGAATCAGGCACATTCGTTCGACGTCTTTGAGCATCTATTGCGTTCGCTCCAGTGTGCCGCGGATAAGGGCTGGTCACTTGAGGTTCGTTTGGCGGCACTCTTACATGATGTGGGGAAACCCGCGACCCGTGTATGGTCGAACGAAAAGAAAGACTGGACCTTCTATAACCATGAGGTTGTGGGTGCGCGAATGGCCAAAGCTATACTGCGTGACCTTAAATTCCCCAAGGAAACAATCGATCATGTTAGTTCACTTATTCGCTGGCACATGTTCTTCTCCGATCCTGATACGGTGACCCTGAGCGCCGTGCGTCGCATCATCACCAATGTTGGGAAAGAACATATTATGGAACTCCTTGATCTACGTATCTGCGATCGCATCGGCACCGGGCGCCCAAAGGAGCAGCCATTCCGATTGCGCAAATATATGTCGATGGTTGATGAGGCACTGCGCGACCCGATATCAGTCAGTATGCTTAAGATAGACGGCTTACGGGTGATTGAATTGGGAGAAGGGGCTGGTCCCCGGATTGGTTGGATTCTCCATGCATTGCTCGAGGAAGTACTTGATGATCCGAAGAAAAATACGTCTGAATATCTTGAAAAGAGGGCTTCTTTCCTTATTAAAATGTCCGATGCTGAACTCAAAAAAATAGGGGAGCAGGGCAGAGAACGCAAGGTGGAAGAAGATGAATTCGCGGTGCAAAAATTACGCGAAAAGCATCACGTAAGTTAGGACGACGATCGACAACAAAAGAAAAAACCGCCAGACCTGGCAACCCAGTTTTTCTTTTGTAGGTTGCCGTCGTCTGACGGCTTTTATGAGAATTCCTGTTCCAATTGAAAGAACGCGAAATATCTTTTGACAATACTTTTGAATCCAATACGGATTGCAGAGGCAACCGTTATAATTTGAAGTGTGAAAAGTATTGTACGTATGTATCTCGTTGCTGAATTGCAACGTAGAATTCTCGAAGAACGACTAGGTGTCAGATTAACTCTCTATAGGACAATGTAAAGGACATATGTGTGGATAACTCTTGTCCTTTATAAATCGATATCTATTGAGATGGGGCAGTGGTCAGAACCGAGGATATGCGGGTGAATGTGCGCAGATGTTACACGCGAAACAATTGCTTTGCTGACAAAGAGGTAATCGATACGCCAGCCTATATTACGATCGCGTGCCGCACGCCAGGGGCTCCACCACGTATAGTGACCTTTGCCTTGGTGAAACTTCCTGAATGTATCGACAAAACCTGCTTGCAATACTTTGTCGATACCTTCTCGCTCTTCTTTGGTAAACCCGTGCTCGCCATCATTTTCCTTCGGATTTGCAAGATCGTCTTCGGTGTGAGCGACGTTGAGGTCACCACAAAATATGATTGGCTTGTGCTTCTCCAACTCTTTGCAATAGGCGAGAAATGCAGGGTCCCAGTGCTTATAACGCATCGGTAGTCGCGAGAGATCGCCCTTCGAATTCGGCGTGTACACATCGACAATATAATAGCGATCAAACTCAAGGGTTATGAGACGCCCTTCAGCGTTGAGATCACCATACCCGTCTTGTAATGCAAATCGTTTCACAATTTCTTCCGGGAAATCAAACGTGACAGAGAGCGGCTTGTGCTTCGTGAAGATTGCCGTACCGCTATATCCCTTCTTTTGAGCCGAGTTCCAGTATTCTTCGTAACCAATGAGATCTATCTCGCTCTCGTGTTCAAGCGCCTTGGTCTCTTGTAAACAGAGGATATCGGGCTTGAGCTTCTCGATCATTGGCTCAAAAAGGCCTTTCTTGTGGACTGCGCGGATGCCATTGACGTTCCACGAGACGATTCTCATGCTTCGAAAGATACCATATGCAGGAGCTCGGCCTTAGTGGCGACGTTTACCATGAAAAGCTTTGTGTACTTCAAGGAGGTGTTTGTCGGTCACATGTGTGTACACCTGAGTTGTCGCGATGTTTGCATGTCCGAGCAGTGCTTGAACAGAGCGTAGATCGGCGCCATTCTCGAGGAGATCGGTTGCGAAGGAATGACGAATGATGTGTGGCGTGACCTTGCGCGTGATGCCAGCCTTTACTGCATACCGCTTCACGAGGCGTTCGACCGAACGGGGAGTGAGACGTGGCAAATCCTTCGATCCTTTCTTGTTACTCATACCATAACCCACGAAGAGTGCATCGCTCATGTCGGCGCGCTTCTCCAGATACGCACGAACTGCTTTTTTTGCTGATTCAGAGAGAAAAACTACCCGTATCTTCTCACCTTTGCCACGTATTGAGAATTGATCGCGAGAAAGGTCAAGATCCTGATTCAAACTACAGAGTTCCGATACGCGCAGTCCTGTGGAGAAGAAGAGCTCAAGAACGGCTTTATCTCTCAGTGCCGTAAGGGTATCGCCCTTTGGTCCATTCATTAGTCGATCCAATTCATCACTAGAAATAAGGTCGAGATCGCGGCCGCCAACCTTGGCGAGCTCGATGCGCTCGGGATTGAGCGAGTCGACATCGCGCTTGCGCATAAACTTGAGGAACGCGCGTAATGCTATGAGGTGGTAATTTTGGGTGTTCTTCTTCATCGTGCCCGAGGTGCCAGTGGAGCGGTTGAGTGCGATGCGAAACTCGCGCACCAGAGTCTCGCTGATATCTCTAGGCTTTGTTACTTTGGCAAAGGTGAGGAAGCGCGTGAGGTAGCGATCATAATTCTCGACCGTCTTCACCGATCGACCTTTCTCGATCTCTACATATTCGAGAAATTGACTCTTCAAATCTTTGAGCGTTGCAGGCACACACCTATTGTATCAAAAAATGGAGATATATTGTGCGACGTTTGATCCCTTACTCTCATTACACACTGAAAGATGCGGGAATGCTGTATAATGAATGCTACGTGACACATCAAAAACATTATTAACAATTGATAACTCATTTATGTCTTTACATACGAGCGTTGGTTTTAGCGATGGGGAGGATTCGTATTCGGTCGGAGTGAATGCCGCACAAGATGCACTCAACAAACTCGGCGCAAACGTGCCCGATGCGGTTATGGTCTTTGCGTCGGTCAAATATGATCAAGAAAAAGTGCTCGCGGGTATTCGTTCGGTGACCGATGGCGCACTTCTCGTTGGCGCATCGACGGCAGGAGAGATCGCGACGATAGGACCGCTCAAAAAGCATTCTGTCGTGGTCATGCTGTTCAGGTCGGACACGGTCAAGTTCTATGCAGCCGTTGGTGAAGGAGTCGCAGCGAATGCACGTGCAGCGGGCAAGGTCGCGGCCGATAACACAAAGTCCCAAACGAGCGGAGTGGAACTGAAGGCGTTCTTGATGTTTCCGGATGTTCTTGTCGGCAATGGTGCGGAAATCGTACGCGGTGTGCAAGATTCGCTCGGTGAACATTTCCCGGTCATCGGAGGCGCGGCGGGGGATGATTTTAAATTCCAGAAGACGTATCAATATTTGAATGACAAGCTGTATTCGGGGACAGTTGTTGGACTCGGCATGACCGGAGATTTCAAGATCGGGGTCGGTGTGAAGCATGGATGGATTCCTGTCGGGGTTCCCCAGAAAGTCACAAGATCTGCTGGTTCAGTATTGCATGAGCTCGACGGGAAGCCGGCGATCTCCATTTACGAAGATTATTTCGGTCTCGAGGAAGCGAAGCAGCTGCGCACCGAGACGCTGGCGAAGCTCGCCATCACCTACCCATTGGGAATGAAAGTTGCAGACAGCGATGAAATGCTCATCCGTGATCCATTCTCTGTCGATGAACATGGGTCGATAACGTGCGCTGCTGAGATTCCTGAAGGTGCTGAAATACAACTCATGGTCGGTAGCCGCGAAGAAGCTGTGAAGGTGGCCAAGGCTGCGGCAGATAATGCACGTGCACAACTCGATGGCTCAGCCCCGAAAGCTATCATTATATTCAACTGCATAGCGCGCAATAAATTGTTTGGTGAACGCGCGGGAGAAGAAATCTCCACGATCCAAGAATCGCTCGGTGCTGATGTCCCCTTGATTGGCTTTTATACCTACGGTGAACAAGCTCCCTTAGGGGGAGAGGTTCGAAACATCGAAAAATGCAATCCGGCCTTTCACAATGAGACAGTCGTTATCTGTGTATTGGCCGAATAATAAAAGTACCGAAAATCAAATAGCATGAGTATGATGGACGAGCAGCAACGATTCGATCCCACCGTGGGAAACAGCTCTGAAGCAGGACTCCACAATGCTACGGCACTCGATATCGAAAAAATCATCGAGCAACAAAAGGTAAGTGCGAGACTCCTCATTCGTCGTGACCTTGAACTTTCTCGAGCAAACGAGCGTTTACGCGCTTTGGATCAAATGAAGACTGATTTCGTTTCTGTGGCCACCCACCAATTGCGCACCCCACTCTCTGCTATCAAATGGACTTTGAGTATGGTGCTCAAGGGTGATGTAGGCACGCTCACGAACGAGCAGCAAGAACTGCTGACGAAAGCATATGAGAGCAATAATCGTATGGCCGCGCTTTTGAACGACATGCTCATCTCGGACCAGATAGAATCGGGGGGATTCCAATTCTCCGGTCAAAACTCCACTGTGACCAACATACTTGAAGAGCTCATTATCGAGATGTATCCCGCGGCAGAAAAGAGAAATATCCACATAGAACTCAAACAACCGGATCAAAAGCTCCCGGCAGTGTGTATAGACCCGGCACATTTGCGAGCCGTGCTTCAAAACTTACTCGAAAACGCAGTACGCTACTCGAAGCCATCGGGGAGGATATTGATTGAACTATCTGAAAACGGGGGCATGGTCTCGATTGTGGTTGCCGATAACGGTATTGGTATTCCAGAGACTGAGAAATCACACTTATTTCAACGATTTTTCCGTGCGCCCAACGCAATCAAGATGGAAACTGATGGCTCAGGATTGGGATTATTCATCACCAAATCGATCGTTGAGCGCAACCGCGGGACGATTCGTTTTGAGAGCAAGGAAAATGAGGGGACGACCTTCTTTATCACCTTACCTGCCGCAGTATCAGCACCATCACCAAAGCAGCAATGAGGTATACTGTTGGTATATAATATATGCTATGAGTGGCAAAATTCTCCTTATCGAAGATGAAAAATTTCTTGCGGATGTCCTTTCGCAAAAGTTGCGGCATGAAGGTTATGATGTGACGTTGACGCAAGATGGTGCCGAGGGTTTGCGACTTATGCGCGCGCTGAAGCCCGACCTCATACTGCTCGATATCATTCTACCGACTATGAGTGGGTACGAGATCTTGGAGGCGCGCCACACAGATCCTGCACTCATGAATATCCCAGTAATCGTCATCTCCAATTCGGGACAACCGGTTGAAATCACCCGCGTGCTCGCACTCGGTGTGCGTGACTATCTGATCAAGGTACAGCTCGAACCTGAAGAGGTATTGGAAAAGGTTCGCCAATATCTTCAAGAAGTCGTGCCGAAACTAGGGACCGCTCGACTCGAAGGAAAGAAAGTTATGAGCATCGAGGATGACACGTTTTTGCGGGATATTTTGGGTGGCAAGCTCATACGTGAAGGGGCTGTATTGATTAAACTTAAATCCGGTGAGGAAGCACTCAAGCTGTTCGAAACGGAACACCCTGACGTCATTCTCCTCGATCTCATACTCCCGGGAATGAATGGCTTTGACATCCTGAAATTAATGAAAGAAAATCCTCAGAGTAAGGACATTCCCGTCATCGTGCTCTCGAATCTTGGACAGACAGCTGACATCGAACGTCTAGAGAAACTTGGCGCAACGAGACACCTCATCAAAGCAGAGCACGACCCTGATGAGATTATCGACATTATTGTGAGCGTTTTGAAAACAAGTGATTCGAAAAGCTAGGATGGCCAGGGCTTGTCTAATTTTAACGGCATGGTATGATGTCGATGCTGTTCTTTGACTACTCCTGTGTGTTCCTTTGGTGTTTACTCGGTGTTTCCCTAGTGTTCACCTGAGCGAAAAGTGCTTATCTTTCGACCGTATGAGTACTTTTTGCTCAGGTGAATTACCTTGGCACTCATGCTCTGGAGGTATAAGACATGTTGAAATTCCGACTTCTAACAGCGGCTGCGGCGGGTATTCTGCTCGCATCGGCGATAACCAGCATTCCAGCGAATGCCGGAATCACGTATCTCACCTATGGAGTGGAGGCTACGGGGCCAGACGCTTCACTCGAAGCCACTATCATCACTAGGTCGACAGACAACATTATAATCGGCTTCGTCGGGTCTTTTGAACTGACGAGCTTGGGTTTCTCAGAGAACTTCATCCCCTTGGCCCCCGGCACCTTCGGGAACGACAATACGTTCGCTGCGGGATCGTTCGATTCACAGGGTGCCGGTTTCTTTGACTTCGGCGAGGATTGGAACGTCAGCTGTCAATCGAGCGGCCAATGCTTCGTGGCAGGGCAATTCGAACCATTCCCATTCCCCGTCAATGTCACCACGACATTGCTGGGAACCCAGTACGGCGGCAACGCCATCCCCGAACCCTCGACCTGGGAGATGATGATCGTCGGCTTCGCCGGCCTCGGCTTTGCCGGCTATCGAAGAGCACGGGCTCTTCCAGTCAGGGTCTGAATTTCAGACCGCACCTTAACTCGGACTCGCTTCCTTCACTGGAGGCGAGTCTTATTCTTTTTATATATTTCATAATTTTCGTGATAGTCGAAGTCTTTACATGAGCTGGTTCATTTCGAGATATCCACACCTCCTAAAGGTTGCAGATTCTCGTGGAGACGCGTATGCTGTCGTAATGAATACAAAAGTGATGATTATCGGTATTGTGCTGCTCATTCTAGTGGCTGGTGGTGTTTATTTCCTCGTTAGTAATCCGCTCGGATCGACATCGACGACAGCTTCAACAAGCAGCACGCAAACGACCCAACAAGCTACAACGACGGAGTCGAACACGAGCTCACAGGTCCAGGCACAAGATGTTACCGTAGGCACGGGAGCAAAGGCGATACCAGGATCGACCGTCTCGGTCTTGTATGTTGGTTATCTCGGTAGTATTTCTACCAGCACTATCTTCGATAGTTCTGCAGCTCATGGCAATCAACCCCTTAGTTTCGAACTTGGCTCACAAAACTTGATCGCCGGATTTCAGATTGGCGTCAACGGTATGAAGGTCGGCGGTGAGCGTCTCATGGCAATACCACCTTCGCTTGGCTACGGCACCACTGATGTGAAAGATGCGGATGGCAAAGTGGTAATTCCAGCCGGATCCACTATTATCTTCGACGTGAAGCTGGTAAACGTCCAAGCTCCAACGACGACCACACCCACAAGCGCTACAAATACCACAAAGTCGAAGTAAAACGGCTTCTGGGGCGGGTATTGCAAAAGCATGAGGTTCGTGCTACGATGCTTGCATGCTTACGAAACGGAAAAAATTGAACGAGGTCAGCAAAGTTCAGCGCCACGACGCCGATACAGGCTCTCCTGAGGTGCAAATCGCCCTTTTGACACGCCGTATCGAGGAACTTTCTGTTCACCTGACGAAAAATAACAAGGACAAACACTCGCGTCGGGGACTCTTAGGCCTCGTTGCCGACCGACGCAAGCATTTGAAGTACCTCGAATCAAGCAACAAGCGCGCCTACGGTACGCTCGTCAAGAAGCTCGGTCTCAAGAAATAGCACGGGGCTCTACGGCCGATTTCTTTTTGCATCTCGTGGATGGTATTCTGTACGCAGTAGATTTTTATAATGGTTATCGCATTTCATTAACAACTAGTCCCAAGTGGCTAGTAACTATTTTATGGCTATATTTAAACATCCAGAACAACGTGTCGGCGTTTTTATCGACACACAAAACCTCTATCACAGTGCGAAAAATATCTATCACGCACGCGTCAACTTCGGCAATGTGCTCAAAGACTCAGTCGGGGATCGACGCCTCATCCGTGCCCGCGCGTACATGGTGACGACAGAAACCGGTGAGGAATCAGCATTTCTCGAAGCGCTTACCAAGATGGGCATCGAGCCCAAGACCAAAGACCTCCAGATCTTCTATGGTGGCGCCAAGAAAGCTGATTGGGACGTCGGGCTCGCGGTCGACGCGATAACTGCATCTCCCAAACTCGACACCGTTATACTCTTCACCGGTGACGGCGACTTCATTCCACTCGTCGAATACTTGCAGATCCACGGCGGCTGCCAGGTGGAAGTGGTCTCCTTCGGCCGCTCGACCTCGGGCAAGCTCAAAGAAGCCGCCGACCACTTCCTCGACCTCGACCTCGACCCGAAGCGCTACCTCATCAACTATCGCGGCGGTCGTCGCTCCACGCGCGCCCACTCTGACGATGCCGAGATCTCCGCGCCGGAGGATTCGATCGCGTAATTACTACGCAATGAATTTCTAGTTTTTGACGTGCTTAGCACCGGCACCCTAGCGCCAGTCACCAACGTCGTCCCAGACTCTCAGTAAAGATGATATTATTTCGGCATGGTTTATGAGCAAGGGAGTTCAAAAGGAATCAAGTGGAACGAGATAACGTGGTACTCACGATTAGGAGCCATAATTCTTCTTCTAGGTATCATACCCGCTCTGAGTTTTTATATAGGAACGCAGTATCAATCAACCCTGAATATTCAATCAACAAATCAATCGCTGCAAAAAGAACTATCCGCAAAAACCGCTACTCAAATCCCGAGCAAGGTCATCACTCTTCCGATAGGTGGGACTCAGGATAGTCTTACTCTAAATTCCATCGACTTTTCAGGACAATCTGCTTCAGTGACTGAATTCCTCTTTTGCGATACTTGTTTGAATAACAGTATTCCACCAAAGACCTTTACCCTTACCCTCAATGATCGATTGGAAAATCCCCTCGGAGGAGACCTCGGCTTTGTTACTCTTACATCGCTCTCCTCATCTACGGCGACTATTGTTATCTCAAATCCTTACTTGACGGAAACGTCTAGCCAGTATTCTGCGCAAGATAATCATGATCTTTGTTCGCCTAGAACGGTAAATGCGGCCGAAAACACAGGCGACTTCACGGCATATAAGATAACAGGGACGGCACCGTATATTTGTCAGGATGGAATGAATATTCTTGCAATATATTCAAAGACAAATGTTTGCTTGATCGTTAATAGTGAACGAAGAATTGAACTGAATGCGGTCATACCAAACAAAAAATATATAAGTTCTGATGGCCAAACTACATTTACCAAAAATAGCGGCGACTTTGACTTCGTTGAAGGGAGCCCACCAACAAGGCACATTTGCAATTTACCGGGAATTGAATAGTAAGCAGGGTTTGAGATCTCAAAAAGGCTCCAACATCGTCCCAGACCTCAGCTGGCATTTCTTTCCCATTTCATCAAAATCTCAATTTTACGAATTGGGTTTGGATTTGTCGGATATCAAGGTTAAACCTTGATATCCACGCGCGCCCACTCTGACGATGCCGAGATCTCCGCGCCGGAGGATTCGATTGCGTAATTACTACGCAATGAATTTCTAGTTTTTGACGTGCTTAGCACCGTTTCCAATACGTTGATATACTAAACACATGAATCGAGAAAAAACCTTTGCAATGTTGCGAATCGGGTTTGGGTTTGTTTGGGCTATTGATGCTTGGTTCAAATGGCAGCCGGCTTTTCAGGATGGGTTTGTGGATCAGGTATCGGCAATGCTTTCGGGGCAGCCGGGATGGATTAACGACTGGATACAGATGTGGGTGAATCTCGTTTCGATCAACCCGCACTTTTTTGCACTGGTCGTTGCCCTTGCCGAGAGCGCGATAGCGATCGCCTTGATCTTTGGTCTCTTTACGCGCGCAGCGCTCATCGGCGGTATCGTCCTTTCACTCGTTATCTGGACGGTGCCGGAAGGCTTCGGCGGTCCGTACGTCGCCGGTGCCACGGATATCGGTGCGGGAATTATTTACGCCTTCGCACTCGCCGCCCTGTGGTTGGGGGAGAGTTGGAAACGATATAGCGTGGACAGTTACATCTGGCATAAATAGATTGTGCAATACTAGCTGCATGCCACGACCGAAACTCATAATACTCAATGGATTTGCTGGTGTTGGAAAGACAACGCTCGCTAAGCGATACATCGATGAGCACCCACTCGCGCTCGATATCGAAGGTGATCGTTTGATCGTCATGCTCGGCCAGTGGCTGGCACACGAAGACGAGGCGAGAAAAATAATTTTTGAACTCACGAAAAGTCTCGCGGGCACCCATCTTGGTTTGGGTAGAGATGTTGTCATAACATACCTGCTGACCGATGCGACTCACGCGGAAGCGTTTGAACAACTCGCCCAAGAGCACAGCGCCGACTATAAAGAAGTATTTCTTGCGGCCGATCGCGACGAGGCCATCGCTCGGCTCTTGAAACGGGGTACATGGGGCGAAGAAGGTCTTGATCCGCTGACTGAAGAAGATCTTCCTTCTATCAACAAACTCTGGGACACCATGGCCACAGAAACGGCGAAGCGCCCAAGTTCGATTACTGTTCCCGTAAAGGAAGGCGATATCGACCATACATATCAATTGTTTATTACCGCTCTCGAAGGTTAGGCATACCCCAGACGAAGGACGGTCCTCCGTTTCGGAGAGGGTGAATCTTTAAGATATCTTAAGGTTGTTTCACGTACGATTAAAATCAGGGGAGGCGTGGTCCATATTTTTCGTTTCACACTCCTGTCCCGCCATTCCTTTCTATATTCAGTCAAATCTGCTAGTATCGAACCATTAGTAAGCGGCCCGCGGATAGGTAGTCCTCCTCTCGACTTCGCTCGAGGCAAGCAAAGAAAGGAGAACTAAAATCCGAGGGTCTTAAGAAGATCTACATACATGGAGAAAAAAGAATACTCCGTCGAGATCGGCGGACATACAATGACAGCCGAGTTCAACGACTGGGCAGATCAGGCCAATGGTTCGGTGCTTTTGCGCTACGGCAACAGCGCGGTACTTGCGACCGTCGTAATGGGGAGCAAGGAATCCAATCTTGATTATTTCCCACTCTCTATCGAATACGAAGAGAAGTTTTACGCAGCTGGTGCGATACTCGGCAGCCGATTCATGCGCCGCGAGGGGAGACCGAGCGATGAGGCTGTGCTCTCAGGACGCATCGTCGACCGCACGATACGACCGCTTTTCCCGAAAGGACTCAAGCGCGATGTGCAGGTCATTTTGAGCGTGCTCTCGATAGAAGATTCTGATCCGGATGTGCTCGCGGTCAATGCGGCATCGCTCGCGATTGCGACTTCAGACATCCCGTGGAACGGGCCGGTCTCTGCGGTACGTATCGGTATGGAGACGGGCAACGGCGATATGATCGTCATTCCGAACTATGCACAACGCGAAGAGGCGACTTCATCGATGGATCTGCTCGCGTGCGGCAAAGACGGACTCATCAATATGATAGAAGTCGGAAGCAAAGAAGTTTCCGAGGACACACTCGGTGTCGCGTTGAAACTTGCGTCAAGCGAGATAGAGAAGCTCCAGGCATGGCAAATGCAGATTATTGCCGAGCGCGGAAAAAGCAAGCAACCGTTCAATCCCAAAGCTGGAACACCTGAAATAGAATCGGCATGGAAGGAATTCGCCGTACCGAAACTCGAGGCAGCCGTCTTCGGCTCATCAGATGGCAATGTTGGCAAAAAGAATATGGGCATGCTGAAGTCAGAATGGGCGAAAGCTGCGGCCGAAAGGCTCCCCGACGTGAAGCCGAACCTCTTTGATGCCTATTATGAGGAGAAGGTTGACGAATACATTCACGAGCAGGCGATCAATCATGGCCGTCGCGCCGATGGTCGCGCATTCGATGAGATACGCCCGCTTCACGCACAAGCAGGGGGTATTTCACCCGTCATTCATGGCACCGGTGTCTTCTATCGCGGTGCGACACACGTACTTGCAGCACTTACGCTCGGTGGCCCGGGTGACGCACAGTTGCTCGACACGATAGAGTACCAAGAGACCAAGAAGACCTTTATGTTGCACTACAACTTTCCACCGTTCTCGGTCGGGGAGACGGGACGCGTCGGTGGAATGAATCGCCGCATGATCGGCCACGGGGCACTCGCGGAGAAAGCCCTGCGCGCGGTACTGCCGACGAAGGAGGATTTCCCCTATACGATACGTATCGTCGCTGAATCACTCGCGAGTAACGGTTCGACTTCAATGGCATCCGTTTGTGCTGGCACATTGGCTCTTATGGATGCGGGAGTCCCAATAATCCGCCCCGTCGCTGGCATCGCGATGGGTATGATGTCTGACGGGAAAAATTACAAGGTGCTCACCGACATCCAAGGCCCCGAAGACCATCATGGTGATATGGATTTCAAGGTCGCCGGCACGTCGCAGGGCGTGACTGCAGTACAGATGGATGTAAAAGTTGACGGCGTTCCGCTCTCCGTTCTTGCTGAAGCATTCACACAGGCGAAGAAAGCGCGTTTGCAAATCCTCGATGTTATCACCAAAGAACTAGCCTTCCCGCGCGCCGATATATCACCGCGCGCACCCAAAATCCTCACGACGCACGTGAAGGTCGACCAAATAGGGCTCGTTATCGGGCCGGGTGGCAAAACGATAAATGGCATTCGCGAACGTACGAAGTGCGACGACATCACGATTGAGGAAGATGGTACCGTATTCATCACTGGCAAGAACGGCTCCGCTGAAGCGGCACTCAAAGAGATCAGTGACCTCACCCATGAGTTCTTTGTTGGTGAGCGTTTCGAGGGTCCGGTCGTACGCATGCTCGACTTCGGTGCGTTCGTAAAAATTGGTCCCACGACCGACGGCCTCGTGCATGTCTCCGAGGTGGCACCGTTCCGAATAGCGAAAATCACCGACGCACTTGCTATCGGCGATATCGTCCCCGTCGTAATCAAGGAAATTGATGAGAAAGGGAGGTATAATCTTTCTATCAAAGCAGCTGACCCGGAATTCGCCTCACGCAAAGGGCTAAAACCGGAAGCGAGCGGCGACAATCATGGTGGACGAAACCAACACAACGATCGGCGATAATAATGAGCATACGGAAACCGCACGGCTCGATGCACTGGTGGAGCCGGCGACGCCCGTTGTCGATCCTGGTGCGATACCACCGCCACCAACGACTCCGAGCATGTCGCAACCGTTCGACATGCACAGCAAAGAAGAGGATACCAATATTCATAATGACGAGACGGAATATGAGCGCATCCAACGTCTCAAGCTCAATACTGATGATGCGCCACATTCAGGCGCGATCGGTGATGATATCCAAAAGATCTTAGCGGGGAGCAAGTTGCCCGAGCGACGAGATTTCAAAGCGACAGCGGATGTACCAACACCTATCCCGACCGTGAGTGGTGTTTCAATTACTCCGCCGCCGCCCGCCGAAAAATCCACTACTCCTGCAAAGCCTCAACAACGTGATATTGTGACGGCACTTCACACGCTCAAAGACGATCTCCAAGATATCGTACTCGCTCGCAAAATGTCGCTCGTTCGCGCGAGCTCGCTCGAACAAGACAAGAAACGCGAACAGCCAAGAATAATAGCGGCTACACAAACGCCAGCCGCCACACAACGTGCACGTCGTACCTTTTCATTCATATTTTTCGCCATACTTTTGATAGCAATCGGTCTTTCCGCCCTCTACGGGGTAACATTCGTAACGCAAAGCAAAACCACAGAACCTGCGGCACAATATCCCTCGCTCATCTTCGCCGAAAAGACTGCGCTTTTGCCTCTTGCAAATACAACACCTGCCACACTGAAGGAAACAATCGCGCATGCCGGTAACCAGACGCAAATGCCTATCGGATCGATAACCCGAATCATTCCGATTTTTGCAACAAGTACCAATGCGGCAATCCCTGGATCATCTGCGACACTCCAACAATTCCTCACCGCCCTCGGCATACAATCGCCCGACTTGCCATCCGAACTTTTACAAGGACTTGGCACCACCTTCTTCTTCGGTATCGATACGGTCGACATCAATGATCCCGTGTTCGTCATTCCTGTCACTTCTTATTCGCTCGCATTTGACGGTATGCTCAAGTGGGAACCTCTGATGGACCAAGACCTTGCCCCGATCTTCACCGCGGTACCTGCACTCGTAACGGGGTCTGATGGCCTCCCAACAAAGCGGACCTTTAGCGATGCAGTCATCCTTAACTACGATGTCCGAGAGCTCAAGGATGATGGGGGAAACGTCGTGCTGTATTATTCGTTCCCAACGCCCAACATCCTCATCATAGCTGAGAGTGTGCATTCGTTCCCGGAACTATTAACTCGACTGGAGGCACAGCGTGAACTCTGATACTGGTCGCTCGTGTTGCATCTTGGTATGATGCTTTCATGACACACCTCACTGCGGACCAATGTGCCTCATTACGTACATCGCTTGAGTCGGAGCAGGCAGCACTACAAACAGAACTCACCGCGCATGGCGCGAAGGAGCCTGACGGTGTCTGGGACGCCTCATCAAGCGGTCTCACTGGTGAAGAGGCAGATTCGACTGATGCGGCCGACCAGATCGAAGAGCTCGTCACCAACGTCTCCCTCGTGCATGATCTCGCCTCGCGTGCACGCGACGTGGATGATGCACTCGCGAAGCTAGAAGCAGGGACCTATGGCATCTGTGAAGTTTCCGGTGAAGAAATACCGTTCGACCGACTCGTTGCCAATCCCGCTGCACGCACCTGCATTGACCACTCGTGATTTTTCTTTGCTACAATAGCTGTAATGGTCGCGTTTAACAGTATAGTCCGAAGGGGTCTCGGCACACGCTCACACGTTGACGACCCGCCTCTTCGCCTGCGCGGATGAACTTCGCGCGGGTCTTTGCGGCTCAGCCATCGCTGCCCGCAGCACTACTCGTGTCGGTCGAGTCCGATCTCGCACGCGGACTGCATGCATTCTCAATAGTCGGACTACCGGACAAAGCGGTCGAAGAGGCGCGCGACCGCGTGGCCTCTGCTATTAAGAATGCCGGGCTCACCTCGCCGAAGGCAACCAACAAGAAGATTGTCATTTCGCTCGCCCCAGCTGAGCTCAAGAAAGAGGGTTCGGCATTCGACCTCGGCGTCGCACTCTCATACCTGCTTGCTGCTGAAGAGATATTTTTCGATCCTGAGAAGCGACTCTTCGCAGGCGAGCTTGCACTTGATGGGGGACTGCGCCCGATACGTGGAGCACTCTCCATCGCACTGCTCGCGCGCAGCGAAGGATTTACCGAACTCTACTTACCCCATGAGAACGCTGCCGAGGCGGCACTCGTTGCAGGTCTTGCTATTTATCCAGTCTCAAATCTGAGCGAGGTCATTGCACATCTCAACACGAAGAACGAGTTCACGCTGTCGACCTACCATGCACATCCGGTACTCGAGAACGTCTCTGTAGTGGAGGGTGTTTCACTCGCCGATATTCGCGGTCAAGAAAGCGCCAAGCGCGGGCTCGAGATTGCCGCTGCTGGTCGTCACAACATCGCACTCTATGGCCCACCAGGCACCGGCAAGACGATGCTTGCGCGTGCCGCGCGCGCACTCTTGCCTGTTTTAACCATTGAAGAAACGATCGAGGTCACGACGATTCATTCGCTCGCCGGGACACTCACTGGCTCCGCGATGCGCGAAGCGCCGTTTCGTGCACCGCACCATACATCAAGTTATGCATCACTGATCGGCGGCGGTGTCATTCCACGACCAGGGGAGGTCACCTTGGCACATCGTGGAGTACTTTTTCTCGATGAATTCCCGGAGTTCCATCGCGATGTGGTGAACGCACTGCGCGAGCCCCTCGAAGACGCGCAAGTCTCCATCGCACGTGCTCGCGGCTCTGCTACATTCCCCGCAAATTTCATGCTCATCGCCGCTCTCAATCCCTGCCCCTGCGGTAAGTACGGTACCCATGCCTGCACGTGTATGCCTACCGCAATAGATCGGTATCGCCGTAAGATCTCAGGTCCGGTCGCCGACCGCATCGACATGTGGGTGCACGTCGGCGAAATGGCGCCGGAGACACTTTCACTTCGTTTACCGAAAGTGAAAGATGAAACGGCGCACGTTAAGGCACGCGTCGCAGCTGCCCGCGTGCGCCAACTCGAACGATTCAAAGATTCACGCAACATTTCTACCAATGCCGATATGGGACCCAAAGAAATTGAGACACTCGCACAATTAAGTACAAAGGCCGAGGAGACATTGCTTGCCGCGGCACGCTCTCTCAAGCTTTCCGCACGCGGTTACCATCGCACCATCAAGCTTGCACGTACCGTCGCTGATCTTGCAGCAAGTGAGACCATCGAGCCTGCTCACATGCTCGAAGCACTGCAATATCGGGCACGGGAGATTTAGTTTTGGTTACTTTTTAACTTTCTCAGAATTCAAACAGTACCCGAAAAAGGTGCCGGACCATTTCAATGAAAGCGGGGATAAGTGAAAACATAGATTATTTACCCAGTCGGTGATTCTGCTGAATCAGAACGGATTGCGGATGCCATTGCGTATTTCGAAATGGACGTGGGGGCCAGTCGCGCTACCTGTCATACCAACGTAGCCAATGACTTGCCCCTGAACGACTTCTTCGCCGACCGTTGCGGCGACTTTCGACATGTGTGCATACAGTGTTTGCGAGCCGTTGTCGTGGTTGATAACGACGTAGCTGCCATAACCACCGTTCCATCCACCCTCGCGCGCGATGATGATTTCCCCACTCGCAGCAGCCATGATAGGTGTACCTGACGGTGCGGCGAGATCGACGGCATTGTAGCCGTGGATATTCTGCGTCTGGATGAAGTGCATAAGTGGTGAGCTGTAGTAGTCGATCTCATCGGCGCTACCAACAGGACCGACACCGCGCGCGGGCTCGGCAGGATTGTTGGCCATTGGTATCAACGTACCAGAGGCGAATTCTCCCTGGAGGATCTTCGTCGAAGCGACGATCGGCTGTGACTTTGTGCCGGATGATTGGTGGGGCTTCTTAGTGCCACCCGTTGAAACAGTCGCGATACTCGATGAACTCTCGCCGGATGTTCCGGCCTCACCATCAGGAATGATTATCTGGCTGCCGATCACCAGTGTGCTGTCATCGATGCCGTTGTATGTGCCGATTTCTATCGCGTCAGTACCCGTCACGTTCGCGATCGACTCAAGCGTATCGCCCTTCTTGACGGTGTATTGAATACCGGCGATCGGAAGAATGATGAGCTGGTCGCCCGGCTGGATCACCGACTTCGGCGTGAGGTTGTTCGCCTCGAGAATTGTACCGGGTGTGACCCCATAGAGAGCGGCGATACCTGAGAGGGTATCGCCAGACTTTACGACATAGACGCTGATGGCACCGTTTTTGGTTTTCTTTTGGAGATCGGCGACCGTCCCGGACGGACCATCTTGCGGCACGAGTGCTGAATCGTCAGCAATGGCTGGTATGTTGCCTGTCGCCGGTGAGGGATCGATATTCATTGCAGGTGTGAGAAGTGCCATCGTCTGCACGTTGTCGAAGTTTGAGATCGGTGCGGCATCGGCAGTACCGGCACCGGTCACCGTGGCGATGAAATCACCCAAGACACTCGCCCGAGCGACCGATGGAAGAAGGGTCGAGACGACCAAGAGTATTGAAATCAGCGGGACGACCGCGCGTGCGGGCCTAACTTTCAGATTTTTCCTCCCGTGCGAGTGCGAATCCGCAGGAGATTGATGTGGTTTACCTAAAATAAGCCGTTGTGGTACCTTTCATCTTCGCTCGTTCGGAAAAGCAAAAAACGTTGCTTTTACTTAACTTCGCTCGATGAGAAGCCATGTTATTGACTTTTGGGCTCTTGCAAGCGAAAAAGAGGGTGTATCCCCTGATTCGTATTTTTGCGAGACTTAAAGCCAATTTTTGTCGACAGTAAACAGGAAATCTGTATATTTCGGCTCTAATGCTTGCTTTTTCAGCAAGCTCTGCCGGGCATCAGCAATACCGTCGTTAGGCTTCACTGTACTCTCATCGAGGTCGTCGGGCAACCAATCTCAAATTGCGCAAGTGGATAGCTACATTGTCAAATCTGACCGGGGCACATGCTATAGTGGCGCAGTGAATTATCTCGAAGGACTCAATCCGAAGCAACAGGAAGCAGTACTCCACACCAGAGGACCGCTGCTTATCGTCGCCGGAGCAGGGGCAGGGAAGACCAAGACCATCACACATCGCATCGCGCACTTGATAGAGATCGGTGTCCACGCCCGATCAATACTCGCCGTTACGTTCACCAACAAAGCAGCTGCAGAAATGCGCGGGCGCGTGCATGGACTCCTCCCGGTGGGCTCGGGAACACCGCTTGTTACCACGTTCCATGCTCTCGGTGTGAGACTCTTGCGAGAATTTCATACGGAAGCCGGGCTGCCACGCGGTTTCACTATTTGGGATCGAGATGACAGTATTCGAGCTATCAAACGCATCCTCGAACGACTCGATGTCGGGGAGCTGCCACCACGCAGCATCCTCGCTGCAATCTCGCGACAGAAAGGGGAAGGTGTTTCGTCGAAGGATTATGCAACTCAGGTGCATTCGTACCGACAACAGGCTATCGCACAAGTCTGGGCAGCATACGAAGAAGCACTCCGGGCGGAGGATGCGCTCGATTTCGATGATCTTCTTGCACGTACGCTCGTGCTCATACAATCGAACGAACGAGTGCGCTCGATACTTCAAAATCGCTGGCAACACATCACCATTGACGAATATCAAGATACCAACAAAGCACAGTACGAAATCGCGCGACTTCTTGCGGGCGTAACTCGTAATCTCTGCGTAGTCGGCGATATCGACCAAAACATTTATAGCTGGCGAGGTGCCGACATCACACATCTCATGTCATTCGAGCGAACTTTCCCCGGTACGAAGGTCGTAGTACTCGAGCAAAATTACCGTTCAACGCGCACCATCCTCGCCGCAGCTAACGCCGTTATCGCAAAAAACGTAAACCGTCTCGAGAAGAATTTGTTCACCGAAAATCCGACCGGCGAACCAGTGCTGTTATACGCAGCTCGTAATGAAATAGACGAAGCATGGTTCGTCGCACAGACCGCACGCACGCTCATCGAACGAGGTACCCCTGCCGATGAGATTGCAATCTTATACCGTGAGAATTTCCAGTCGCGCGCTCTTGAGGAAGCCATGCTCGCCTTTGGCGTCCCGTATCGAGTTCTCGGCACACGCTTCTTCGAGCGCAAAGAGGTCAAGGATGTGCTTTCGTACCTGCGCGCAGCACTGAATCCGAAAGGAATTGCTGATCTCACCCGTATCATCGGCACACCACCGCGCGGCATCGGTAAGACTACACTCGACAAGGTCTTGCAAGGTAACGAAGCGACACTGCCTCCCGCCGCGCGCGCCAAAATTGCCGCATTCCGAGAGATACTCACAAAGATCGCGCACGCAGTACAGACACTGCCTGCTTCCGAGGCACTCCGCTACTGTGTGGAGGTAAGCGGGATCGGTGCCATGCATGCGCACGATACCGAAGAAGGCGCTGAACGTCTCGGAAACATTCATGAACTCGATAATCTCGCCGTCCGCTATGATGATGCGCTGCCACCTGAAGGCATTGAGCGGCTACTTGAAGAAGCGGCACTTGAGAGTGATCAAGACAAGCTCACCGAAAAACTCCCCGCTGTATCACTCATGACCGTGCATGCATCGAAAGGCCTTGAATTCGACGCGGTGTTCGTCACCGGACTTGAGCAGGGGCTCTTCCCATCATTGCGAGAGTCTTCATCCGGCACTGATGATACACGCGACACCGAAGAAGAGCGCCGACTCTTCTATGTCGCGGTGACACGAGCACGATCACTGCTCTATCTCACCTATGCAGCTGGACGCATGAAGTATGGATCACGTGAATTCACGATGCCGTCAGAATTTCTCGAAGATATTGATCCGCGACTCATGCGAACGATGTCGCGTGATGCTCAAGAAGCATCAGCTGAGAGGATCATTGATTGATATGGCGACCGGTAACCATCGTGGCGCGCGACTCGGACAACATTTCCTTACGGCACGATGGGCGGCGGTAGCACTTGCACGAGCAGCAAGTGTCCGTGAAGGCGAGACTATCATCGAGATCGGACCGGGAAAGGGTGCACTTACGCGCGAGCTGCTAGCGACAACTTCTCCAATCATCGCTATAGAAAAGGATTTGGCGTTGGTAGAAAAATTACATGAGACGTTCGCGCTTGAAATCTCGAATGGACAGTTACGGATTATAGCGGGCGATGTGCGAGACTGTATGATTGAAAACGAACATATCAAGAATTATATTCTTGGGAATTATGTGGTTGCTGCGAATATCCCATACTATATTACCGGCGAAATCATCCGGCAGTTTCTTACTGCGACGACACAACCGCGCGCGATGGCGCTTTTGATACAGAAGGAAGTGGCTCAGCGTATCACCTCAAAAAAGGAAAGTATTCTTTCACTCTCCGTCAAAGCGTACGGGACGCCGAAAATTATTGAGAAAGTCTCGCGCAAAAGTTTCTCTCCAGCACCATCGGTCGATTCGGCGATTCTTCTCATCGAGAAGATCTCGCGGGATTTCTTTGCCGATGTCGACGAAGAACGGTTCTTCGCAGTCGTGCATGCGGGCTTCGCATCGAAGCGAAAATTCTTGGCAAATAATCTTGCAGTGAATTTTAATAAAACCAAAGTGGAGCGGGCACTTGTTATCGCGCACATTGATCAAAAGGAGCGTGCAGAGAATGTTTCTTTAGTCCAGTGGAAACTCCTCACTCAAACACTCATTGGGATGACCCCATCATAATGATATCCGTGCCAGCGTAGGTGATGATGGGGAGTATTGATACAAGACAAAAATAAGGAGGACCAGCGTTCCCTAAGAGCCATTGTCCTGCGTGCGTCGGGGGACCGAATTGATAGGTCTGCGTCGATGGTGTCCAGAGATAGGGACCACCAATGGGAGGTCCGAGTTGAGCGAAGATAGCATCGTTATAATAGCAAGGGATGACGACCGATGCCTGACCACCGAAGGGGAAGGCGAGCACTGTCGTCGGTATCATTACAATGATACTTGCGAGTACAAGTCTGACCCATGTGCGAAATGCACGCATACGAAAAGTATACCACCCTGAGTTAGCTTTTAGTGGCTAGAAGCTAGTCACTAGAAGCCACTGTCGATGTTATAGTTATGCGCATGGGGTGGGCACGCTCACATATATATGCATCCGCGCTCGCGCTTGCCAGTCTTCTCGTTATAACCGGAGCTCTGTTCGTCATAAGCCGGTCAGCAAGAACGAATCCGGTGGGTACGAGTGCCTGGAGTGGTAATGCCGGTGTGTTAGGTCCAACCAGTGCCACGGGATTGCCGATAACGGGCGGCCAAAAAAGTCCTACTGTTGAGGTGCGGTACGCGACTGGCACGTTGCCCTACGAGAATGCTGCACCCGTATCAGACTCGAAAGGAACAATGCAAACCGGAGCGAACACTTCCTCGTATGATTTCAATGCGCTCTTAGCAGAATTATCTCTCCCACCCAAAGCATCTGGCACCACGTCGACAGACACTCCATCAGCAAGTGATACGTTAAACGCGTGGGATTACATTCCTATGAGCATCATCAGTATCAAAAGTCCGACGAGCGGCCGCACCAAAGCACAACAAGCCCTCTATGATTATGGTAATGAGGTGGGCTCATACATCCAAGGCTACGATGCAGCACATAGCAATCAATCACAAGTATTGGACGACGCTGACAAAGATCGACAAAATGTGACGAAACAGACCGCGGTCGAGAAGATCGGTACTGATCTTCAATTCATCGGGCAGAGTATTGCCGAGATTACGGACGTACCCGATGCGGCACAAGCTGATACTACGGCACTTTCGAATGCCTATATCGATATCGGTAAGAAGCTCGTTCTCGTGGCACAAGCCGAACCGAAAACTGATGGTGTGCTCGTCGCGGCCATCAAGAACTACGATGCCGGGGTCAACACCTTCAATCAGCGCTACATTGCCCTTGCGAACCTTTTTTCCTCATACGGCGTCACCTTCAGCACATCGGATCCGGGAAGTGTCTTCACCTTCAGTCCAAGTGGACTCTAGGTCTCATTTCAAGTGGTATACTTTTAATCGTGGAAACAGAACGCTCTAGCGGAAGCGGCTTTTTTGGGTTAGGCACCACTGCCGTGCTTGCAGTGCTTGTTCTCGTCGGCGCACTCGGGTGGCAAATTGAGCAAATATTCCAGAATAAAAATACTTTATTGACCGTCGTCGCAGGCGCCGCGGCCGCTCACAGTGACAATACCGGTGGAAGTGCGAACGATTTCTCCTCTAATTATGCGATGGGTGCTCCTGCAGAGACAACGACCGACCCGTATGCGCCTTCACAAATCGGCGACAACGTCGCCGCAGCGCTCGCCCAAGAATATGCGATGCTCAAGGCAAGTGGCTCGTACTCATCGACGACCGCAACACAGGTCGCCACAGCATTGGGTGCGAATCTCAAGGCCGATGTGACGTATGAGACGTATCATATGGGTGACATACCAACCGCATCAGACACTTCCTATACTGCAATGCTCGCCTACCGTGCGAAGCTTCAAGTATCGCTTAAGCCACTCATCAAAAACACCACACCCGAGATCGATCTCCTTACGCACTATGTGCAGACGAGCGACCCCTCGTATCTGACACAATTACAGCACGCAGCCGATACCTATGCATCGGTTGCAAGCAGCACGGCACAGATAATCGTGCCGGCTGATGCGGTATCGGTACAGCTCGGCATCCTCAATGCGATGCAAGAATTCAGTGCCACACTCAATCAGATGGTTGCGAGTGCCAATGACCCCTTGACCGAAGCAACACTCATCAACACGTACATGCAGGCGCAAACCGATATGTTCACATCCTTCAACAATCTCTACGGGTACTACAAGAGCAAACAATCATGAACACGCGACGTTACATAGGACTTCTCATAATAATCTCGCTAATGCTCCCATTGCTCGTAAGCGCACAAGCAGCACCGACATCAGCACCTCCGACAACCGGCGCGCAAGCGTACCAATTCCAATCCGACGGCATCTACGGCTGCAACCAGACGGGCGCTGCGGCATCGAGCGTCGGCGCCTTCGCTGCAAGCGGCTCATATGTGCCCGTTTCCGACGCAGCGGTCGAGCTCAATACGGGCTACCTCGTGTATCTCGACTGCTCCTTGCGCCCGTTGGCGAGTGCCTTGAGCGAGAGGACGACGGCGGGGTTGGTCAAGAAGATATTGGTCTCATTCACGCAGGGCAACAGTGGCAATCCGCAGTTTTCGGTCAATATAGATAATGAGAACGCCCGTGTCCGAGACAATGCCGTCGTCCCTGCTATTACAACCATTGCTGCAGCGACCGGCCAAACCTTTCAAGACCCCATCAAGACAGCAATCGCGCGTTCATATGCAGCCAATACGCGCCGACCGACTGCAGCACTTGCATGTCCCTACACGACGACTCAGATCAACGGCAGTATATGGACCAATATTGCATCAATTGGCACACCTTCATGCGACGTCCTTATTGATTACGAAAATGCGTACGATCAAACAATGGCTATCGGTGCCAATGCGGTCAACAACAACATGACCGAGCTCCAGTGGGGTCAGGGGGTGTATCCGATTACAACAACCGATGCTAACGGCAATGTGAACGTCGTTACACCGGGCGCCATTGTTTTAAACCAAGCGGAGCAGGCACTGCAAGCAGGACTTCTTAAGACTGAAAATGCCAACGACATCGGGCAGATGGTCACCGGACTCTTCTCTGGCATTGGTGCAGAAGCTGTCACGGACGTACAAGGACTCGTCGGTATGGCGCAACCAAATGGGGCAGCCTCGTACCTCGATAAAGTCGCTGCAGCAGCATCACAACGTGTCCGCACCGATGCCGCCAACACAGCAATAACGGTGCTCAATGGTGTCCTCTCAACCCTAAATACATACGTCACTTCACTCACCGGTACCCGGAACATCTTGCTCGCGACAATTCAAAAACTCCAAGGTACCGAAAGTGCGTGCTGGGATTCAATCGTCCAAGATGTATGCACGGGATCTCCCCAAGTATCGAACGGTGTTGAGACGTGCACGGCTAAGGCTATTTCCGGGTCATCGGTATCGGGTACGCTCAAAATAGCGACATCGACAGAGTTCTCGTATGCAGTCGTACAGGCGCAGATAGCCACACTCGCCAACGGCACCCTCGCGAATCTGACGCAGGCCAACTCCAATCTCACTACCGTGAATGGTTTGGTAAATGGCGTTACCAACACTACCTCACAAGACGCGCAGACGCTCGCGATCCAGCAGCTCGACCAGCTCGTCGCAAGCAATGGCTTCCCCTCACAATCAACGATCACCACTGCCGAGCAGCAGGCTTCGAGCATCAACTCGAGCATGCAGACACTGGTCAACACAACCACCCAGAACTGGGAGGGAATCGATAGCAACGGCAACCAGACGCTCTCATGGGACGGCACGGTCAACGCCAACACCATCGGCTGGTGCAACTACAATGACCCCAAGACCCTCGCGGCATGGGAAACGGTATGGAAGCAATGACAAACATGAGTATCGTCTCATACATAAAAAGGATCGGGGTCTTGGCACTGAGTACAACGGGTCTTTTCTCTTTCGTTTTGATTGCTCAATTTATTGTAGCTAATCCTGCCTATGCGCAAACTGCAAACCTTCAGCAAACATGCAGCTCCCTTGGGACATCAGACTCCGGGGCACCTCAGGCGACGGTAACGCAGGTTCAAAGCGGTGTTAATTTGTGCACGTACTATACGGCTGATTCAACAGATAATCCCGATACTAGTGCAACAACATATTCTGATCATACGCGTTATCTTGATGATTCAGGAAATCAAATTTCATACAACGGGTCATCGGGAACTGATTACAATGGTTATGTAAAAATTGCCACCACATGCGCGACATTGAATGACTTTATGTCGAACTTTACTTCTTGCCTCGGTCGTTCGGCAAGCGCTCTCATAGGTTCATTTTCGATTACGGTTAATGCATGGTTTCTTGAATTAGCAGGTCTCTTATTCAACTTTCTTGTATATTATACCGTTATCACGTTCGGTTCATTCGGTGGTAATGCTTCAACGTTAGCCAATGTCACAAATGGTATAAACGTTGGTTGGACATTGTTTCGAGATCTTTCCAATATCGTCATCATCGGACTCTTTACTTTCATTGCGATTTCTATCATCCTCGGTCTTAAGGAATATGGGGCCAAAAAATTGGTCGCACGCGTGTTGATTATCGCGGTTCTTATCAATTTCAGTCTTCTGTTTACGAAGCTTATTGTCGATGCTTCTAACTTCACTGCATATCAGTTCTACAACGCTGCCCAAATAAATGGCAATGATGCACACACTGGTGTACTCGACACAAGTACGTACACACAATTTTCCAAAACGGGTATTGCCGGACAATTTCTTTCCTATATGGGAATAACGGGTATACAAAGCACGTTTACGAGTCTCAAAGACGGTGCTGATACGACCCAGAATGGGTGGGTGGTACTTTTGCATGGACTATTTTCGGGAGCACTCCTTTGTGCCGCGGCGTTGGTACTTCTATATGGTTCACTCCTACTCGTCACGCGCGCGATCATGATCATCGTTCTCATGCTTACGGCATCGATAGCATTCGCCACACATCTCGTCCCCGCATTCGACAAGCGGGGCTGGAGTCTTTGGTGGAAGTCATTGATCAATGTTGCTATCTTTGCCCCCGTGCTGATGCTTTTTTTGTGGATCACACTAACCCTTGCTAATGCATTGGCACCGGTAAGTGGCACTGGCACATTGGGAGACCTTCTAAATAATCCAACGAGCTCAGGGAATCTCGGTGCTCTTCTCGGGTACGTTCTCATCCTTGGATTACTGTTTGCCTCGTTCAAAATATCATATACATTCGCGAGCATGGCGAGCGAAATAAACTTTGCGACAATGATGGCCGGTAGTCTTGCTACGGGTGGATTATCTAGCGTCGCCGCATTCGCAGGGCGCAATACGATAGGGAGGCTTGCCATGAGCAGAGCGAACACTCGAACCGAGGAAGCACGGGAGGCTGAAGCACAAATGAGAAAGGCACAAGGGGCTGTTAAGATTCACACTGAAAATAAGAATTTTGATTTGGCTGCTCAAGCGCAACGAGAGGTAGATCGACTGAAAACAACTTCAGCAAAGAAGATCTCAAGTGCGGCTCGTTATTCTGGAATTGCCGACATGAAATTCGGTGGAAAGACCAGTGTCAAGAGCAAGATAGAAGAGCGCGCCAAGGCTGGCGCGAAGATTGCCGAGAAACTCAAGCTTTCGGATGATGATAAAGATCGGGTTCGCAAGGAAGCGGGAACGAAGGTGATAGAAGCACGCGCGCCGGAAGAGAAAAAGATTAGAGAAGAGGCAGTGGCAAAGACAACGGAGCTTGGGAATAAAAAATCAGATGCCGATACGATCGCCGAGGCCATTAAGGCGGCGACCGCGACAGCGCGGAAGCCTATTGAAGATGCGCATGCCGCTGCTGTCAAAGAAGAAACAGCGGTCAGAGAAGACTCCAGGAAGGAAACGAGCAAGATTAATGCGGTTCATGAACCGGTCTTGGCCGACCTTACGAAAAAGATCCGCGATGAGGAAGCGCGTGGAGCGGCAGCTGATAGTACAAAGCTTCAACAGTTGAGAGAAGATGAGCAGAAACACAGGAGTCAACACCAGGCTGATCTACAAAAAGAAGCTGGTAGGATCGAGGACGCACGTAAAAAGACCTCAGAGCTACAGGCTAAATTGGACGATATAAATTCCAAAGAGGTTACGGTCAACGTGACGATGAAGGATGGTTTGCCAGCAAAAGTTACTAAATCATTTAAAGAAGCAACGAGTGAGGCCACGCAGGCGGCGGCGGCCATCACGATACACGAGAAAGAAAGTGCTGCCGCACTTAAGAATTATAAAGAAGAAACTGAAAAGCAGGCGAAAGCGGCCGGGGAAAATACAATCAAAGAATACAATAGTGGTATTGGCGACACGGCAGGAGAGCTCGCAAGGAGGCAGGGTGGAATAGGTACCCGTATAGGGGGTTGGTTCACCGGTGATAATGATGCCGCGGCTCACGAGGCTCAGCACAAATTCAAACATGCACAAGGTCCCGATGCGAGCCTAAGGAAAGCCCTTAAGGAGGCGACGAAGGAGGAAGACGAGCATAAATCATAACCAGAAGTAACCATGGAACCAGAAATGAAAGACACGGGGTTGAACGCTAAGCTCGCCGAGCGTTTTAAGGCATTGCCAAAGCCGGTGCAGGATGCGATCAATTCAGCTGATGTAGAGGAGCATCTTCGTTCGCTCGCCACTACGCATAAACTCCATCTCGACCAATGGCAGCTTCTGGAGAATGAGGTGATGCTTACGCTACTGGGATTCCAAAACCCCGCAGAGTTGCAGCAGAGTATCAAGGACGATGTCGGCGTCACCGACGAGGTCGCGACAGCGCTCGCGGCGGATATTTCACAGGTCGTCTTCGAGCCGATTCGCGAAGAGCTTGAGCGCGAGCTTGAACATCCTGATGCGCACGCGAAGGAGTCGAATGGGGTCGAGGATGTCGCGGCGCAAGCAATTGCGTCTGAAAACCAAACGGTTGTATCAGTCGCACCCACACCGCCTCCAATGCCTCCGATGCCTATTGCGCCGCTACCAACAGCTCCCGATATGAAATCGGTGCGGGCACAACTCCCAGTCGCCTATAAGCCTGGGGAGGTGAGTGTCGAGCGCAAGGATGTCCACAACGACCCGTATCGTGAGTCACCGGCGTGAACAACGCACCGCAAGCCTCCGTACGCGCTGGTATACTATATGCATGCAATTCCAAGTTCCTCAATTCATTGAGGTCGAAGATAAGATATTTGGGCCGTTGACCTTCAGGCAGTTCGTCTACCTCGGTGGTGGTGCGGGACTTTCCTACATTATATTCCGCGTATTGCCGCTTCTGATTGCATTTCCGCTCATCGCGGGTGTGCTCGGTCTCACCCTTGCGATGGCCTTTTTGCAATACAATGGCCGCCCCTTCATTCTTGCAATGGAGAATGCGTTTTTCTTCATCATCCATCCGCACCTCTATCTATGGAACAACGAGCGCAAACCAGCGGCGAACCAAGTCAAACGAGGTGTCGTCCCTGCCGGTAAAACTTCCGAAGTATACGTTCCACGCCTGTCCGAGAGTAAGCTCCATGAGCTTGCTTGGAGTCTCGATATCAAGGAGCGCATCGCTGAAGGCTCTGCCGATAATGACGACCGTGCCCGGTATGATGCCATGAAACCCATAAAGACCCTGCGCGACGCACTTCCACGCTCATAAGATTATTTATAAGCCGTATGCCAACCAAACAAAGCACACCACGATCCAACAGTAAAACCACGCAGGAATTCGTCCCGATATCTGCGGTGCGTGATGGGGTGATCGTCCTCAAAGACGGTGGTCTGCGCGCAGTACTCTTGGCTTCTTCTATCAACTTTGCCTTGAAATCAGATGACGAGCAGACGGCGTTTATCGTTCAATTCCAAAACTTTCTCAATTCGCTCGATTTTTCCTGCCAGATATTCGTACAGTCGCGCATGCTCGATATACGCCCGTACATTGCGACGCTCGAAGCACAGTACAAGGAGCAGATCGATGATCTCATGCGGGTCCAGATCCGCGAATATATCGAGTTCATCAAGAGCTTCACCGAAGCCGCCAACATCATGACAAAAAACTTCTTTGTCGTCGTTCCGTATTCGCCTACCGGCACAACCACCAAGTCAGGTCTTGCAAATCTCAACCCGTTCGGTGCAAAGAGTTCAACGGTTGACGAGGATGCGAATAAAGCATTCGAGGAGGCGGTTTCACAACTCGAACAACGTATCTCCATCGTACAGCAGGGGCTCATCCGTACCGGCGTGCGCACGGTACAACTCGGCACCGAAGAAGCTATCGAGCTCTTGTACAAAATGTTTAACCCTGGCGAGGAAGGTAAACCAATGCCGCTGGAATCAGGCGCTAGTAGCTAGTGACTAGTTGCTAGTACAATACAGTATATGAATCACATTTCTCAGCGAGTTACTAGAAGCTAGCGCCCAGAAACTAATCCTATGGCTCTGAGCGACTTACTCAATCTCAACTTCCGTAAAAAATCCGACGAGGTCGGCCCCAATATATTGCCGGTGTTGCCGGAGGAAATCTACCAGACGGGCATTCTTGATCTGCAGGATGTCATAGCACCACACGCGCTGAAGGTGAGCTCGCACGAGCTCGACCTCGGAGAAAAAATCGCACGCACGTTTTTCGTCATTTCCTATCCACGCTTTCTCACAACCGGCTGGTTCGCACCGATAATCAACATGGACAAGGTGCTTGATATTTCTATATTCATTCATCCGATGGATACCAACGAAATGCTGCGTAAGTTTCAGAAGAAGGTCGCTGAGGTGCAGAGTCAAATATCGACACGCGAGGAGAAGGGGATGGTGCGCGATCCAATGCTCGATACCGCATATTCCGACCTCGAACAATTGCGTGATAATCTCCAGCAGGCACAGGAACGTATCTTCGAAGTGGGGCTCTACCTCACCATCTACGGCAATTCTCGCGAAGATATAGACAAAATAGAAACCGAGATCCGCGGCATTCTCGAAAGTCGCCTCGTCTATATTCGCCCGGCGCTCTTCCAGCAAGAGCAGGGGTTCCGTTCGGTCTTGCCGCTGTGCACCGATGAACTCGACGTCCACACGAAGCTCAACTCCGCTCCACTTTCATCGATCTTTCCCTTTATCTCCTTCGACCTTACGTCTGATCGCGGCATCCTCTACGGCATTAACCGTCACAACTCCTCCCTCATTCTCTTCGACCGATTTAGTCTCGAGAACTACAACTCCGTCACCTTTGCGAAGTCCGGTGCGGGGAAGTCATACATGACGAAGCTTGAGATACTCCGCAGCCTTATGTTTGATACCGAGGTTATCGTTATCGATCCCGAACGCGAGTACGAATATCTCGCAGAAACAGTCGGTGGTCGGTACTTCAATATTTCGCTCTCGTCCGAACACCACATCAACCCCTTCGACCTGCCCATTCCCCGTGAAGATGAGAGTCCCGCTGACGTGTTGCGCAACAACATCATTACACTCGTTGGCCTCTTCCGCATCATGCTCTCCGGCCTCACGCCAGAAGAAGACGCTATTATCGACCGTGCAATAACCGAAACGTACGCCCTCAAAGACATTACGCCGGAGGCAAACTTTGCACTCATTGAACCACCACTCTTGTCTGACTTCGAGCTGGTACTCTCGGGTATGGAAGGGTCAGAGTCGTTGGTGCAGCGACTGACCAAGTACACCAAAGGCACGTGGTCGGGGTTCATGAATAGGCCGACCAATGTCGATATGAATAAAAAACTCGTAGTATTTTCGGTACGCGACATGGAGGATGATCTCAAACCGGTCGCCATGTATACCATCACACACCACATCTGGAACGCGGTGCGTAAAGAGCTTCGCAAGCGACTCCTTGTCATTGATGAGGCGTGGTGGATGATGCGCTCTGAAGATACGGCATCGTTCCTCTTTGGTATCGCCAAGCGCGGCCGCAAATATTACCTCGGTATCTCGACGATAACGCAAGACGTTTCGGACTTTCTCAATTCTCCGTATGGAATACCGATGATCACCAACTCATCCATTCAGTTGCTTTTGCGTCAGAGCCCGACCTCAGTTGATCTTGTGCAGTCGACCTTCAAGCTCTCCGACGAGGAAAAATATCTGTTGCTTGAATCCGATGTGGGGGAGGGGATATTCTTTGCGGGTCTCAAACATGTGGCACTCAAGGTCATCGCGTCATACACCGAAGACCAAATCATCACCTCCGATCCGTCCCAAATCCTCGCCATCAAAAAGGCGAAGCAGGAACTTGCAAGCGTCTCAGAAGGCGGACCGGTGGGTGCCGCGACATTGGCGAACACTATACCACCGGCAACGAATCTGGCGCCTCACGCACCTGGCTCAGATACTGCTCCTGTGGTAAGCACCTTGAGTAGTAGCTCACTGAAAGAAGTATGAGAAACCCTATACGACTATTCGGTATTACATTGGCGGCGACCCTGCTTCCGTTAGTCGTTGTCTATGCTCAAATAGATCTTTCGGCCACCAGTCTCGGAGGGGGCGCAGGGGATGTCACCGCACCAGTGACATCTATTGCATCTCGTCTTGATCTCTTGATGGATGCTGACTCGTATGTGCCACCTTTTTATCACGGTCGCGCACTACCTTCAGCGGGCTCTTTGATCAAGCTCCAAGCTATTCCGTATTTCAAACGCAGCAACGGCTCATTGATTCCAATATCAGACATCGTTTTCACCTGGAAGCAGGACGATCGAGTCATCGGCAACAACTCCGGCCTTGGTCGTTCATCAGTTGCACTGCCCGCCGCAATTCTCTATGGCACGACCAATATCGAGGTTGATGCACAGTCCTCAGACAATACCCGCTTCGGCAGCGCAACAATAAGTATCCCATCAGCAGAGCCGCCTCTGATCCTCTACGGAGATGATCCACTGCTTGGTGTGACGTATTACCGGGCGCTCGGCAACACTACAAATCTTCCTGCAACGCAGATGACTTTCGCCGCTGTGCCATACTTCGCTGCCGTAGGTAGTGCAAGTGACCCGCGCCTTACGTATGCATGGACGGTCAATGGTTCGCCCATTGCATCCGACGCGAATGATCCGGACGAAATAACACTCAATGCCAAAGGTTCAAACGGGCAAGCGGCTGTCGGGCTTACGGTCACACAATCTGATGATGTCTTCTTGAGTCCGAATAGTTCATGGACGATACATCTTGCGGGAAGTACCGTACCTGGCTTTACCGGCAGCGGAAGTGGCGCAAAAAACCCGTTCACGGGACAATCTCAATAATATGCATATACAGATACCATCGTACGTGCGCATTATCATCGGATTGATCGTGGTGGTTATATGTGGTGCACTCGCTGGATGGTACTTCTATTTACACTCGCAAGAGCAGACGACGCAGGCAACGAGCGCCGCGCAGGGGCTGGGTGCATCGACGCCGACATTCGGTGTCCCCACAACTGGCAGCACACAGGCGAACCAAGCGCTGGCGACACGGTCGCTTCAATCCAATAATGCAACATCCGCTGCGAGCTCTACCTCAGCATTGTGGGAAATAGATCAGGCACCGGTCGCCGGCATGGGTTTCGTCGACACTGACACGAACGAGTATGTCTACTACATCGAACGCGCGAACGGGTACGTGTTTAGTGCCCACCCATCTGCGCGAACGATCGTTCGCCTCACTGACACGCTCACACCTAAAATATACGAGGCACAATTCGCACAAGATGGTAGTTTCATCGAGCGTTCGCTTGCAAGTGACGGCTCCATTACTACATTCCTCGGTAGAGTAGCTTCGTCGACTGAATCGACGGCGAGCTCTACGGGCCCGATTACCGCAACTGCTGATGCCGGCGGACCTCAGCGTGTTGTCGGTGGAAATCTAGTACCAAACATTAGATCACTAGCGCTTGACCGTGTTTCTCGTGCGATCTTTTATCTGGTACCGAACGCAATAGGTGGTGTCGATGGAATCTCGATGCAATGGGATGGTTCTAAGAAAAAAACGCTCTTCTCTTCGCCTATCGGCAGTTGGAATCCACTACTCTTAGATGATGGGACTATCGTGCTCGTCGAAAGCCCGGCCGACGGTGTACTCGGGTACGCCTTTAGCGTGGGGTCAACCGGCTCGCTCACACCACTCCTTACGGGGATCCCCGGACTTACCGTCTTACCGAAGGCAGCTTCGTCACTCGTATTGTATGGATCGTCCACAGGGACGGGGCTTACACTTACCGGCAGAGCAACCACGACACCGATTTCTCTGTCCCTGCAAACGATAGCTGATAAGTGCGTGTGGCTTCCCGGCGGAAGTGAGGTTGCATACTGCGCCGTCCCCAACAGTAGCGTTTCAGGTAATTACTTGGATGATTGGTACAAAGGATTGACGCACACCTCGGACGACTGGTGGCAAGTAGACCTTTCGACCGGAGCCACGAAACTAATCTACTCACCGAGCGCCGATAACGTCTCAATAGATGTCGAAGATCCTATCATCGACCCCTCTGGCAATTACATCACCTTCAAGAACGCAACAGACCAGTCGCTCTGGTCGCTGCATGTGGCACAATGATATGACACGTATGTTTTACAATCGACGCAGCATAGTACTATTCTTCCTCGTTAGCTTGTTGTTTGTCGGTACTGCTTCGATCGCTCGCGCCGACAATCCGGGACAGGGACCGTACGGGACAAGTCCTAATTGTAATCAGCCGAACAGCAACGGCTTCGTGCCACTCGCGTGTTATTCGGGCTCACCACTCGTCCAACAAGCATTCAGCTCTGGTTCGCTACCGGATTATATAAACAACATCTTCAATATTGTCTTAAGCGTCGGTGCGATACTCGCCGTGCTGCGCATCGCCTACGGCGGCTACATGTATATGGGCAGTGCTGATATGTGGGGCAACAAAGCGCAGGCGCGCGAAATTATCGGAGATGCCATCATCGGACTACTGTTACTTTTTGCCATTTATCTAATCCTCAGCCAAATCAATCCAAATTTGCTCAATTTGAATGTCATGAAAGATATAACGCCGGTTACTTCCGCAACGTCGAACTGTGGTCCGAGTAGTGTGGGGAGTGCGAATTGCCCGTAGGAATTTATCTAGGCCGAATATTTAATCACCACACGGCGATTCCTCCCTTCACCCTGCGATTCAGTCTTTACGTTTGGGGCATCCTGTAAGGTGGTGTGGATGATGAGACGCTCATACGCCGACATCGGCGTGAGCTCGACATCATATTGGAAGCTGCGCGCGCGCTCGGCCATCATTATTGCTTTGGTCTGTAAGTCTCGGATCTGTTTGGTGCGGTGGTCATTGACGTCGATGATGAACATCCCGTTATCTGTAGAGTCTTCGCTCAGTGCATCTCGAGGCGGCATACGCTTCTCGACTATCTTCTTGACGAGAAGATCGAGTGCTTGCAGGGTGTCGTGATGAGCGCCAAGTATTGAGTGGCCGCCGTCTGATGTCTCAATCGAAAATATGACTTGGCCGGCGAGTTCAGAGCGGGCGACTTTACTGTAGGGGATGCCAGTCGCATCGAGCAACTCCTTGATGATAGCTTCAATCGCCGGTTCCATGCTCGGCACTATACCCCAGATGACTCTTGGCTTCCAGTTCAACACCAGAAGCTACGTAAGGTCTCCTTTGAAGCGCCTCCCAGCGGCATATTCTTGTACTATCATGAATGAATTACTCGCGACCCAATAGAGTGGTGCCGCAGCAACAACTGTGTACGCGATGACACTGATGACAGCGGGGAGCACGAACCGTGCCTGGACGTCAAGACTTTTGGCCATATCGTCGGAGAATGATGCTTCGGTTGCTGTTTTTACGCCGCGCGGGCCCATAGCGAGTCGCGTGTAGACGAATTGGGTAAGGCCAGCAAGCAGCGCAAGTACAATGCTGTGGCCGGCCATATTTTGCAGTCCTAAGAACTCCATGTTTATAGCGGCGGGGATGTGCACGAATGAGTACAGGCGAGCTACCACAACGATAGGTAGTCCGCCACGCGAAAACACCCAATAGAGTCCGATGAGAATCGGGGATTGTACGAGCACCAGAAAGAAACTAGCGAACGGGTGGATGCCGCGTTCTTTATATAACGCAAATATTGCCTTGCTTTCTCCTTGTTTATCGTCTTTGTACTTATCGCGGATCTTGGTCACCTCCGGTGCAACTTTCTTCATATCGAGCTGTGCTTGCACTGCCCGACGTGAGAGGGGGTAAATAATTATGCGGACAATGATGGTAAGGATGACAACGGCGATACCTACGTCGTGGCTTGGAATGATGCCGACTAAATAAACAAGTCCGTTATAGAGCGGGTTGTAGATTATGGTATTGAACACCGTGGCAATCATTGTCGCGCATTGTAGCCTGCAATCGGTCTTGTAGGAAGTTTGGGGAGTTCTGAGAGGAGTTTCTTGATATCCCGCTCGATTTCCTGAAATGAGGCTGTTACTGCTGCTTTTTTTGCATAAAAGACCAATATTCGCGGCCCCAAAACATGCTTTGATTCCTTGCGGAAGATCTCTCTACAGAGACGTCGCACTCGATTGCGGTCGACCGCGCGGACCGCGATCTTTTTTGAAATAACCGGCGCAAATGCGGGACCGTCGAAATTACGGTCCGTGGCTCGTATACGAGCCGAAAGGGTGAAGTACACACCATGAAAACGCCTAGTTTGGGGGCCTGTAATCGAAGAAAAATCAACGCGAGAGAGGCGTTGTTGTTTCGGCATTTTAGACGGAGAGGGCGTGGCGCCCTTTTTGGCGACGACGTCGCAATAGTGCGGCACCAGTCCTCGTGGCGCTGCGCACCAAAAATCCGTGTGTTTTCGATCGTTTACGTTTCTTTGGCTGATATGTTCGTTTCATACAGCTACTATAGCTTATATGTTCTTGCTTTTCAACGTCTTTGATTGGGGAGGGGATACGCGTCAAGTTATCAACACCTTATCCACACCACCGAAGTGATATCGGCCTAACGTATGTGCTTCCGCATTCTGATGCTGCGCGTATAATGGTCGAACCTGCGATACGATTTCTCTCATCACTACTCATAACTACTCCTTTTCTCATCACTTCATGGAACACACACTCGAACAGTATCGCATGACGAATAGAGAGTTGTGGCAAAACACGCTGGTGCAAATAGAGTTGGGGACATCTGAGACGAGTTTCCGCACGTGGTTTCGCAACACCGACATTGTTCACCGCGAAGGGGGAACGGTGCAAGTTGCTGTTCCCTCGAAGATTGTCAAGGAGTGGCTTATGGAAAAACATCACAAGCTTATCCTTTCGACCCTGCGGGTGATAGACAATAGTATTCGTAATGTGGAGTACAGTATCCATCGTGTGCCCGTTGCCCCTGTCGAGCGCAAGCCGACGCGCGCGGCAACTGCTTCTGAGAATGCATCGTTCGATCTTCAATCCCTCTATATCGATAAGCGTGACAACCTCAACCCACGGTACACGTTTGAGACCTTCGTGGTGGGACCCTTCAACCAACTCGCCCATGCAGCAGCGAAAGCGGTCCTTGACCATCCGGGAGCGACCTATAATCCGTTGTTTATCTACGGTGCGACCGGGCACGGCAAGACGCATCTTATCCAAGCGATTGGTAATCACTTCAAAAAGAGCCACGCGAATAAAAAAGTGCTGTATGTGACGAGTGAGAAGTTCGCGGTTGATTATATAAACTCCGTGCGCGCCGGTAATGCTAATAATTTTAAAAATCAGTACCGTCAATACGACGTCCTTATCATGGATGACGTCCAGTTCATCGCCAACACCGAGAAGACACAGGAAGAGCTCTTCCATCTCTTCAATGCATTACGTGACAACAACAAACAAATCGTGTTTTCATCCGATAAGCACCCGATGCTTCTACCAGGGTTTGAGGATCGTCTCAAAGGACGCTTCTCGGGTGGTATGATCGCTGAGATTCCCGAACCAGATATCGAGTCGCGCACTGCGATTATCCGCGCAAAACTTGAGAACCATGGCTTCTCGATACCGGAAGATATTATCCAATTCATTGCGGAGAGTGTTCGTGGCAACATCCGCGAACTGGAGGGGGTTTTGAATATGATTGTATGCAAGTCGCAACTCAAAGGCAAAACCATCTCTCAAGCTGATGTACGTGCACTCGTCAAACACAACCTCAAACCAAACAAGGGGGTCTCGGTCGAAGAGGTGGTGCACCGTATTGCTAGTTACTACGACATACCGGAGAAAAGTATTTATGAGAAGACGCGTAAGAAGGAGGTCGTGAAGCCACGTCAAATAATCATGTATATCTTGCGTGAGGAATTCAATGTTTCGTATCCATCGATAGGAGAGAAGCTTGGTGGTCGCGATCACACCACCGTCATCCATTCATGCGAGAAAATCAAACTGGAGATAAAAAACAATAATGCACTTGAGGCAGAGATTGACCATATTCGCACCCTCATCCATGCGTGAGATATACGAACAACCGGTGAATATGCTGCGGACAACCTCGGGAAAAAAATACGTAGTGGTGGATACTATTCAAACACTCGTAGTTATCCTCTTACAATTCATTACTTCTTCTCATCTTTTCAACAGTTCTAGATTCTCGTTTTATCCTTCTCTAGAAGGACGAAATGATGATATCCCCACTATACACAGCACTAATAGTAATAGTATTTTTTATACATTATTTATATGAAGATAGGAACAACCAAGGAACGGTTATCGCGTGCAGTACTTCTTACCGAACGTATCGTTGGAAAGAAAGAGTCACTCCCCGTACTCTCGTGTATTCTTATTGAGGTTGGGAAAGAATGTATTTTACGTGCCACTAATCTCGAAGCGGGGATTGAGGTACGTATACCTGTTGAAATAGATGAGGTTGGTATGGTAGCGGTCAATGCGCACGTGCTTGCTCAGACGATACGGAGTGTGTCTGCTGAAAAAATAACACTTCGTAACGAAGACTCGAATCTTCTTATAGAATCACGAGGTACTAAAACGCTCATTAAGGCAGTGCCGCATAACGAATTCCCACCACTCTCCCCCATGGGTGGATCAAGGGGCATTTCAGTATCACGAGATCTTTTGATGCGCGGAATACAATCGGTCGCGTATGCAGCTTCACCATCAATGATCCGCCCCGAGCTTGGTAGTGTGTATGTGTCGATGAATAGCTCCGGCATGACAACAGTAGCAACCGATTCATTTCGACTCGCAGAGAAGTCGATACGGAGTACTACAATCAAGAACGAACAGGATCTTCTCATACCGCTCAAGCATGCGCTTGAACTCACACATGTACTCGAATCTATCGACAGCGAAATGGTGGAGATGCATCTCAACGACTCCGAGCTCATCGTCACTGGTAACGGATTGCAGATAGGACAGGTGCGATATATTTCACGCGTAATCGATGGGCAGTTTCCCAACTACAAAGAAATCATACCGAAGCAATTCACGACTGAGGCGACGGTCTTGAAGAATGACTTCGCCGAAATGTTGCGCAAGGCACGTGTGTTCTCTGGTAATGACCAGCATGTCGGTCTTCATCTCTATCCCAAACGCAAGATATTTAGTGCGACGGCACAATCACCCGACGTCGGTGAAATGTCAGACTCCATTGATGCGGCGATCTCTGGAGACGACCTCGATATCAATTTCCACATCGGTTATTTGAGCGACTGCTTCTCTTCTATCGCGTCTGATTCCATCACCCTCAATTTCTCTGGTCCCGGCCGCCCCGTCGTCATTCGTGGTGTATCGGATGCAAGCTTCACGTACCTGGTAATGCCCCTCAATCGATAATAGTAGGACGAAAAAGTTATTGAATCGTAAAGTTTACTGTCGCGACAGCTCCCGTACCATCAGCGTGTTTTGCCGTAGCTTGAAGAATAGAGGGGCCATGCGACGTAGGGAGGAATGATATCGCGTACGGTGGGGTGCTTGCAGAGCCCAGGGGCACGCCATTGAGGAGGTACGTGACACTGACGATATTTTGTGGATCAGGGGCAGCTGCGGTCACGGTAAGTGTCTTCCACGCAGAGACACTCGTACCGGTCTGGGGAGAAGTGATTTGAAATACTGGCACATTGTTTACTGCGACCGTCGAGGCAGTTGCGCTGGTCGCACTTGTTGGTCGATTATGCTGTGCAGCCCACAGTTGTACCGGGTATTCCCAATACGCAAACTGCGGATCACTCGCAGGATTGGAGGGCGGACCTGCAAGTGGATTGTCTTTTTGCACCCAGTAAAGAATGTCGTGGATACCTTGAGCGGGGGCAGTGTTCCAGTTGCCCTGTAATACCGGTGGCAGCGATGATTCGTTGGGATTTGGTGCTGGGGGCGGGAAACTGTCGGACGGTGAGGAATATTTCTGTAACGCGTACAACATTACTTGATGCCAGGTCGGTGCCACAATGAATGCAGCTATCTTCTTCACCATCGGTTTGTTGTCATTATTTCCTGCCCACTCGCCAACAACGATCGATGGTGAATAGCCAATAACCCACGCATCTCGTGAATCGTCCGTTGTTCCAGTCTTGTCAGCCACATCATACCCATCAAATTGTAACGGTCCGTCAGTTCCAAATTCTGGTGCTCGCGCGACGTTATCTGAGAGTACATCGTTGATTTCGCGAGCAATTTGCGGGTCGAGGACGCGTGTCGCTTGGTTTTGGTACTGCTCCATTACGTTACCAGAACCATCATCAACTTCGAGGATGCCGGTCGGGGTGTTCTTAACGCCATCGTTGGCGAATACCCCGTAGGCACCCGTCATCTCCAAGAGGTTCACCTCACCACCACCTAAGACTAACGTGAGCCCGTAGCGTGAAGGATCACCAAGGGTCGTGATACCAAGTGACTGTGCCGTATCTATGGAATTCTGAACACCAGCAAGATATAACACCTTAACCGAGGCAACGTTGTCAGAAATAGCAATAGCATCACGCAAGGAGATTGGTCCGTGGAACGTACCGTCATAATTGCCGGGAGAATAGCATGGCGGCGTTGCGTTGGTCGTATCTTGTGGGGCGCATGAGGTAGAAAACTGTGTCTGGAGATCAAAAACGACCGTGTCCGGTGTGTAACCCTTCTCGAAGGCTGTCGCATAGACAAATGGCTTGAAACTCGAGCCTGGTTGTCGGTTGGCGAGCGCCACATTTACTTGGCCATCGATCGCGTTGTTGAAATAATCGGTCGATCCAATCATCGCAAGGATTTGTCCGGTCTTTGGATCGATCGCGACAAGACTGGTATTGGATGCGTTAAAATTGGCAAGCGACGAGGTTGCGTTCGCCGTGATGACACGTTGCGCTGCCTGCTGGAGATCATAATCGATGGTGGTGATGACTTTGAGCCCACCATTATCGACGACATCGACACCATATTTTTGTTCGAGGTACTGTAAGATATAGAAGACGAAGTGTGGTGCGAGCACGCCACCCTCGCTTTCAGGTTTGAACTGTACTTGTTCGGCCATTGCTTGGTTATATTCATCGGCAGTGATATAGCCCTGTGCCTTCATTTGCGCGAGTACGAGGTTTTTACGTGCATCGAGTGCGCTCCTGTTGTTGCCATATGGTGAAAGGTATGTCGGTGACTGAGGAAGTGCTGCAATATACGCAGCTTGAGCGATATCAACATTGCTCGCGTCGACACCGAAGAAGAATTGCGATGCCGCCTGCACACCATAAATCGTCCCACCATACGGTGACTCATTCAGATACGTATCGAGTATCTGGTCCTTGCTATAGATCTTGGTGAGACGAAGAGCAAGCACCACCTCTTCGATTTTACGTGTAAGCGTCTTATCTGACGTCAAGAGTGCATTCTTTACTACCTGCTGTGTGATGGTCGATCCGCCTTGTTCGTACTTACCACTCGTGAGATCGACCCAGAGTGCGCGCAGTGACGAGAGTGGCCGGACACCCGCGTTGTGGTAGAAGGTCGTGTCTTCAATAGCTATCGTTGCGTCTTGTATGTACGGGCTGATTTTGGAGAGGGGAACCGAAGTACGCTGCTCGCTACCGTGGGCATCATAGAGGAGAATATTGCCCGTGCGATCATAGATCTTGGTAGATTGTGCTACTTGGCGATTCGTAAAATTATTGATGGAAGGTATAGGTACGATCGATGCCCAAATGATAATGGCTCCGAAGACAAACAGCGCGAGTGCGAGACCAGCAAGTAAAAACAGCTCGATCGACTGCAGTATCCGAGGTCGCTTGGAAAAGCGACGACGGCCTTCCCCTCGTCGTATTGGTTCACGGTAAGACATAGAAATGCGAAACAAGCCCATTGTAGCCTTTAATACTGAGACTTTCTAGTGTGTGTAGGTGCGCGCACGAGCCATCGCAAGGTGTGTAACACCAACCGCTATCGCATCATACTCGTCATCATGTTTGATAGATTTATTAATCTGTATGAGCATGTGGAGCATAGTGATGACTTGCCGCTTGTCGGCATTACCCCAGCCACCAGCGGCGTTTTTGATTTGCGCGGGTGTGTATTCGTACACCTCGATGCCGCGCGCGGTCGCCGATTGGATGAGCGCTCCGCGCACTTCCGCCACGTGCATTGCGGTTTTTTGGTTGCCGCTAAAAAAAAGCCTTTCGAGCGCTACTTGATCTGGTGCGAACCGCTCGATGAGATGTTCATATGCCGCTATGACGTTGGCGAGTCGTTCAGGAAATGTCGACCGAGCAGAGGTCTCAACACATTCAGAGTGAATGAGAATGTTTTTGCCAGCACGACCATGCTCGACAATTGCCATTCCACAGCGTCCGTATCCTGGGTCGATTGAGAGTACCCTCATATACGCACTATACCAACGGTGGGATATAGTTACCATCTATGACCGATAAATATACCGCTGTCTGGGTCTCACACTCCTCGATGGGTGATTTTCTCAAGTGCCCGCGGCTCTACTATCTTCATAATATGTATAAGGATCCATCAACGGGGCGCAAAATAAGCATCGTGACGCCACATCTATCACTCGGTGTCGCCGTGCACGAGGTACTCGAGGGTCTCGGTGCATACCCCGCAGAAGAGCGCCTGCAGTGCGATCTCGATGCTGAGTATGAGCGCGCATGGACGGGGGTCGCGGGTGTCGGCGGCGGCTTCCTCGATGAGGGAGAAGAAAAATTATTTAAGGCACGTGGGCATACAATGCTCGAGACGGTGAAGCGCAACCCACGTTTCCTCATCAATAAGCGAATCAAACTTCCTCGGGGCGAAATGAACCCCAACTTCTATCTGAATGAAGATGAAAACATCATCCTCAATGGCCTCATCGATTGGATCGAATACCTACCGGCGAACGACTCGCTCCACATCGTCGATTTTAAGACCGGTAAATACGAAGAGAAAGAGACATCATTACAATTGCCGATATACCTCTTGCTGTGCAATGCATTGCAGAAACGAAGAGTCGCAAAGGCGAGCTATTGGTATCTCGAAAGCGATAAGATTATCGAAAAGGAATTACCAGAAGCAACAGACGCATATCGAGAGGTTCTCGAAATCGCACTAAAAATCAAAGCGGCCCGTCTTCGCAAGCTATTTGAATGTCCACAAGGAAGTGGGGGTTGCGTGCAGTGTCGGTCGTACGAACTGATTCTCTCCAAAGATCCGCGGGCGAGGTACGTTGGTATCGGAGGATTCAAGCAGGATATGTATGTGGTGGGGAAGTAGTCTTATTCCGCATTCGTGTACACCATCTCCACATCGTCATGCGCATCGAGCTCTTCGATAATCTTCATCAGTGACAGGTGGTCGCTTTCTGAAAGGGGAACGGTCGTCTTTGCAATATACCCATCATGATTTTTCTCGAACGCCCATAGAGCTGAGCCCTGTGCCGCAAGTGCGAGACCGTTCTTCGAGAGGATATGTTTGATCTCTTGCGCGGTACGGTTGCGGTTATCGGAGAGTGCCTCGATAACTATTGCAGCACCACCCGGTCCGTATGATTCGTAGGTAATGGACTCCATCTCTCCCGCATCAGTATCGATACCTTTGGCAACCGCACGCTCGATCTTATCTTTCGGCATATTGGCCTTACGCGCCTTCTCGATGAAGGTGCGCAGTCCGGGTGCAGTCACATCACCATTGACCGCCTTCGATTCAACGGTGATACGCCGAGAGAGTTTGCCCCACATATCGCTTTTGGCCGCGTCAGCCGCGCCCTTTTGATGTTTTATTTGCGACCATTTATTATGTCCTGACATAGTTGCATAGTAAGCCCGCCGCGTGCACATGCAAAATGCGGTATTATAGATACATGCTCCGCACGAAGTTCATACCAACGGTCCTCGTAATCATTCTCAGTGTCAATCTTGGTGCATGGACACTCTCAGTCGCAATGAGCCCCGTAGCCGCATCATCACCGCTTACGGTGCCTATCGGCGGACCCGCTATTGATGCACAGTCGCAAGCGGCGAGTGTGGTTGTTGCACAACCGACGACAGCAACAATAGTGACAACTCCTCATGATGCCACGACAACCCCGCCCACGAGTGACTAGCGGATTTCTATCACTTAGTGCAGGATACGCTGATGCAACGCGAAAAGACTTACATCTACGGCAAACACGCGCTCTCTGAGGCGCTCATTACGACGCCGCATATCATCAAGAAGGTATTTGCTGCCGAACATGCACTCGATACCCACGTGCGGACGCTTTTGAAAGAAAAGAACATCAGTGTCTCGCCGCTGAAGGACGAGGCGCAGCAGGTGAGCAAAGACGCATCGCACCAAGGCGTCATTGTAGCCATTGATCCGACGGAACTCCTGCTCGATCTCAAGGAGTTTCTCACGACGCTCGATATGTCTAGTAACCCCTCGCTCGTCCTTCTTGATGAGGTACAAGATCCGCACAATGTTGGTGCAATAATCAGAAGTGCCGCCGCATTCGGTGTCTCTGGCATTCTCATCCCACAAAACAATCAAGCACAAATCACCGGCGCGGTCGTCAAGACCTCCGTCGGTATGGTGTTTCGTGTTCCTCTGGTATCGATAGGGAACGTCAATCAAACCATCGCAGTGCTCAAAGAGAAAAAGTTTTGGATCTATGGCTTGGCTATGGAAGGCAATAACGAAATAGCACAGGAGCAATTTGATGCGCCCGCTGTATTTGTTGTTGGTAATGAGGGAGAGGGAATTCACAAACGCACACTCGAGCTTTGCGACGTGACACTCACCATCCCCATGCATCCGCGCACCGAATCTCTCAATGCTGCGGTATCGACAGCGATCGTCTTGTATGAATGGTCGCAGCAACATCGCGATGCATTGAAATAATATGGAGCGAAAAGATCTCACCACTTCCAACTGGCACGATTATGAACTTCTCGACTCGGGCGATGGAATGAAGCTGGAGCGCTACGGCGAGGTGATCGTTGCTCGTCCTGAAACGCAGGCGATATGGAAACCGCTCCAGCCTGAATTATGGGAAAAAGCAGATGCGGTCTTCGAATGGAAAGAAGGTACGAGCGAATGGAAAAAGAAAAACGATATACCGGCATCATGGCCACTCTCTTGGAATGAGGTGAAATTCACCGCACGTCTTACCTCATTCAAGCATACCGGAATATTTCCCGAACAAGTCGCGAATTGGGAATGGCTCGAGAACCATGTTCGTGCGCTCGAGAATCCCAAAATCCTCAACCTCTTCGGGTACACCGGTATCGCAAGTATCGTTGCGGCGAAGGCCGGTGCACCAGTGACGCATATTGACGCATCGAAGCAGTCGCTCGATTGGGCACATGACAACGCGCGACTCTCCGGTATTACCGAAGGCCAGATCAAATATCTGTTTGAAGACGCCAGTGCTTTTGTGAAGCGCGAAGCGCGCCGCGGCAACACGTACGAAGGTATCATCCTCGACCCGCCCGCATTCGGCCGCGGCGCCAAAGGGGAAGTGTGGAAGATTGAAGAGCAGCTGCAAGACCTCATCGCGACGACTAAGGAGTTACTCTCTGACAAACCTGGCTCATTCTATTTATTGAATGGTTACGCCGCGGGCTACAACGCGCAGTCTTTTGCGCAGCTCATCGAAAGTATTTTCGCCAACGTGAACGGAAACTTCGGCGATCTTTTAATCAAAGAATCGAGTTCTGAACGAGTTATCCCTGCGGGAATCTATACGAGGTTCTCCTTGTAAGAGACCTATCGTTAGATTCTTATTACCGCACAAGGGAGCTTGTGTAACTTTAGTTTCCACATATCCACCTTGCAAGGTGCGTGGAACTATCTCCCCACCGATCGCTTGACGGTCCCTGCCCAGCTGAAATAATACCAAGTACCGAATGACAAAGCACCTCCACGAATTAATGTACCATGATTAAAGTTTTTAGTATTAATATCAGACAGTCTCTAACGTTTACGCAATCACTTTCCTTCGGCACCGGTCTCTTTTTAATCTCTCTTCCGCTGTTAGTGTCCGCACAAACAGTCCAAACGTATAGTACTACTGGCGTGACTGAGAGCGGCTATGTCCCGACATCAACCGCCATTAGCCCTAGCTTATGTCCCGACATCAGTCGAACACTCAAACTTGGATCGACTGGCCCTGACGTGTCGCAATTGCAGGAATTCCTTGCACAAAACCCGATCATTTATCCAGAAGGATTGGTAACTGGTTACTATGGAACGCTCACTCAAGCTGCCGTAGAACGTTGGCAGGCAATAAATAACATTGTTTCGTCGGGTTCTCCGACAACAACTGGATGGGGTGTGGTCGGTCCACATACGCGCGCTGCGATAGCACGCTCGTGTTCGACTGGCAGTACGACAGTGTCATCAAGTGTGTCTACAACACCTGTTCCCCCAATGGTCGGCAGCACGATACAGGTGACTCCGATATCCGGCAGTGCGCCGCTTACGGTGACTGTAGAGGCTACACTCAACACTGTCTCTTCATGTGGTGCTGCCACCTACTTGCTCAATTTCGGGGATGGGACACAGCCGACTGTGATACCAATAGCACAAAACACTTGTCAGTCGGTCACGCAGACCGTTACGCACACATATCAAGATGCTGGTACGTACACGGTCGTTCTTTCCTCTGGAAATTACCAAGCGATTACAGCGGTAACCGTCAATGGTACATCCTCACCGAACCAGACCGCGACTTCTAGCATCCCCGCCGATTCGCTCTTCGCTTCAATAACTTCCGGCACAGCACCGCTTACCGTCGTCTTCATCGGAACGGTCTCAAGCCCCTCCTCTTCCGCGTGCAGTGGAGCCTGTGACGATACAATTAACTTCGGCGATGGCGCGATAGGTCTCGTCCAGATACCGACGACCCCTAGCACCTGGCAGTCATACTTGATCAGTCATACGTACTCGACGTCCGGGACGTACAAGACTCAACTTGACTCCACCACGGGGGCTGCAGATGGTTTACCAGTAAGCATTTCTGTACAGTCTGTAGAGGCTACTTCGACGAATCCTATAATTGCGACTACCACGTCGACGACACCATGGTGGACAGGCACTTCAGGTAGTGTCGTATCGCCGACTTCCGGTGCAGCGCCATTGACCGTTGTCACCCAATTCGAAACCGGCCCCGCATGTTCAGAAGGCTATCAGATTTCCTGGGGAGATGGCAGTGCGCCTACGACTCAAACTTACACTCCTCCGAGCACAGGCTATAACTGTGCGGCAATGGGAGAAGTTCAGAAATTGACCCATACGTACGCCGCAGCTGGAACCTCTACCATCACCGTCACGTTCACCGAACCAACCGGCACGCCAGCACGCGCGCCTCTTACTGCGACAGTCACGGTCGCCGCTGCCGGTAATAACAGCAGCAACGGCTTCAACCCCACACTTGTCCCACTTTCATCGATCACGAGCGTCAGTGCGTTCTACACTGCCCTCTACGAATGTGTTCTCGGGAGAGCTACCGGCACCCGTAACGACCCTGGCGGTCTTGCATACTGGGTAAAGAACAATAGCTCGTTTGCGATTCTCTACCAGCCTTACGCGAGCTTCTTCGACTCCAACGAATACCTCGCATACAAGACAACGGACCAACAGTATGTAACACAGCTCTATGAGTGTGTCCTCTACCGACAGCCCGACCAAGGAGGCATGAACTACTGGCTGACGGCTCTCGCGAATGGTACATCCCGCAACTCGGTTCTCCAGGACTTCACCAGTGGTTTAGAATTCCAACTCGACGACTACCCAACACTCGAGTCCGTAACAGGACTTGCGTATTAGACCTCCATCGTAGGTCGTTCAGACGTAGACCACTTCGCGACTGTTAACAAATTCCTTCAGCCCGTGTTATCAACACCCCAGCCTCGCAGTTGAGAGGATTTG